>ODAJ012189388.1_pt1 | contig 41834 bp, 24 predicted proteins | sample 1539241 | NCBI WGS metagenome assembly ODAJ01 (sample SAMN02144231, study PRJEB22623) | gut metagenome | biome: sheep rumen | host: Ovis aries | place: New Zealand
GTCGTTCCTGCAGATAGTTGCGCACCTTGTCGTACTTGTTGATTTCGGTGAAGAAGAGCGGGTTCACAGTGTCGAGCTCTCGAATCTTCAGCACGTAGAAGTGCAAAATGATCTGCATCACGTCGTTGTGCTGCTGCGAATAGACGAGCATGCTCTGGCGTTGCTGCTCTGTGGCGTTCTTCACTCCCTCGAAGAGCAGGTCCTCCTTGTTTTGGAAAATCTCGTAGAGCGTACGCTTCGAGATGGACAACTCGTTGGCGATGTCGTCCATACGGACGGCCTTAATGCCTTTCTGCATGAAACATTGCATGGCGGCATCGATGATACGCTGCCTGAGTGCTTTCTTGTACTCAGTGGTTGTGGTGTTTTTCTGCATCGCAATGTCCTTTCATTCTTGCTCGTTCATAATGGTTGGTTCCTTGACGTGGCAAAGATAGTAAAAATTGCTGATAAAAACATCGGAAAACGATTTTTTAACAACCAGTTTTGATGCAAAAAGCATCTTTCACCGTCCGCAGGCTGCAGAATTTTGACTTTCGGTGTTCACTTGGCCAGCCTTTTCTTGCCGTCCTGGATGAGTATGCCATGTTCGTTGGCATCAGCTACGCGTCCGTCGAGAGTATAGATGGTTGCTGACTGCTGTTCAAGGGCAGGAGCTTTGGGAGCCACAATGTGGGTGCGGATATAGTATTCGGCCTTGGCATCCTGCAAGAGTCGGCAATAGGTGTCGTCGGTATGGAGCCGGGCAACGAGTGCGCTCGAAAGATGGCGGGTGGCCTCGATGTCGGTAAACCAGTGGTAGCCCACAATGAGGCGGTTGTGGCCGTATTCATAACCGCGGCGGAGAATCTCGTCCTGCTGGTCGGGAGCCACCTCGGCCAGTGTAAGTGCCTCGGTCCATCCCAGATTAGTGTGGCCTGAGGGGAAACTGCTCTTGCCCCGTTCCTTCTCCTCATCGCCGGGAACAAAGGAGGGCTCGCCCAGCTGGACGAAGGGACGTTTGCGGAAACGCAATTCCTTGAGTCGGTCGGCGCACTCGCTGCTGCGCGTGAGCACATAGTCAATCAGCGCACAGATGGCGGGTGTGCCTTCCGGGCGGATGTTTACGCCCATGGCCTCGCCAAACACCTTGTACATCATCTCCACACTGTATTCGGCTTCGCTGGCGGCCTGTTTTCCGCGTTCGGTGTAGCGGAGGGGCTTGGCGCTCCAATATCGCGTAATGTCCGAAATGTAGCGGTAGCTGGTTGTATCCACTGCAGGATTGAGGAAATCCTCACCATGTGGCAATTCGGCCTTGGCGATGGGGTTGTAGCCTGCAGGCAGTTTTTTCAGCCTGGCGTATTCGGCGCGGGCCAAGTAAATGTCCTTCTCCAGTTCGGGGTTGCTGTGGGCGCGGGCCACTGATGCAGCACCGGTGAGAAAACCGGCAGTGACATCACTCTGATAGTGTGCTCCCACGATGACGCGGCTCATGCCAAACTGCATGCCACGGCTGAGGATGGCATCCTGAAGTTCAGGCCACATTTCTGCAAAGACGAGAGCCGTGGCCCATCCGAAGGCGGCGTGTCCTGAAGGATAGGAGCTGTTGGCGGCGAGGTCGTCCTTCTCATATTTGCCCCAAAGCGGGTCGTTCATCTGCAAGAAGGGGCGCGTACGCCAATGTTCTTTGGCTTGGGTCACTGCCTGCGAACCAGTGTTGTAGGTTTTTACAAGCAGACGAGCCAGGGCGGGCGTAGTGGTGTCGCTGATGGTGTCAAGCCCCAGCACTTCGGCCATCATGACACGCATGGCATTGGCCTGCCACTGGCTTTCGCGGTTGGCCTGCCGTCCACGCTCGGTGTTGCGCAGGCTCTTGCCCCACTGATACTGAACGAGGTCGTCGATGTACTCGAGACTGCCCGAGTCGGGCGGTTCGGGAAGGAATCGCAGAGCATTGGGCTGGTCGTCTAAAAACACATAAACGCTGTCCTGGGCTGTCTGCGCCCAGACGTTGGTGCCCATGACAACAAGAAGGGCAGCAATGAAAAATTGGATTTTTCTGTTCATAGATTGATGTTTTTTGGGAAAAACTTGTGAATTGTTTCTGAGTCTATCGGTTTTTGCTGCGCAGATACCATCCATGTGTAAAGAAGTTGTAGAGCAGCAGTGCGACAACCAACAGAATCTCAGACACTTGGTGGAACGTCTTCGGTGAAGCGTAGCCCAAGAAAAGGCCGATTGCAATGCCCATTTCCCATGTAAGGAAAAATGTGCTCTGCGAAGTGCCTCGCTGGCAGTGGTGGCTCAGCTTGATGAAGAAGAGCAGGAAGCGCGAACCGATGAGCCCAATGCCCAGCCCCATGAATACGGGTGCCAAGTAAACAGAAGCCTCGGTGACGGGCTGCTGGCGAATGAGCAAAGCGGCCCCCATGAGCAGGAATCCCGCTATGGGTTCACTCTTGAGGTCGGCATCGGGAAAGATGAACCGCTCGGCAAGCAAGGCCAGGAAAAAACCGCTCATCATCATGGCGTAGAACATGGGGTTGCGCTCCACGGCTAGCAGATAGCCCGCCACGGCGGCTGCCAAAAGCAGGTTGACGGACAGCACCCACCCCTGCGGGAGCAGAAAACGGTCGAGAGACATCAGGTGGAGCCGTTCCTCGGGAGCCCGAAAAGGGAAAGAAACCATTGCGATGAGAACAGCTGCCAGGGCTGCCAGGGCGAGTGCCACCAAGGTGGCGTCGGCGTGGAGACGCCTGGCGGCCACCAAGGCCAACATCGGGCCTAGGGAGAGGGCGAAGCGGCTGAACCAAGCCGACGAGTGGTTGGCCTCGGTACGCTGGAACGACTCGCACACATCGATGATGAGCGTACTGCTGAGCACCATCTGCGCCAAGCCGAACGTAGCCCCGAGGAGCATGCGAAGGGCGGCAAAATGCCAAGGGAGAATGTTCCACGAGGCATGGTTGGACTGGACGAGCCAAAATGCAGCCACCACCAGCAGAATGCCGACGACCGCCCAAAGGCAGACATGGTTGCGACGATAACGCTGCACCCACCAGCTGCAGAATGGCCCCAGCACGAAAAGCCCCAGTCCATAGGCCGACATGAGCAGTCCCTGGACGGTGGGGGCGAGCCCCCATACATCCTGTTGCCAGTCGCCCATGAGCGGAACGAGCATATAGACGGACATGGTGAGCAGCAGGTTGGCAAATGCAAGCAACCAGAAGCCACGATGCCAAAGCCGCATGTGAACAGGTGTGTTCTGCGTATCCATCAATAGCTTTCGTTCTCGTTGGGGAAGTCGCCGTTCTTCACGTCGGTCACATACTGTCCGATGGCATCGGTCATGATGGTGCCCAGGTCAGCGTAGCGGCGGAGGAACTTGGGCGAGAAGCCTTGCGTCTTGCCCAGCATGTCGTCAACGACGAGCACCTGGCCGTCGGTGGCGTTGCCTGCACCAATGCCGATGGTGGGGCACTTCACGAGTTTAGTGACCTCGGCGGCAAGTTTGGCGGGCACCTTCTCGAGCACGATGGCAAAACAGCCGGCCTGGTCGAGCAACTGGGCGTCGCGAATGAGTTTCTGGGCTTCAGTTTCTTCTTTAGCCCGCACGGCGTAAGTGCCGAATTTATTGATACTTTGGGGTGTCAGTCCTAGATGTCCACAAACGGGGATTCCTGCATCGAGAATGCCTCTGACGGTGTCGATGATTTCTTCGCCACCTTCGAGTTTGAGGGCGTCGCATCCACTCTCCTTCATGATGCGGATGGCGTTTGTGACACCTTCGTGACGATCCACCTGATAGGAGCCGAAGGGCATGTCGCAAACCACGAGGGCACGGCTGACGGCCCGCACCACGGCACGGGCATGATAGATCATCTCTTCCACGGTGATGGGGAGTGTGGTGGAATTGCCAGCCATGACGTTTGAGGCAGAGTCGCCGATGAGGATGGAGTCAACACCGGCTTTATCGACGATGCCTGCGGTGGTGAAGTCGTAGGAGGTAAGCATGGAGATTTTCTCACCTCGTTGTTTCATTTCAATAAAGCGATGCGTGGTCACTTTGCGCGTATCGCTCACAAGATATCCTGCCATTTTTTCTGTTTAAAAAGAGTTTTAGTAAAAAAATCGGGTGCAAAGGTAAGTCTTTTCATCGACATACAGACAGTTTTTGCCATATTTTTTCTCCGTCGAGCCCTTCATAGTCGGCAATGACCAAGTCGCAAAGCGGCGCAATCTGCGCGGCTTCGTTGGTGGTTGACAGGCCCACAACGGCCATTTGGGCGGCACGGCCTGAACGGAGCCCATTGAAGCTGTCCTCGAACACCACACAAGCGTCGGCACTCACGCCGAAACGGGCGGCGGCGCGCAGGTAACAGTCGGGATGGGGCTTGCTGTGGGCGAAATCTTCAGAAGTGAGGATGGCGTCGAACAACGACCTGAACTCGGGGCGTTGTCTATAGACACTGCTCATCTTGGGCTGGTTGGAGCTGGTGACAACCGCCGTTCGGATGCCACGCTGGTGAAGGTCATCGACAAAAGTCAGGAACCCTGGCACATAGCCGAAGCGCATGTTCTGCTCGAAGTCGTTGAGACCGGCGATGATGGCGGCCTGCACGTCGGGTTGGCCGGCAAAATAGCCATCGAAGATTTGCGTGAGTGTCTGCCCCTTGATGCGCTGCTCCAGACCGGGCATCTCGGGATGGTAGCGGCGGCACTGTTCTCCCCAGAATACGGTGTACTGGGGCTCTGTGTCGAAAACCACTCCGTCGAGGTCGAAGAGTGCTGCCTGAAATGTGGATAAGTTCATGCGTCAGAATGTTGAATTATGGGTGCAAAGGTAACAACATATCGCGTGAAAAAGGCGAGTTTTGGCAGTTTTAACAATATGTAAGGCTCGATTTTTCGCAGTTACAACTTTTTACCTTATCTTTGCATGATAATTTTACTGATACTCCATCCTTTAAAAAACTGCATCGTGCCGTCCGCCACAGAGCACGGCGGCGACACCCGGCAATAACAGCAAACAATGAAAAAAATACAGATCACCCTGTTGGGCGCTTTGCTGCTGCTGACCGCAAGCTGTGGCAGCGGAACGACGGGAAAGACGGCCAGCATCGACGGCATGGAATTCGACAGCATCGTGGCCGACACCACGTTCAGGCTGGTTGAAGGCGACGAACAGTCGCCCTCGTGCCACATCAAGCTGAACATACAGTATGCCAAGGGGGGCAAGGAGGCCCAGGCACTGAACGATTCGCTGATTCACGGGGGGCTGCTCGTGCCCGACTATCTGGCACTGGGCAAGGAGCGGCTTACCATGCAGGTGGCCATCGACTCGTTCGTGAAACGCTATGCCGCCGACTACATGAAGGACTATACCCCACTCTATCGGCAGGACAGAGACCACGCCTCGTCCTACAACTGCGAATATGTGGTGAACACCACGACCCGCAACGGAAGGGACAACGTGGTGAACTATGTGGTTGACAGCTATTTTTACGGGGGTGGCGATCACGGCACACAACAAACCATTGTGCGCAACATCGACATCAATACCGGGCGCACCCTTAGGCTGGCGGACATCTTCGTGCCGGGCTACGAGCAGGGGCTGACCGACAAGATTGTCGAGCGCATCTGCGAAAAGTTCAAGGCGAAGAACTTGGACGAACTGCGCAAGCAGGTCGTCTTCGAAGGCATCGACCCCTACCCCTCCGACAATTTTGTACTGGGCAAGGACGAGGTGACTTTCATCTACGTCGAGGACGAGATAGCCCCACATGCTGTGGGCGAAGTAAGCGTCGCTCTGCCCTACTCGGAGCTGGACGACCTGATGAAACGCGAATAAGCCAGAGAACTATCCGAAGATTCCGAACTATCCGAAGACTCCGAACAATCCGAAACCCCATGGAACTGATAGACAAATATTTCAACCAACTGACCGACCTCCAGCGCCAGCAATACGACGCCCTCTATGCGCTCTATGCCGACTGGAACCAGAAAATTAACGTGATTTCGCGCAAGGACATCGACAACCTCTACGAACACCACGTGCTCCATTCGCTGGCCATAGCCAAGGCGCTGCAGTTCAGGCCCGGCACCACGGTGCTCGACTTCGGCACCGGAGGCGGTTTCCCGGGCATTCCCCTGGCCATCATGTTTCCCGACTGCCAGTTCAAGCTGATCGACGGAACGGGCAAGAAGATACGCGTGGCCAACGAGGTGGCCAGTGCCATCGGGCTGAAGAACTGCCGTGCGGTCCATCTGCGCGGCGAGGACGAAACCGAGAAATTCGAATTCGTCGTGAGCAGAGCCGTGATGCCATTGCCCGACCTGCTGAAAATAGTGCGCAAGAACATTTCGCACACCCAGCGCAATCCCATGGTCAACGGGTTGCTGTGCCTAAAGGGCGGCAATGTGGAAAGCGAAATCCAACCAGTGAGAAAAATAGCCGAGGTGAGCGAGCTGAGCAACTGGTTCGACGAACCTTGGTTCAAAGAGAAACATTTAATCTACGTACCCTTATGCTAAACATCGAACGATTTGTTTGCAACATGTTCCAGGAGAACACGTTTGTAGTGAGCGACAATTCCGGCGAGTGTGTCATCATCGATTGCGGAGCACTCCACCCCACCGAGCGCATGGCCATCGTCGAATACATCGAGAGCAACGAGCTGAAGCCCGTACACCTCATCGACACCCACGGACACATTGACCATAACTTCGGCAACTACTTCGTCTATAAAACCTACGGGCTGAAGCCCGAGGTGTCGGCAGAGGATGAATATCTGATGGACGACATGCTGGCTCAGACGCGACGCTTTGCCAACCTCGAGGAGTACGAAGAGGACTTCCCGCCCGTGGGCAAATATCTGCAGCCCGACGACACCATCAGCTTCGGAACCCATCAGTTCACCATCATTCCCACGCCGGGGCACACGCCGGGCTCGGTGTTCTTCTATTGCGCCGAAGAGGGAGTGGCTTTCTCGGGCGACACGCTGTTCCACATGAGCATTGGACGCACAGACTTCGACGGAGGCAGCTACGACGACATGATGGCCTCGCTCAACAAAGTGGCCACCACATTGCCCCCCGACACCATCATCTATACGGGCCATGGCCCCAAGACAACCATAGCGCGCGAACTGCAGATGAACCCTTATCTGCGGTGAGGAGCGAGGTATGAGTTACGAGTTAGGAGTTAGGAGGTAGGAGTTAAGAGTTAGGAACGCATGAACAAGGCAAAAGGCGAACGCATCATTCTGGGCATCGACCCCGGCACCAACGTCATGGGCTACGGCTTGATAAAAGCCATGGGCAACAAGGCGGAAATGGTGGCCATGGGCGTGATTGACATGCGCAAGATGAGCGACCCCTACCTGCGGCTGGGAAAGATTTTCGAGCGTGTCACGGGCATCATCAGCGAGTTCCTGCCCGACGAAATGGCCATCGAGGCCCCCTTCTTCGGCAAGAACGTACAGTCCATGCTCAAGCTCGGACGCGCCCAGGGAGTGGCCATCGCGGCTGCCATCCATCGCGACATCCCCATCCACGAATATGCTCCGCTGAAAATAAAAATGGCCATAACGGGCAACGGAGGCGCCTCGAAAGAGCAGGTGGCTGGCATGCTCAAACGGCTGCTCAAACTCAGCGAGGACGAAATGCCCCACTTCATGGACGCCACCGATGCGCTGGGGGCCGCCTACTGCCACTTCATGCAGTCCAACCGTCCCGAATCGCAGGCCAACTACAGGGGGTGGAAGGACTTCGCCCTGAGAAACCAGAAAAAAGTGAGAGGATTGTGAGCAACATGCAAACCGTCATCAACATCAACCACGGCGTTACGCGCATGCCTGCGTGGAGAATGGCCCAACCTGTGGACTTTTCGCTGCTCGAAGGCGAGCAGCTGGCCATCGTTGGGCCCAACGGCGGCGGAAAGACCATGCTCGTAGACATCATCACCGGTCGCCATCCGCTGCTCCCTGGCATGGCGACCTACAACTTCGCCACCAGTCCGAAGCCGCTGGTGAGCGACAACATCAAGAGCATTGCCTTCCGCGACACCTATGGTGGCGACAACGACCGCACCTACTTCCTGCAACAGCGCTGGAACCAAATGGAAATCGACGCCGAAACGCCCACTGCGGGGCAACTCCTCGAAGAGGCCTATCGGATGGCGGGCGACGACACTCCGCAGCGACGCCAATGGCAACGCCGCCTCTATCAGCTCTTCTGCATGGACCACCTGCTCGACAAGTACATCATCCTCCTGTCGAGCGGCGAACTGAGGAAATTCAAGCTGGCTTCGGCGCTGTTCAGCCAACCGCGCGTTCTCATTCTCGACAATCCGTTCATCGGCCTCGATGCCGGCACCCGCGACCAACTCAAACAGCTGTTGGCACTGCTCATTGGCGAACAAAACATCCAGATTGTGCTGGTACTCTCCAAGAGCGACGACATCCCACACTTCGTTACCCATGTGGTGGAAGTCGAGCACATGCTCGTTGGCCCCAAGACCCTGCGGGCCGACTATCTGCGCCAACGGCCTGCACTGCCCGCCCACGTGCTGAGCGACGAAAAACGCAGGGCGCTGCTCCAGCTGCCCTATAATAATAAGGAATACCGCGCGCGCGTGGTAGTGGACATGCACAACGTGACCATCCGCTACGGCGAACGAACCATTCTGAAAAATCTCAACTGGACCGTTGCCAACGGCGAACGATGGGCCATCAGCGGACAGAACGGCTCGGGCAAATCGACCCTCCTGAGCCTGGTGTGCGCCGACAACCCGCAAAGCTACGCCTGCGACATCGTGCTCTTCGACCAGCAGCGAGGCAGCGGCGAAACCATCTGGGACATCAAGAAACACATTGGCTATGTGTCGCCCGAAATGCACCGCGCCTACCAGCTCGACCTGCCCGCCATTCGCATCGTCGCCAGCGGACTGAAAGACTCCGTCGGGCTCTACGTGAAGCCCGAAGCAGGCGACTACGACACCTGCCGATGGTGGATGGACATGTTTGGCATCGCCCACCTGGCCGAGCGCACCTTCCTCAAGCTCTCCAGCGGCGAACAAAGGCTGGTGCTGCTGGCCCGGGCTTTTGTCAAAGACCCCGAGCTGCTCATCCTCGACGAGCCGCTCCACGGACTCGACAACCGTAACCGCCTGCTGGTGAAGGACATCATCAACACCTTCTGCCAGCGCGACAACAAAACCATGATGATGGTCACCCACTACGAGGAGGAGTTGCCCGGCTGCATCACCAACAAACTGTGGCTTGAACGCAATATTTGACCGAGAATTGAGTTTTCAATAAGAAATCCATTCACCAAGACCAACAGGAAAAATCTGAACAAAATCATAAAAAAGACAACAAACAACCCAAAAAGGAGAAAGACATGAAAAAACTGTTTTTTATTGCAGCACTCTGCTGCCTGTCAGTCGCAAGTGCCAGCGCACAGCAAGTTTTCAACCGCATCCTGACCAAGGCTCAGGGCATAGCCCAAGACAGAAACCTGGACATGGAGAAGCGCAAGGTGGCCACTTTCGAGGTGGACGCACTGAACTATATGGCCATGAAGACCCGCGAGGTGAAGCCCGAGACCAAGGTGGTCGAACTCGACCGTCAGGCACTGGCCATGTACGAGTTTGTCAACATGTTTCTTGATGAGCTGACGCGCGCCAACAAAAAGAAGGAACGCCTCGAGGTGGTCAGAATCTTCAAGGAGACATCGGTCTATTACGTTCGTTTCCACGACACCGACAAGGAAATGGTGATGAGCTACTACGACAACCCCAAATTCATAACCCAATTCTCGCTCGACACCGACTGGGTGAAAGCTCTGGCCGAAGTGAAACGTGTGATGACGCTCGTAAAGAGCCACAACTACAAAGACTATCGCTGAAGCGCCCCCCCTTTAGCGGGAGTTAGCAGGAGTTAGCGGAAGTTAGCGGCAATTAGCGGATATTGGTTCTCCATTAGAAAGGTATCGTCCGTTAACTACACGAGCCGCAGGCTCGATAACTTCCGCTAACTCCCGCTAACTCCCTTTTCTCTCCCCTACTGATAGAGGTAATAATACCAGTAGGTGTTATGAAAATTGTCGTGAACAGCATTTCTGCGCGAACGCTCGTCAGGGTGTTCGCGCTCTAGTTTCAGCAAGTCGGCAAAGTCGGCCTCCATCACCGCATTGTGGTAGTCAACCACACGGTTCGAACGCTGCCGTGTGTAGAGCGTCAGCGCCTCGCAGTAGTGCTTGGGCAAACGTGCCGAGTCGTTCACCGCGTAGTACTTTATGAGTGTCCGGGCAAACTTGTCGATGTCCTTGTCTGCCAGATAGGCGCAGAGCTCAAAGTCTTTCTTGTTGCGCCGCCATTGCTTCATCATCTCCTTCTGCGGCAACATGATGCAGGCTGCCGCCGACGTGCTGTCGCCCTTTTGGGGAACAAGAGCAGCAGAGCCTCCGCGCACGGGATACTCAAACAGCCGTTCCCCCAGCTGTCCCTTCTTGGACAAGGCGTAGGCGCGCAGACGAGTGAGCGGCTCGCTGCCCACTTCCGTATTCTCCCCCACTGCCAGCGCACCATCGACATCGCCCTTCAACAGCCTCGACTCCATCTCCATGCGATAGTGGAAGGCCTCGTCGTTGTTGCTGAAAAACTCCACCATGAAGAACATCGCCACCATGGTGAGCATGTTGACCCACATCAAGCGTGAGAAAATGCCCGTGGCAACGTCGCCGCTCATGATGTCTTCCAGCTGACGCAACACCCACACCACTCCACAATAGAGCGCCACCACCAGCGGTCCCGCCCAGAGCCAAACCCCGAAGGAGGCATGCTCGTGGAAGTGGGTTCCCGCGCTGGTGAGGAACGTCAGCACCAGTAGCGACGGGAAATAAGTGAGCGCATGGGCGCGCCATTCCAGTTTGGTGAGCGCATAGACCCCCATTTGGAGCAGAAAGAGCACCAGCGTGATGAGCACCGCCCCCACAGTGCGCTCATAGTGGGTTTTCCCATGGCTGAGCACGTGCTGGGCCATGGCAAGGATGTCCGCCTGGTAGAAGTACAGGTAGAAAAAAGTGAAAAGCAAAAAAACAATAGCACACGCCGTCTTTACGACGGCGGTGCTATGTTTGCCGGTAGTGTCCATAGAGATTTCTGTCCTTTAGTTCTTCCTCAGCACCACGGCCGACCGAGCGGGGATGTAAAGCTTGAGCCATTCCTTGTGGTCGTTCACGTAGAGCGGGTCATAGTTGGTGAGGTGGGTTACAGAGTCGTCGGCCAGCCCGTTGCCGCCAAAGTCCTTGGCGTCTGTGTTGAGCACCACGTCGTAGCTGCCCGTTGGAACCAGGAACCCATAATCGGTGTATGAGCGGTTGGGCGAGAAGTTGAACACAAACACCAGGTCACCCCGCATGAAGGCCAGCACCTGGTCGCCGTCGTTGTGCCATATCTCCTGCACAGGTGTGCGGTTGAAGTTCTTCTGGCTCTTGATCACGCGCAGCATCTCGCGGTCGAAGTCGCCCAGCCAGTGGTAGCACAGTTCCTTGTTGTCCACGAGGTTCCATTGGCGACGGGCGTACTTGTAGCTCCACCCATTGCCCTCGCGCGGGAAGTCAATCCATTCGGGATGTCCGAACTCGTTGCCCATGAAGTTCAAGTATCCGCCGTTGATGGCCCCCGCAGTGACCAGCCTGATCATCTTGTGCAGCGCAATGCCCCTTCTGGCCGTCTCGTTCTCGTCGCCCTTCTTGAAGTGCCAGTACATGTCAGCGTCAATCAGGCGGAAAATGATGGTTTTGTCGCCCACCAGCGCCTGGTCGTGACTTTCGCAATACGAAATGGTCTTCTCATCAGGGCGGCGGTTCTTCACCTCCCAGAAAATGCTGCTGGGCTTCCAGTTCTCGTCGCTCACCTCCTTGATGGTCTTAATCCAGTAGTCGGGAATATTCATGGCCATGCGGTAGTCGAATCCGTAGCCGCCGTCCTCAAATTTTGCGGCCAGACCGGGCATGCCGCTCACTTCCTCGGCAATGGTGATGGCATTGGGGTTCACCTCGTGAATGAGTTTGTTGGCCAACGTCAGGTAGCAGATGGCGTTGTCGTCCTCGTGACCGTTGAAATAGTCACCGTAGCCGCCAAAGGCCTCACCCAGACCGTGGCTATAGTAGAGCATAGACGTTACGCCGTCGAAACGGAAACCGTCGAAGTGGAACTCCTCGAGCCAGTACTTGCAGTTAGAGAGCAGGAAATGCATCACGTCGTCCTTGCCATAGTCGAAGCAGAGCGAGTCCCAAGCGGGATGCTCGTGGCGGTCGCCGGGATAGAAGAACTGGTTGGGGTCACCACAGAGGTTGCCAAGGCCTTCCACCTCGTTTTTCACGGCATGCGAGTGAACGATGTCCATGATGACGGCAATGCCGTTGCTGTGGGCCGTGTCTATGAGCTCCTTCAGCTCCTCGGGCGTTCCGAATCGGCTGCTGGCCGCAAAGAACGAGCTCACGTGGTAGCCGAACGACCCATAATATGGGTGCTCCTGAATGGCCATAATCTGTATGCAGTTGTAGCCGTCGTTGATGATGCGCGGCAGCACATTGTCCTTGAACTCCCTGTACGTGCCCACCTTCTCAGCGTCCTGCCCCATACCGATGTGGCACTCGTAGATGAGCAGCGGCGACGTATTGGGCTTGAACTTCTTTTTCTTCCACACGTATGGCTTCTCGGGGTTCCACACTTGGGCCGAGAAGATTTTGGTCTGCTCGTCCTGCACCACCCGCTGGCACCAGGCGGGAATGCGTTCGCCCTCGCCACCGTTCCAGCGCACCTTCATCTTGTAAAGCTGTCCGTGCTTGAGGTCCTTCTCTCTGAGCTTCAGTTCCCAGTTGCCCGTGCCCTCAATGCGCTTGCACCTGTATTTGTCAGTTTCCTGCCAATCGTTGAAATCGCCAATGAGGTAAATTTCCGTGGCGTTGGGAGCCCACTCGCGGAACACCCATCCGCGCGCAAGTTTGTGCAGACCGTAGTACAAGTGTCCCGTGGCGAAGTCGCCGAGCGTTTTCTTGCCGTTTTGCGTCAGCTGGTTCAGTTTCCACAGGGCGTGGTCGTGACGTCCCTGAATGGCCCCCTCGAAAGGCTCCAGCCACGGGTCGTTCTTCACGAGTCCAATGTGTTTGGGCTGTTCAGCCTTCTTTCTGGGCGTAGTTGTTTTTTTTGCGGTCGTCTTCTTGGCCGCCTTCTCTGTTGTTGCCATATTGCTTTGAATGATTATTTTTGTTTTATCGGGAGTTGTCAGGAGCCCCCCTCTCCCCGTTGATGCGGATTTGAAATCCGCATCTCATGAGTCGGGGATTTTAAATCCCCTCCAACACGGGGCTGGTCCCTTCTTCATTTTTCAGCCACCCTCATTTTGAAGATGGCCTTCCTGATGATCGGTTCCTGTGCGATGCAGGGAGCATGTCCGTCCTGCGGGAAGAAGATGGCGAACATGCCCGGTTGGCAAGTCACGCAGCACTGCGCCTTCACGCCCGGCATTTTGCTGATGTCCTTCTCCTCGTTGTATTCAGCCTCCGGCAGCGCGCACAGCGGCGCATAGCCATACGTCTCGGGTCCCGAGAGCGGAATCTGGATGTCTGCCATCATCCGGTGAGTCTCCATGACAGCCTCGTCGTGCGTTTTCCCCTTGGCCGTTGTCAGGTTCAAGTACAAGTCGTCCGCCACGATGGGATACTTCCCCTCGTCCATGGCCGACAGATCGTGGCATTCCAAAAACTCCACCACCTTTTTCAGCAGCGGATTGAGCGCCGTATAGTCGCTCAGATGGTTCAATGTGTCGATGATCATAGTTTTGTTGTATTAAGAGCCCCCTCCAAACCTCCCCCGTAGGGGAGGCTTCCTGCGCACTGGTCTTCCCCCTACGGGGGGGATGAGAGGGGGGCTGGTGCCTTTTCATCTCTTCCTTCCGTTCTCATAGACCCCCGTTTCCTTCACGTTTCCGTTGCGGTCCTTGATGACATACTTGCCGTCGCGTTTGTCGTCGCGGTAGGAGCCTTCAAACCTTGTTCCGTTCTTGTCCTCCTCAATGGCCTTTCCGTTGCGTTTGCCCTGTCTGTATATGCCTTTGAACTTGCTGCCGTCGGCCAGATGGATCACCACCTCACCATCGGCTGCCCCGTTGGCGAATTGGCCCTCAATCACGTCGCCGTTCTTCTTCACCAGCTTGCCGTGACCGTTTTGCCGGTCGTTCTTCCATCCACCGCTGTAAGTGTCGCCGTTCTTCCACACCAGCGTACCCTGTCCGTCCTTGTCGCCGTTGAGGAAGTGGCCCGTATATTTGTCGCCGTTGGCATAGCTGAATATGCCCTGCCCCGTGCGCTCACCATCCACATATCCGCCCTCATAGACGTCGCCATTGGCAAACTTGTAGATGCCCTTTCCGTTCTGCACGTCCGACTTCCAGTCGCCCGTATAGACGTCTCCGTCCGCATATCGGTTCGTACCTTTTCCTGACCGCTCGTTGTTGGCCCACATGCCGTTGTACGAGCTGCCGTCGGCCCAGTCGAAGAACCCCTTGCCGTGCTTCTTGTCGTTTTTCCACTCGCCGTCATAGTAGGCCCCTGTCGAGTAGGTGTATCGCCCCTTTCCGTTGCGCTTGTCCTGATACCAGTTGCCCTCATACTTGTCGCCGTTGTAGTAGTACATCACGCCGTGTCCCTGCTGATAGTCGCGGTACCACAGCCCCACGTACTTGTTGTTGTTCATGAAGTAGAAGGTCCCCTGTCCGTGCTGTTGGTCCTGAAACCACTGGCCCTCATATTTCTCGCCGTCCGAGAAAGTATAGACCCCGTAGCCATGACGTTTGCCCTTCACATATTCGCCCTCGAAGGTGTCGCCGTTGCGGAACAGCGTGTTGCCTTTTCCATTTGGTTTACCCGAAACCATTTCTCCCTTATACTGTCCGCCGTCGCGCGTCGTACACGACCCAATTGAAATTTTCTGCGCCCACCCCGCCGAGGGCAGCAGCAGCAGCGCCAATGCAAATATCTTTGTTTTCACTTTATGTCTCTCCTGTTTTCCTGATTGTTTTGTTGTATTGTCGGCGAAACGTTACGCGTACCTTAACTGTAAACCGTAAACTGTAAACCGTAAACTGTAAACCGTAAACTGTAAACCGTAAACCGTAAACTGTATCGTTATGGTCGCCCGTTCGCTTTCGACTGACAAAAATAGGAAAAAAACGCCATCCGACAAAACATTTTTTACTAAATTCATATTTTGCAAATCATTATTCATAATTTTTAGCAGCTCAACAACCCTTCCCGGCGCGACTATGATGCATTTCGAGCAGAAGGAACCCGAGGCGGCAGAAATATCTCACGACGTTGCGCTGAAATTCTCTAGATAATTTTGTCGTATCGTCGTGAGTTATTTTTTCCGCGTTTTCTTTGCTTTTTCCAAAACAAAGCGTTATCTTTGTAGCGTATTAACAGAAACACATAGCGTAAAGTATAAAGTTTAACCTCACCTTATTTTTATTAAGAAACAGACAGTACAACAATTATCCTGGGAGCAAGCTAGGCACCAGGTGCCTCCTCCCAATAGGGATGTGACCAACCATTTTTTTTTCTAACCAAATGAATTGAGCGTCGTTCCCGTTCGTGCTTTTTTAGATACTTGAGCTTTCTGCTCTTGTTCTCCTATTTCGAAACCGCCAAAATTCGTAACCGAGAGCAAGCAGTTCGGAAGGTTCACGTCCGTATAGGGCGTGAACTGTTCTTGCTTGTTTGGTTACATGGTTACTTGGCGGTACCAGATATGAGAATAAGCACTGGATGGATTCACGCCTTTTCTGATTCTAACTATTAAAATTTATGCAAAAACACAAATTACTTCTATTGCTGATGTTCTTCACGTCAGTAAGTCTTATTGCAAGGGGACAGAACAGTTCGAATTCTGGCCAGACGTTAAATATCTTTGACAAATTCGAAGCAACAACAATTAATTCTGACGGTTCAAAAACCTTTACCGATACAAACGAATGGGGATGGTTCGGGGCCTGGTTTGGTGATTTCGACGCCAGCGAATATGAATACTTTGTTCTTGAAATTGCTCCTACATCAGAGGTTGGTGTTCAGGTAGTTATCCAGTATAACGATAATGGTGCAGATGACATTAATTATCTTGGTAAAAAAAGTGATTTTGATTTATCTCCATATTCTATAATCGCTCTTGATCCAGAAAGGAAAAAACACATTAAGCAGATAGGTCTGCAGAACACAGATTCTGGCAGTTTTACCATCACTGATGCTTACTTTGCTGTCACCCCAAAAGAAGTTTACGCCGTGCTTAGCGATGATAGTGAAACCATTACGTTCTATTATGACACAAAGAAAGAAAGTCGTGGTGGAATAAATCTCAGAGAATATTTAGGAGCATCTAAAGCTATATTTGATGAATCTATTGCAAATTACCGACCATACAGTGTCTCAATGTGGTTTTATAATAATTACAATTTGAAAGAAATAATCGGACTGAAGAATTTAAATACTGTAACTGTGAGGAGGATGACTAGTATGTTTGATGGCTGCAACTCCCTGACGAGCCTCGACCTAAGTAGCTTCAACACTGAGAACGTAACAGACATGAATAGTATGTTTAAAGGGTGCAACTCACTGACGAGCCTCGACCTGAGCAACTTCAACACAGAGAATGTTACGGACATGAGGGGTATGTTCAGACAGTGCTCCTCCCTTACAAGCCTCGACCTGAGCAATTTCAACACATCAAGTGTAACTAACATGGTAAGTATGTTCTTAGGCTGTTCCTCCCTGACGAGTCTCAACCTGAGCAGCTTCAACACGGCGAACGTGACGGACATGAGTTCCATGTTCAGTAGCTGTAAAGCCCTGACGAGCCTCGACCTGAGCAGTTTCAGCACGGCGAACGTGACGGACATGAGTTCCATGTTCAAAAGCTGTAAAGCCCTGACGAGCCTCGACCTAAGTAGCTTCAACACTGAGAACGTAACAGACATGAATAGTATGTTTAATGGCTGTAACTCCCTGACAAGCCTCAACCTAAGCAGCTTTAACACGGAGAACGTGACGGACATGAGTTACATGTTTTATAACTGTAAAGCCCTGACGAGCCTCGACCTAAGTTGCTTCAACACGGCAAACGTGAAGTACATGGATGGTATGTTCTCTGGCTGCTCTGCCCTTATAAGTATTTACGCAGACGATACAAAATGGAATGCGGAACATACTCGGGCTAGTAACATGTTTACTAATTGTACCAACCTCGTAGGTGGGAATGAAACTGTTTATGACAAATCACATATAAACTATGAATATGCCCGCATTGATTTGCCCGGTCAGCCGGGTTACTTTACCGATATTCAAAGTGTAGGTTCTGCCATTACCATGAAGGTTACCGATGACGCGGGGAACATCGTCACATCGAACGCGACCATCACATGGTATGATGCCAGTGGCAAACAAATAGGTATGGGCAGCAAACTCAATGGTGTGGCTGAAGATGCGGAAGTGTATTATTCTGTGGAGTTGGCAGAAGCGTTAGGTCGTGTCTATCGCGAAGTGAGCCTGCGAAAGGCAGAAGCAGAGGACGGCGTGGTTACATGCCAGTTAGAGAAGATTGGTCGCGTGGAGCTACAGGGCCGCGTGTCGGGTACCGACATCGACAAAACGACAGTGACCGTGAATGCTCATCAACTGCTGAACGGCAAATGGGAACAAGACTACACCACACAGGCCGACGATCAGGGGCAGTTCAACATAGAAGTGTATGACGACGTAACGGACATCACCCTGAGCGGCGACGGCTATCTGAACGCCACCGTCCATCGCGACGGCTTTGGCGGCAACGGCAACGTGGGCACCATTCCCATAAGCCTGCTGACGGGCTTCGCCGTGGTGGCCAACATCACCATGACGAAGGCCGTAGCAGCGGGCGAGGCTGCAGAAAGCACCCTTTTGACCGATAGATTGACCGAAATCGACTTTACGTTGACCAACCAGACGAAGGGCACCCAACTGACCGACGTGGCTGTGCAGAACGGCAGCATCGTGATTAAGTCGGGAGCCGCAGTTGGTGACAAGATCAGCCTGACGGCTAAGAGCAAGCAGGGTGTGTTTGCCGATGCCTCCACGACATTCACCCTTGTTGAAGGGACCAACAGTTTCGACCTGCAAGTGAAGGAACTGGGCGGCATCGAGGCCACCTGCACGGCCAGCAACAACGGCACAACCGTGGGCTATCTCTACGACCGCAACAACGTGCTGGCCACCAAGGGCACCTACCAGGGCGAAACGCTGAGCCTGCTCCACCTGAAGAACGGCATCTACACCTTGGTGACCATGGGCCAGAGCCTGCTGTTGGGCAACATGACCAACCTTTCCGACCTGCGCAAGGTGGGACTGACCGAGGGCACCGACTATGTGACCACGCGCATCAGCGTCACCGACGGCTTACTGGCCTCGGCCAGCATCAGCCAAGTGCCACACATGGACGACACGCCTTTCTACTATACCAACGGTAACACCTACCTTAATGCTGACAAGGCATCAGTGACTGCCGGCAACTACCTGATCCTGCGGGCACACATCGGCTTCAAGGCCGAACATGCCGACAAGGCCGGTAACGTGACGCTGGCCATCGACCTGCCCGAGGGTTGCCAAATGGTGGAGAATTCGGTGATTGCCAACCGCAAACCCGTGGCATACACTGTGAACGGTCAGCGCGTAACCATGCAGCTTTCCAAGGAGCAGTATGAGAGTGAGGTGCGCTTCTGCGTCATCCCCACCCAACACAAGAACTACACCGTCACGGCGATAGCCCAGTTTAACATCGGTGGAAACGTGCAGCAGCCTATCGGTACGGCACAGTTTGAGGCCAAAGGTCTGTCGCTCTACGCCCCCAAGCTGACGGCCAGTACCAATGTCACCGTGACAGGCACGGCTCAGCCGAACAGCGAGGTAAGTGTCTATGACAACGACGTGCTGGTGGGCACGACCACCTCAAAGGCCGACGGCACATGGACGGCGCAGTGCGAACTGTTCAAGCCCTACAGCCCCTCGTTCCACGACATTTATGCCAAGATAGCCACCGGTGACGGACTGGAACTGACCAGCGAAATGAAGCGAGTGGAATATGACAATACAAATCTTGCGCCCTCAAGCGTCTTGATGACCTACTACAATGGCTGGTACAAGAAGAATTTTGAAATAACGTTCGACCTGCTGAATGGTACGCCCTCAGAAACATCCTATCCGTACTACACAGCAACGGACTTCACTTTCCTAGCCGACTTCACCCGCAACGACCCCGAACGAATCAGTAACGTGAACATCCGTGTGTTGAACAGCGACGGCACCGTGCGCAACCTGCCCGCCACCTTCGACGACAAGCAAGGCAAGTGGGTGGCAACCAGCAAGTATGCCAATGCCAGCCGACTGCCGCAAAACGTGATGGTAGAGTATGACCTGATGCCTGCTTCTGTATATGACGAAGAAAGGGGGAAAGCCGTAAACAACATTATTAACAATATGTTGGCAGAGGTTGACAATGCCTATAAGGATTGCAAGATAGAAGTAATATCCGAGGACGAAAAAAGCGTTTTTTTCACTGCCACAACCAATGGATATGAAACGAAAGAAAACTTCAACATCACGCTTTTGGACTACGAAAGTGTGAAAGCAGAATATGCCAACGAGCCGTATGCGCATATTAAAGATGAGACAACCGACATGGGCTTTGTCATTAAAGACTTAGACAACAACAGCAAACTCGTTGTCTGGAACAACATAGATAAGACGGCTCTTGAAATATGTTCTGGCAATGTGACCAATGCTAAAGAGGCGAGAGCGCGCCGAATTCTTCCGTTGTTAATCTCTGCTACATACGGAGTGGGGACAAGTATATATGAATACCATTTGAGAATGAAGGAAATTAAGATGTGGCAGCAGACCTTGGAATCTGAAAAGGAAATGAGCGCGAGGAATTATAAAAAAATGATGGATTTGCTATATGCGAAATGTCCTGAAGGCGGAAGCTATAAGATAAAATTCCCAAACGTAATGAACAGCCTGCGACAGGATGCTGAAAATTTCTCAAGTGAAAATAATCTGTATTTGGAAGAATTTGAAAAAAAGATTAACTTGCAAAAATCACATATAATGAATATATGTATTCTGAAAGGACTTATCAATGTTGGCATGTCGTTAGTTTTTTCAGGTGCAGGGAATCTTGCAAAGAACTTGAGTCTAACCGTTCTCAAAAAGTTGGGGGATAATGGTATTACTGCAATTAGTGAATTAACGGGCGATCTGCTTTCCGACAAGATTGGCAACGGAATTGAAGTAGAAGAAATTGTCTCTAACTGGCATTCTGATGCATATAAAGAACTTATGAACAAATATGCCAGCATTTGCAAAAATATCAAGAGTAATTATTCAAAATGTCGAGAAGACAAAGACGATGACGACAAAGGCGACGAAGCCACAGATGACCACTCTGGCTTCCCTGGCAAAGGCACTACCCCAATTATCGACCCGTCGGGCTTTGTGTATGAGGCTGTGCTGAGCAACCGTCTGGAAGGCGTCACCACCACGTGTTACCAGCAGGTGGGGGGAAGCGCCGTGCAGTGGAATGCCGAGGACTACTCGCAGCAGAACCCGCTGGTGACCGACGAGACAGGCTTCTACCGCTGGGACGTTCCGCAGGGTATGTGGCAGGTGAAGTATGAGAAGGAAGGCTATGAGACGGCCTACTCGGACTGGCTGCCCGTGCCGCCGCCTCAGTTGGACGTAAACATTTCGATGAAGCAGAGCACACCTCCAACGGTGAAGGAGATGCACGGTTACGAGACGGGCATCGTGATAGAGATGGGCAAGTACATGCTGCCAGGGACGATGACGACAAAGAACATCACCGTCACCTGCAACGGTAAGACCGTGAGCGGAGCGATAGAGCTGATGAACAGCGAGGAGTCGCCATTGGGCGACGAAACCTACGTGTCGAAGGTGAAGTTTGTGCCGAAGGACAACTTCAGCAGCAGCGACGTGGTGGTGGTGACAGTTCACAAAGAGGTGGAAAGCTACTGCGGCGTGACGATGGCCGCCGACCATGTGGAGACGGTGAAGATTGAACCTGAGATCAAGAGCATCGTGGCCGACGAAACTGTGACTGTTCCCTATCAGGGTGAGCATGAGCTGCGCGTGGTGGTGCTTCCGAAGGATGCCGCTGCCGGCAAAACGCTCCGTGTCAGCACTTCGTCAGAGATAATAGCGTCGGTTAACGAGACGGAAGTGGAAATAGGACAGGACGGAACAGCCACCATCGTCCTCGGCGGCGAGCTGCCGGGCGGAGCCGTGCTGGAATTCTCGATTGACGGAACTGACGTAACGGCAACAACGAAAGTGCAGGTGGCCATGGAAAGCGACATGGCGGAAACACCTACTGCCAACATCGCGAGCGGCGAGACGATAACGAGCGGAACAACGCTGACCCTCAGCTGCGGTACGCCCGGCGCCACCATCTACTACACGCTGGATGGCTCTTGTCCCTGCGACGAGGCTACCCGTCTGCTCTACGAGGGACCGATTGTCCTGTCTTCGGATGCTGTCGTGAAGGCCATTGCCGTTTGCGAAGGACTGGACGACAGCGATGTCGCCACCTTTGTATATGTTGTTACGGGCATTGGCAACAGCCTGGCCGACACGGGAGTCCGTGTGGGATGCCACGGAAGAACGGTCACCGTGACTGGGGCTGAAGGCGCCAGTTGCTGGATATACGACCTTCGCGGAGGCGAGGTGGCCCATCGGAGCAATTTGAGCAGGCAGGCCAAGTTTGACGTAAAAGCAGCCGGTGTGTATTTGGTTTGCATCAGGCCGAAGAAGGGGCAGCCCATGGTTGCCAAAATTGTGGTACGATAGGCCCGCTGGCCATTCCGACGAAGCCCCGCCTTTCCGAATTGGTGGAAAGGCGGGGCTTTTTTGTGGGTCGTGTGAAAGGGCTCAGCAGATGCTCTTTTATGATTGGAAAGAGGGGGCCTTGTGATGGAAAAGAAGGGGCGAATGAAAAAAGTGGGGGCGAATGTTTTGCCAGTTCAAAATAAAGCCTTACCTTTGCAACATGTTAGGGGTTCCCCATGAAAGCCATGCTTAGGAAGCTGGTTCCCGAGGGATTAAAAGGGAATCCGGTGAAAGTCCGGAACTATCCCCGTAGCTGTAAGTTCACCACACAAGAGGACGTTGCATGGCCTCGGCCAAGCCACTGAAAGAACCGTTCGAGTTAAGTATTTTCGGGCTACCGAGAAGAGCTGTTCGAGTTAAGTTTTTTCGGGAAGGCGCAACGTACTGAACAAGCCAGAAGACCTGCCACCTAATCATCTTTGTTCAGGAGCTTTCGGGAGAAAAGATTCTGTTGTTGCTCGTTTCCGTTCTTTATTAGCTACGGAGGTGGGGTTTCAATTTGCATTCTTGTTTTCTGTTTGCCACCGGACAAACATTTACTATGTCAAACAAAAAACAAGCATAAGAAATGAAAAAAAACATTCTTGTTTTTGGCCTTTTGCTATGCGTCGCAAAAGCCGCAGCACAGTCACCATATATTTATAAGGTGTGGGAATATGCCCCCGCCCCCGGGCAGTTTGTCAACACTTTGCCGAAATATGAGCCTGGCGACACGCCGAACACCATGCGGCTGAAGGCCGAGGAATTTATTGCCGACAACCAACGCTCGTTGGTGGCGCTGGGTGGCTATGGCGGCTATATTGTGTTCAGTTTCGACCACATGGTGGAGAACAAGCCAGGACAGTATGACTTGCAGATTCTCGGCAACGCTTTTTATGCCGAACAGACTGAGGGTCAGGGCGCTACCGAAAAAGGGGGCAGCTGCGAACCGGGCATTGTGATGGTGAGCTACGATGCCAACGGCAACGGACGTCCCGATGACCCCTGGTACGAACTGGCTGGCAGCGAATATAGCAGTCCGAAAACCATTCACGACTACAGCATCACCTACTTCCGCCCCGACGAGAACAAGACCAAGACCCCCCACCCCTCGGACACTCACATCAACGACATCACATACATCAGATGGGAGGACAACCAGCACGGTGAAGGTTACGTTTGGCGTAACATCTACCACGCACAGCCGTACTATCCACAATGGCTTTCTGACGAGACGCTCAGATTCAGTGGCACCCGGCTGGCTGACAATTACATCGACAAGTCCGGCGATGGCTCCTACTACGTGCAGTACGCTTATCCCTGGGGCTATGCCGACAACCATCCCAACAAGGAAAAAGATTCGAAGCTGAACATAAACTGGGCTGTCGATAGCAACGGCAAGCCTGTCAACCTGCCAGGTGCCCATTTCTTCAAGGTTTATACGGGAGTGAACCAGCAATGTGGATGGATTGGTGAGACGAGTACCGAAATAACGGGTGCCTACGACCTCCACCTCTACGGAGGAGACACAACCGACCCACATGCTTACACCAACGGCATTCATGCTGCCACCGCGCTGAACAACAATGAGGCTTCGGAAGAAACGTTCACGACGCTCTCAGGGCAAAGAGTCAGCCAGCCCGGTTCGCACGGAATCTACATTGTGAAGAAAAACGGCAAGCACATGAAAGTAAGACTCTGAAATGTTTTCGCTCAACACATTTTAAGTAAGAAGAATATGCATAACAACCATCTGCAAAAGCTGGCGGCCATCCTTGGTTGCTTGAGTTCCTTAATTACTGTTTCGGCGCAAAAAATCATCACCCTCGACCTGCAGAACCCCACTGCTCCAGCAACCATCGAAATGACCGAAGACGGCTGCTGGACAGAAACGTTCAACAAGGCCGAGGAATACAAATGGATAGAGTTCGGACTGTTCCGCTTCTCTCACATGTACAACAGCTATGACGATGCCGATGTGCCCAGCGAAATGACCTATTGGGACGGATTCACCGTATGCGACAACGGCGACAATGCCGACTATGGCGAAGGAATGTCGGGCAACTGGCTTAAACACCAGTGGGGCAACATGGCCTGCGGAGGCATTATGACCGACGAGACGGGCATGCCCGTCTATGACGAGGAGACCCACGCGGGCGTGCCCGAATGGGGACTGCCTTATCTCGTAGCCTACTGGGGATTCCAATATGGAGAGACTTGCCTGCAAGTGCAATTCACCGACGACAAACCCCACAGACCCGTGGGCGTTTACATTAACAATCACCCTTGGCCCTACTATGGCAATATCAATGGCGACAGTTTTGCCAGCGGATTAACCAACGAGGGCGACTTTTTCAAGGTCATTGCCCACGGCATGACCGAAACGGGCGAAGAAGCGATCGCCGAGCTCAAACTGGCCGAGTTCAAGGACGGCGAACTGCACCAAAGCGACCAGTGGGAATGGATGGATCTCAGTTCGATGGGCGAAGTCACATCCCTGTACTTTACGTTGGAGGCCTCTGATACCGACATTCTTTACGGCATCAATACGGCTGCCTATTTCTGCATGGACAAACTGCAAGTGATGGAGTATGGCGTATCAACGGCACCCCAACGCCCGGCCAACCTGAAAGCCGAAGCCACCGAGACAACGCTCACCGTCAGCTGGGATGCGTCGGAAGGTGCAACATCCTACACCGTGGCCATTGACGGACAGGCTGCCGGCACCACTGCCGACTGCACGTGGACCTTCGACAACCTGCAACCCCTGAGCGAACATACCATCACGATAGTAGCAACAAACGGCGAACAGGACTCTGACTTTGCCACCCTGCAAGCCAGCACCATCGACATCAGTGCCCCCTCCGTTCCGACCATCGTCAGTGCCAAACCCCACATCTACAGCATCGACCTGGAATGGCTCGCTGCTGAAGACAACGTGGCCGTTGATGTCTATACCATCTACTTGGACGACGAGCCCGTTCGGCGCATTGCCGACACACGATTCACCCTCACAGGACTTGACCCTACAACGACCTACGACATCGCCATTGATGCACGCGATGCATCGGGCAACTATTCAGAACGTGCTACAGTAGAGGTGACAACGCTTCCGACGGAATCCACTGGCATCAACCCACTCCCTACCCCATCTGCCTCGCCAAGCACCAAGGCTTACGACCTAAACGGTCGTCAGTTACCTTTCGGTAAGCCGGGTCTGGCAGGCGGCAACAGGCTTGTCGGCAAGAAAGGCATCCTGATTGTCAACGGAAAGAAAGTGACGGGAAAACAATAGAATGAATACCGTTACCTATAAAAATTTGATTTCTCAATAACACTAAAATACAGAGAAAAATGAAGAAAAACTTACGCATGCTGTTAACGGTCTGCCTGTGCATGGTCTGCCTGTGCACCCAGGCTGTAAAAGTAACAGTGAAAATGAATTCTCGCGCTTACCACATGACATTGGCCTCAGTCTCCACTGGGCAGGTCATGCAGTTCGATTCGCCTGACACCGAAAAGACAAACGGCGCAAACACTTACGTCTTCAACGACATTCAACCGGGAGCATACACCGTGACGGCTTCTACTGGGCAGAACTATCCTGACATGGGTACATTACAGATCAATGTCACCAACGATGCCACGCAAACCTTCAACATGGGTACCCTGCAACTGAAGGTTGGCAACAGCGGATGGGCCTACGGCACCGATTACACCGTTGAAAACCTCCGAGTGACCGATGCCAATGGTAACGACATGGCTGCAACCATCGGAACCACGGCCACACAAAACTATCACTTCTGCGTTCTCTATCTGCAGAATGCAACCATCGACCTTGACCTTGTTCCCTCCGCTACACGCCAGGAAGAAGGATACTGTACTTATTCATACAGCAAGAAACAGACAAGTACCACTCCGAACGAAAGCGTTACAATGGCCGTGGAGACCTTCAGCATCACCGCCCCGACGGCAGCCCATTTCCAGCTGAGTTTCAAGCCTATGGCAGACGACCACAACAAACCCGCTTCCAGTTCTTTGGGAATGGCCCACTATGTGCCTTTCACCGAGGTGCACCCCATCAGCACCCAGCAATCGGGCAGCAACACCACCTATACCTATCGGCTCGAAACCAATGCCTGGTATGCCTACCGCACTTGGATGGACGGAAAGCTCACGCTGACTGGGCGCTTCACCAAAATGGCTGATCCGGCACAAATGCCCAACCTGACGTTCACGACTGCCGATTACAACGCTTTCGCCCCGACATGGAGCAGCCACGACGTGAAAACCTACAACGTGGCCAACATCATGCTCAACATCAACGAGCGCGGCCATCTGCGCATGAACGTGGGCGAAGAACGCGACCTGTTGGCACAGCGCGACTGGCAGATAGTCAGCTCTACTACCGAGAACTTCTTCCTGGAGCCCGACTATCACTTCACTGTGCTCAACCCGAGCGGCCAAGCCGACAACAGCGTTGTCCGAGTGACCGAAGCTGATACTCACGGTTCGCCCTGGACCACCTTGCAGGCCGTCGGCAAAGGAACAGCCCTGGTGCTGGTCACCTACGATGCACTGCAATACGACATCTATAACGGCAAACAAAAGGTAACACCTGCGGGAGGAAACAAATGGAGTGCCCTTTTGCCAGAAAACACGGGAGTCTTCGTGGTCACGGTGGGCGACACCACCCCGCAGAACCTTTCTCCCAACATGACGGTCAACGAAAGCAAGAACCCCACGACCGAAAAACTGGCTGGCGACAACGTTGATGCCGAACACGATGTATTCTACTATCTTGACGACGAAGAAGGATTCGAATACACCTTCACCCCCCAAGGAGCCGAAAAAGTAGAAATAGCCTATCCCGTCATAGGCTCACGCATGGCCACCTACAACGGATTCTCCATCACGGGTGTCACCCAGGGCGACGACGGCAGCTACACCCTGCTGCTCAAGCAGGGCCGCAACATCGTACGTCTTACCAATGCCGCAGGAGAAACCGTCTATCAGGTGATGACTGCCAAGCCCTGCCAGCGCACCATCAGCAACATCACCCATCCGGGCGAGGAACAAGCTCATCCGGGCGACAAGATTGAAGTGCAATACAGCGGACTGTTCCACCCCGCCAACAAGATGTCGGCTGTCTATAACAACTCTGCCTACATCACCTACAACGGGCTGGAGGGCGGACAGTCGCTCTACGAAAGTGCCAACCAGTATGGTTTTGCATCGGCTGAAAGTGCACAGCTATACGGAATGCAACTGCCCGAGGAACTCGACGTCGAGCAGACACCCGAATTCTCTGTCACCGAAGGGTGTATCTGTGTGACGGGATATGGCGCCGCCTTCGGCAGTCATCGCGACATTTCGAAAGACAAAGGACTCAGCGCGAACATGAACGCCATTTCGCACAAGAGTTACATGGGCCAGCTGCCTTCGTTCAGCATTCCGCTCCAGCCCGCCGACCTCTACACTGTCGTGTTCGAAGGCCTGCCCCAAGGAGCCACCATCAGCCTCACGAAAGCAACCGAGACCACACCGCGTACACAGAAAGAGCCCAACATCTACAAGGTGCTGCCCGGCATCTTCAACTACACCATCGAAGCCGAAGGCTACGTCACGCTGAGCAACTCGGTGAACGTGATTGAGGGCGGAGACAAAGTCATCCGACTGCAGCCACAGCTCACAGCTACGGCCGATGCTTGGCAGGGCAACACCCGAGAACCAGAAAAGGTGACGGCCGCAGAAAGTGCCGACGCGCCCTATAAAGACATGGAGGGATACTACAAAATCACTGATGCCGACGAACTGGCTTGGGTGGCTGCCCAAGTGAACAGCGGAAACAAGACAATCAACGCCGTGCTGGCCAACGACATCAACCTGAGCGGCAACAACTGGACACCCATAGGCAACAACAGCCAGAAGTATTCAGGCCATTTCAACGGCAATGACCACACCGTAAGCGGACTCACCATCAGTACCACTGCCCAGTATCAGGGTCTGTTTGGCTATACCGACGGGGCTGACATTCGCAACCTCAGTGTTGAGGGCAACATCAAGAAGACCAACGACCAGTCGAGTGCATGCTATTATGGCGGTGTCGTTGGTGCTGCAACCAACTCCACGCTCTTTGCACTCCGATTCAGCGGCAGCATCAGTGTGGGAAGCCACGATATTGTCATACAGAGCGGAAGCATCACAAGCTACAACAGCAACGTAGGTGGCATCGCAGGTGGAATACTCGTCAATACCACCATTGAGCAATGTGCCAACGAAGGTTCCGTCATGGGTGGTGCCAATGTTGGCGGCATCGTCGGAAACGCAAATGCCAGCACATGCAGCATCAAGAACTGCTGGAACACTGGTTTCATTTCGGGTGTGGCCACTACGGGCGGCATCGTTGGCAACCTGGGAGCCACCATCACCGTGGCTAACGTCTATAACTACGGCGAAAACATTGAAATGCGTCCCTACAAAATGTGGGCTAACCAAATGACTTCCGTCACCGTAGGCGCTATCTCAGGCACCAACACTGCCAGCCGCCGCACCGGCATTCAGAATGCCTACGCCTCGGCCTTCTTCAAACAAGACAGCAACACCACCCTGCTCAACGCTTCCGACTTCACCGAGGGCAAAGTGGCCTACGAGCTGGGCAAGACTGCCGACTGCTGGGGACAGCAGTTTGGTACCAACATGCTGCCCGACTTCTCCCCCTTCAAGGTGAAGGAGAACCAGAATGCAACCTACAGTTTTGGAACCTATTACAGCAGTAACACCGAAGGCGACTATACCGCCTACACCACCACGATGACCGACAAGACTGAACCCAACCTGCCTGCCGACGCTGCAAGCATCTACACCGCCAACTTCACCTTCCAGCGCGAGGTGGCCGGTGGAAGCGTTTCTACGTTCGTGTTGCCTGCACAGTTGCCCACAAGTGCCATCAACGGTAGGGTTTATCAGATGAGCGCAGTGAACGGTACAAAAATACAGTTTGCCCCCGTGGCCGCCGACATGCTGCAGCCCAACACCCCATATATAGTGGAGACGGCTGAAGACGGGCAGCTCGTGAACACAGCGCTGCAGAACGTTGCCATCGAGCCACTGGTACAGCAGCCTGCCACAACGCTCAGCGAAACAAGCATCGGACGAGTGACACACTTCGGAACCTATCAAAGGAAACAATTCACCACTAATGCCACAGACACCTATTACGGCTATTCCGCTGGAAAGTTCCTCAAGGCCAACACCGCAACGCTGCAGCCCTTCCGAACCATGTTCGTGGTTAGCGGCTCGGCAGCGGCAAAACCCGAAGCCTTGGACATTCAGTGGATGGACAACCAGGCTACGGAAACCGGCATCCGTCAACTGACAACCGAGAACAGTCAACCATCAGCCGCCTACGACCTTTCTGGAAGAAAGATCCAGAATGCTGCTAGTGCGCCGAAGCAAGTAATCATTGTCAAAGGAAAGAAAATGCTCAAATAAGGAAAACATGGAAAAGAAATCATACATCAGCCCAAGGCTGAAAGCACTCAGCACAAAATCCGAGAACGACCTCTGTCTGCAATCTGCCGATACAGATACAGAAGAAGGAGGAGATTTCGAACCCGAAGCAAAAGAAAGCTTTTGGGAATGGCCACTAAAGCATAGTGCCTGGGACGACGAATTGTAAAACCTTCACTTTCCCCCTGCGGCAGCCGCCGCAGGGGATTTTATTGCTTCTGATGCAGAACAAAACAGTCTGGAGTTATTTCTCGGGCGATAATCTTTTTTTAAAGCATAGAGCAAAAGTTTTGAGTGATTGTTTTTGTCAGTTCAAAATAAAGCCTTATCTTTGCAGTCGCATGAGGTTGCCACGCGCTTTCATTATATTTAAATGTATGGATGCGCCAGCAAGCAAAAGGGAACCGGGTGAGAATCCCGGACTGTCCGGCAGCTGTAAGCCGTTCCTTATCGGATGACGAACACTGCGCCACTGAAAAAATTCTGGAAAAAGGAGAACTTTTCGGGAAGGCGTTCGTCATTGGGCGGCAAAGTCAGAAGACCTGCCTTGTGCCACTTTAGTTCTCGCTTATGCTTCTTGGGTTAGGCAGCGGGAATACGCATTCATTGAAAAGAAACAAAGCATTTTGTTTGGAACGACACGGACTGCCATGTTGCGTGTTTGTTTCCATTATACCATGTCACGTTCTTGTTTGGAAGCGCAAAACATTTATCACTTATTAATAACTAAAATTAATGCTTATGAAACAAAGATTTTATTTAGCATTGTGGCTATTCATCACGATGTTGCTCACGCCTCTCGGCGCATGGGCTGACAGAGAGGTGAATCAGTTGCAATTTGGTAAGCAGGTCATCACCGTGGCCAGCGGCGAAGAAATCACGTTCTATGACTTCAAGGGGGCTGATGACATTCCGTCGTCCAGCTCCAGCAACTCGCAGTCATTGACAGTGTTCACGCCCGCAGAATCGGGAAAGTCCATTCAGATTACTTTCGAGGAGATTGACATCATCCCCGACATGTCATCTGGCAGTTATCCGGCTTACATGAAAGTGTATAGTGGAACGCCTTCGGACGACGGATTTACCTGGGCTACTCAAACGTCTGACGTGAAGAAGGACTCTCCACTTCCTGAAGGCAACGTCCTCGTTACTCGAGGCGGTATGACCAATAGCGAGGCCTACACCTCAACTACGCCGGAAACCTACATCTCTGAAGCAGCTGACGGCAGCATGGCCGTAGGCTTTATTTATCTCTATGCAAAGAAGTGCAAGGGCTGGAAGGCCACGGTGAAAGCCGTGCAGCTGGAGAACATGACCATCACGGGTGCCGGAAGCAACTACGATGGCGTGGTGGCTTCGCCCAGCACCAAACAGAATGTGTCTCTGGCCAATGCCTATGTAACAGCTACGGGTGTGATGAACCCCGACAACGTGACTGGTATCTACTTCACCATGAGCAAGAACGATGGCGTGGTAAATCCCACAGCCCTGAAACTCTACAAGGGAGACACTCAAGTGAATGCTACGGTCGAGGCCGACGGCGACGCATACAAGTTCACGCTGAACGAGGCACTAGCTGACGGCACCACTATCTTCACCATCAAGGGCGACTTCCTCGGCACGGCTGCCGTGGGCGCAAAGGTTCAGGTGGACATCATGAAGATTGCCACTGCCAGCCATTCTGATGGTGTCACGCCGTTTACTGCAGGCACCAGCGTGGTAGTGGAGAATCCCGCACTGGTCATCATGACGGCCACACCGCAGACCATCACCGTGGGTGAGACTCCGTTGCAGTTCTTCGACGAGGGCGGCAAGGACGGTGGCATTGTGTCGAAGACCAACGGCCAAGTGACCTTCCTCTCTGGAGTCAGTGGCAAGAAGGTGATGGTTGATTTCACCACCAACAAGATCTGGCACGGTGATCTCTACAATCAGGAACTGCGCATCTACAACGGCACAACTGTCAATGCCAACAACCTGATTAAGACGCTCCAGAAGGGAGAGACCGCTCTTGTGCGTTCAACAGCCGAAGACGGCTCGCTGACAGTAGTTCTTTACAGCGATGCAAGCAACGCCATTGATGCCGACGGCTTCGAGGCCACGGTCAGCCTCTTCACACCACAGCCCATGGACTTCGACGGTGTCACGACTTCTGCCGCCTCGACAGAAACGGTGGCTGGCGGCGATGCCGACCAGGACATGCTCACCATCACCGTCGATGCACTGAACACCGAACCTGCCATGAAGGTGACCAAGATGGCCTTCTCGGCAGGTACAAACTATGCGCTCGCCACCAAGGCCGCACTCTACTTTGGCGAAACGAAGGTGGGTGAAACCAATATCACCGCAGCCGACTTCACCATCAATCTTTCTACTCCGCAAGAACTCGTCGAGGGCAGCAACGTATTCACGCTGAAATACACCATCAGCGACGAGGCTCTGAACGACAAGAAAGTAAGCGCCGCCCTCAAGAGCGTCACCGCACTGGTGAACAATGCCGAGAAGACAGAAACCCTCTCCTCGCCTACTGCTGTAGAACGCACGGTGAAGAACATCGTGCTCAACCATGCCGACCAAGGCACGGTGACAAAGACGGTCAATGGCTCTATTGCGTTCGAGACAAAGACCACCTCAAGCTATAGCAGCTACTGCGAGGCTGGAACCGATACCCGCACCAACGTATTCGTTCCGAAGCACGAGGGCATGGTTTGCCAGATTGATTTCTCTGAGTTCAACGTTCAGTATGCTTCAACAAGCTACGGAAACAAATCAACATTTAAGATTTATGCCGGAAATGGAACCAGCGGTGAGTTGCTTTGGGAACTCAACGATAACAGCCAGGAGTCTGTTGGCCCTGGCCAGATTGTTCGTTCAACAGCTGCCGACGGTTCGCTCACCATTGTCTTCTGCCCCAAAAACAGCTACAGCTATTATTACAACGGCTGGAAGGCCACCGTCAGCGAATACCTGTCGAAGGATATGCAGGTGACGGCTACCGAGACTACACAGGCCAGCACCGCCGATGCTTCCATCGGAGCTGCCGACCAGGATCTGCTCAGCGTCAATGTCAAGACCGAAGGCAACCTGAACGCACTCTCCATGAGCGGCATGAAGCTGAACCTGAAGAACACCGAAGCCAACATCACCAAGGTGAGCGTATGGCAGGGGGAGACCAAGCTTGGCGAGGCCGCTGCCGCTGCCAACGTTATGGTTACGTTCAACGAGGCCGTCACACTTGCCGAGGGCGACAACCAGTTCACCGTGAAGGCTGACGTTAGCGAGAATGCCGCTGAGAACCAAACCATCGATGCCAAGCTGGTGGCTGTGGTAGTGGGTGGAGCCGACGTGGCAGCCACCAACGGCGACCCCGAAGGAACCCGCACACTGAAGAACATGCTACTGATGACGGCCGGCAACCACGGCACGTTGAACCTCGGCCTTGGCAAGACCGTAGCCGTTTATGACGACGGCGGACTGGAAGGCGACGGAGCCGACGGCGTAGAGGCCGTTGTGACCTTCGCTCCTACGGGCGAGGCCGACTGCATCCGTCTGACCAACGGCGGAATCTCTTTTGCTTACACTGCACACCTTTATATCTATAAAGGCGGCGAGGTGAACGACGACAACCTGATTGTCGATTTGAGCGGTTCGACGGCCAAGTTCGACCCCATCATCAGCGATGCCAGCATCGACGGTGGCAAGATCACCATCAAGTATGTGGGCAAGGGTTCGTACACCAAGCCAAACTTCGCCATCACCGCCGAAGGCTACAAGAAAACCAACGTGGCCGTTACTGGCATCACCACCGAGGACCTGAGCGTCAGCGAGGTGCTCAAGGGACAAACCGACACCAAGATGCTCAAAGTAGTGGTCGAGGCCGAAGGTGAGCTGGGCAGCATTGACATCACCGACTTCAACATTGTCGGCACCGACGGCGCAGCCGTCAGCGGCTACCACATCTACCAAACGGGCACCACTACCACCTTCTCGGCCAACGAGGAGTTCAACGGCTCATACAGCATCACCAACAGCGGCACCTACTACTTCTGGCTCACCTACGATGTGAAGGCCACTGCAACGGTAGGTCAGAGCGCTACAGCTACCGTCAACAGCCTCACGGTCAATGGCGCTGCCGTTGACGTGACAGAGCCAGCCACCGCCACCATCACAGTGGCAAGCGGCATGAGCGGCACTAAGATTGTTGGCACAGGCGGCGACTACGCCACCATCCAGGGTGCCGTCGATGCCATCGCAGCTCTTGGCATGGAAGGCCCCGTAACGCTGAAGATCAAGGCCGGTGAATATAATGAGAAAGTACGCGTACCTTATATTATGGGTATGGGTGCTGTAAACACCCTCACCATCGAGAGTGAGAGCGGCCAGCGCGACGTGAAAATCTATCACAACAACTACACCACTGCCGGCTACAGCGAAGACCAGCATAAGAAGGACTACGGTGTAGTGACACTCTACCAAGCCAGCTACGTGACGCTGAAAGACTTGGAAATCACCACCACCGACCTGGCATACAAGGCTGTGGTGATGGTGAAGGACGAGAGCCGACACGTCACCATTGACAACTGCTATCTGCATGCTTCCACTTCTGGCGACGGCCCCGTACTCGTGGGCCACACCATCATTGACGAGGAGAACAAGAACAACGACTACCTGACGGTGAAGGACTGTCTGCTCGAAGGTGGAAAGTATGGCATCAGCATGGGCGGAACCAATTATGTGGCTCTGCCCAAGGAAGTGGGCGGAATTGTTGAGGGCAACACCTTCAAGAACAATGGTCGCTTCATGTTGTACGCTTACGATGAGCTGGGGGTGAAGATAAGAAACAACACTTTCATCATAGACAATGACAACGTGAATCTTAGCAACGGTGTCATCGACATCAATGTTCGCGAAGAACACGACGTGGCTACCGAGATTACGGGCAACACCTTCAACTTGGCATCGGCCAACACCTGCGTAGCCATCTATCTGCGACAGATGGAAGGTACAGCTGACGCACCTGCCATCATAGCCAACAACGTGGTCAACATGGTTTCGGCCAATGCCAGCTGCAGCGCGATGAAACTGAACAGCAATAAAACGAAGTACGTCAACATTGCAAACAATACGCTGCGAATGACTGGCACTAACGGCGGTGCCGCCTTCTGGGCTTCATCGACCTTGGCTGCTGGCTACGGCAACATCAACGTGGTGAACAACATCATCCAGAACGAGACCAGTGGCTATGCCGTCAACCTCTACAACGACGGCAACTTGGGCACCGACAAGATCAACTTCCAGAATAACGTGATGTACACCGCTGGAGGAACCTTCTTCCGCGCCGCATCGAGCACTTCGGGCGACTTCGCCACCTTCGTGCAGAAGACAGGTGCAACCAACTGCGTGAACAAACAGGTAACCTTTGCCAGCGACGACATCCTGATGCCAGCCAACAACTTGGACGGTGACCTGACGACAGCGCAGAGCCTGAGCTACGTCACTATCGACGTTGCTGGAACTGAGCGTCCCGCCACAGGCATCAGCATCGGTGCCTACGAGTATTCGGCAGAAGATGCCGTTCCCGTAATGCTGGAGGGCTATCCCACTGTCAGCATCGCCGCAAGCGAGACCGCCGTCAGCGGGACACTGAGTGTGAAGGCTGATGCTATGGGCCGCGCCTTCGTGCTGGTGAAGAAGAACGACGAGACCGCACCGACAGCCGACGAGGTTGTGGCAAGCGGCCAGAAGGCAACAATCAGTGCCAATGCCGAAGCCAGCATCACGATGAGCGGCCTGGAGGCCGAGACCACCTACGTGGCTTACATCGTATTGCAGAGCGTACGCGGCACCAACGGCGAACTGACAACCAAGGAATTTGCCACCAGCGAACAGCCCGTTGAGCTGATGGCTGTCTGCACGGAACCTGTCACCACCGTGGCTGCCGGCAGTGAAGCCGAACTGAAGGTCATGGTGGCCAACGGCAAGGCTCCGTTCACCGTCTCATGGGTTGACCAGAAGCACAACGCCGTGGGCGAGAGCTTCGAGAGCGAACTGCTGGGCGAGGAAATCAGCCTGAGCTTCACGCCTGAGCGTTCGGGCGACTACATCGTCACCGTAACCGACGCGCAGAACAAGATTGACACCGACACCTGCCGCGTTGTCATCACCGGCGATGCCCAAATAGCCGACTTCGAGTACCTCTATCTCGACGACGACAGCTACTGGGCCGGTCCCGACTGGAAGGGCACGAAGGCGGAAAGCCACTACGGACCCATCGAATTCCAAGGATCATTCGTAAGTGGCTCTTACAGTTTTGCCAATAACTACATCCCCGACTACAGTTCGTGGAACGGTTTCGCTTACGCCAATAAAACGAGCGCTGAATATGCCAATTTGATGGCCGACATGTGCAACAGCACCGTTGGCGGAGCACACAAGGGCGACAACTACGCCGTGTTCTTCGACCCCACGGGTTTCGCTCCTGCCACCGTCACCGTACTCAACAACCCTGACGGGCAGGTCATCCCGGGCTTCTACATCACCAATGCTGCCTATACCGTGAACGCCATACTCCACGGCGACGGAAACTTCAACCACGGAGAGACCGACGGACAGGGCAACACGGTCTATGACAGCGAAGGCAATGTGGTGGGCATTGAGGAGTTCCACAAGGGCGACTTCCTGAAGCTCACCATCAGCGCCGACAACGACGAGAAGCTGGAGTTCATGCTGGCTGACTACACCTCGGACAATGAGGACGACTGGTACTACGTCAGCGACTGGCAATATGTTGACCTGAGCAGCCTCGGCACGGTGAAGGAGCTGGAGTTCAAGCTCACCTCCTCACGCCGAAACACTTATGGCTACACCACGCCGCTCTACTTCTGCATAGACGATTTCGGAGCCGAAAAGCCCGTCACCGTCACCATCAAGGAGAACATGGATGCCACCACGTTCAGCTGCGACAAAGCTCTTGACTTCACTGGCAATGCCGATGTCAAAGCCTATATTGCTGTTAGAAAGAACGATGCTTCCACTTCTCTCGTGAGAGTAGATAAGGTTCCCGCCAACACGGGTATTGTTGTGACCGGCAATCCCGGCACCTACAACATCGACACCACTAACGAGCAAGTAACACTGACCGACGAGAACCTGCTTGTAGGAACATCAGAGACATACACCGTAACGACCGAGGACGTGGGTTACGTCTATCGCTTCGTCTATAGTAAGACAACAGGCAAGACGGGATTCCAAAAGGCCAAAGCCGGACAGACCGTCAGTGCCAACAAGGCTTACTTGCGCCTGCCTGTCAGCTCTTCGAAGGAATTCATCGGTTTCGACGACATGGAGACCACTGGTATTGACATGATTGAGAATGCCGACAACGACAATCCTTCTTACAACCTGAACGGCCAGCGTGTGCGCAACAGCTATAGAGGTGTAATCATTCAAAAAGGTAAAAAATATATCAAGAAATGAAAAAGTTAAGAGTATTTTCAGACCAAGCGAAACGAACCTACGTTCATCCAAGGATGAAGACCCTTTGTCTGTGCGACAACAATCTGATGCAAGACACGATGTCTATACCTGACATTGACGAGGACGACGATGATACGGAAGAAGCAGCCAAGCCTGCCATGCCTCATTTCAGTGTCTGGGACGAGGAATAAAAAGATCTTGAATCGTCATTCATAAAAAAGACAGCTGGGTTTATGTCAAAAGAGCAACCAACCATTGCTCTGGGGCATAGACCCAGCGTTTTTTGTTCTTTTTTGCACATAAACTGTCTTTTTTATAGAGAAATAAGGTTCAAAGAGCAGAAAAATCCGTACCTTTGCTGTGTTTTCTAAAACACCACATTGAGCAACCATTATATTCATTCAATAAACCATCAAAACAAAATGAAAATGACAAAAATCTACAACTGGATGCTGGCAGCCATGCTCATCGGCATTCCAACCACCTTCACATCGTGCAGCGACAACGACGACGAGGAAAAGGCAGAACAAACCACGGTTTCGTTCGAGAACCAGGCTCTGAATCCTGACGGATACTGGAACGGCGACACCAACGGCGCAAAAAGTACTGACCAATATGGCGGCACCGTCTATGCATGCACCTACAAGGAGGGCGGGCTGACCTTCAACACCAACTACACCGTGTCAGACTACGGAAGCTACTGGATGGGCTACGCCATTGCCAACCGGGCTGGCACAACCATGACCAACCCCTACACCGCCGACCAGTACAACAACGTGACGGGCAAGGCCCACTCGGGACAGAAATACTGCATTGTGCAGACCTACGGCGAGACCATCGACGTGGACGACCCCAAGGGTGCCATCATCCGCAGCCTTTGGTTCACCAACTCAGCCTACCCCGTCAACTCTATCCTGAACGGCGACGACATCTCTGGCGACAAGTTCGACAAGAGCGACTGGCTGAAGTGTACCGTCAAGGGTACCCATCTGGACGGAACCACCGCCACCGTGAGCATCGACCTGGCCAAGGATGGCAGCTACATCAAGGAATGGACCCAAGCCGACCTCACCGCGCTGGGCATCGTCACCAAGCTAAGCTTCGTGTTCACTGGCTCGCGTACAGGCCAATTCGGTCTAAACACTCCCGCCTACATATGCATCGACGACGTTGTGGTGGAGAAAGTGAAGTAAGTTAGAAGTTGCAAGGAGTTACAAGGAGTTGCAAGGAGTTCATGGAGTTTCAAGACATCAGTCTTTGCTCTGCGTCCTTCTGTTATGGTGAAACACTGCACGAAGCTATTGTCTTGCAACTCCATGAACTCCTTGCAACTCCATGAACTCCTTGAACTCCATGAATTCTTCATTTTTTAAAAAAACGACATGAACTACAAGCTAAGCCTCCTTTGGATGCTCCTTGCGCTGTCGCTGGCATCGTGCCGCGACAGCCGCATGGGCGCCGACACACTGCAGGGCGACACGCTGCGGTTGAAGTACGCCCGCAACATCGTCATCGTGAAGCACCAGGGCTACACTACCGTAAGCATGAAGAACCCGTGGAAAACGGGCAAGACGCTCCATCGGTATGTGCTCGTGCCAAGCGATGCCGAACTGCCCACCAATCTGCCCGAAGGCAGTGTGCTCCGCATCCCGCTCAGGAGGGCTGCCGTGTTCACCACCGTCCACTGCGCACTCATCGACATGCTGGGGTGCAGGCAGGCCATCGGCGGAGTGGCCGACCTGAAGTACATCAAGCTGCCCTGGATTCACCAGGCGGTGAAGGCTGGGCGCATGGCCGACTTCGGCGACGGCATGAGTCCCGTGATAGAGAAAATCATCGACGCCAAGCCCGACGCCATATTCCTTTCACCCTTCGAGAACAGCGGAGGCTACGGCAAGGTGGAAGAAATCAACGTGCCCATCGTGGAGTGTGCCGAATACATGGAAGCATCGCCACTGGCCCGTGCCGAATGGATGAAGTTCTTCGGAATGCTTCTGGGCCAGGAGCAGCGCGCAGACAGTCTGTTTGCCGTTGTTGACAGCAGCTACCACGCGCTGAAGCTAATGGCCGCCAAGGCCAGCCGAAAACCCACCGTGCTCATGGACAAGCAGACGGGCTCGGTGTGGTATGTGCCGGGAGGCCGCAGCACCATTGGTCAGATGATCACCGACGCCAACGCCAACTATCCCTGGGCTGCCGACACCCATGGAGGAAGTCTCTCGCTGCCCTTCGAAACGGTGCTCGAGAAAGCCGGAGAGAGCGACCTGTGGCTCTTCCGCTACAGTGCCGACCATCCGCTGCGCACCCACGAGCTGCTGGCCGAGCAACACGGCTATGACCAGCTGCGTCCGGTGAAGGAAGGCCAACTGTGGGGTTGCAACGTTGAGCAGAGCATGTTTTACGAGGAGACTCCCTTTCGTCCCGACTGGCTGCTGGGCGACTTCATCCTGATGCTCCACCCCGACATACAAGGATTGGCTCCCCTGCGATATTACCACAAAGTGGCCGAAAACTAAAGAGAGGACTTGACCCGATGAAGAAATACGGATGGCTGTTTGTGCTGCTCATTGCAGTGCTCTTTGCGCTGAACCTCGTATGCGGTTCGGTGGACATCCCCGTGGCCGACGTGGTGGACATACTCTCGGGCGGTGAAGCCCCGAAAGAGTCGTGGCGGTACATTGTGCTGGAGTCACGCCTGCCACAAGCCATCACCGCCCTACTCTGCGGCGGCGCCCTGGCCGTGAGCGGCCTGATGTTGCAAACAGCCTTCCGCAACCCACTGGCCGACCCCGGCATCTTCGGCATCAACAGTGGTGCCGGCCTTGGGGTGGCGCTTGTGATGCTCCTGTTGGGCGGCAGTTTCTCGGCGGGCAGCGTCAGTGTGTCGGGCTTCGTAGCCATACTGCTGGCCGCCTTTGTGGGAGCCATGAGCGTCATGGCCATCATTTTCTTCTTCTCCACCGCAGTGCGCAACAACGTCATGCTGCTCATCATCGGCATCATGATAGGCTACATATCGTCGTCGGCCATCTCGCTGCTCAATTTCTTCGCCACCGACGAGGGGGTGAAGTCCTACATGGTTTGGGGCATGGGGTCGTTCGGCGGCGTGAGCATGAAACAGATGCCCCTCTTTGCCCTGGTGACGGTGGCGGGCCTTGCCGTGAGCGTCATGCTCATCAAGCCCCTCAATGCCCTGCTCCTGGGCGAGCAGTATGCCGAGAACCTGGGCATCAACACCCAGCGTGTGCGCAACCTGCTGCTCATCACCACTGGCCTGCTCACGGCCATCACCACTGCGTTCTGCGGTCCCGTGGCATTCATCGGACTGGCCGTTCCCCACATTGCCCGTCTGCTGCTCACCACCGAGAACCACCGTTCGCTGTTGCCCGCCACCATTCTTTGCGGCGCAGCCGTTGCCCTGTTGTGCAACCTCATTTGTTTTTTGCCTGGCGAGCGCGGAGTGATTCCGCTCAATGCCGTCACCCCCATCATGGGAGCGCCCGTCATCATATATGTCATCGCACGTCGCCGCAACGGATGACATTTTTTGAGTTTCAGGAAGTTAACGAGCCTTCGGCTCGTGAAGTTAACGGGAGCCCCCCTCTCCTCCCCCCTAGTGGGGAGGCCCAACGCACAGACAATCTCTCCCCCCAGGGGGAGTCGGAGGGGGCTAACTCCCGATAACTCCCGATAACTTCTGCTAACTCCTGATAACTCCTGACATGCGAAACTTTAGCTGTTTATTTTTGGATTTCAAAAAATAATTGTATATTTGCAATCATGAAAAAGACAGTTATCTTCATCCTCATGGCGATGACCTGCTGCATCGAGTACATGACTGCACAGACAACAGCCCCAAAGACCGATAGTTTGGCAGCCTGCACGGCGCAGGACAGTATGACAGCCTGCACAGCGAAGAAAACGCGCAAGCGAGTGGCTTTGGTGCTGAGCGGCGGTGGCGCCAAGGGTGTGGCCGAGATAGGTGCGATGAAAGTGATTGAGCGCGCCGGCATCCCCATAGACATGGTGACGGGCACATCGATGGGAAGCCTCGTGGGTGGACTTTATGCCTGCGGCACCAGCGTAGAGACGCTAGATTCCATCGTGCGGGCACAAGACTGGAGCTACGTGCTCTCTGACCGCGACATACTGAGTCATCAGAGCCTGAGCGAACGCGAGAAGAAAAACAAATACGCTTTCTCCACGTCCATCCTGCTGCGCAAGAACGGCCCCACAGCGAGCGGCGGATTCATTGCGGGCAAGAATGTGGGCGACCTGCTGCAACGGCTCACCTACCCCTACAACGACTCCATAGACTTCAACCAGTTGCCAAGGCCCTTTGCCTGCGTGACGACGAACATTGTTGACTACACCGAGCACGTCATCCACAGCGGTGTGCTCAGTCAAGCCATGCGAGCCAGCATGAGCATCCCCGGTGCCTTCTCGCCCGTCAGGAAGGGGGACATGGTGCTGGTTGACGGTGGACTGAGAAACAATTTTCCCGTTGACGTGGCCAAGGAGATGGGGGCCGACATTGTCATCGGCGTTTCAGTGCAGAGCAAACCCTACACGGCCGACGAGCTCGGCAGCACCGGCAACATTCTGAAACAACTCATTGACGCCAACTGCAAGAACAAGTTCGAGCAGAACCTGGCCATGACCGACGTGCCCATCATCGTTGACGTTGACGGTTACAGTGCGGCCAGCTTCAGCAAGAGCGCCATCGACTCGCTGCTGCGCCGTGGCGAGGAGGCAGCCATGAAACAGTGGGACAAGCTGGTAGCCCTGAAAAAGACGCTCGAGGGCCCCCACCAAACCTCCCCCCGTAGGGGAGGCTTCCTGTGCGCTGGGCTTCCCCCTACGGGGGGGATGAGAGGGGGGCCTGTGGGGGC
>ODAJ012127166.1_pt1 | contig 41676 bp, 33 predicted proteins | sample 1539241 | NCBI WGS metagenome assembly ODAJ01 (sample SAMN02144231, study PRJEB22623) | gut metagenome | biome: sheep rumen | host: Ovis aries | place: New Zealand
AAAGTACCCAGAGCCGGGGTCGAACCGGCACGGGTTGCCCCACTGGTGTTTGAGACCAGCGCGTCTACCGATTCCGCCATCTGGGCTTTTGACAGGTGCAAAGGTACGTCATTTCTGCGAAACTGCAAAACATTTGGCTTATTTTTTATTAATGTGCCTGAATTGGAGCATCTTTTTTCGCTCAATTCTGATACTTTGTTTACATAAAATTTGCATTTTATTATGAATGTTTGCTATCTTTGTGTCAGTTTTGTAACAAATCAATTGAATAATGAACCGACGAGAATTTCTACAACGTTCTTCGGTATTAGCCGGAGCAGCTTACCTGAATGTCCCGGCTTTTGCCGAGGTACTTCGCACCTTGGGGGATCCCAATCTGGTAATTGGTATTGTAAGTGATATCCATATCCGTGGCACAGAGACAGCCGTTACCTTTAAGCATACCCTTGAATACTTCCGCAGCCTGAAGGTGGATGGTGTTATCATAGCAGGTGATATGGCAGACCAGGGGTTGGAACCCCAGTTGAAAGTGGTGGCTGATACCTGGTACAGCGTGTTCCCCAATGACGAGGGGCTGGACGGAAAACATACGGAGCGACTCTTCATCTATGGCAATCACGACATGGAAGGCTACTCGTGGAGTAGTGTTATCAATGCCGTGGGGAGTGAGACGGCACAGGCGCAGGGTATAGGAAAGCGTCCTGCCGAAGTGTGGAAGAAATACTTCGGAGAGGATTATACCCCCATCTGGTTTAAGACCATCAAGGGGTATCACTTCATAGGTGCCCATTGGCACACCAATAATATCCCGGGTCTGGAAGAGCTGATGCAGCAACATGCTGGGGAACTGGCAACAGAGCAGCCCTTCTTCTATATTCAGCACCCGCACCTGAAGAATACCTGTAACGGGCCTTGGGCATGGGGGCAGGATGACGGAACGGTAACGAAACTGATGAGCCGTTATCCCAATGCCGTGGCTTTTTCGGGGCACTCGCATTCACCTCTGACGGATGACCGTGACCTGTGGCAGGGGGCTTTCACCAGCATCGGTACGGCTTCATTACAATATCTATATCCCATGCCTGCGCGTGAGAACACCTATCAGGACGACAGCAACCTGCGTCCCGTTTATCAGATGCCCAACATGGACTGCTCCAAGGGGCGTCAGGGTATGATTATGCGTGTTTATGACAGCGCTATTACCCTGGAGCGTCGCGAGTTTGTCTATGACCAGCAGTTGGATGAGAACTGGTTGTTGCCTTGGCCCATCTCTCAGACTGAGCCGCTCAGCTTCGAGAACCGCAGTAAGACGGCAGCCATTCCCCAATTTGAGGCAGGTGCCGTAGCCACCGTTACCCAGGCTAAGGGTAAGAACCGTAATGGGGAGGAAACAGAACAGGTGACGGTTCACTTCCCCAATGTGTTAAAGAAGCGTTCGGGCGTAAGGGCCTTCGACTTCGAGGTGCAGGTGGAATGGGAATGGCTGGACTGCCACTTCATCTCTGCCACCAAGCGTGTGTTCTCGCCCATGAGTCTCTTTGGCGAAGCACAGGATGAAGGCGAGGTGACCTGCGTGTTTGCCGTCAGTGAGTTGCCCAAGGATCGTGACTACCGCTTCATTGTCCGTCCCTGCAACTGCTACAGTGGCAAGGGAGAGCCTATCTATACCGACTGGATTAAGGGTGGGAAGATTCCCAGCAGCCTGACAGCCACACTGACAATGGACAAGCAGTTCTATAAGACAAATACCGACATAGCCATAGCGTTCAGGAACGCTCCCGTAGGCACCGAGGCCTGGATAGGTATTTACCAGGCAGGAAAAACGCCCGGTAGCAGTGACAAGGCTTATACCTATCTATACACAGATGCCAAGGATGGCTCCGTTAGTGTGAAGGTGGCTGCTGCGGGTGAGTATTTTGCTGTTCTCTTCAAGGATGGTGGCTACAGTGAGTGCTCGGAGCGCATACCTTTCTTTGTACTGTCAAAGGATTATGACCCAGCGGCCTTTCGGATGACTACAGATAAAACGGTTTATAACGTAGGTAATCCCATTCGCGTTACCCTTGCCAGTGCCCCTGCAATGAGCAAAGACTGGATAGGAATCTATGAGGATGGTATTGTACCCAAAGATGCCAAGTGTCCCTGCTACTTGTACAACAGCAGAACGTCGGGAAACGTCACGCTGAACGTCAGCGGTAACAACAACTGGACGGGTGCCCTCGGCACCGGTGTGTACTTCATAGGATATTTTATGGCCGATGGTTACTCGGAACCTTTTGGCCGTCAGTATGTAGTGGTAGGTAAGCCAGCCTCCCTGCGGAGTAGCAAAACGGAATACACGGAAACGGATGCCGTCGCTCTCTCGTATAGTTCCCTGCCCACCCGCTTCAGTTGCCAGCTCTGTCGTCAGGCAGAGGGAGAAACCGCATGGACTCCTGTGCAGGAGCTCTCGGAAGCCAGCGGTACCATAGAACTGGGAACGCTACAGCCCGGAACACATAAGTATGCCGTCTGTGTAGAGGAAACTCCCATTTCCCAGACGCTCACCTTGAGTGTCAGGGAAGACAGCGAGACCGCCAATGCCGCAATCCCGGCTGCCACCATAGGTGCAGGCATCTATGACCTTTCAGGTCGTGCCTGGAAAAAGCCTGCCCGACAGGGCTTTTTTATCCAAAACGGGAAAAAGATGCTGAAGTAAGTATCAAAATGTATAATTTTCTTTGTTTTTTACAGGAATGTGTATATCTTTGCGCCCAGAAAACTTCAAATTGCTACGATTGGTTAGAAATGTGCAAGTAATAGGTAAAAAGATTTTTTTGAGAAATGAAAGACTTTAATGCATTCCTGAAGGCTTTGCAAGATAAAGAAAAAGCAAAGAGAGAGAAAAGGAGACAGTTTGACCCGGAAGAAAGAATCTTTCGCTTTCAGACTCTTGTCTCTGATTTCTTCAATGAAATGGAGACTGATTGGTTCGGAGATAGCGTAGCAAAAGGACTGATGACAATAGAGCGTGAGCAGATATCTATCTGCGAGGATGCGCTAGGCTCGTATAATACAGAGAAGTGCAAGCTGACAATGGGCTCTGAAAAAATGGAGTTTGTGCCTATAGGGACCATTCTGTTGGGAACGGATGGCAGAATAGACATGAAGTATAAGAGAAATGAGGTAATGTTTGTACATGTCGGTGAGAAGGTGAAACGTGCCTCGGACCTGATGGCTGTATTAAAGAGAATTATGCCCAGCAAGGATCTGGGGCAGAAGGTCTGGAAATATACCCCCAAGGTTACGCGATCACATTACGTGACTGCCAATTCTCAATCGGTAAAGTCGTTGATTATGGACCTTGTTTCGGCAAAGGAATAAAAAAATAGGGCAACTTCGGCCCTATTTTTTTTATATCTATGCCAATACGAGATTACTCCTTTGGCTCTACCAGCTTCCAGAGGCCGGCAGCGATGAATGAACCGATGAAAGGGCCGACAATGAAAATCCATACGTTGGTCAGGGCTTCACCACCAGCGAAGATAGCGGGACCAATGGAACGTGCGGGATTCACACTGGTGCCTGTGAAGTGAATGCCTACCAAGTGAATGAGGATCAGTGAGAGGCCAATGGCCAGACCTGCAAATTTTCCTGTATCACCATTGGTCTTGTGAGTTGCACCTAATACCACCAACACAAAGAGGGCAGTAAGGATAGCCTCGACAATGAGAGCCGTTACGGCACTGCCATTACAACCAGCTCCAATGCCGTTGCTGCCAATGCCTGTTTCTGCTCCGTAGATGAAAGCCAGACAGGCACCTGCAATAATAGCACCTACAACCTGACCGCAGATGTAACCTGCACTGTCCTTACAGCTGATACGGCCTGTGATAAGGCAACCCAGTGTAATGGCGGGATTGATGTGGCAACCAGAGATACCGCCGATGGTGTAGGCCATAGCTACTACAGCGAGACCAAAGGCAATGGCTGTTCCAACTACAGATGCTGCATCTGTTCCACAACTCAGACTGACGGCTGCACCGCAACCGAGGAATGTCAGTACAAATGTACCGATACATTCAGCAATGTACTTTTTCATGTTTTTTTAGTTCAATGGCGCTCAAGCGCCGGTTAAAATGTTAAAATGTTAAAAGGTTAAAGAGTTTATAGTTTAAAGTTTATAGTGTATAGTTTATGAGTTTTGGAAGTTAAAGAAGTTAAAAGAAGTCTTCGTTTCGCTCGTCCTTCAGACAGAAGTTAAGCCGTTACTTACGGCTTCTTGATAACATGGGTATAACTATCGGCTTTAACTACTTTGACTTCTCTAACTTCTTTAACCTTCTCCGAAATCAGTTCTGACCTCCGCCAGTGTTACCATGGGTCTGGTTCTCGTTCCTCTCCCCTTCGGGGTTCCCCTCGCCCACGGGAGAGGGGTCGGGGGTGAGGCTTTTCTTGCCCAAATACTCGGGGAGAGACATGCCGGCCTGCTCGAAAAGCTCGTTCAAAGGAGGAACACTCTTCATGAGACCTGAAAGGAAGTTGGCAGTAGAGCCCTTGCCATCGGCATTGCCACCATTGTCCCAAACGGTAACCTTGTCGATATTGATGCCCTTGATAGCCTCGACCTGAGTCTTGACGAGTTCGGGCAGCTTCTCCAGAAGGAGGAGGGTGTATGCCTTGGTAGCATCACCACCGGCAGCCTGAATCATCTTGTCGTAACCCTCGGCTTGCTTGGTCAGAATCTGATAGAGACCCTTAGCCTCTGCCTCCATCTTGGCATAGATGGCATCTGCCTCACCCTTGGCATTGACGCGCTTCTGTTCGGCAGCAGCCTCAGCCTCGATGACGAGTCGTTTCTTCTCAATCTCCTGCTTAACGATGATATTGGCATTCTGGGTGGCACGCTCACGGGAAGCACGGGCATCCTCGGCTTTCTGCTCGGCAGCATAAGACTCCTCCAAGGCATGAGCCTGTGCCACATTCTCGGCAGCTGTGGCACGGCGCAGGGCCTCTGCCTCGTTCTCGCGACGGTCGGCATCAGAGTTGGCGATGTTTATCTTGGCTTCGTTTTCACCCTTCACAGCCTCTGCATTGGCAGCAGCGGTACGGATACGGGTCTCACGGATAGCCTCAGCCTTACCAATCTCACCAATCTTCTCCTGCTCAGCAACGCGAACCTTGGCCTCGTTGATAGCCTTGGCAGCAGCCTCCTGACCGAGTGCCTCGATATAACCACTCTCGTCCTTGATATCGGTAACGTTTACGTTGATAAGCTTCAAACCGATTTTCTTCAACTCGACCTCGACATTAGCGGTGATAGCTTCCAGGAACTTGTCACGGTCGGAGTTCAACTCCTCGATACTCATGGTGGCGATAACCAGACGCAACTGACCGAAGAGGATGTCGCGTGCCATTTCCTGAATCTGGTTGGCTGTCTGACCCAACAGACGTTCGGCAGCAGCATTCATGTACTCGGGGTCGGTGCTGATACCTACGGTAAAGCGGCAGGGTACGTCCACACGGATGTTCTGACGAGACAAGGCATTGGTAAGGTTGGCATCGATACCGATGGGAGTCAGACTCATGTAGGCATAGTCCTGAATGACAGGCCATACAAAGGCACCACCACCGTGTACACAGTTGGCGGATTTCTTAGCACCATTGCCACTACCATAGATAACCAGGATCTTGTCGGCAGGACACTTTCTGTAACGATTGGCCAGGAAGGCCACGATGGCCACCACCAGGATGGCGCATACTACAATTAGGGTTAATGGATCTTGTAACATGTTTATTGTATTTGGGGTTTACTGTTTACGGTTTATTGTTTACTGTTTATGGTTTACTGTTTACTGTTTATGGTTTACTGTTTACTGTTTATGGTTTACTGTTTACTGTTTATGGTTTAAATCTTTAATTATCTGAGAACGAAGTCCGTTTAGCAAACGGGCTACCGTATCTATTGATGGTTTTAATTCTTTTAGACTTTCTTCTGTTATATATTTAAGGTCTGAAGCAATAATCAGTTGATTATAAGCTTCCATCAAAGACCCATATGATATTTCAATGAAGTGCAGTTTTTCTTTGGGTGACATACGCCCTGTTCCTTCTGCCACGTTTGATGGTACTGAGATAATAGAACGTCTTATTTGGTCGCAAAGAGCATAATTCTCAAACTTGGGAAAATTGTCGAGCAGCTGATAAACAGCAACCACTAGCTTTCTTGCCTCTTTCCAAACGTTTAATTTCTCAAATGAGTATTCCATGTTTTATTGTTTACCGTTTACTGTTTACCGTTTACCGTTTATTGTTTACCGTTTACTGTTTACCGTTTACCGTTTAGATGTTTATTTGTTTATATTTGAACGCCGTAAACTGTAAACCGTAAACCGTAAACCAGCTTAAGCTGTCTCCACTTCCAATACCTTTTTTTCTATTACGCGTAGCACGCGCACTTTGGTGCCTGAGGGGATGGGCGCGCCTATGGTGCGGGCATCCAGTTCCTGAACGGAGCCGTTGAAGCTAATTTGAACTTTTCCCATGCCTTGGTTTTCTCCGGGGATACGCATATACACATCGCATACCTTTCCCACGGCATCGTTGATACTGTAGGCGCCATTGCTCTGCAACTTCATCATCTGACGGAACAGGAAGACAAAGATTGCTACGAAGAGGCAGCCTGTCAGGACGGCTACGGCACAGAGGACGATGGCGCTGGGGATGGTATCCCACAGGCTGACACCAGCCCAACCAAAACCTAACAAAAAGTAGAATATGTTGCGGATGGAGAGCAGGTGCATACTGCCGGCATCATCCAAGCTGTCGGTATCGGTACTGAAATCCACATCGGCACTGCCCGAATCAATATCACCCATTCCGGCAAATGACATAGTAGTCTGGATAATTACTACAATGGATGCAAAGATAGCGATGCCCCAATAGATGCGTAGGGCAGGGTCGAGTTGGTTGAACCAATCAGAAAGAATACTCATAGTCTGTAATGTTTTTGGTTAGACGTGTATTTTTTTCGTTTCCAAGATACAAATATACTCTTTTTTTAGTTATGGTGTCAGAAAACGCGACTGAATGTTGTAAATTCTATCACTTTTTTATATGTTTGCAACTCAAAAATGACAAAAATAGACATATATGGCCCGTCATCCTTTGGAAAAATTCAGATTCTGCCCCCTGTGCGGCTCAGACAGATTTGTTGAGAATAACAATAAAAGCAAACGTTGCGAGGCTTGTGGCTTTGTGTATTACTTCAATCCCAGTGCTTCGACAGTAGCTGTGATAGTGAACGAGAAGAATGAACTGTTGGTGGTACGCAGGGCCAAGGAACCAGCCAAAGGAACACTGGATCTGCCTGGCGGATTCAGCGACTGCTACGAGACCAGCGAGGAGGGCGTGGTGCGTGAGGTGAAAGAGGAAACAGGGCTCACAGTTGAGAAGATTCAGTTTCTGTTCTCCATCCCCAATATCTATCCGTATGGCGGGTTGGACATACACACCATAGATATGTTCTATCTGTGCCATGTTAACAGCACAAAAAACGCTATTGCTGCAGATGATGCCGCTGAAATTATGTGGATACCATGGAATGAGGTCCGACCGGAAACCTTTGGTTTAACCTCGATTCGAAAAGGTGTGCAACATATTTTAGCAAAAAAAATCCCTAATATATAAGGTGTAGAACAAAAAAATGCAGTACCTTTGCCGCCGCAATTATAAAAAAACGAACGAAAGATGAAGGATAATCTGGTAATAGTGGAGAGCCCGGCAAAGGCAAAAACTATTGAAAAATTCCTGGGAGAGGACTATAAGGTAGTTTCGAGTTATGGTCATATTCGAGACTTGAAGAAAAGGACTTTCAGCGTGGACGTTAACACGTTCGCCCCACAATATGAAGTACCAAGCGACAAGAAAAGTGTTGTCGAGAATCTGAAGAAGTTGTCAAAGGAGGCTAAGACCGTATGGCTGGCATCCGATGAGGACCGCGAAGGAGAAGCTATCAGCTGGCACTTGTATGAAGTGTTGGGTCTGAGACCCGAGAATACACGTCGTATTGTATTTCATGAGATTACCAAGCCTGCCATCCTGGAGGCTATAGAGAATCCCCGTAAGATAGATTTGAATCTGGTTAATGCCCAGCAGGCACGTCGTGTGCTGGACCGTATCGTAGGCTTTAAGCTCAGCCCCGTACTGTGGCGTAAGGTGAAGCCCGCCCTCAGTGCCGGTCGTGTGCAGAGTGTGGCTGTTCGCCTTATCGTAGAGCGCGAGCGCGAGATTCAGAACTTCAGCGGTGAGGATAATTTCCGTGTAACAGCCGTCTTTACCAATGCCGAGGGCAGTGAGGTGAAGGCAGAGTTGAACCAGCGTTTTGCCACACAGGAACAGGCTGAGGCCTTCCTGCAGAAGTGCAGTGCTGTGAACTACACGGTACAGGATATCAGCACCAAGCCCCAGAAGCGTGTTCCCGCACCCCCCTTCACTACCAGTACCCTGCAGCAGGAAGCTGCCCACAAGTTGGGCTTTACCGTAGCCCAGACCATGATGGTGGCACAGCACCTGTATGAAAGCGGACGTATCACCTATATGCGTACTGACAGTGTGAACCTGAGTAAGTTGTGTCTGGGCGCCAGCAAGCAGGTTATAGCAGAACAGATGGGTAAGGAATATGTAAAGACCCGTCAGTATCAGACCAGTTCAAAGGGTGCTCAGGAAGCTCATGAGGCTATCCGTCCCACCTATATGGAACAGACCCAGATAGAGGGAACCCAGCAGGAGCGTCGTTTGTATGACTTGATTTGGAAGCGTACCATTGCCAGCCAGATGGCTGATGCCGAGATAGAGAAGACTCAGGTTGTAATCAACATAGATGGCATGGATGAGTACTTCGTTGCCAATGGCGAAGTTGTGAAGTTCGACGGTTTCCTGCGCGTATATAAGGAGACTGAGAACGAGGTAGATCAGCCCGATGGCGAAGCAGAGGGTATTCTGCCCATCCTGACTGTCGGTGACCAGTTGCAGAGAAACGTGATTGTGGCTACACAGCGTTTCGCTCAGCGTCCCATCCGTTACAATGAAGCCAGCTTGGTACGTAAGTTGGAGGAGTTGGGTATTGGCCGACCCAGTACCTATGCTGCCACCATCACTACTATTCAGCAGCGCGAGTATGTTGTTAAGGGTGACAAACCCGGTGAGGAGCGTACCTATCAGACCTTGACCTTGAAAGGTGATAAGATAACCAGTGAAAGTCACAAGACAACCATCGGTGCAGAGCGTGGTAAGTTGATACCTACGGATACGGGTATCGTGGTAAACGATTATCTGAGCGAGAACTTCCCCAGCATCATGGACTATAACTTTACGGCTGACATAGAGAAGGAATTCGATGAGATAGCCGAGGGTAAGATGGAGTGGACAGGTGTTATTAGCAACTTCTACAACGACTTTGACCCACTTGTTGAACGTGCTGGCAATACACATACCGAGCATAAGGTGGGTGAGCGCCTGTTGGGTAACGACCCCCGCACAGGTGAGCCTATCACCGTGAAGATTGGCCGTTTTGGTCCTGTGGCTCAGATTGGTAGCTCGGATGCTGATTCAAAGCCCCGTTTTGCCCAGCTCAAGAAGGACCAGACATTGGAGACCATCACCTTGGAAGAGGCTATTGAACTGTTCCGTCTGCCCCGTGAGTTGGGTAAGTATCTGGGAAAGACCGTCACTGTGGGTGCCGGCAAGTATGGGCCATACGTAGTGCATAACGGTACCTATGTTTCTATCCCCAAGGATATAGATCCCCTGAAGATTACCTTCGAGGAGGCTGTTATCATGATTCACAAGAAGCACGTTGAGGAAGAGGAACGTCACCTGAAGAAGTTCGAGGATGTGGATATGGAAATCTTGAACGGTCGCTATGGTCCCTATATCGTTTATAAGGGTTCCAACTACCGTCTGCCCAAGAACCTGCACGACCGCGTAAAGGACCTGACGGCAGAGGAGTGTATGCAGGTGATAGAAAGTCAGGCAGAGAAGACTACTCGACACAAGAAGTAAATGAAGAGCATCATTCTGATAGGTTACATGGGGTCGGGAAAGACCACCGTGGGACGCCAGTTGGCTTTGTCCCTCGGTGTAACGTTCTACGACCTGGACTGGTACATAGAGATGCGTTACCACCGCACCGTGGCACAGATCTTTGCCGAGAAAGGTGAGGGTGGTTTCCGTGAGATAGAGCGTAACATGCTGCACGAGGCAGCCGAATTTCAGGACATAGTTCTCTCCTGCGGTGGTGGAACTCCCTGTTTCTTTGACAACATGGAGTATATGAACTCGCTGGCTGAGACTGTCTATCTGAAGGCTACCCCCGAGGTACTGGCTATGCACTTGAAGATGGGAAAGATAGAGCGACCTCTGATTAAAGGCAAGACCGACGAGGAACTGCTACAGTATATCAGGGATTCGCTTAAGGTGCGCGAGCCTTTCTATAATCAGGCCAAGCATACCCTAGATGTAACCTTGTTGGAAAATTACGATAAGATAAAAACCAGCGTTGAACTGCTGCGGAAGCAGCTGAATTTAGTTTAGAGTTTAGAGTTTAGAGTTTAGAGTTTAGTTTAGAGTTTAGAGTTTAGAGTTTAGAGGCAGTTTTCAAGTTTATTGTTGAAAAAGAATGGAAGTGTTTGGTTATCGAAGATTAATAGCATACCAGAAAGCAAAGGAGGTTGTTAAAAGGTCTTACAAGCTTCTGAAAGGGTTCCCTGCAGAAGAACGTTACGCTATGAGTGACCAACTAAGACGTTCATCGATATCCGTTACTTCTAATATCGCAGAAGGTATAAACAGATATTCTGTTAAAGATAAATCTCATTTTATTGAAATAGCTTATGGTTCACTAATGGAAGTGTCATCTCAATTTGAGATAGCTGAAGATCTTGGATATATCACGTCTGAGGATAGGTTAAGTATGGATCAACAAATAGAGGAGGTGGCTCGTCTCCTGTCTGGACTTCAAAACTCGTATAAACTATCAACAGGTTCAACTGACTCTAAACTCTAAACCCTAAACTCTAAACTTTCAAAACCAGAAATAAAAAATGAAAAAGTGGCGTATTGAGGATTCGGAAGAACTCTACAACATTAAGGGTTGGGGAGTAAACTACTTTGGTATCAATGACAAGGGACACGTATATGTGACGCCTAAGAAGAACTCTGTTCAGATAGACCTGAAGGAGGTGGTAGACCATTTGGCTACACGTCATGTTACGGCTCCCGTGTTGCTGCGTTTCCCAGATATCCTGGATAACCGAATAGAGAAGACTGATGAGTGCTTCCGCAAGGCGGAGAAGGAGTACTCCTACACGGGCGAGCATTTTATTATCTTTCCCATCAAGGTGAACCAGATGCGTCCTGTGGTGGAGGAGATTATCAGTCATGGTAAGCGTTACAACCTGGGACTGGAAGCTGGCTCCAAGCCAGAGCTGCATGTGGTGTTGGCTACCAATATGGATAGCGACAGCCTGATTGTCTGCAACGGACACAAGGACCAGAACTATATAGAACTGGCACTGTTGGCCCAGAAGATGGGTAAGCGTGTGTTCCTGGTGGTTGAGAAGCTGCCAGAGTTGAAGATTATTGCCGAGACGGCAGAGCGCTTGGGTGTTCGTCCTAACCTGGGTATCCGTATCAAACTGGCCAGCAACGGTTCCGGTAAGTGGAGCGAGAGCGGCGGTGATGCCAGCAAGTTCGGTCTGAACAGTTCTGAGCTGCTGATGGCCCTGAAGATGCTGGATGAGATGGGCTTGCGTGACTGCCTGAAGCTGATTCACTTCCACATCGGCAGTCAGATCAACAAGATTCGTCGTATCAGCACCGCCCTTCGTGAGATGGCCCAGTATTATGTGCAGCTGCATCGGATGGGCTTTAATATAGAGTTTGTGGACTGTGGTGGCGGTCTGGGTGTTGACTATGACGGCACCCGAAGCAGTAATAGCGAGAGTAGTGTCAACTATAGCATTCAGGAGTATGTGAACGACTGCGTTTATACCCTTGCCGAAGCTGCTAACCAGAATAATATACCTCATCCCAATATCATCACAGAGGGTGGCCGTTCGTTGGCTGCTCATCACAGTGTGCTGGTGGTGGATGTAATGGAGAGTGTCTCAGCTCCTCAGATGCCAGAGGACTTTGAGCCCGGTCCCGAGGACCATAAGTTGGTACACGACCTGACAGAGATTTGGGACAAACTCTCTTCCCGCTCTATGCTGGAGGATTGGCACGATGCCGAGGATATCCGTGAGGAGGCTTTGGATCTCTTCCGCCATGGCATCATCGACTTGAAGACCCGTGCCCAGATAGAATCCTTGTATTGGGCTATCAGTCATGAGGTGGCTGAGTTGGCACACCATCAGAAGCATGTGCCCGATGAGCTCCGCAAGTTGGATAAGCAGATGGCAGACAAGTATTTCTGTAACTTCAGTCTGTTCCAGAGCATGCCTGACTCATGGGGTATCGACCAGTTGTTCCCCATCATGCCTATTGAGCGTCTGGGAGAACAGCCCAGTAGAAGTGCAACCCTGCAGGATATTACCTGTGATAGCGACGGTAAGATATCTGCTTATGTGAATGGCGGTCAGCAGACCAACTATATTCCCCTGCACCCTGTAAAGGCTAACGAACATTATTATATAGGTGTGTTCCTGGTTGGAGCCTATCAGGAGATTCTGGGTAACATGCACAACCTGTTTGGTGATACCAATGCCGTACATATCTCTGTCAATGAGGATGGCTATAGCATAGACCAGTTTATCGATGGAGAGACCGTAGCTGATGTGCTGGAATATGTGCAGTACGACCCCAAGAAACTGGTCCGCCGTCTGGAGATATGGGTCAGCAAAGCCGTTAAGGATGGCAAGATTACTGAGACAGAGGGTAAGGAGTTCATCAGCAACTATCGTGCCGGTTTGTATGGGTATACGTACCTGGAATAAAGAGCCCCCTCCGTCTCCCCCTTTGGGGGAGTACCTCTTGGCGTAATGTTGAAAGACGGGGCGCTTAGTGTGAGATTTTAGATAATAAAGGTTATTGATATTTAGTAACGGTCAAAGTTTAGAGCTATAATAAGCACTCCCCCAAAGGGGGAGCGGGGAGGGGGCCTATGAAACAACAAATAAACGTCATAAAAGTTGGGGGAGCAGTTGTTGAGGATGCTGCGTCTCTGAATAACCTGCTGACACAGTTTGCAGCGTTGCCTGGTGCCAAGGTGTTGGTGCATGGTGGTGGCAGAAGCGCTACGAAGATAGCTGCCAGCCTGGGTATAGAGAGTAAGATGGTGGGTGGCAGACGCATTACCGATGCGCAGATGCTGCAGGTAGTGACTATGGTATATGCCGGTTTGGTGAACAAGAATATTGTGGCAGGTCTGCAAGCCAAAGGGGTAAATGCCCTAGGACTGACAGGAGCTGATATGGATGTACTGAGAAGTCATAAGCGTCCGCTCAAGAAGATGATGATGGATGACGGCACAGAGCAGATGGTTGACTTCGGCTTTGTGGGCGATGTGGACAAGGCCAACGGAGAGATGCTCTGCAAGTTGATTGCCGAGGGCGTGGTTCCCGTTATGACACCCCTTACGCATGATGGGGCAGGCAATCTGCTGAACACCAATGCGGATACCATTGCCAGCAAGGTGGCCTGTGCACTGGCTCCGTATTTTGATGTCACACTTACCTATTGCTTCGAGAAGAAAGGCGTATTGCGCGATGCCGATGATGACGAGAGTGTCATCCCCGTTATTACGGAGAAGGAATTTGCGGAATATCAGGCCAACGGTGTTATCTCCGGTGGTATGATTCCGAAGTTGGAGAATGCTTTTGACGCTATCCATAAGGGAGTTCAGAAGGTTGTGATAACACGTTCCGACAACATCGACGGACAGTGCGGTACAACGATTAAAGAATTTTAACATACGAGGGCTGTAACATTTACGGCCCTCGTTCGTCTTCATAATAGACAGAGAGATGAAAAAAATCAGTTTCCGAGATGATGTGCTGCCGCTCAAGGACCGGCTTTACAGGTTGGCGTTGCGCATCACGCTGAACCCCGCAGAGGCGGAGGATGCAGTTCAGGATACGCTGATAAGAGTCTGGGAACACCGCGAGGAGTGGGAGCAAATAGAGAGCATCGAGGCTTATGCCCACACCATCTGCCGCAATATTGCCCTTGATATGGCAGGAAAGGCAGGACGCGGCAACGTACAATTAAATGAAGAATTAAGAGTGAAGAATGAAGAATTTTCAATTCTCAATTCTCAATTTTCAATTGAAGAAAAGTTCGAACAAGCGGAACGTCTCTCGTTAGTGAGAAAGATAATGGATACCCTGCCCGAGGTGCAACGTAGTATTATGGAACTGCGTGATATTGAGGGTAAGACGTATCAAGAAATAGGTAACATACTGAAGCTGACAGAATCGCAGGTGAAGGTTTACTTACACAGGGCTAGAACCAGCATCCGCCAGCAAGCAGAAGAGATAGAGAAATATGGATTATAAGTACATAGAACAATTACTGGAGCGCTATTGGGCGTGCGAGACTTCTCTGCAAGAGGAGCAGATTCTTCGTACTTTCTTCCAGCAGCAGGAAGTTCCTGCCCATCTGATGCCATACAAGGCCATCTTTGATGTGCAGCAGGAGCAAGCTGAAGCTACCCTAGGTGAGGAGTTCGATGCTAAAATAATGGAACTGATTTCCGAGCAAGGTGAAGCTCTCTCCAATGATGGAGTAGTGAAAGCCCTCCCCTTGGGAGGAGCGGGCAGAGGAGCTGCTTGGCGTCATAGTCTGCGTCCCCTTTATCAGGCAGCCGGACTGGTAGCGCTGATACTGACCATAGGCATTGCTGCTCAGCGTAGCTTTGACGAGAATGTGCAGCCTCAGCAAGCTCAGTTTGCCCAGACGGACAGCTTGGAACGTCCTGCAGATGAGTTCGTTGCAATGCCTGAACCTCAGGAAGCTGCATTGGCAGTTGAGAAGGACTCTATCAACTTAACAAGATAACATTTTTATTGCTTTTTCTATATAAACAAGTTAGTGCTTAATAAAACAAACAACACGGTTGCTGTGAAGCATCCTCAAATAAAAAAAGACATACTAACGACAAAAAGAGCGACCGCGATGGTCGCTCTTTTTGGTATATATCGTATCGCTATAAGAGATATGCCGTATCGCTGTCAGAGAAACGCCGTATCGCTAATAGTGAAAGGCCGTTTTGCAGATTCCCCGACATTCGTCTCGAATTTACCTCATCTCGGCATAAAAAAGAATCAATTCTTTTGTTCTGCTCTCGATTTTTCGTAATTTTGTCCCAAACTAATGCTATAAACGCTTTGAAATATGAAACAAATCTTGATATCTCTGATTGTTCTTTTCCCTCTGATGACAAGGGCGGATGGATTGCAAGGCTTCCTTTATGGTAGTAAGGAAGCACCAGATGGAACGGAATGGCAGAACCCCGAAGTTTTATCGCTGAATAAAGAACAGCCGCGTGCCTATATGTTCTCCTATGGTTGGAGGGGAGAGGCGCTGAGGGTGGTGCCAAGCATATTTTATCAGAGCTTAGACGGCATGTGGAAGTTCAATTGGGTGCCCACTCCAGAGGAACGCCCCAAGGACTTCTACCGGCCTGAGTATGATGTATCTGCCTGGGATGATATCAAGGTGCCCGGATGCTGGAACGTGCAGGGCTTGCAGAAGGACGGAAGCATGAAGTACGGCGTTCCCGTCTATGTGAACCAACCTGTTATTTTCTACCACGAGGTGAAGGAAGGCGATTGGCGCGAGGGTGTGATGCGTAAGCCCAAAGATGAACGATACACCACCTACAAGTATCCTAACGAGGTGGGCTCTTACCGCCGGTCTTTCGTTCTTACCACCGGATGGCATCAAAACCATACTAAGGACGTGTTCGTTAACTTTGACGGTGTGGACTCTTTTTTCTATCTGTGGATAAACGGAAAGTATGTGGGCTTCTCGAAGAACAGCCGGAACACAGCTAGTTTTAACATTACACCTTATCTGAATCAGTCCGGTGAGAATGTTCTGGCCGTAGAGGTGTACAGAAGTTGCGACGGCTCGTTCCTGGAGTCACAGGATATGTTCCGTCTGCCCGGTATCTTCCGTAGCGTCTATCTGACGGCTATGCCTAAGGTGCAGATTAGCGACCTCGTTGTTCGGACTACAAAACTCAGCAAGGATGAGGCCACAATTAGTATTGATGGAACTTTTGCCAACAAGAGCGATAAGAAGCAAAAGGGACTGAAGGTGTATTACAGCATCTATCCAGTAAAGCTTTACTCCGATGAATGCACCGACCCTGTGAAAAAGGCTGAGGTCCCCGTGACGGACAATGGACAACTGTCAACTGTCAACTGTCAACTGTCAATGGATAATCCACATCCTTGGAGCGCCGAAGCTCCCTATCGCTATGTGCTTGTGGCTGAGCTGAAGGATAAGAAGGGAAAACTGTTGGACTGCACCAGTACCTATTTTGGCATTCGTACCGTAGAGATAAAAGATACCCCGGCCAGTGAGGATGAGTTCGGCTTGGCTGGTAGGTACTTCTACGTGAACGGGAAACCCGTGAAGCTGAAAGGCGTGAACCGGCATGAGACGAATCCTACTCTGGGTCATGCTATCACACGTGAGCAGATGACCGAGGAGGTGATGCTGATGAAGCGGGGCAACATCAACCATGTGCGCCTGTCGCACTACTCGAATGATCCCTACTGGTACTATCTTGCTGACAAGTACGGCCTTTATCTGGAGGACGAATGTAACATAGAGAGCCATGAATATTATTATGGCAAGGAATCGCTCTCACATCCCAAGGAATGGAAAGCTGCCCATGTGGCCCGTAATATGGAAATGGTACATGCGCATGTGAACCACCCCAGCATTGTTATCTGGAGTCTGGGTAACGAGGCCGGTCCGGGTGAGAACTTCAAGGCTGCCTACGATGCGATTAAGGCGTTCGATACCAGTCGTCCTGTTCAGTATGAGCGCAACAACGATATTGTGGATATGGGTTCCAACCAATATCCCAGCGTGGCCTGGGTACAGCAGGTGGCCAAGGGAAAATCAGATGTGAAGTACCCTTACCACATCTCGGAATACGCCCATAGCATGGGTAACTCATTAGGTAACCTTGTGGATTACTGGCAGGCGATGGAGAGTACCAACTACTTCTGCGGAGCGGCCATCTGGGACTGGGTGGACCAAGCTATTGACACTTATACCAAGGACGGCATCAAGTACATGGGATATGGTGGCGATCATGGCGACTGGCCTAACGATGGTATGTTCTGTATGAATGGCATCATGCTGCCCGACCTGACACCCAAGCCTCAGTACTACGAGGTGAAGAAGGTCTATCAGAATGTGGGGGTAACCCTGAATGAAGTAAAGGAAGAGAATGGAGAGATGATAGCTGACTTCACCATCTTCAACAAGAACTACTTTGAACCAATCTCTTCCAGGGATTATGACATTGTGGCGTACACAGTAATAAGTGGAGAAAAGATGGGGGATGTAGTCATTCCTTTGCACGAAGACATTCAGCCACGCAAGTCAGTTAGGTGCTACTGTCCGGTTAATGAATACGTTAGAGGACAGGGCGAGTACTTCCTGAATGTGGAGTTCCGTTTGAAGGAGGATAAGCCTTGGGCCAAAAAGGGTTATGTGCAGATGGCAGAGCAGCTGTTCCTGAAAGACAGTTCAGGAGAGAACAGAAGCGAAGGAGTTGTGGAAGGTACGCTGAATGTGAAGGAGGAAGATACCCGAACCATTGTGGAGGGTAAGAACTGTGTTATCACCTTTGATAATGCTACCGGCAGTCTGTGTGGCATGCAATACGGCGGCAAGACCATCCTGAGGGATTCCCCCTTGCAGCTTTCTGCCTTTCGTGCCCCTGTGGATAACGACAATTGGGCGAGAAACCAATGGTTCCAGCAAGGATTGTACGACTTGCAGCATAAGGCCATCGGAAAACCCAATATCGAGAAGACTCCCGAAGGTCCTGTCAGCATCACTTATACTGTGGTGAGTCAGGCCAAAGGCAGGGGTAGCGTAAAATATCGTCTGGGTAAAGCAGGACAACCCTATGAGAGTGTAGCTGAAGCAACAGGCGAAGGTGAGCATGTATCCTTCACCACAACGCAGACCTACGCTATCTATCCCGACGGTACTGTTGTGCTGGCAAGCAGCATCATTACCAGCAATCCTGATTTGGCGTTGCCCAGACTGGGTTACGAGGTGAAGTTGCCAAGCCAGTTCAACCAATATGCTTACTACGGAAGGGGTCCCTTGAACAACTATAATGACCGCAAGACGGGTTCGTTCATAGGCTTTTATGAAAGTACGGTTCAGGATCAGTTCGTGAACTTCCCTAAGCCTCAGAGTATGGGTAACAGGGAAGATGTTCGTTGGTGTGTGCTGCGAGACAGCGAAGGCGACGGACTGGCATTCGTAAGCGAACTGGGCACGATGAGCACCTCGGCACTTCCTTGGAGTGCTCTGCAAATGACGCTTGCACAGCATCCGTATGAACTTCCAGAAAGCGACGGAACCTATCTGCATCTGGATTGCAAGGTGAACGGACTGGGTGGCAACAGTTGTGGCCAAGGCGGCCCGCTGAAACAAGACAGAGTCCTTGGGGCATTGCATCAGATGAAGATTCTGATTCGCCATATTGATAAGGATGACGAAATTAAGGGACCCTTTATCGTCAGAAGAGACATACTCTGTCCCGTGGCTATTTATCGCGATAAGGCGGGTAAAGTCACCATTGCTGGCGACCCTGAATGGAATTTGGAGAGATTCCCCGTCAGCTATCGCATCGACAAGGGAAAAGCTATGAAATATACGGGTCCCTTTAATTTCCAGCAGGGCGGAACCATCTATGCATGGTATGAGGGCGATGAAAAGAACCCTATTTCAGCAACCTTCGAGAAGATAGAAACAGTACCCCTTGACGTGGTCTATGTCAGCAGCGAGGAAGGGCCTGGCGGTGAGGTGGCGAAGAACCTTGTGGATAACGACCCGTCCACCATCTGGCACACCATGTACAGCATTACGGTACCCAAGTATCCGCATTGGATAGACTTCGACTGCAACGAGCAGAAGATGCTGAAAGGCTTTACTTATTTGCCCCGTCAGGATGGTAGCCCAAATGGTAACATCAAGGGTTACAAGGTGCAGGTGAGCCAGGATGGCAAAACGTGGAGCGAAGCCGTTAGCGAAGGTGAATTCGAGAACAATGCAAAGGAGAAGAAGGTGCTCTTTGTGAAGCCGCTGAAAGCCCGTTACCTCAGGTTTACTGCTCTTAGCAGTCAGAACGGTGCTGACTTTGCCAGTGGAGCTGAGTTCGGTATTTTAGTTGAAAACTAGTTTAAGTGAAGAGTGAAGAATAATAGTTACCAACGGTAAACAGTAAACTGAGAATGAAAGTTCGATTAATAATATGTTTCTTCCTTGTTCCTATGATGATGATGGGGCAGGGGAAGGTGTCTGCCACGGCCAGAAGTATGGCCAAGCAGGGTTTTGTGGATGTAACAACGTTGGATTCCACCATACAGGTGAGCCTGATGTACAGTAGGGCGGATAACTTTACGGGGAGGGTGCTTTATAAGGACCTGAGGGAGGCTTATTTGCACCCGAAGGCAGCTAAGGCCGTTGTCAAGGCGCAACAGCTGCTGAAGCAAAAGCGTCCAGATCTGACGCTGAAGATCTATGACGCGGCGCGCCCTATGCACATTCAGCAAATCATGTGGGATGTGGTAGTAGGAACCAAGCAAGAGAATTATGTGAGCAATCCCAAGAACGGTGGTGGCATGCACAACTATGGAATGGCTGTGGACATTACCTTGGCAGATGCCGCTACGGGAGATACGTTGGATATGGGTACCGTGGTGGATTACCTGGGAGTTTATGCACACATTACCGATGAGGCTTCGTTGGTTCAGCGTCACATCATCAGCGCTCAGGCCAAGAAGAACCGCGAATTGCTGCGCAGTGTGATGAAGGAGGCCGGTTTTATGCCGCTGAAGTCGGAATGGTGGCACTTTAATCTCATTACCCGGGCAGAGGCCAAAGCTAAGTATAAGGCTATTAAGTAATGTTAAATATCAGGAGACTTTTTTGTGGTATTTAAATTCTATTCCTAATTTTGTGCCAAAATAAACGGAATATGAGAATACAACAACGCGCCGTGATAGTGTTATTTGCACTAATCCTGATTTCTGGTCTTACCAGTTTCACCAGCTACAGCTGTACCAGTCAGCTTGTTGCCAAGGATATGGATAGGGCTCTGCTGCTTACCCTGAAGGAACAGCAAAGTGATGTGATTACCCAGGATACCATAGGCTTGTTTAATAGTCATCTGCAGATGGAAGCCCTAAGAGGAAAAGCTACCCTGGCTGTGGATACAAAGCAGAAGGATTTTACGTGCTATGCTCATTGTTCACCAGCAACTATCTTCTTGCTTTCGGATCAGCGTCCGGCTGGCGTATTGTGGTCTTTGTCTTTGCTGTGGGGTTTATTCTGTTTGTATCTGCGCATAAGAAAAGGTGCTGCTTTGTCGGTACGAGGTGCTTTAACATACGGAGGGTTGACTTACTCAGAGACAGAAGAGAAATTCATAACCTGCAACGGTGAGGCTGTCAAGTTGACTCCCATGCAGCAGGAACTTATGAGGATGTTCTTCAGCAGTCCCTCGCATCGTTTGAAGAAAACGGAGATTTGTGATACACTTTGGCCTAGAAAACCTGATGCCAACGATACGCTATATACCCTTATCAAAAGGTTGCGACCCATAATAGAGGAACATTCCAGTCTGAAAATAGAGTCGGATAGGGGAAGCTCTTATCAGTTGAAAGACAGAACCTTAGAATAATGTCAGGGAAATGTCAGATTGTTGTCAGACACTTGTCGGGCAATTTTCTGGCGCATGAATGAAACAGTTGCTAGCTTTGCCGAAAAAATCGAGCAAAGTATGAAGCAACAAATCATTTTTCGGAGAATTAACGCATGTATGGCGTGGCTTGTTTTTGCCATTGCCGCCATGGTCTATGGACTAACAGTTGAGCCTACGGCCAGCTTGTGGGACTGCCCTGAGTTTATTGCCAGTGGTTATAAGTTAGAGATAGGTCATCAACCGGGGGCACCCTTCTTTATGTTGGTAGCCAACCTGTTCGCACAATTGGCAAGCAGTCCCTCGCAGGTGGCCCTGATGATAAACGTGCTCTCGGCTCTCCTGAGCGCCGGCTGTATCTTCTTCCTGTTCCTGACCATTACTCATCTGGCAAGAAAGTTAATATGCAAGACTGGGGAAGAGATGACTTGGGGGAAGTTCATATGCATACAATCTTGTGGATTGGTGGGTGCTCTGACCTATACCTTCAGCGATACCTTCTGGTTCTCGGCCGTAGAGGCAGAGGTGTATGCTTTCTCCAGTTTCCTGACAGCACTGATGTTCTGGCTGATACTGAAATGGGAGGATGAGGCTGATAGTCCGCAAAGTGACCGTTGGATTGTGCTGATAGCCTACATCACGGGCTTGTCTGTGGGTGTACATCTGTTGTGCCTGTTGTGCCTGCCTGCCATGTCCTTTGTGGTTTATTTCCGTAAGGCAAAGCGCATAACGCGATGGGGTATGCTGAAGACTTTAGCGGCAGGTTTCTTGTTGTTGGGCTTCATCCTGTATGGTATTATCCCAGGGGTAGTGATGGTAGGCGGATGGATGGAGCTGCTGTTTACCAATGTGCTGCATTGTGCGTACCATACGGGACTTCTCTGTTACATAGTGCTGCTGACGGCTATTCTCATTATTGTTTACTGGAAGGTAAAGAAGAGAATGTTCAAACTGACTTTGGCCTGCCTGATGATGATACTGGCAGGGTATAGCACCTATGGCGTTATCATTATCAGGGCCAATGCCAACACCCCGATGTGTGAGAATGCACCTAACAACATCTTTTCCCTGAAGAGTTATCTGAGTAGGGAACAATATGAAGATGCCCCTCTCTTCTATGGCCCGTCGTATTGTAGTGAACCCGACTATGAACAGAAGGGTGACTACATGGTGTGGAAACACAAAAAGGGTAGGCCTGTCTATCGTCCATCAGCCAACAAGGAGAATCCTCATTACGACCTGATTCGCTATAATATCAAATACCAGTACAAGGATAATATGTTCTTCCCGCGTATGTATTCGGTACGCCATGTCAAGGCATATGACAGATGGCGCGACGACCAGAAGAAAGGTACTATGCCAACAACTGCAGAGAATCTGCGTTTCTTTTTTAGCTACCAAGTGAACTTTATGTACTGGCGCTATTTCTTGTGGAACTTTGTTGGAAGGCAGAACAACATACAAGGATACGGCGAAGTGGAGCATGGCAACTGGATAACCGGAATACGGTGGATAGATAATTGGCTGTTAGGGTGTGACACGGCCCAGTTGCCCTCGGACCTAAAGGAGAACAAAGGGCGTAATGTGTTTTATGCCTTGCCTTTACTGTTGGGACTGGCTGGAATTGTTTGGCAATGGAGAAGAGGACGTGAAGGAAGGTGCCAGCTGCTGACAGTACTTCTACTGTTCGTAATGACGGGTCTGGCCATTGTTGTTTACCTGAACCAGACGCCGATGCAACCACGTGAGCGTGACTATGCCTACGCTGGCTCGTTCTATGCCTTTGCCATCTGGATAGGCCTGGGGGTGGGGATGATTAGTGAAAAGATAAAAGAGAAAAGTGAAAAATTAAAAGTGATAAATGAAAATCATGCTGCTGTGGTAGCTGGTCTTATTGGTCTTATTGTTCCCCTGCAGATGGTTAGTCAGACATGGGACGATCACGACAGGAGCGGACGTTATACCTGCCGGGACTTCGGTGCCAATTATCTGCAGAGTATGCAGCAAGAGGGCCATCCTATTATTCTGACCTGTGGTGATAACGACACTTTCCCGCTATGGTATAATCATGAAGTGGAAGGAGTGCGGACTGATACACGTGACTGTAATATGGAGTATGTCCAGACAGACTGGTACATAGATCAGATGAAACGTCCGGCTTATGATTCGCCCGCTCTGCCTATCAGTTGGAAACATAATGATTATCAGGAAGGTAGGAGGGAGGCGATTCCTGTACGTCCGGAACTAAAGGAAAAGATAGAGGAATTCAGACAGGCGCACCCCGATGAGGCTAGAGAACTGTTGGGAGAAGATCCTTTTGAGTTGAAGAATATCATCAACAGGTGGGTGCTCAATAAGCAGGAAGATATGCAATGCATCCCTACCGATAGCCTTGTCATCCGTTCGGATAAAGGTGATATGGTTATTTCGCTAAAGGATAAGACGAAACTGCTCAAGAAAGATCTGATAGTATTGGAAATGCTGTCAAAAGCCGATTGGGAACGTCCAATATATATGTCTATAAGCTTAGGCTTTGACAATCTTTCGTATCTTCGCGACCATCTGGTGCTGGAGGGGTTGGCCTATCGTATTTCTCCGGCAGCTACCCAGAAAAAGGTGGATGTGGAAAGGCTCTATGACAATGTCATGCATTGTTTCCGTTTTGGTGGTCTCAACAAGAAAGGGCTCTATGTGGATGAGGATGTAAAACGACTGGCCAATACGCACCAGATGATTATGGGTATCCTTGTTGACTCGCTCTTAAAACAAGGAGATACCAAAAGAGCTTTGGCAGTCTGCAATAAATGGCGGCGTGAGATGCCTGAGGAGAATGTTCCCTATACCGATTCATCTCTATCTATGGCACGATGCTTTTATGTAACTCGGCAGACAGAGAAAGGTGATGAGATTGTCAGCGGGTTGTTGCGTCGCTCGGATGAATGGTTGACGTGGATAGAAAGTATCAGTGCCGGACGCAGGTCGGGATCGATGTATTCGTACTATAGTTGGTTGGAGACAATGGAGCGGGCACTGGCTGTGGCTGTACAACACGACAGAAAAAAGTTTTATCAATATGGAGAGAAATATGAACACTACACCAAACAAGCAAGCCAAGACTGACAATCTGGAGGTCTTTGGTAAAACCAGTCGAGGGATAATCCTGATAGCCTGTGTTTTTATAGTGACCGGTTATATACTGATGGGTGGGCCGGGCAGTACGGAACAGCATTTCGAGACGGATGTCTTTTCAGCCCGTCGGATTATTGTTGCCCCGATGCTCTGCCTGGCAGGTTATCTGTTGATTATTGTGGGAATACTGAAGAGGGGTTAGGCAAAGAAAAAGCTCCGGCGTGACCGGAGCTTTTCTTATGTTGAAGTGGTTGTCTTTACTTTACACGATAACGAACTTCCTTAGTGCGGAACTTCTTTATTGTCTTAGGCTCCTTATCGGTATAAACGCCATGGCCAGTGATGATGGAAACGCGGTTCTTGTCGTTCTCGGGGAATGGCTGAACTGTATCTCCCTTCCACTCAACGGTCTTAATCATCTTTTCGTCCACACCGGCTTGAATCAGAGCCTTTCTGGTACTCTCGGCACGTTTCTTGGAATAGCCCATGTTAACCTTGGGAGTGCCGGTCTTCTTGTCGGCATATGAAGTGATGGTAATTTCTCCATTCTCGACTCCTTTCAGGAACTCGGCTACTTCAGTAATCTGTGCCTGTGTGGCATCTACTCCATCCTTTTTAAGACCGAAGAAAATCTGCTTCTCGATATTGCGGTCCCGTTTCACGTCTTCATAGATGACTTCGTCGTACCAAGTGGTATCGGTACGTGTTTCCCATACCTCGGGTTCGGGTTCGGGCTCCTTGACTACGGGCTTCTTCTTGTAGCCGAACTTGTAGGCTGCACCTAACTGAAGGGTGAGCTGCCAGTCGTCGCGGTTGGTAAGCTTGCTATTGTAACGGTCGCTGAGGCTGTTGCCGTCAATCTCGAGGTTGACACTGAAATTTTTGGTGATGTTGTAGTCCAACATGGCACCTACGCGTATGTTGTGGCTGAAACGTGTACCGTTATAGGCAAGGGGCAACACGCTCTTGGCAGCATAGGCATCGTCATTACCCCAGGCTGTATTCAATCCGAAACCGGTAATAAGGTAAACGTTCAGTGGAGAATAACATCTTTTTGCAATGAGGTTTACCAGGTTGACCATCAAGTCGATGTCGGTAGTGATGTACTTATAGTCGTACTTGAAGTCGAGGCCATTCTCATTATAGCCACCCTTGTTCCAAGCACCGTTTACGTGTAAACGGGCACCAACAACAGGTGTGAAGAATGCGCCAAAGCTGACACTGGCAGTGGGAGTGATGAGCTTCAAGTTGTTATAATTCTTGCAGAATGTGGTTTGCGCACCACCCTGTACTCCTACAAACATATAGGGAGCGGGCTTAAAGTCAAGGTTGTCCTTGGTAGTATCTTCTGCCATTGCAGGTACACAGAGGCCAATCATAAGGATTGCAGCGGAAAGAAATTTGATTTTAAACATATTGATTTAATTTTAGGTTTTGTTCTTGGCGTCAGATTGTATTTTATGCATTATATGCATTGCAAAGTTAATTTAATTTCGAAAAATTGACAAATACAAAGACATTTTTTATTCTTTTAACTATCATATTGCGCATAATTTGACATTTGAAAGCATATTTATCGGTTATTTTTGTTATCTTTGTCCCCTAAATAAAACAAAACAACGTTCATAGATGTCAGATATCGTCATAAGTAGCGTTAAGACCCGAAGGGAATTGCGGCAGTTTGCCAGGTTTGGGTATGAGTTGTATAAGGATAATCCGTATGCTGTGCCTGATTTGTTGGAGGATACTATGGCAACCTTTAACGCCAAGAAGAATCCTGCTTACCGTTTTTGTGATGCCGAGTTGTTCTTGGCTCGCCGGGACGGGAAGATAGTAGGACGTGTGGCAGCTATTATCAACCATAGGGCCAATGAGACTTGGAATACCAAGCATGTACGTTTCGGATGGATTGACTTTATAGACGATATTGAGGTGACCCGAATGCTGATGCAGGCAGTTGAGAACTGGGGAAAGCAGCGCGGCATGGAACGTGTGGTAGGTCCGCTTGGATTTACCGACTTGGATCCGGAGGGTATGTTGACCGACGGTTTTGACCAACTGGGTACGGTCTTCTCGATATACAATTATCCCTATTACCCCCAGCACATGTTGCAACTGGGCTTCCAGAAGGAAAAGGGCTGGGTGGAACGTAAGGTGATGGTGCCCAAAGAAGGGCACGAGGCCAATATGCAGAAGTACTTCAAGATTGCACAACTGGTAGAGGAGCGTTACGGATTTAAGATTCGTAAGTTCAAGAGCAAGAAGGAAATACTGAAGGGTGGCTACATAGAGAAGATTCTGGGTGTGGTGAACCGTGCCTATGCCAAATTGTATGAATATAGTGCCCTGGATGAACAACAGATGAAAGCTTATGCCGACAGGTTTCTGATGGCATTGGATAAACGTTATTTGTCTGTAGTGGAGAATGCTGAGGGTGAGGTAATAGGCATGGGTGTTTGTATTACCAGCCTAAGCAGGGCGGTGCAGAAAGCCAAATCAAAACTGTTCCCCTTTGGCTGGTATTATGTGGCAAAGGCATTGTGGTTCAATAAACATCCCCAGGTATTGGATATGTTGTTGGTGGGCGTGCTGCCTGAGTATCACGACAAGGGTGCTAATGCCCTCATCTTTGCCAATGTAATACCTGAGGCTATGAAGGACGGCTATGAATGGGCTGAGTCTCACCCGCAGTTGGAGGATAATCTCGCCAGTCAGACACAATGGAAGAACCTGGAATGTGAAATCCATAAGCGCAGGGCTGCGTTCGGGAAGGATATTGAAGTTTGAACATTAAAAAGCGATGGAAGACATTTTGCAAGATAACGTACAGGAAAAGGTGAATTACGATGAAGAGAACATCCGTCACCTTTCGGACATGGAGCATGTGAGACTTCGTCCCGGTATGTATATCGGACGTCTTGGTGACGGCTCACAGGCAGAGGACGGTATTTATGTGTTGCTGAAGGAGGTCATTGACAACAGTATTGACGAATTCAAGATGAATGCCGGTAAGCGCATTGAAGTCACCGTAGAGGAGAACCTGCGCTGCAGTATTCGCGACTATGGCCGAGGCATTCCCTTGGGTAAGTTGGTAGAAGCTGTCTCGATGCTGAATACCGGAGGTAAGTATGACAGTAAGGCATTCAAGAAGAGTGTAGGTCTGAATGGTGTGGGTCTGAAGGCTGTAAATGCATTGAGCAGTCACTTCGAGGCACACTCCTATAGAGACGGACAGGTCCGTAGGACGGTCTTTGAGAAGGGTCTTATTGTCAGTGATACCACTGAGGCAACAGAAGATGAGGACGGAACGTATATCTTCTTTGAGCCCGACTCCACCTTGTTCAAGCACTACCAGTTCCGTGGTGAGCATATAGAGATTATGCTCCGCAACTACACCTACCTGAACACGGGCCTGACCATTATGTTCAATGGCAGGCGCATCCTGTCGCGTGAGGGCCTTTCCGACTTGCTGAAAGACCGTATGGACTATGATGCCTTGTACCCCATTATCCATTTGAAGGGCGAGGATATAGAGATTGCCTTTACGCACTGCAAGCAGAATGGTGAGGAGTACTACTCGTTTGTAAACGGACAGCATACTACCCTGGGAGGTACTCATCAGGCAGCTTTCAAGAAATATATTGCCGAGGTCATCAAGGACTACAGTGGCAAGAACTATGAATATGGCGACATCCGCAATGGTATGGTGGCTGCCATCAGCATCAATATACAGGAACCTGTCTTCGAGAGTCAGACAAAGGTTAAGTTGGGCTCTTTGACAACAGCACCTGAGGATGGTATCAGCATAGATAAGTTCATTGGCGATTTTGTGAAGGAGCAGGTGGATAACTATCTGCATAAGAATACTGATGTTGCCGAGATTATCCTGCAGAAGATAGTTGAGAGTGAACGTGAACGCAAGGCTATGGCCGGTGTGGCCAAGAAAGCCAGAGAGATGAGCAAGAAGGCCAATTTGCATAACCGTAAGTTGCGTGACTGTAGGATTCATCTGTCTGATGTCAAGGGAACGCAGCAAGAGGATTCGTGTATCTTTATCACTGAGGGTGACTCTGCCAGTGGAAGTATCACCAAGAGCAGAGATGTGAATACGCAGGCTGTATTCTCATTGCGCGGAAAGCCTCTCAACTGCTTTGGCATGACCAAGAAGGTGGTGTACGAGAACGAAGAGTTCAACCTGCTGCAGGCTGCTCTGAACATAGAAGACGGACTGGATGGATTGCGTTACAACAGGGTGATAGTTGCTACCGATGCCGATGTGGACGGTATGCATATCCGCCTGCTGATGATAACATTCTTCCTGCAGTTCTTCCCTGATCTTATCAAGAAAGGACACGTGTACATCCTGCAAACGCCTCTGTTCCGTGTTCGTGGCAGGAAGACAAAAATCGGAAAGCAGAAACTGAAAGCCATAGAGGCTGAATTGGCTGCCCGTGAGAATAATACCGAGAATGAGGAGAGCGACAAGAAACGTCCTCGCCATCTGAGCCTGACATCGGATTTCGTTACCCAGTATTGTTATACCGAAGAGGAACGCTTGCAGGCGATAGAGGACTTGGGGCCCGAACCTGAGATAACCCGTTTTAAAGGTCTGGGTGAAATCAGTCCGGACGAGTTCCGTAACTTTATCGGCCAGGACATCCGTCTGGAGCAGGTTACGCTGAACAAGAGTGACCAGGTGGCAGAGATGTTGGAATACTACATGGGCAAGAATACTATGGACCGCCAGAACTTCATCATTGACAACTTGGTAATAGAGGAAGATCTGGCAGAAGAGGAGGAAGAAGAACATGAATACACCAAGTAACCATCGAGTTCTTCTCTTCCCAGGTTCTTTCGACCCTTTTACCAAGGGACATGCCAATTTGGTGGAGCGTGGGCTGCAACTCTCTGACCATGTGATTATTGCCGTGGGTTTTAACGAGCAGAAGCCAGGATGGCTACCCGTACAGGAACGTGTAGATGCCCTGAGGAAACTGTATGCCAATGAACCTAAGGTGACGGTTGAGAGTTACTCGGGTCTGACTGTTGATTTTGCTCAGCAGTGCGGGGCTAAGGTAATCTTGCGTGGTGTCCGTTCGGTGAAAGACTATGAGTATGAGATGCAGTTGGCGGATGTGAACAGGCAGCTTTCGGGTATAGAGACCATTCTGCTGTTTGCCGACCCTCAGTTGAGTGCCGTCAGCAGCAGCATCGTGCGTGAACTGGCTCATTTTGGGAAAGATATAAAGCCCTTCTTGCCTGAGGGGCTGCATTACACATATAAGAAATAAGAAAAACGGAAAAAGAAATGAAAAGAAAGTTTTTGGGCTTGTTGGCGTTTTGCGTGGCACTCTCGTCTGCTGCCCAGTTTACCAATAACCGCCCGTCGGAACAGCAATCAAACGAATTGCAGCAGAATCTTCAGAAATTGGTAATGGCCAGTGTGTTGATAAACGGCCGTTATGTAGACAACGTGGATTCCAAGAAGATGGTGGAGGATGCCATTAACGGAATCCTTTCGAAGTTGGATCCTCATTCTGCCTATACCAATGCTACGGAGACCAAGAAGTTTACAGAACCTTTGGCGGGAAGCTTCGAGGGTATAGGTGTGCAATTCAATATGCTGGACGATACGTTGCTGGTTATACAACCCGTTCCCAAGGGCCCCAGCGAGAAGGTGGGCATCATGGCAGGTGACCGTATCATCAGTGTGGCTGATACAACCATTGCCGGTGTGAAGATGAGTAAGGAGGAGATTATGCGTCGTCTGCGCGGTCCCAAAGGTACCATTGCACATTTGGGCGTAGTAAGGCAGGGAATAAAGGAAACGCTGTATTTTGATGTCAAGCGCGATAAGATTCCTGTAAATTCCGTAGATGCAGCCTATATGGTTACGCCTAAGATAGGTTTGATACGTTTCAACAACTTTGCTCAGACCACTCATCAGGAGGTGGTGGATGCCATAAAGAAACTGAAGGAACAGGGTATGAAGGACCTGATTATCGACCTTCAGCAGAACGGAGGAGGTTTCCTTCAGGCCGCTGCCGACATTGCCAGTGAGTTCCTGCCCAAAGGTGATATGATAGTCTATACCCGTGGTAGGAGCGTTCCCAGTCAGGAATTTCGTAGCACAGGTAATGGAATCTTTACAGAGGGAAAGGTGGTTTGCCTGATAGATGAATACAGTGCTTCTGCTGCAGAGATTCTGTCTGGTGCCATTCAGGATCAGGATCGCGGCATTGTGGTAGGCAGGCGTTCTTTTGGTAAGGGCCTCGTGCAGCAACCTATAGACTTACCTGACGGCAGTATGATACGTCTGACGACAGCTAAGTATTATACTCCCAGTGGCAGATGCATACAGAAACCTTACGAGAAGGGTGACCGCCTGAGCTATGCCAAGGATGTTATCAACCGTTACAACAATGGCGAGTTGACAAATGCCGACAGCATCCACTTCCCTGACTCGCTGCGTTATCAGACCCTGCGTGAGAAACGCACTGTATATGGCGGTGGCGGTATCATGCCAGACTATTTCGTTCCCCTGGATACTACCAAGTACAGTAAGTACTACAGGGAACTCTCGGCTAAGAACCTGATTGTGAATGCCAGTCTGAAGTACATGGACAAGAACCGCAAGAAGTTGGCGAAACAGTATAGCGACTTTGAGCAGTTTAAGGCTACGTACCAGGTTCCACAGGAAGTGATAGACGGTATCTTTGCAGAAGGCGAGAAGCAGAAGATTGTCCCCAAGGATGAAGAGGACAAGGCTAAGGCTACGGAGAATGCCCGGCTGATTCTGAAGGGAATGGTAGCCCGCGACTTGTGGGATATGAGCGAGTACTTCGCTATCATATATGAGAACGACGACGTGGTGAAGAAGGCCGTTGAACTGTTGGAGAAATAAGAGAAAGCCCTGCGCCTATGATATTATATAATGTAGTGAATACTGAGATGCCTCCCATCAACCAACAGAAGGTTGCTGAATGGGTGCGTCAGGTAGCTTCATCGTATCAGCGCCATGTGGGGGACATCAACTTCATCTTTGTTGATGACGAGGAGATATTGCGTGTCAATAGGGAGTTCATAGGGCACGACTATTACACGGATCATATAGGCTTTGATTACAGCAGCGGTACTACCATATCGGGCGACATATACATCGGTGTTGATACAGTACGAACCAATAGCGAGAAGTTGGATTGCCCGTATGCCGAGGAGTTGCATCGCGTTATCATACACGGGGTATTGCACCTTTGCGGTATCAATGATAAGACACCTCAGGAAAGGGCTTTGATGCAGGATGCAGAAGATAAGGCATTAGCAGTCTTCCCTGCTATGAATTATGAATTATAAATTAGCTCATTGTTAATTGTTCGTTGTTAATTATGAATTATGAACGCCGAAGGGGTCGCGAGCTAAAGCGAGAACGAAGTGGCAATTATGAATTAAGAATCAAGCCAAGGTGGAAGATTTCGATATAAGACAAGAGGGTCGTAACAAGGAGAAGGACTTCGAGAATGCCCTTCGTCCCTTGCGCTTCGAGGACTTTAGCGGTCAGCTGAAGGTGGTAGAGAATCTGCGCATCTTTGTTGAGGCTGCCAAGTATCGCGGAGAACCCCTGGACCATACCCTATTGCATGGTCCTCCAGGATTGGGTAAGACTACGCTGAGTAATATCATTGCCAATGAGTTGGGGGTGGGATTCAAACTGACCAGCGGCCCTGTTCTGGACAAGCCGGGCGACTTGGCGGGTATCCTTACCAGCCTAGAACCTAACGATGTACTCTTTATAGACGAGATTCACCGTCTCAGTCCTATCGTTGAGGAATATCTGTATAGTGCCATGGAGGACTACCGTATAGATATCATGATAGATAAGGGTCCCAGTGCACGCAGCATTCAGATAGACTTGGCACCATTTACTTTGGTGGGAGCCACCACCCGCAGTGGTTTGCTTACAGCACCCCTGCGTGCCCGCTTCGGCATTAATATGCACCTTGAGTATTACGATGCTGATACCTTGCAGCGCATTGTCACACGCAGTGCCGGCATTCTGGGTCTTCCCATAGATGCAGAGGCGGCGGGAGAGATTGCCAGTCGTAGCCGTGGAACGCCCCGTATTGCCAATGCCCTTTTGCGCCGTGTGCGCGACTTTGCTCAGGTGAAGGGAAACGGAGAGATTGACCTTAAGATTGCCCGTGTCGCCCTGGAGGCGCTGAACATCGACCGTTACGGTCTGGATGAGATTGACAATAAGATTCTGCTAACCATCATTGACAAGTTCAAGGGCGGTCCTGTGGGCATCAACACCATAGCCACTGCCATTGGCGAGGATGGTGGTACATTGGAGGAGGTCTATGAGCCCTTCCTGATAAAAGAAGGCTTCCTGAAGCGTACACCCCGTGGTCGTGAAGTGACTGAGTTGGCATATTCACACCTGGGTCGAAGCCTCACCCCCAACCCCTCTCCGGGGAGAGGGGAGTATGTTCAGGGAGAGCTTGATCTATGAATAATAACGTGACATCCTCTACTCGTTTTCGTTGGGCTGCTTCTGATAGATATGATTTGCTTAAGAAATATTCTAAAGAAAACAGAAGGAATAGTACACAGGCAGAAGATTTATTGTGGCAAAATATAAGAAATAAACAATTTGGGGTTGAGTTCCGCCGTCAACACATTATAGGGGACTTTATAGTCGATTTTGTGTGTCTTGATAAAATGTTGGTAATTGAAGTTGATGGAGGCTACCATACGGAAAGGAAGCAATTAGAAGATGATGAAATACGGACGGGAATACTCAATAGTTTGGGATTTAAGGTTGTACGATTTTCCAATGAAAGAGTTCTGCTTGATTTAGATAACGTAAAGATTGATATAAAAAATATCTTGAGACAATTAACATAGTTATTAATATCTAACATCTCCCCTCTCCTCGGAGAGGGGGAAGGGGGTGAGGCTTTTATGGTACTGAATTACATTTGGGTAGGTTTTTTTCTCATCGCTTTTGTGATAGCGTTGGTAAAGTTGGTTTTCTTGGGCGACTTTGAGGTCTTTCCTGCGATGATGGATTCTACATTCGCGTCATCCAAGACAGCCTTTGAGATTTCGTTAGGTCTGACGGGTGTGCTGTCTTTGTGGCTTGGTATCATGAAGATAGGCGAGAAGGGTGGAGTTGTAAACGTGCTGGCCCGATTGCTGAGCCCAGTCTTCGTGAAGCTGTTCCCAGAGATTCCTAAGGGGCACCCCGTTACGGGTAGCATCTTCATGAATATAGCAGCCAATATGCTGGGGTTGGATAATGCGGCTACACCATTGGGATTGAAAGCCATGGAGCAATTGCAGGAGCTGAATCCCAAGAAGGATACAGCCACCAACCCTATGATTATGTTTCTGGTGCTGAACACCAGCGGGCTGACGTTGATACCTATCTCTATTATGGTATATCGAGCTCAGATGGGAGCTGCCCAGCCTACGGATATCTTTATTCCCATCCTGCTGGCTACTTTCTTCTCGACCTTGGCAGGCATCGTTATCACCAGTTTGTTCCAGAAGATTAACCTGCTGAACCGTACCATGTTGCTGACATTGGGCGGTGCAGCCTTGGTGGTGGCAGCTATTATCTGGGGATTCGGACAGATGGATTCGTTGTTGATGAACAAGGTAAGTGTCAGTGCTGCCAACATCATTCTGATGCTGATAATCATAGCCTTTATCTTGGCGGGTGTTCGCAAGAAGGTCAATGTGTATGATGCTTTCATAGAGGGAGCCAAGGAAGGTTTCACCACGGCAGTGAGGATTATTCCTTACCTGATTGCCATCCTTGTTGGTATTGGCGTGTTCCGTGCTTCGGGTGCTATGGACATGCTGATAGACGGAATCAAATACGGTGTGGGCGCTCTTGGCGGCAATACCGACTTTGTGGAGGCTCTGCCTACAGCTTTGATGAAACCCCTCTCCGGCAGTGGTGCACGTGGTATGATGATAGACTCCATGACGACCTATGGAGCTGACTCGTTTGTGGGTCGTCTGAGTTGTATCTTCCAGGGCTCTACGGATACCACATTCTATATTTTGGCAGTTTATTTCGGTAGTGTAGGTGTTGCCAAGACACGTCATGCCGTCACCTGTGGTCTTCTGGCAGACTTGGCAGGCATCATTGCTGCCATCGCAATAGCATATATGTTCTTCGGATAAGGGCCCCTCCCGCTCCCCCTTTGGGGGAGTGCTTATAACAAGGTATAGTAATATTTTGATATGGTAAGATGATAAAAAATGACAATATAGTCCAAAGTTCTCACTCCCCCAAAGGGGGAGAAGGAGGGGGCTTAAAATCCTTAGCAAAAGATACAGCCATCTATGGCCTGAGCAGTATTCTGGGACGTTTCCTGAATTATCTGCTTGTTCCACTTTATACCCATTATATGCCCAAGGAATCGGGCGACTATGGTGTTTCCACCAATATTTATGCCTATACGGCCTTAATTCTGGTGCTGCTGACCTTTGGTATGGAGACCACCTTGTTCCGTTTTGCCAACGAAAGACCCTCTCCTCAGTCCCTCCCCCGTAATGGGGAGGGGGCTTGGGCTGATACGGTGTTCTCTACGGGCTTTGCTCTGATTGCATCGCTCACGGCGGTGTTCTTGGCTCTTGTTTTTGGCTTCATCACTCCCATTGCCGATTCTCTGGGGTATGCCGAGCATCACAACTACCTGTTGATGATGGCGGCCGTAGTGGCAATGGATGCCTTGCAGGCACTTCCTTTCTCGTATCTGCGTTTCCAGAAGAGACCCATACGCTTTGCTACGCTAAAGATGCTGTTCATAGCCCTCAATATCGGACTAAATGTGCTCTTCTTTGTCGTTCTGCATAAGACCAGCGTCTTCTATGTATTCCTGCTCAACTTGGCATGTACGGGTGTGATATCCTTGCTTTTCTTGCCTCAGCTGTTCAAGATACAATGGCACTTCGACTGGATTTTGCTTCGTCGCATGATTTCCTATTCATGGCCCATCCTTATTCTGGGCGTTGCAGGCATCCTGAATCAGGTGGCAGATAAGATCATCTTCCCGCTGGTATATCCTGATGAGGCTGATGCCCAGGTGCAGTTAGGAATCTACGGCAGTTGCGTGAAGATAGCCATGATTATGGCCATGATAACCCAGGCCTTCCGCTATGCCTACGAGCCCATTGTCTTTGCTAAGGCCAAGGACGGCGACAAGAACGAGTACTATGCCGTGGCCATGAAGTACTTCCTCGTCTTCACCCTGCTGGCCTTCCTGTTTGTGATGGGTTACATAGATGTTTTGCAGCTTATCCTGGGTAAGGGCTACCGCGAGGGAATGGCTGTTGTCCCCATTGTGATGGTAGCAGAGATAATGATGGGTGTGTACTTCAATCTGTCGTTCTGGTACAAGTTGATAGACAAGACTATCTACGGAGCCTGGTTCTCACTGGCAGGCTGTTCCGTGCTGTTCCTTGTCAACTACCTGTTTATCCCCCAGTATAGCTATATGGCCTGCGCATGGGGTGGAGTGGCAGGTTACGGAACAGCTATGGTGCTCTCCTATATCGTGGGACAGATAAAGAATCCAATTCCCTATCCTATGAAGAGCATCATGGTGTATGTGCTGCTAACCGCCCTGTTCTATACGGTAATGCAACTGGTACCGCGCGAATGGCCTTTGCTGTTGCGTCTTGCCATCAATACGGTGCTGATATGCGCCTTTGTTGGGCACATCCTTTATCATGATCTGCCCCTCAAGTCGCTTCCCGTAATAGGTAAGTATTTCCGCTAAGGCTATTTTGGCTTTGTCACCTTTGCCTCATCCAGATAATTTCCATAGGTCATTCCCTACATTAAAGTTCCCTAAGAAAATTGGCTAGCTAAAAAGAATTCGCCCTTAATATCAGTCACCTATCACCCTCGTCCTTCCCATACTGCAGCCATACTCTAGCCATACCCGCGGAGGAGCTTAGGAGGAGGCTAGGAGGAGGCTAGAGCGAAAAACCTGTTTTATTCCCCAGTCCAACAATAATCAACTTGCAAAATAAATTATTTAAGCTGATTATTGTCCAAAAACAAGTTGTTTTTTGCTCAAAAACATGCCCAAAAAGAATACAACCTCCAAACCCATCGTATTTACGCTGAATTCGACCCGTATTCAGCCTTCATGCTTAAACTTCCAAGCTGTTTCTGTCAAGCAAGAAATCCATTAGTCCAATCATCAAAATACCCTTTTCATTGCGCCAAGGTTTGATATTATCTTTCACAATGACAATCTTCTTAAAAGAGTCGTCAATATTAACCAGTGATTGAGTTTCCTGATCCTCTTTCTCCTTATCAGGAATAGCCAAAGCTGATTGTATGTAGTAGCGCTGACTTGCCTGATTGACCACGAAATCCACTTCAAGACGCACTCTCTCTTGCTTCCCGTCTTCGGTTCTCTTCCGAATCTCCACCTGACCGACATCAACCTGATAGCCACGTACGCAAAGTTCATTGTAGATAATGTTCTCCATAATGTGAGTTTCCTCCTGCTGACGGAAGTTTATTAGCGCATTACGAATGCCCAAATCCTCAAAGTAGTATTTCGACAACGTACCAATATATTTCCTTCCCTTTACATCAAAACGCTCTGCTTTCCTGATGACAAATGCCTCATCAAGATAAAGAAGATACTTGTCGATAGTCTGGCTTGTAATATTTGAGTTCTCAACACTCTTGAAAGTATTTGCAATCCTCGTAGGGTTATTAGGAGAGCCGATAGAGGAAGCCAAGATATTGACCAGTTCACGCAGTTCTTTGTCGTTCTTGATCTTATATCTTTCCAAGATATCTGCCATATATACGGTCTGGAACAGCTTTCGCAGATAGTCAGCCTTCTCTTGGTCAGTGGAGAAGGACAAAATTAATGGAAGACCGCCAAAAGTATAATAATCTTTCCAAGCATCGCTCTTATCTCCACCTACAGCAGAGTAGTATTCTGTGAAACTCAATGGATAAACCCTTATCTGATGATCACGTCCCCTAAACTCTGTTGCAATATCGGTAGAAAGGAAATGTGAGTTGCTGCCAGTTACATAAACGTCAGCGTTCTTTACATGTAGCATGCTGTTGAGCACATCCACAAATTCATCAACCTTCTGCACCTCGTCCAGAATAATGAAATACAACTGTTGGCTAACAATCCGGGACTTGACATATGCCAGCAATGCATCAGGATCTCTCAACTCCTTATTGGCCCTATCCTCCAGGTCCACTTCAATGATACGGCTCTCGTCCACCCCTTCCGAAAGCAGGTGATTATGGAACAAGGTTTTTAGCAAGTAAGACTTACCACACCTGCGCGGCCCAGTTACAACTTTAATGAATCCATTCTGTCTGGCATTAATCAATTGGTTCAGATAGCTGTCTCTTTTTATCTCCATTGTACAATGAATTTATGGCACATGTGCCAACTTTTCAGTGCAAAGATACGGATAAGTGAATGCAAAACAAAGAAAAATTTTCTTTTTTTGTCGAACGAGAGTATTTTCGACCGTAGGTCAGAGATACAAATATATACTGAACCGCAAAAATTTTAGGCTGAAAAAGTTGGCACATGTGCCAACTTTTCAGTGCAACATCAAAAACAAGCAAAAAAGAATACAACCTCCAAACCCATCGTATTCAGCGTGCAAACTCCTTGTATTCAGCGTGCAAACGACCCGTATTCAGTGTTCATACTCAAAGCACAAAAAAAAGCGAAGCCAATGGCCTCGCTTTTTCCATTTCAGGTATTTAACCGTTTACCATTCATCGTCCCAGACACCATTGTTTTTGTTCTCCTTGACGAGAGCATCATAATCGGTGCTGGCTTTCTCTGAAGTTGTATAAACTTCTGGAGCCCCACTTAAAGATATCATCTGCATAGATGAAATCTGCACTGTTAATAGCCTAGGGGCTAAATAGGGACGCTTCTGAGCAGCTGATTGATATATTTGTTTCATATCATTGTGAATTTAAATACAGGTTAATAATTGCCACAGCATCTGTGATATCTATCACGCCATCGTGGTTGACATCTGCCACACCCACGTTGATGCTTTCGTTGTTCCCACTGAGGTAGGCATTGATGACAGCTACAGCATCCGTCACGTCCACACTTCCATCACCATTGGCATCGCCCGTCAGTAATGTCTGAATATCGCCACCTTGTGATTCGGGATCGTCAGGGTTAGTTGGAGTGAATGGCAGTTCGTGGAAATGAGCTGTGAGGGTCACATCGTGGAAATCGGCCAGATAGTTGAAGTTTTGCACGCTGCTTATCAACTCGTTGCCATTATACCATCCTGTAAACTCATACCATTGGTCGCAGTTTGTTACATTGACCGCTATGTACTGGTCAGCCTGTACATAAACTCCGCTGGTGCGGTTGAAGGTGCAGATACCTTCTGGGTCAGAAGTTAGGTATAGACGACTCTTCACGTCCATCGTGGGTTCAGAAGGGTCTATGGGATCCAAGTTGTAATGCGCAACAAAGTCCATCTTACCAGCTACAACGGTATAGCTGAAGCTTGCAGGCTGGTCGATAGTCTCACCATTCAAAGTCCAATGGCTAAAGGTATAGCCCACTTTAGCCGATGTGCTTACCGTCACCGTTGTCCCAGGCGAATAGTTGCCCTTTCCCGCCGTTGTCCCTGCCACGTCGGGGTCGCAGGTTATTGTCAGCGGATAGTAGAATATCGGCACCTGCGGTTCAACGGGATTGTCGGGATTGAAATCGCCCTGTGCCAGCATGCTTCTCGCAGAGAGAAGCAGCAGACAACAGAGAATATAATTTAGACTCTTCATCTTTACTTCACACTTACCTTTGCAGTTACACCATCTACATTAACCACATACACGCCGCTCTTCAACTGGATGAATCCGTTGCCACTATGCTGTGCAGCCTGTGCACCACCTGTGGTGAATACGCTAATGCTCTTGCCTTCAGCTCCACCGATGGCAATGCCGCCATCCTGCGTGCCGATGCAGACACCTGTCTTTTCCGTCAAGTTATTGATAGCAGTAGCCTCGCCGCTCTGTCGCAGCAGGAAGCGGTCGTTGAAGGTACCAGCCGTTGTCTCGAAGTCGTATGTACCAACACTAAGGTCGAAGGTAATGCCCGTCTTGGTATCTACCAGAACCATAGGCATATCCATGCGCGATGCGTTGATGCTTAGCGTGCCAGCCTGCTTCGCTGTGTATCCTAAGCGGATGTCACCCTGCTGCGGACGTTCGTTGATGGCCATCTTCACACCGTTCTCTATTGAATACAACTGTGCCTTAGCTTCGTTCGAGAGGAACTTCGATGCATCGCAGTCCAGTTCATAGTCGCGGCTCTTCTGCTCATTCAGGACTACACGTGTCTTGTCTATCTGCTCTTCATCATTTAGGATTTCCAGATTGATAAGGCGTCGTTGTGGAATAATTCCTGCACGGCGACGTGCCTTGTGACGTTCTGTCTTCTTGGTTTGTCCTTGATTATAACTTTCGCGTCTTTCTGCCTCGAAGTTGATGGCATCCACCTCTGTGGGCTTCTGCACAAAGAAGGCCTCGTAGGGCTGCAGGTGACACTCATCGTCGGCAGGACGATAGGCACTGTACGTGCCGTTACTGTTATACACCGTGATGGGGGCATCGAAATCATCCGCAAGGAAATCATAGAAGCTGGAGTAAGGGTTACCCACCAAGTTCCAGCTAGCATTGGCTGCATTGGCTGCTGCGTGAGCCACCAATGTCTTCGGGCGGTCGCCACCAAACTTGGGATTGCTGAACTCAACAATCAGGTTACCCGTGTGGCTTGTCTGGAAAGCATAACCCTGCCCAGCAGTCAGCGTGGAGCTTGTCACAGCTTTCCAACCACCACTGCCATTAGCGGCACGTTCTGCACCATCGTACCAGCGCCAAGCATACTGACCGGGATAAGTGCAATTGGCAATCGTTACGTCGTAGGGGAAGCAGAAGAAGTACCAGCGGCCAGCCTTCACGTTAATCTTCACACGCAGGGTGTTCACACGCAGGTTACCTTCGTTTTCTCCGTCATCTTCGCCAATCAGAGATCCACCTTTTCCTTCGCCGTCAAGCATTTGATCTACTTCATCGAACGGCTGAGGCTCACTGCCTTCTACGGTAAACGAGCCTTGTGTGTTTATTTCACCATCTACATGCTCACCATTGCTCATATCTGGAATACGCTGGTCGCCATCAGCCCAAGTGATGTCGCTGTTGGTCGGTACTTTCTCGTAATCATCAGGAGACAATGTACTCTTGTTCACATTCAGGAACTGGCTCCAGTTCGTGTCGTAGTAATAGTTATTGTAAAGGAATTCAGGAACATACAGTTGCTGGTGTGTGTAGTCATTGAAAGTATTTGTACCAATGCTGATGATGTCGGGCATATAAGCATAGATGGTTTTCAAGTTTGAGCAACTTCTGAAAGCATCGTCTCCAATAGAGGTCAAATAAGGTGGCAGATGCATTTCGGTGAAAGCACTACAATTGTTAAATGCTCCACTTCCTATTACCTTGAGATTGGCAGGAAGATGGATATCCTTTAAACTATAACATAATGTGAAAGCGGATGAACCAATTGATGTTACAGATTCTGGGATAGTTATAGAAGTAAGTTTGACGCAGTTATAAAAAGCACAGCTGGGAACAGATTTAATGCCATCTGGCAACGTCATTGTTTTTAGTTCCCCACACCCATAAAATGCGTAATTTTCCAATTCTGTGATGTTCTTTGGGAACTTGAACAATAAGATTTTTTGGGGGACAAAATAACCTGTTATGACGTTATTCTTTGTTTTATATGAGTCGTAATAAGCATACGAACTGGCTACTACGTTGGCATCGGAAAGGTCTAAGTCTATCAGGTTATTCATCTTATTGCGGAACACCATCACGTCATAGCTGTTGAAAGTTCCTTTCACTTTCAAGTGCAAGACATTCTTCAACAAATCTTCACCTATTGCTTCTGCCACAGCAGATGATGATTCGCTGGCCGTTACATCCACAGTTTTCTCAATATGGTCAGCATCAACAATCACGTTGCCGATTGCAGACCATGCTTCACGGTAAGCATCTACCCCATTATGTGGTACCACTAATCTGACATATTCACTTAACCCACTTTGTGTACAGGGCGTAGAGGAGTTGAATGTGACCACCATATAATGACTACCAAAAGTACAATTCCCAATCGATTCAACACTTGACGGGACAGTAATGGAAATCAGTTTGTAGCAACCATCGAATACGGAATTTCCGATTGACGTGACGCCATCGCCGAAGGTAAAGGAGGTTAGGTTGGAGCAATAACCGAACGCACAATCCCCGATAGATACGACACCATCGGGAATAGTGATAGAGGTCAGACTGTGGCATGCATAAAAAGCATAGTTTCCTATTGACGCGACTTCATTGGGGATGTTGATAGAGGTCAAGCTGGAGCAACCTCTGAACGCATAATGTCCAATTGATGTGACGCCGTCGGGGATGTTGATGGAGGTCAGATTGGAGCAACCTCTGAACGCATATTGTCCAATTGATGTGACGCCGTCGGGGATGTTGATGGAAG
>ODAJ011361997.1_pt1 | contig 41669 bp, 76 predicted proteins | sample 1539241 | NCBI WGS metagenome assembly ODAJ01 (sample SAMN02144231, study PRJEB22623) | gut metagenome | biome: sheep rumen | host: Ovis aries | place: New Zealand
TTTTAACTTTTTTTGATATTCGTATATTTTTTCTATATTCATTTTCAGCCTCTTAATGTTTTAATCTTTGTTCTGTTAATTTTGATTGAGTCTTACTACCTGATTCGTAGCCTAGCTTCTTATAAAGCGTTTTTCTATACTCTGTATATAAGAATACTGGGTAAGCAAGGCTCACATTGTATACATCTTCAATAGCTTGTAAGCAAGTAGGAACAGAGTTCCATCTTCTCATAATAGAAGAATCTTCTTTTAATCTTTCTTTTAATCTATCTAAATCAACGCAATCTAGTGATTGACAAACAAGTAAAGAATACTCTAAATAACTTTTAGCACCATTTTTAAATTTAAAGTATGAGATAACTTCTGTTAAATAATCTAATTTCCTTTTAATTTTTTCATAGTCATTTTCTGTTACATCTAATTCGCCACGATAAATTTTTTTGCTGTATTTAGTTGTACCTTGGCAAGCCATAACTATTGTTAGCAATGTTAGATTTTTATAAGTATCTATTAAATCTTGTAAATAAACAAAAGATTGTAAGCCTCTATCTGCGTAAGACTTAATATAATCTCTTAAAGTCCAGTTTGTTTGATGAATATTCATAGATAAACATTCTTCGATTCCTATTCCTTTATGTACTATATACTCAACAGGCATTTTTAAAAATTGCAATGCTTTTAATCTACCTTGTCCGTCTATAACTTCCATATTCTCATTTACAATAATTGGTGATGTAATATACCCTACATTTTTGATACTCTCTATAATCTTTTTAACTCTGCTAGGAGATACATCTCTATTTCCTTTTAATTCTTTAAATATTTCATATTTCTTTGTACTTTTAACTTCTTTCATAATAATCCCTCTTTCTATTAATCTTTATATTTCCATTTATACCCACCTGCTTTATTTCTTTTGCCTTTGCAAACAAGTGAGATGTTTGAATCTTTTATTTTTAATTCTTTTGAAGCCTCTTTTATACAGCTCCATTTTTTTATAAAATTATTTGAAGTATCATATTGTAATACAGACTTTGAACTCCCATTTAAAGCTCCTTTTAATATAGTAGGTTTTCTAAGGCCTAATCTATAAGCTTCTTTATTATTATGAGAACAAGAACACCATTCTAAATTTGTTATATTATTATTTTTTTTGTTGCCGTCCTTATGGTTGATTATATTGTAATTTTTATCATTTTTTAGGAATGTTTCTGCTATTAGTCTATGAACTTTAGCTGTTTTTACTTTGCCGTTTTTAGATAAATTCACAAAATAATAGCCATCTTTTCTTAATATTTGTTTTATTATTTTGTTTTTAAATTTTCGTATTCTTTTTTTATTTTTATCTACAACAACGCTTTCTGTTCTTCTTATTTCTCCTAAAGTGCTTGCCTGATAAAGACCTTCATAACCTTTTATATCTTTCCATATTTCATCAATTAAATGGTTCTTCATATTTGATAGCCTCCATTTTCTTCTTAACAGCGTTTATTTTTTCTTCTGTACTTTTATAAGCGTTTTTAAACCTCGTTAAGCTACAATTTTTGTCGGCCAACATATTTATCGACTCTTGGCTCATTCGTGTCGCCAACGCTTCAAAATAGGACATAGCAGGAGGCTTGCCGTCTTGCCAATGTTTCCTTTCTTCGGTTGTATTAATAGCAGTATCAATTTTAATTTTTGTTTTTAGTTCTATCACGTCTTTTGTTAGTCTTGCGATTACTTCTCCAATTATGTAATTAAGATTCGAGTAAACTTCTAAATTATGAGCATATTCATACATAGTATTTGGCTCTTCTAATAGCTGTTGAAAAACGTTACTATACATTTCTTTTAAATCTTTGCTTGTTTTATTTTTAATGTTAAACGGATTAAACAAATATTCTTTTTCTTGCATTAAAACGGAAGGTCCTCATCAGTTATTTCAACTTCGCTCATTGCAACTTCTCTACCAAAGTCAGCAAAGTCATCTTTTGTTTCTTGTTTAGCTATGTCAGTTTCTTTGTTATGTTTAATTTGTTCTTCTGCTACTTCATAATCCATTACAAAGATATAAGGTATAGTAGCTTTATCTTTACTCTTGTAAAAAGTAAGAAAAGCATTTTTAAGATAGATTCTTGTTTGATTCTCGAACTCAACGCCTTGTTTAAACTGAATATCTATATAGCCGTTTTCGTACTCCCCATTGGCTAGCTTTTTTGAAACACCGACTTTGTAATATTTTCTTCCGTCGTGTTCTCTTGCAAATATCATTCTTGGCTTGTCGTCTTGTATGTTCATTCGTAACTAACCCCCAAATCTATTTCCATTTCTGCGTACTCATCTATAACAGCCTGTCTTTTAAGTTCATCAGTTCCACACATTTTTAAAGCTATCTCGCCAAATCTTCTATAAGAACTTTTATATTGAACTTCTTGATTTATTGGCACGACTTCTTTAGCTTTAGTGTTTAGATTGTATAGCTTATGATATTCGCTATTCTCCATATTAGCTGTTTTTAATTCGCTTTCTAGTTTTAATAATTGATGAATGCTCATATCTTGTAAGTGAGTCCAAATCTTATCAACTAAGAAGCTGTCTAAATCTTCTTTACGCATACCCATTTTTTTGTAAAGCTCATTTATAGTAAGTTTAACCTGATTCATTGCTTCGCTCATAGTAATAAATATACCTTTAGCAATTTCAAAAACTTCATTTCCTTTAGCTTTCTTCATATCTTCTGCAGAAGCTACAGCTATGTCTACACCAAAGCCAGCAAATCCTAAAGCTCTACCTACAGCAGATGTTTCGCAATTCTCTATCATTGATAGTTCATTGATTCTATCTTTCTTTTCGTCGCCTGTTAATGTTTCGCTTGCAGTACCAGTCGCTATTGTGATTCCGTTTTCATTTCTAACAACAGCTCTGATTCTTACATAACCTTCTTTGATTTCTTCAATTTCAGTTACTATAGCGCCACCTGGGTAAACTTTTCTATAAGCTTTGATTCTTTCGTTTACAGAAGCGTAATCTTTACCTTTAATGTCAGTAGTTTTTATTTCTTCGTTAGCTTGTTTAATTTGTTCATAACTTACTTTTATCTCACTCATTTATTTCAATCCCTTCTTCTGCTAGTCTGTCATAATCATCTTCGTTAAGTGTACTTTGTATAGCTTGTATAGTAGTTCTTAATTCGTCATTTTCTTCTTTAAGTCTTTCACACTCTTTTTGATACGAATTTAATAAGCCAGGAGTATTTTCTTTTTTCCTTGTTTCTACATCATCAACATACTCTTTAAACTTTTCTTCTGCATATTCTCTACTATCTTGCGTATCATCTAAGCAATCTAGCAAGTCATCAATGTCTATATAAAATCTATCTCTTATTACGCAAATTCTATAATTTCTACAATTTTCTTTTTCAAGTTTGTGTATTAGTCTTCTGTATCTGTCGTTTAATTCTACCATCATAAATGTTTCCTCATTTCTTTTTTGAATTTAAGTAGAGCTTCTCTCTTTTCCATTTCTTTATCGTGAGCTTTTTGTTTTTCTTCGTCTTTAAACACTCTACGATTGCACCATCTACAAACTACACTTTCTAAGCTTGACCTTATAGATATGCTATGGCCACATTTACATTTGTAAGTGTTGCGTGTTCTTTCATTATGTATCTTTGCTATATTTTGCATAGCTCCATTACTATAGCTACTTAATTTCTCTACAGAGTAGACAACCATTTCTTACACTCCCTTTTAGTTTTGCCGTGGTATATATCACTTTGAGCGTTCTTGCTGATTCGTTCCCACACAATCCAACAATTCAAATAAATATCTTTTTCTATGTTATATTTCATAAGAATCTCCTTATCTTTCAATGTCTTTACCCATCACTTCGTAAAAAGAATATTTAGGCTCTCTACCATAATAAGTTTCTATAGTGTTTGTAGTGCCTCTAATGTCTAAAATATTTGTCATATGAGGCAATAAGTATTCTAAAGACTTGATGTATTTTTCATCAAATTCTTTGTCGCTCATTTCATACAATTCTTTTTTGTTTAATAGTTGTCTGTTTAAAAGCTTTCTATACATTCTATCTAAGTATTTAACGCTTCTACATCTATCTTCGTGATTATGAATTTCTAATCTATTAAACCATCTACCACAAAATTGACAAGATACTCTACCAAGACTATTAGTCTTCTTGTCTTCTGTAGTAAGCAAGCCTCTTATAAGTTGGTAAGCGTCTGGGTCTTTACCATAATTGTTTTCGTTCTTTAAAAAAGTTTCTAAGTTGTTTTTTATATCTTCAAAATCATATGGCCCCATAATTCTCGTCCATTCAGTCAATAGCTCTTGATAAATATTATCTCCTAATCTTGATTTAAAATAAGGTCTATGAATTGTAATAATATCTACAAGCTCTTTTACCTCTAGTTTTTGCATATTATTCCCCTTTCAAAAAATCTTCTTCTATTTTTTTAAATCTCTCTTCTTGCAACTCTCTTTTAGTCTTATGCTCATTAACGTTTTGATTCTCCCACCAATTTTCTCTAATAGCTTTTCTTAAAACTAAATTAAAATTACTATATTTGTTTTTGTTGTTGTTCGATTCAACATATTCGTCTAGCTGTTCAATTTTTTTATCTACAATTTCTTTAGAAAAATCTTCGACAAGTTTTTCATATTGCTTAGTTGTAAGTTTAACACGACCATAAATTCCAAATTTGTGGCGTGTATTATCTATACTATTCTGTTCTATTCTATTCTCTTCTATTCTATTCTCTCTAAGCGCCTGCTTAGCGTCTGCTAAGCAATGCTCATTTAATTCGTATTTTTCGTTGATTAAGCTGAGTAATTTTAGCTCTTCTACATATTCTGTTTCTTGTATTCTTCTTTTATCTAGCCAATTATTTTTATTCCAATCTGTAATGACTATTACTCCAGACTCAAAAGATATAAAATAGCCTTTTGCTATAAGTATCTTAAAGTCATCATCTGTAAAGCCACACATCTTTTGTAATCGTCTAGGTTGGAAAAAGCCTCTATCATCTGCAGACATACCAGCCATAAAATATAAAGCTTTAGAAGAATTAGGCAAGTCTGTGAATTTATCACTTTCTGTTATTCTTCTATCGAACATTCTCTTTTGCGCCATAATTAGCCTCTCACTACATCTAATCCAATGCCTAATATAAAGCAGTTGAATAAAGCAGTAAGAACACCAAACCAAGTATAAGTAGCGCCCATAATTGTTATTAATATCAAATCACTAATTAATCTTATACTTGCAACCCCCATAAGAATTTTTAATAATAATGTTTTTCTATATTTCATTTCTGTTCTCCTTATGTTATAATTTTTTAAAAGAAAATTTATGTGAGTTTTCTTTTTTTTTACTTTATTGATTGTTTGGCTTTTTTCTATCTAATATAATTTGTCTCACGTAAGAAGCGATTGAAAGTTGTCTGCTATTAGCTTCTTTTATCAATTCTTCTTTTAATGATTCAGTAACTAATACGTGAACATAAACTTGTTTTTCATCTGAATTTCTCATATTTCTTCTCCTTTCTTTCTAATAGATTACACTATCTTTAATAGTATTGCAATATTAAATAATGTGCTTTACATAAACTTAACAAATCAAAAAAAGAGCGTTTTGCTCTAATAAAATTTTGCGCTAAATTCTTTGATGTACCATTTGCTGTAATTTTTAAAATGACGTTTAGCTGTTTCTTCTACATCTGTATAAGTAAAAGTAGCATAAGCTTCTTCAATATCTTCTGTCCATTTAAAGTAGATTTGATAAGGCTTATCTAAACTATTTTTACTTTCGTCTACAGCTAAATAGATTTCTTTGTTGCCTCTGCCTCTAGTAGCTATTACGTACATATTCGTAGTAGCTTTTACTTTTGATTCTTTCATAATAATCCTCCTCTATATAATTCCTTCATCTTCTAAAGCTGTTTCTATATCGTCAAACGTTTCGCATATCACGTTGAAATCTTTATCTGTTACAAGATGACAAGTTTCATCTCCCCACACTTCGTTTTCTAGTAAGTAGTATTGTTTGAAGTTTATTACTTCTCTATCTATAATGTACCAAGTATCTGTGTAGCCTTTCACTTTAATATTTTCTTCTTTCATAATAATTCTTCCTTTCTCTCGCTCTGTCTTATACAAGGGCTTGCGACCTTCGTTGGCGACATTAAGAGAAGAACTAGTCATTCCATTGACTAATTGGCGTTTCTTCAATTCTCTTGATTAAGTCTATTGATTGATTCTTGCTTAGATTCTGTAGTATTAATTCAAGAATGACTTGTTTATTAAATTCTGCTCCTATAATTTTGTTGTCGTCTAATACTTTATTTAATTCTGTAACAACTCGTTTAACTTCTCTATCTGCTAATTTTACTATAGCCATTATTAATCTTCCTTTCTTAATTTGTATTCATAATGATACGAGTAAACTCCAGAGCTTTGTTTGATTTCTAACTTATCTCCATAATGTTCTATCAATGCTCTTTTGTAATTTTCTTGTTCAGTATTGTTTCTTGTATGCCCTATACAAGCTATTCCAACTTGTATAGTTTTGCCTTCATCTAGCAAAGCAATCATTTCTTTCAAATACTTTTCTTGGAAATAGTTAGACCCACTTACATATACACTTTTTTCCATCTAGTAGGCGCCTCCTTCCTTTTTCATTATAGTAGTATTATACTACAGAAATAAGATTATGTCAAATTTATCTATTTTTAAGGGTAATACTTTCCCACTCATATTTTAATATGAATTGTATAAATTATCAAATTTTGCTATAATATATCTCGTGATGTTTTATGAAATACAAAAGCAAAGCTTTGAAGCAATTAGAAGATAATAGATATTCTGTTTTTACTACAAATTTACAAAAGTGTTATTTTTGTCCTAAAGAGAAAGAAGACTTACACGAGATTCTTTACGGAAGAAATAGACGTAACTCAATGAAATACGGCTATGTACTGCCTTTATGTAGAAGTCATCATAACTCATTTCACGATAACCACGTATTAACGAAGAGATGGTGTGCTAAATGTCAAGAACATTTTGAGCAAACTCATTCAAGAGAAGAATGGCTAGCTGTCTTTCATATGAATTATATACAATAAAAAAACTAGGAGTAATCCTAGTCTTTTTATTTAGTTTCGCCCGTTCACAAAACTTTGAAGCAGAAATAGTACCCTTTTAGGTACTGCAGAGAAGAGCATTAGCTAATTGGTTAATCAAATTTTCTTCTCTACACTACTTAAAAGTAGATTAGTGGTGTCCCAATGAAATTGAGGGGTACTTTATAAGCACCATAGAATAGATATAAGTTAGAACCTTTAAAAAGAAACAAGCAGTTTATAGCACCTCGAGTATTGCATCTGCATTATTGATACCTGATTACTTTTTTATTTATATCTACTCTACGCTACCTATAAGGTAACGTTGGAATATCTTGTTATTCTCAAACATTATTACGCCCGTTTGCAAGACGTGGAGTATTTAACTCCTCTAATAGTTATTCTAGTGCTTAATAGCACCACGGAAAATAGAATAGCAAAAAATAGAAAATCACCAAAACTATTATATTCTCCGTGTTACCATTAAGGTAACAGAACCAATTATAAGAACTAAGACAGCACCTTAGCACCTTAGAGCAGATAAAAAGTGGCTATTATGTGTGATAAATTTACCTTATATGTTTATCTGTTCTAAGCTACCAGAGAGGAGAAATCTTGTAAGCCTCTCTTATAGCACTAAAGATTATTAAGAAAGAATGTATCGCAGATACAAATATATTATATCATATATTTTTTATTTTAAATAGTTATTTGAACAATAATAGCCTAAAACATTGTCTACTATATTCCACCCTTTTTTGATTCCATAGGTTTCAACTTGTGTTTTATATTTAGCTGTATATACAACTTGACCTTTTATATTTGGCTTAGTTCTTACATTTAAGCCATCTGTTGCTGTAACTCTTTTTGTATGTCTTATTTTCTTAGCTGTTTCTTCATTAGCTGTTTGGCCGTCATATATATTCAAGTATTTTATAGGGTCAACCCACCTAGCTAAAACACCATATTTTAAGCCTTTGCCTTTTTGTAAACCAAAATGAAGATGACAGCCGTCGGCATTACCTGTGCAACCCATCAATGCAATCATTTGGCCTTTTGATACTTTGTCGCCTTCGTGAATCACTTGACTATTTTTTTTCAAGTGCCCGTATTCGCTGGTCATATCGTATTTTGGGTGATATATGCCAATTACATAACCCCCACTATTTGCTCCTTGATAACGATTATAAATTACAATTCCGTCTTCACAAGCATATATAGGTTGGTTAGCTCCTCCGTGTTTTGAACTCCAGCCTAAATCTATGCCTTTATGTCTTAATGAATAACCTCTTACTATTCCTACATAATTTACAGGGCATTTCATTCTATTTCACCATCTTTCTTTTTACTAAAGTAGAATGTGAATATCATTGCTACTATTAGCATAAAATCTTGAGAATCTATTTTATTTGTAATAAAGCCATATATTAAAGTCGCTGTAATCATCATTGTTACTATACTTTTTAAATCTATCAATTTCGCTAATCTCTGTTTCATTAGTAATCACTCTCTTTTATAATGTGGCTTGTTAGACTTGACCAGTTATTAGCTGTAATCCAATTATTATATAAATCGTCAGGCACAACAAATTTACAATCGTCAGGAATGTTTGTAAAAGCATTCACATTATCTAAAGTCGGTACAGCAGAAAGGCTAGTAAAATCTACTAGTTTTAAGCTTAGACAATCGTAAAAAGCTTGCGACCTTACTTTTGTAATTCCTGAATCAACTTTATAATGAGTTAAACTCCTGCAGTCGCTAAAAACAGCGCCTTGTATTGAAGTTTCTGTATTTTTACAAATAACTTTTTTTAAATTATAGCAATTAGTAAACGCACTACCTTTTAAGGCTATATTATATGTTGTTATTTTCTCAAGACTATAACAAGTATTAAAAAGACTAGAGTTTGTAGAAGTTGTTGTTTTAGAAAATAAAGCTCTTTTTAAAGTTCTACACTCATAAAAACTACCCGAACCAGCAGTAGCAACAGAGGGATATAAATAAAACTCTAAAAAGCCACAATAAGCTAAACAATTTTGTTTCACAGATGTTATATTTTTAGATGTCGTTAATATTTTAAGTGAATTAAGATGGCCAAAACCATAGCTTTCAAGTGCTGTAACATTACTACCTAATTCAATTTTGTATATAGCATTAGTATAAATATTTTCGTGTAAACTAGTTGCTGTTGTATCGTCCATTGTAAATATCATACTTTGGTTAGAATTAGAACTTGTAGTTACAAACCTAATCTCATCACCAGAAATTGAAATGACATAATCGCCAGTAGTTGCATAAGTATGTTGTGTCTTTACTAACGTAGTTAAATCTGTACCTGTAGCTGTAGAAGTTGTATTATCTCCCCAATCTATCGTTGCAGTTCCATTAACAGCAAAGCATAAATAAGGGCTTAATCTATATTCATCTGTAAAACTAAAATATATTTTTGTAGCTCCATCACTTGTTATAACATAATGTCCAATATCTAACTCACCAAGCTCTGCTACTGATGTTTGGGCATCAGCTAATGACCAACTCCAACCTTGAGATGTCAAACCTTCGTGAGTTGGTGTGCTAGGCAAAGAATCTAAAGCTAAAAATTCTGCTTTTGTATATGAATATAATCTTTTGCCATCATAATCATAGAAATTAACATCTTTTTCTTCAACTTCTGTAGTCCCTCCACCACCAGGTAGATTCGCTATTGCTGTATCGAAAGAGGAAGCCTGTATATCGGCAGACGTTCCTCCTTTTGTTCTTATTGCGTCAGCTACATCTGTAAGAAAATGTCCTAATGTATCAGTTCTTGCCACTTTAATACTCCCCTTCCAATGCGTCTGTAATAGCACTAGCTATACTATCATCAACATATTTTTTATTAACCATTTGATTGTCAGTAGTAGGTACAATACTTGTTTCAGGTAATATATTAAATGTTTTCTTAGCTATTATTGTTTGTCTATCATCTAAAGTCATAACCTTAGCTATTAAACCTGAAATGTTTTGATATAAATTATTGTTTGATTTATATATAGTTTTTCTGTATATACCTTTTTCACTTGCGCTATCTCCATCAAAAGAATAAGCATAAGCAAAAGTAACATTTTCAGCAACTTCACTTGGCTTTTGAATTATGTATAGTAATCCATCTACTATTGAAGTTAAAGTAGAATAGCCAGTATTTGCTGACATTTTATATCTAATGCTACCCAAAGGCAAATTATAATTATTAACAAATTTATAAATTCCTACATCTAATTCATCTAATACAACAGGTGTAGCGCTTGTAGTTTCTATTATCTTATAAGGCAAATCGGCAACAGCGTTATCAACATAAGATTCAGTAGCTAATCCCTTACCTGTTATGACGTTTTCAAGAGTTCCTTTTGATACGAAAGCATTATTACTTTTACTTTCATATTGGGAATATGTATAATTTGAAGCTCTTATTTTACCATTATCAACGTTGTCAGTCCCATAAAATCCATCTACTTTAACAACTCCACCTACATTAGAAGTAGCATAATCAGTATTCTTTACATAATCAGTTAAATCACTTTCTGTTAGATAATCGCCACTAGGTTGTATTCCTAAATCGCTTAATGATTTATTGCCATTTAAAGTTACATTATTGATTGAAGGCTTATTTGTTAATTGAGTATAATCGCTTGTGCCTCCACTTCCACCTGTTGCGCTTATTGTCATAGTGCTACCACTTTGAGTGATATTTATGTTTTGACCTTCTTGAATTGTAAGTGTATTAACTCCGTTTATCTTAGCGTCTGCACCAGTATCACCTTTGTCGCCTTTATCACCCTTAGAGCCTGTCGCTCCTTTTGGGCCTTGAATACCTTGAGGACCTCGTTCTCCTGTTGCTCCTTTATCTCCCTTATCTCCTTTGTCCCCTTTATCTCCTTTATCTCCTTTTGGGCCTTGTGGACCTGTAGCACCATCTTGGCCATCAAATTCTCCGTTTTCAACTCTTTGTTTTAAATCTGTTATATAAGCTTCTCTTTCAGTTTCGGCTGATATTCTTAAATTTTCGTTTGTAATACGAGCATTTTCGTTTATTACTCTTTGTGATTCTGCTGATTCAATATTACTTAACTGAATATTAGCATTTATTAACCAATTTTCGATAGATGTAGGCATTTCCCCTTGACCAACTTCTAAACAATCGTGAACGCTTAAAGTTGCTTGTAAAGAGTTCCAAACTTTTGTGTTATCAACAACTTGTAGTTGAAAAGTAATTGATAATTGAGACACTATCGTTTGAGTTATTACTAAATCAAAGCTAGATTCTTCGTCATTACGAGTTAAAGGGAAAGATATTAACTCATTGTTGATATCTTTCAAAGTTGTCAACAGCGTTGCTACGCCATCTGGCATTTCATCAAATTTGAATCTTAATAAATCTACTTCGTTATCTGTTCTTACAGCTAAACCAAGTGTATCTAATGTACCATTTTCTAAGATTCTACTATCTTTATATACTTTTATTATCTTTATCATTTAAACACCTCCTAGTCAGTTGTTTTTGTGTATTCTATTATTACATAAGTAATAGATATATTACTTCTATCAGCTCCTGTTTGAATAATTACAAATGTTTCGGTCGCAAATAAACCAATCGCATCAATATTATTTAAGGGTCTTGCCTCATTTAGAGGGAAAAAATTTACGTCATTGTCAGCATTCACCCTTTTTGCCATTCCCCAAACATTAACAATAAAATCAATATTTGCAATATTATGTGCCACACTTTTTGACTCTGCATTTGGTAAAGAACCAAAATTTATCACTTTTCTATATATTGGCTTTCCGTCAATCCAGGTCCCTATCACTTGTTCGGTAGTCGAATATTTATCTGCTACTAAATCTTGTTTAGTAATACTTTTAGTTTCATTGTTTTGCACTATAGGTATTAAATCACTATTATTTATTGTTGTAGTTGTAGTTAATTCGCTAATTTTTACTCCATCTTCCATTACTTACCAATCCTTTCTTTTAATTCTTCTATTTCTTTTTGCTGTTCTTTTACAGCTTGCCATAATACGCTTATCATAGAATATAAATCAGCTCCATCATTATCATTTGAAGTTACTTCTTTACTATAATTATATTTATCACCTATGACAAAACCGATATGTCTTTTTATATTATCTTCTTCATATTTATAATTAAATCTATAAATATCAGTATCTTTAACAACTTGTAATCCATTATTAAATTTTTCAATATTCTTTTTATTTTCTTCTAAAGAAGGATTGACAGAAGTACAAGTTATTATTCCACTTGAACCTGCACATTGTATAGTCATTGTTCCACTTGCGTTATAAAGATTTAAAACACCTCCACCAGAGCTTGACCCGTCGTGCATTCTAGCTGTAAGTACATCATTTCTATAACAAGAAATTGCGGCAGCTCTTTGTCTGGTATAATAAGTTATTGTTCCGTCACTACTAGTTCCGTGTACTTCAACACCATAGCCCCCACTACCTTCAGGAATAGTAATATTCCCACTTGTTATTGTTGCATTACTCATTGTTGCATTATTACAAGTCATATTTCCATTTGTATCAACGCTAAAATTATTACTTGATATATTAATATTATCGCTCGTCAATGCTATTGTTTTTCCATTTAAACTTATTTTATTAGATTGAATAGACGCTTGTTCAGGGCTTAAATTTATTTTAGTTATTATTTCGTTATTTCCAACTTTTCCGTCTAAATCTTCGCTTAATTGTCCAACTTCAAGATTAATTTCTCCTAAGTCCTTTTTAACTTGAATATTAGCCCATTTTTGTCCTCTATCATCAAGCCTACTTGTTACATATTCTTGTTGCTTTTCTTGAGGTACTTCTGTAAATATATTTTCTTCTAAGCCTTGCTCTACTATTATTTCATCATTCAATAATAAGCAATCATATTCGTTACCATCTATGCTGATTTTATACTTATCATTAAACTCTAAATATGTAACACCTGTAGAAGATACATCATTTAAAGAGTAAGTTAAGCCATCTAATACATCAAACATTTCTTCAAAGTAATCTGCTCTATCATTTCCTTCTAAGAATGGATTGTCTTTTATTTTGATTTGAGTTACACCATTAGTTTGTATTGATTCATCATCTTTAGTTTCTATTACATCTGTATCTTCGCTACGAGAAAATAAGATTGAATTTATAGGGCCGAATACTTTGTTAAATTTTACGTTAGTATCTTTAAAAGAATCAGCATATAAAACAAGATTTGTTTCTTGAGGTGGCATTATAACAAAACTATCATCTATCAAATATGAAGAACAGCCTGTTACTTCTGTTGCATAATCTAAAACATCTCTGAACGTAAAATTAGACGATTCTAGCAAGTTTAATGTGTCATTTGTAATTTCCCTTTCTCCGTTGGGAAAAGTCTCTACACCAAGCTGTAAATTACAAAATTCACAACAATAATTAACTAAATCGTATAAAGTATACGCCCCTTGTCTCTCGCTTATGTCTTCTGCTACATATGGAATCATAGTAAATAGCATTTTATCATAAGCTACATAAGAATAAGTTTTAGTATCTTCATTAAACTCTTTTTGATTTACTATAAAATTGCCATAATCAACATATTCGTAAGAATCATTAACTTTTAAGCCGAATTTATAGCTTACTATTGAGCCTATTTTTATATCTTGTTTTACTTCAAAATCAAACTCTTTCATCATTGTTTTAAGTAGAGTTCCGTGAGTGATAACTTTACTAGAGTAAATATCTTCTGCTGTTATATCTGTGTGAGAGCTTTCTTTTATTTGCTCTGTTAATATCTTTTCTCCATCTTCTGTTAATATGTATTTATTATTTTCAGTAATAATTTGATAGTGATTGTAATAACTGATTATAGAGTCTATTTCTCTACCCATTTCTTTGATTTGATTTTTATAATTTGCACTAACTTGTTTCATTTACACCCTCCTACTTCTAGCTATAAAGCTAATTTGGAAAGATTCGTTAGCTCTAGCTACATTTGTAAAAGTGTTTCTATTTGTAGTGGCCCAATCGCCTGTGTATGTTGACATTGTAGTCATAGCTCTTTTTACTGGGTCATAATAAGTAGTGTTTTGTGTAGCAGAATCTAAGATAGGAGCTAAATATTCAAGTTCTGCTCTAGTTAAACTTCCAAAAGTTAATTTTATTTTTGGGAATATTCCTATTAATGTGCCTGTTTGAGTACCAGCTAGATTTCTTCCAGAGTCATTGCTCCAAAGTTTGTTATAGCCATATTCAACTTCTACTAGGTATTGCCCCATATTAACACCATTAATTACTATTGAATTTTTATCTATGAACACGATTCATCACCTGTTTCTAAGAAAATTATCATTGTTAGATAATTGACTTACCTTTCTAGCAATAGTTCTGCCATCTAGCTTAGTTTCATTCGTTAAATTGATAGTGATATAACGGCCTATTGTACTACCTAATTCTTCTAATAATTGAGAATCTGAAAGAGGTAACACAGCCTCTCTTCCTCGCTCGCCTGCTATTGCATTGCCGATTGGTACGCCTCTACCTGGATTATTTAAAATAGTTCCTTTTGCTAACTTAGGTATCGGTTTAACATTAACTTTAAACAAGCTTTCTCCACCTGGTAATTTAATATCAATTTTATTCATTTGTTTTACAAACCAATTTAATTTATCTATTACCCAATTTATTGCACCTTTGAAAGCGTTACTAAATGCGTCGCTAAAATTAGCGCCCATAGTTTTACCATTCTTTTTACTAAATATAGATGTTATACTTTTCCACACATTAGACGCAATATCACTTATTTCTAACCATTTCTTAGTAAAGAAAGCGACAATCGTTAATATAACGCCTTTTACAACACCTGCTAATGTCATAAATATTCCATCAATTATTCCGAATAAACCTCTAAATATTTCGGCAACTCCTTCGCCCATTTGAATAAAGCCCTCTAAAATTAATTTTAAATTGCCTGTGCATAAGCCCTTTACTACTTTCCACATACCACCGAAAACGTCTCCAATACCCATTACGACTGAATTTATTCCGTGAACAATCTCGACAACACCTATCATCAACCAATCCCAATTACCATAAGCCAATTTAAAAGCTTTAGGGTCTGCTAATGCTTTGCCCATATCTTGCGTTGACTTAACATAAGTATTCTTAACTTCTTTGACTTTTTCTTTTACTTTATCAAGGCTTTTTGTAACGTCTTCTGTGTCAAAGTCAAAAGTAGGAGCAGATACGCCACCACCAGCCGAAGCTGTATTATCTCCTAAGATGTTCATTTCATCAAAACCAGCTAATGACTTTTGAATCTTTTGAGCGCTACCACTTGCAGATTTCATTGAGCTAGCAAATTCTTTTGGGCCTTTAAATAAATCGTGGCCAAATAATATTCGCCATATTGCATTTATATAATCGAGAATCAATTTAACTGCATTGATAATAAACTTGACTATCGGAGCTATCGCTTGTGCTAAAGTCCATTGAATATATTGGATTTGAGAAGCCATATTTTTATCTTGTTGAGAAAGTGTACTCATAGCTCTACTAATCATACTATATGCTCCACGAATACCAAATAAAGCTAATCCCCAACCTGTTACTTTTTTAACAATACCTGTTATTTTATTTGAAATAGTATCAAGAGCGCTTTGTTGTCTTAATTCGTTATTAACTCCAATTATCTCGTTTTTTAAAAGAGATTGTTGTTTTACATTATCTTCGATTTTAGAATTTATATCACTTAAAGCTGTTTCTTGATTTTTAATAACGTCTAAAGTTTCTTTATGCTCATTTAAGTATTTTGATTCTTCTATTTGAAGTTGGTTTAATTGCTCTACAGCTTCAAAATATGATTCGCTGTATTTAGGAGCATTTTCTTGTTGTAAAGCTAATGAGCCTCTTTTGACTTCTATTTGTTCAAGTTTAGCATTTATATCATTTATTTTTTGCTCTGCTTCTTTTGTATCTAAATCTATTTTAGCTTTTTGTTTTAACAACATTTCATTGTCTTTTTCGTATTTAGAAAGTTCTTTTTTTAATTGCTTAAGTTCACTTTCTAAATCTTTTGAATCTATCTTTGTACCTATTGTTATATAGCCGTCCATATTTTACTCCTTTCTAAGAAATTGTGTATAAAATTCTCTTGCACTTTGTTCTTGCTCTTTAGTAGCTTTCTTTTTATTTCTTTTTAAAGCTACAGAGTTTTTAGCTTTTCTTATCTTTTCTCTTTCTTTAGAGTCTTTAATTTCTGCTAAGTTAAAATTCCTTAGATTTCTAACTCTATTCAATACGCAACAATTACCCATCTCGCTATTAGATAATCCATTAATAAGCTCATAAAACTCCCAAAAGTGCATATCTGTTTTATTTAAGTCTATGTGATAATCACTCATAAATGAAGCTTTTATATAAGGCATATCTTCTATAAAATCCATATCTCTTGGCTCGTTAGATTTCTCAATGTTATCAACACCACAAGAAAGGTACTTTTTAGCCTTTTCTAGCAACATTTCTCTGTTTTCAACATCTTCTAAAGCCTCTTCACCAAAAAGCTTGTAAATGATAGCTAAAGCACGTTCTATGTCATTTATATTATCATCTTCTGCTATTGCATTACATTGTATAGCTGTTTTATAAGATGTATTGATTTTATATTTCTTATCTCCTACTTGCACGTATTCTGGGTACATTAAATCACATCATTTTCTTGAGAATCTTTATACAATTCTTTTACTTTTTTTGTTATATTTTCCATACTCTTGTCAAAATATGGCGCAATTTGATTAGTAATTATATCTGATATTTCTGTTAAAGAAGTCCAACCCATCTTACGGCCGTTAAGAAGTTTATCTACTCCACCTTCTCCTAAGAACATATCTAACACTTCTTTTTCTCTACTAAAAAATTCGTTTACAGCTTCTAATTTTGCTAGCTCGTTTGAACTTAATAGTTTTTTGCCTTTATGGTCTTGCTTCCTATCTATTATCAAAAATTGATTATTTAACCATATTCTATTTTTCTTCTCTTTTTCAAGCATTTCGTGATAGCGCAAGAACAATGAAGCGTCTTCAAAATCAAATTCTAATGAATTGCCTGTATCATTACCTTCGCTATCTTTTATTCCTAATCTTATTATGTTATCTTTGTTTAATTGAATATAATGGTCTGTCATTACTATTCACATCTCTCTTTCTAAATTTAAAAAAGGAGTCAAGAGATGAATCTCTTTAACCCCTTAAAGTTTTTATAAGCTTGCTGTTGGTATAAATGTTGGAACACCATTTGTTATGGTAGAAGTTCCCTCTTGTGGGTCTCCATCAAAATAAATTGTGTATTCAATAGTATCTCCACTATAAGTGTCAATAACTATAGTACAATCAGTATATTTAGATGGGTAACTTCCATTAGTTCCTTCCCAAGTATCAATTTCTAGTATATGTGATTTATAAGCTAATACATCTCTACCTTTTTCAACAAATTCAAACTCTGGGTCGTTTTTATGACAATTTTGAGTTACTGGCATTTGTTTATCATTTGAAGAGTGCTTAGTTCTTGAGTTTTTATCTATAATCCATTTGATTCTATCAACGTTTGGATTGTATTCAATGTTAGCATTGCCATCTTCTACACCAACACCTACAACAGCCCAAGTTGGAGCATTAGTAGTAGGAGTAGTATCTATAAATCTTACGAATTGTTTTGATATTATCTCTTCAATTCCAGATGGTGTGTAATCAATGTCCATCAAAATCGTTCTTTCTAGCCTCGTTATTTAGTAGTGGTTCCCTTAATTGTCTTTCAATTAATACTAATTCTTCGTATGTAAGAGGTTTAATATAGCCAAGCTCATTTAGTTTATAAACTTGCTCTATTTTATCAACTTTTACTTCTTCGCCAGCAATATATTTTTTGCCGTTAAGAATAAAGTTAATTTTCGCTATTATTTTCATTATTCCTCCCAATATGTTATTTGTATTTGTATGTCAAACTCTGCTGTGTTTGTTTCAGCATAGTTCATAGTCGCACAATTTAAACATTCAATACTTTTAATGTTATCAATGTTAGGCAATATGCCATTTTTATTATTAGATTCTATAGTCTTTTCAAATTCTTCAAAGAATCCCATATTTTTTAAATTAGTCATAGTAGATTGTGAGTAAGATGTTCTACTTCTAAAAGAATATACATCTCTTTGAATCTTAGTACCTATAACCCATTTGCTAATCGTTTTTTCCATAGGTATTTTATCTAATGAATAGTTATTTGGCTCATTATCTAAATTATTTGCATTTAAACTAAATTTAGCGTTTTGAGTAAGAGAATTTAAAACGTCAATTAAGTATGCTCTTAATTTAGAAATTCTTTTATCTTCTATTGTCATACTCCACCTCTATTAAAAAATGCTTGTGTTTCTTTTACTATTTGCTTTATTTCTGCGCTTTTCATACGCTTGTCCCAATGTGGACCTGTTCCTGCTGTATGATATGTAATCTTTTTGCCTGTGTAATGTTTCGACTTACCTTTAGGAGAAAACCAACCGACAGGCTCATCTACGCCTTTCATAGTGATAGGAATATTAGGCCCCATTACTCGACCTTCATACATATAATGTGCATAAGGAGATTTGTAAGTTATAGAATCAGCAGTCAATTCTACATTGGAGGCCAAATCTCCTGTATCTCTAGGCACATATTTGTCCATATGGTTATAGCACGTTTGAGTAAAGAACTTTTGAACTTTGCCAGTTGGCTCAATTCCTAGTTTAGCTTTTATTTTACTTATAGGCTCTAAGTACATTATTTGCCTTCTATATGAACGTGAGGAGTATTGCCAAAAGTGTTGTTATTTACACTCGTAATAATATATACTTCATAATCGTTTAAATCTTCTTGCGTTTCTATATCTAAATCAACTCTACCTTTTACCAATATATCGCCAACAGAAATATTTGAAACATCTATATCATTTAAGTCATATGGAATACGTATCATTACGTTATTAACATTTTGTAAGCCTTTATTAAGACTAACTCCTTGTCCACCAAACCACCATATCTTTTCATAAAAATATCTATCATATACTTCTAACTTTGTATTAGAGTCAATTCTCTTATGATACAAAGTTAAACTATTATTAACAATCATTTTAAACTCCTAAATATAGAATAGGTGTATTGTTCACTTCTACGTTTATTAAATAGGAAAACATTAAATCTTCAATCTCTGCACTTTTACTAGCAAGAGCGCTTTGAATCTCACTAGGGCCTAAATATGTAACAGAATAGCCGTCAATACTTTCGTTTGCGATTCCGTTGCTTCTGTTAGTTATTACAAAAGATTGAATAGTGTTCATAATAGCAAACATACACATTTTAACCTCTTGAGGTATTTCTTCTATATTATTTAATCTGTTTTGAGTTCTTTCATCAATTCTTTTTCGACTTTCAAATTCTAATATATTAAAAGGCATTATGTCTAAAGTGCCACCTAAAGACTTGTATTCCTCGTAATTTAGGTATTGTCCACTAAATTCCATAAATGCCCTCCTTTAATTATAAACTTGCAGTATTGTCTGGTTTTAAGCTTGCAAATGGGAATCTAGTATCAGATTCGTCTTCTGCATTAACAGGGTTTGGAATTTCCCAACCTAAACGCATAACTACACGAAGAGCTACCATATCTTCTTGAGCAAGGTTATACATTATACTTCCATCACTAGGGTCTTGAATAACTGCTTGGTCTAATACTTTATAAGTAATATCTTGTCTAATTTGATATACAGCTTGTGAGAAATCACCAGCAATCAAAGTAGAAGCAGTTTTGTCCCAAACACCATTGTCCATAAATTCACGTCTAACGCTACCAATTTCAGTAGTGTTTAATGGTTGACCAGTAGTATCTGTCATCATACGGAATTTTCCTTTAAGTCCAACTCCTCCGATTAAACCATTAACTTCATAACCAGATTCTTCAACTTCTGTCATAACGTCATTGATGTCGCTATAAAGATGACCAGTTTCGTCAACTTCTTTTCCCACTTCGATAACAGAAGGTACTAAGCCTTTTCTCCAATCAGTAGGTTTGTCTACACCAAAGAACATAGCATTGTCGATTTTTTTGGCAAAAGCTTCTTCAATTCTAGGTTTAACTTCTGCCCAAATATCTATAGAGCTGTCATTTAATACATTCTCTTTGATAGGTACTATTACAGCCAATTCTGCAATATTAATAAATTTTTTGTCCCAAGCTAACTTAGTAATATTTTTACGTCCGTTATTTGTTGTTTCGTCTACGAAATATGCTACAGGTAAGCTATCTAATATTCTTAGTTTAGTTTTATCGCTTGTAGCGTTTGGTAAACGTCTAAATAATTGTAACGCTTTAGATTTTCTAATTGTTCCTTCAAATAGTTCATTAGCTACTTGAGTTTCGATTAGAGCGTCAGCGTCGCTTCTTGTAATCATAGCCATTTTAAATTTTCCTTCTAGCCTCTATGATTAGTAAGTGTTACTCCCTATTAGCACCTCTTAGAATATCATTCATAATGTCATTCGTAGTTTGTGCTTGTGGTACACCACCTGTTAAGCTAGGTGATGATTGTACCTTTTTTACTTGAGTATCTCCAAAATATTGAGGATTCTCTTTTTTGTAACTTTCAAGTACATCTTGAAAATTATGTTTGTCGTCTACTTGATTCATAACTTCGCTTGTTACGAATTTTGTAAACTCTCTCTTGACGTTGCTATCTCTCATCTGCAGTTGAGCGTGCAAGTCTTTGTTTTCATTTGATAATGTTGAGTAGTTTTCTAGCGATTTGTTGTTTTCTTCGATTGTATTGTTTAACTGCTTAATGTCCTCTTCGTACTTAGAAATCATATCTTTGTACTCTTCATTTTTTTCTTTTAAGCCAGTTAAATACTTTCCGTGTTCTGCCATTATTGTGTCAATGGTTTCTGCGTCTAACTCCAAACCTTTTAAAAATTCTCTCATCTACTATTTTCTCCTCCTATCGTTAGTTTTTCGTCCCACGAAGACGTGTGATTTGAAAATTTAAGCCTATTTCTAGCTCATATAAAATATAATAAATTTTTATTTAGTCTGTCAAGATAAGCTTTTTTATTAGCTTTAAACAATTAAAAAAAGAGCAATAAGCTCTTATTTTTTATTCATATCTTTAAACTCTTCAAATGACATCTTACTTAATGGGTGAGACTTCATATATTTCTTGTATGAGTTCTTTTGAATCCTGTCATACAATTTGGCGCTTTCTCTACCTATTAATGAAGTATACATATCAAAAGCTTTATCTTCACTAAATTTTTTGCCTTTAGGATTAATCTTCAATTCATCTAAGAAATCAGCCATATCGCCATTGTAGATTAAATAGCTCCCACCTTCTGCAATTTTTTGGCCAGCTCTCCACATATTTGATTCTCCCATAGCGTCCATTTGTCTAACAAAAGCTTCGCTTGGAGATATGTTTTCTCCTGTGTAATCTTCCGTATAGTAATCTAAGATGTGAGCTTGTATGTTTTCACTTACTTCTTTTCTATTAGATGTACCTTGAGTTTTAATTTCAGTATGTTTTGGCAAGTCATCTTCTTCTACTTTAGATTTACCTCTACTACGTATTTTTTCGTTCATTATGTCGTTAGTAGTTTTTCCTTTGTAATCTTCTTTTGACACTTCTTCATAACTCTTTGTTTTAATGTCATATTTAACAGGTTTAGAATTTTCATATATTTCTCTAGCTTTTTCATCTGTCCATTCACCTTTAGGGTCATTATTTTTTCTCCATTTTTGGAAATCTTCTTTGTTGCTAGCCTTAGAATCTTTAATTTTATCTCTCCAAGTTTTTTCTTTGTAATCATCACCCATATTAGCAAAAGGTATATCATACCAAGTTTCTCCAGTTTCTTGGTCTTTAAAAGTTGTTAATAAGCCACTATCTTTGTCTTTCATATTATTAAGAAGTTCTGTTGATTCTTTAGTCTTCTTTAAATATAAATCACCTTCGTGAGTGTCTATATCTTCTTTAGGTAAAGTGGCTTGAGCTTTTTTCTTCAAATCACTAACGCTAAATTGTTCTTTATTGCTAGCCTTAGAATCTTCACTCATAAGCTTATCATATTTCTCTTGAGTATCAATTCCTTGTCTAGCTCTTTCGCTATCTGCTTTAGCTCTAAGTTCTTTTAACTTTCTATCATCTTCTGGCTTGTAGTAGTAGTCATCTGCTTGCATTTTCTTAGATAGCTCGCCGTATTCTTTTTCTGTATTTCTTAAAGCTTCTCTATCGCTATTGGCTTTTTGGTCCTTCTCGTATCTTTCTTTAATGCCTGCCCAATATTGTCTTTCTGTTGGGCGCATACCTTCTGTATTCTCTAATTTGCTTACAGCCAAATTATATTTATCGTAATTGTCTAGTTCAGCAGTTTCTTTGTCTAACTTATCTATGATTTCACTTCTTTTGTCCATAGTTTCGTTCATTTTTTTAGCTTTTTCTTCGTTGTTTAATCTTTCTAACTCTCTTTTACCAGCTTCTGCGTGTGCTGTATTGCCGTTCTTTTCAGCTTCTGTTACTTGATGAGCTATATCTTTCTTTAGTTCTTCTCTTTTACTAAATTTCTTTGCAGATTTAAACTTGCCAGATTCTTTCATAGCACTTGCTAAGTCTTGGCCTTCTTTAATAAATACTCTACGGCCACCGATTGTTCTCCAAACTCCTTTTTCGTTTGCCACAATAATCACTCCCTTTAAATTAATTGTATTATACTACCATTGTAGTATTACGTCAATATTACTTTGTTTTCTTCTTGTTGCTTTTCTTTGACTTTTCTTCTTTTATAACTTCTTCAATAATCTTTGCTTCTTTAGTTGTCTCTTTTTTTGCGACTTCTATAATTTTAACTACAGCTTTTTTTAATACGTTATTGCCTGTTAAATAATCAGCCATAGCTTCATCACATTCAAAAGTATCTCCTACAAATAATTTCCCTTCTACATCTTTTGCAACTCTTTTAACGTTTTTAAGTTTAGCAAAATCCTTTAAATTAAATTTTTCAATAACTTCGCATTTTATCATTAATTACTCCTCCTTCTAATATTGTTGATAAATGTTATTATTCACTTTTTTTATACACTCTTTAATTCTTTTCTCTAATATTGGAATCATCTCTTTATGTTTTAGCTGTCCTAATAGCTGTAGCTGATGACCTATATGGCAATAAGCAGAAGCGTCCCAATAATAATTTCTTACTAAAGACACGCTATTAGTCGTATTAGTGCGATTCCATACATAACAAACTTCTTTAAAATTGACAACCTTATCTAAGTCTACATTATCTGCTTGCCTATAGCTCCACACTCTATCTTCCATTAGTGTATCTTCGCAAAAGTAAACTATTTTGTCTTTTCTTATTACTCTTGCCCAAGCAGTACACCAAACTTTATTGTCGCTTAAAAAGAAATCTTTGTAGTTATCGTATTCGTGAAATTTTGTCATAAACACGCCATTTCTATCAATAAGCTCTAAGCCTATTAACATCATCTCACAATTACGCAATCTTTTGTTAATATTTTCTAAAACTTGATTGTGTTTCCACCAATCGTCGCTATCTAAGAAACAAATATAGTCAACATCTAATTCTTTTGCTCTTTCGATTCCTACGTTTCTACTACCACCATTATATCTTTTGCGTGTGTTTTTAATTAATTCGATTCTATCGTCTTTATATGATTGTATTGTTTTTATCGAATCATCTGTAGAGCAATCATCAACAATAATTAAGCTAAAGTTTTTGTATGTTTGATTTAAAATAGATTCTATACAATTTCTCAAAAATGTTTTGCCTTTATAATCTCCTCTATCGTTGTTACAATTTGGCACTATTATTGCGAATTTATAATTGTCTAATTTTAATACATCATAATCCTTTTCTTCTATTGTCGCTTTCTTTATGCTATCAATTTCATAGTTTGTTAAATTAATATCAACAAAATCTATGTAATCCTTATGAATACATCTCATATCTATATTTTTAAGTGTAGCTAAATCTTCTTCGTCAAAAACATAAATGTATTCTACATCTTTTTTCTTTTTAATTTTGTTATAAGAATCTTTATCGACGGCTATTTTCACATACATACACCCAACTAAAATATAACAAAATAAAACAGAGATTGTAAATACATCTCTATTTTACGAGCCATACGCTCTCTACTTCTCTATCTCTACAATCGAAGGTGTCATATATCACGCCGTCCTTTGAGCATACTATATGACCTCGCATAGTGATTAATAAAGTAGAATTGGGGAACATAGCGCTTACTTCTCCTACGCTTCCGTAAACGTTATACAATCGCTTATAAGTTCTATCTAAATAATTGCGTACAAAATCTCTTTTATCGAACAAAGTTCCTTCATATTGAGCAATATCACTCAAATAATCGTAAACATAATCCCAACTTTTGCCAGTTGCACAGCTAATTGACCTTATTACACAATCATCTTCATATTTATTTAAAGCATTGGCATTATAGTATTTATACATATTATTTCATACTTCTTTGTAATGTTTCTCTAAGCATTTGTCTTTGAGGCTCTGTATCAGCTTCTTCATATAATACTTTTATAAAGTCTTCTAAAGCCTTAACCATATAGTGATATGATTTGTCAGTTTCTTCGCCAGCGCCATATCTTGAACGTGATTCCATATATCTTCCGTATTCGCCACTCATTCTGTCAATAGCGTCATCTCCTCTATATCTCATATCACGACCTCTAGCTCTATAATCTTCATTATAGCCTCTATAATTTCTATAATAATCACCATAAGTCTCATAACCTGGGCCTCTTCCGTTATAATTCATATTTTTGTCCTCCTTTGCCATATGTTTAATTTTTGATAGTTTAAGTAAGTTATCAACATTAGCTGTTGTTAACCCTTGGTCTAATAAAGTCTTAATTGACTCTTCCATTTTTTCTATAACTTTATCTTCCATTTAACTGCTCCTTTCTTTTAAGAGTTTCAATATTTCGCTGTTTTGCTCTATTATCTTTTCTAAATACTCTCTATCTTGCTTTTGTAGTTCTTGCATTAAGTCTGCGTTGTTATAATCTTGAAATAAAATTTGCAAACTTAAAGCTTGTAATAGCAAAGATATATTATTAACAGAATCCATTAAAATCTAACTTTTTCGATTATTATATTAGCGTTCTTAATAATTGGGGCAATCGTCTCAACAGCAGGAGTTACACCAGATACAGCTGGTATAGAGCCTATTGTTAAAGTTACATTTTCACGAGGGCATAATCTTATTACTTTTGTAAAAGATATGTTGTTATACTCATTTGCTGTAGCTACAACAGAATTAGCGCTAGCTCCTACTACAGGTGTGCCATTTTCTTTTAAACCAATTTCAATTTGGCCTGTTTCAGCACTTGTTACATTAGCGTTGAAAGTTACTCTATATACGTTTGATTGATTACAATTATAATTACCTAATATTGTATATTGAGCTGTGCCTTCGTTATGATTTAACCAGCCTTGACAAGTAGCACTCCTAGTTCTTAGTTCATCATTTGAAAAAGTTATATCGCTAGTATTAGTAGCTAATATTAATGGAAGTTCTTGAACACTTTGAATCATTTTCTCATTCCTTTCTTTATAAATTAAAAAGATAGGCAAGACCTATCTTCTATTCCTCACATACGAGAATTAGCAAAGCCCTGTAATCAGGTTTGTCGTATTCGACTAATTGCATTAAATAAATTGACTATTCACAAAATTACCACAGCCACAGCTATTGTTATTTGGGCAAGTGAAAATTCTTTGATTTCCGTAGACTGGAATAGTATTTATAGGGCACGTGGCTAGACGATTATACAATGCGTCAACTTCATTATTTAAACCTTGTGCTATGAAAGAGTTTTGAGCTATTTGACTAGCTTGTAGGTCTTTCATTGAAATTTCTCTTTGTAAGTCTGCAATTCTGTCATTTTTAGCGTCTAATTGCGTTTTAACATTGTCTAACTCTAACTGACACAACTTATCCAAAATGGCCCTTGTATTATTTGTGTCATTAGTCATTATGTCTCTTATTCCTTCTGCAAGAGCACTTCTATCGGCACAATTTTCAGCTAGTATTGTAGAATTTAGATTAGCTATACCTAATCTATTTTCACAGCAACAATCATCTAATCTACTACCTATGTTATTAAAACCTTGAAGAGTAGAAATTTGACTATTGAATGCTTGTTGCATATTAGCTATTTGACGAGCGTTAGCAGATGTTTCAGCGTTAGCAAAGCCGTTATTAACAGCTCCTACAATATCGCTTGTTGAATTACATAATTGATTTGAGATTCCATAGATTCCATCTCTTACGCCTTCAATTTGATTACTTAAATGAAGTGTATCGAATCCGTTATTAGTGTTAGTCATTATGTCTTTTTGACCATTTGATAGCCAAGCGAAGTCATTATTGTAGCAACCACCACCGAAGCCACCAAATCCTCCGTTATTAAATAACAAGGCCAACAAAACTATTGCCCAAATACCATCTCCATCAAAGAAGCCATTTCCGTTATTGTTACCATAAACAGGGTAAGCATAAGGAAAACCAAAGCCATTAGCTCCATTAGTAGTAGCAAGTTCAATAGTAGGTGTGATTCCGTTATTTCCGTTCATTGTCTTTCTCCTTTCTATTTATTTATATCAACACTATTAGTGTTAATACCTAACTTATCTATGTATTCATCAGGTACACCAAAGCCTCTCATAAAGCTTTTAAAAGAAGCAATCTGCTCTGGGCTATAACTATTAGTTATATTAGTTAATAGTTCTTGTGGATTATTGCTTTTTCTTGCTTGCTCGTACACTTGTAGTGCTTGAGGATTCTTCATTTTCAGTTGATTCTTTAGTTGGTTTATCAATAATTGTGTCGGATTCATTTTCTAGTCTCCTTTTCAATTCTTCTACTTGAGCTGTTAAGTAGTCTATTTTTATGTCTTTTTCGTCTTTCTCAACGATTTCTTTCATCTCATAAGCTTTTATATCACCTTTAATGTTTTTAACCCATACAACGCTTAAATCGTTACTAAAGAATGGTGTATTTGCTATAACTATTTCTTTTTTAACTTCATCAATAGAATTAGCAAATCTCATTGACGCTTGATTAGTAGGAGCTATTTGAAAATTCTGCGTCAAATTAGTAGGTTGAGGTAAAGGATTCGAGATTTGATTTTTCATTTTCTCTAATTCAGCAATTTGATTATTAATTCTTTCTAAATTAGCTTGTTGATTATAGTTGTATGGATTATTAAACATTAATATCACTCCTAACAAGCAAAAAGAGGCAATAAATATGTAAGCTTTTTAAACTTCATATCTACTACCTCCTTTTGATGATTTAATTGTAGTATTTATTAATTTTTGATGTTAGACAGACTAACAAAAAAAGAACGTTATATTTTTAACGCTCCTATCATATAAAAATAAACTTTATCTAACACTTCAACGATTCTAGGATTATCTATCTCAAATTCATCTGCTATCTCTTTAAATGTTTTATCTTCTCTAAATTTTCTTTTATAGAATAAATACATTTGTGTATTAACTTGTTTAAGTCTTTCTTCTGCTTCTAATAGCTTTGAATCAATACCATTAAATTTGATGTACTCTATTAGCTTTTCATATTTACTCTCGTTATGTTTCTTATAACCAAAGAATAGCTTTCCTTTTTCTGCTATTGCGTTTGGTAGTGTGCTTGTAACATAACAGCCTAAAGTTGTAAGCAATAAAGAAAATACAATCACTAATGGCAAGCAGATTACTAACATCATACATTTAATACATATAAATAATAAAGTGAAAAACAATATTGTTACTACAAAGCAAATATTCAAGCCTATTGCGTGTATCGGCTCATCAAAACTCGCTCTTATAACTAAATAAAACGGAATCTGCACTATGCACAATATTAATTCTATCAAAGAAAATGGAAACAAGTTAATAAGCGTTGCTATTATTAACAGAACGATTATAACTAAATTTCCGTAAGCTCTGTAAGATAGTTTGTCTAAATCAAACATTCTAACACCTCGTTATTTTCTCTTCTTTCCAAAGAATAATTTTCCTGGCCAATCACCCATTTTTATCACTCCTATCTATATAACATTAATAAAACAATAGTTGCTATTACGTATAAATAAATCACTATGCTTGTTATGTATCTTATGTAAAAATTATTTTTATTCCATAATAATTTACATCTTAGATAGGCTATATTTAATTGTTCACTTAGCAGTATGACAGCTAACACTTTTACAACATCAAATATGATTGTTGTTAAGAATCTACTTATGTGTAAGATTTTATAGGCTATTAGATAAATAGGCAATTCAATTACTATATTTAAAAGTAACATTGCTATTATTACTAATACTTCGTAAAAACTAACTTTAGTTCTTGCTATGTACTTCAAACCAATATATGTAAGAAATACAAATATAAAATAAATATTAAACTGCTTCACGTTTGCAAAAGAAACAATCAAGCTTATTATAACAAACAATATGAAATAATTATATATCTTGCCTTGCCTTCTAGTTAGTTTCATAAATAAGCTGTAATATAATACTTCAAACAAAAGAACTATTACACTTATCAACATATCAACACCCCCTTTTATAAGATGTCTGTTTTAACTATCTTCCATTTGCTCATTTTTGACGCTAGAGTATGTACGTAGTCATTACCATCTAAAGCCTCGTAAGCTTTGAGCAGATTCAACCAGTTTTTGAACACGTAGTCTGGAATCTCTCCTTTTGATTCATACATAAAAAACGTATTAGTCAAAGAATTTTGAAGTAGCGTTAATAACGCTTGGTTTTGGATTTTTTCATTGTCCTTTGTCCTCTTTGCGTTTTCTTTATATGTTTTCAATGAACTTGCACAATAGCCTAGCGCTGTTGTAAGTAAGAAAGTAATAATTGTACCTATAATCTTTTCAATCATATAATCAACCCTTTCTCTCTTACTCGCTATAACTATAAACTATTTCTTCTGAAAAATCAAAAAGAGAAGTGTTTAGCTACTTCTCTTTAGTAAGGGGTCATACCTACTAGAGGCACTTTAAGTATAAAACAATTTTGTCTATAAAGCAAAGAGCTTTTATTTCCTTAGAAAGTTTAATCTTTCGACTTTACTTTTCAATCCACTTTTTTTGCAAAGTTCAAAATATTTATTTGTTAAATATGTCAACTTTTGTGTAGCTAACAATTCTTCTTCTTCGTCTTTAGAAGCTTTTGCCATAATTTGCCTATCTTTTTGCTTTCTTATAGCTGTTTCTAGTTTACGTTGTAATTGTAAACCTTGATAGTTTGTATAGTGTTTGCCATCTAATTTAAAGCCTTTTTCATTTTTATCATTTATCTCTTTTAACTTACTATCTGTGTATAAAGGTTTACTTACACCTAATACAACGTTAAATATGTAGTGATAGCAGTTTAATTGGCCTATGCTTCTTCTATCGTGGCCGTGGTATTCTGCTGTGAATAGCTTACCTTTGTAGTCTCTTGAATCTTGATTGTTTTGGAATTTATCAAACTCTTCATTCGAGAATTGATGGCCTTGCACTTCTGCGTGGTCTGGCGCTGGATTCTCGTGAACACTAATCTCTACGCCATCAGCACCAAACTCTTCACCAAATTGCTGTTGTAATGTCATAGAAAAATCTCTTAATGCTCCTCTTAGATTCATTCTTACACTAGAATCTAAACGCCTATGATAACCTGATTCCCATTCTATAGTTTTGATTCCACTAGCTGAAAGTTCTCTAACAGCTTTAGTCATTGCACTATTAAACGCTTCTTTGCCTTGTATTAATGCAGTAACAGAATCATCTATAGCCTCTTGATATGCTTGAGCTAAAGGTGTAAATACTTTCTTACCATTCTTTGTTTTAACGAATCCTAGCGTGTTTGATAAATTTCTATAAGTATCTTGAGTTATTTTAGCTATAGCTCTTACTTGCTTTTGCAATGCTATATTCTTTTCGTATGGAATGTAGTCTATTCCTCTATACTCGTAAAATTGTTGAGCAAACGCTAGATTCTTTTTAGCTACTTTTTCAAATATCTCTAATATTTCTTTTTCGTTTAAGTTTGTCATCTTAGCTAGCTCTTTAACTATCTTGTCATAATCTCCACCATATTTAAGTATCATAGCTAAGTCATAAGCTCTTGATGGGGGAATATCTCTTATTTCAGCTAATACTTCGCCTATTTTCTTTAAAGTGAATGTATTAACCCTTTCTATTCGTCTAATTATTTCTTCTGTTAATTGTTCTATAACTTGGTCATTTAACATTATTCACCGACTAACTCCTCTGCTGGAGGATTGCTAGCATTTATCTCTTCTATTTTCTTCTTAGCAATCTCTTCTGTTTCTCCAAATATTTTCATTCTATATTCTACTTTACTTAATAAGCCTGCGCTTACTTCTCTCATTGCTCTATTAGATTCGGTTTCTTTATCTTCTACGATAGAATCATCAAATTGTATTACCATATCTTCTGTATTGATGTTATATTTACCAAACTTAGTTGAAGCATATGCTACAGCTTCTACTAAATCATAAATAGATGATTCATAACCTACTTCTAACTTTTTCTTACGTCTAAACAATTTAGAATTGCTACTTACTACTGCTGTTGCTGTTGACAAGTTAGTCCCGTCAAAATGATAGTGATTCTCGCCAAAGCCTACTTTATTACCTAGTAAGTTAAGCTCCATATTAAGTGTTGCTATTTGTTTATCAGTTCTTAAATCATCTGTATCGCTTTGAATCAAATCGTCTTTTGTAGCTCCTTTAGGTAATTGATATATAGCTACATCATTTTTATCAAACACTTTCTTTTGTGTTCCGTCTTCATATGTGAACATATCAGCTCTAGCAAATATACGCTTTCTGCCTAATAAAACTTCATTCTTTAATTCGTCGAATGCAATGTCTACAGCTTGTAAGTTATCTATAGCATTTGCATAATGAGGAATACCAAAAGGACTATTCTTAAATAGATTATTTGTTAGCAATGGCCTAAATATAGCAAACCATTTTTTATCACTTTGAGTTTTAAACTCTTTCATTGTTTTGTCTAATTCAATCTCTGTTAAAGTGTTATTAGTATCTTTGAATAGGTGATTGATAATAACATAATTACCAGAATCATCTAACTTATGCACAGAAAGAACTATATAGTTTACTCCTTTAATAGTTTCTCTTGAAGCAAATGCGCACTCTGTAACGCCTTTGTTACTCCAAGTTAATGGGTAAATGTTGTCTACATCTACTAAGTCAACTCTAGTTTTTGCTTCACTTACATCTAAAGTCATACTATCGTTGTTTTCTATAATATCGTAAACTCCTGTAACTAAAGCAGAAGTACCTAGCGCTCCACATTTTTCTATTGCGCTATTTATTAACACATATAAATCTAATTCGTTAATCAAATCATCAAAGTCTTTTTGACCTTCTTCATCTTTAAGAGATATTTTACATTTTTCGCTCCAGTTAATGTCGCTCCAATCTTCGCTTATCTCTTTTGCCATATTAAGAGTATATCTCTTTTGTGAAATCTTAGTATCACCATTATAAATATAATAATCGTGGAAATCTTTAACATTCCCTTCATACCAACTTCTCCACTTTTTAAAGTAGCTCTCCATTGCTTTTCTGCAGTCTGTATTATAGCCATATTCTTTAGTTAAAAAATCTTCTAGTTTCATTTAATCACTTCCCTTTTAATATTTCTTTGCTCTTTCTAGGCGCTAATTCTCTTATAACATATTCTGTTATTCTATCTAAGTTGGGTTGTAATTGCCAATAAACATCTATCTTTTGTTCAAAATCTTTACCTGCCCAATTAGATACAACAACTTCATATTCACTTCTACTCCAATATCTACTCATTAAACATATATCTATTTCTTTTTTTATTTCATCATAATCAGCGTTTTTTCTTATTAGCTTTTTTACTCTTTCTATTAGTCTATCATATAAAACATTTACATATTTAAGTTTACTTCCACTAATTTCTTGATAGAAAGCATACCACTCTAGTTTTTTCATATTAACCACCTATATTTCTAACTAATTTATCGTAGAAAGGAAACATTGAATATTCGCTAGCGTCAAGGTCGTCGATTGGGGTTGTTCCATCATCAAGTCTTTCGTCTTCGTGTTTATCGTCCCATAGTGCTTGCGTGTAAGCTTCTATTAAGTATTTGCACTTTCTTAAGATGAATCTCCTTACTTGCCCAAATAATTGGCAATCTAATTCTATTCTATCTACAATTCTACCCTTTATGCAATCATCTACAAATAAAGGTATTGAATGCTCTTGTAAATACTTGTTAAGTCCAAACGTAATAACTTGGCCTAATGCTCCATAGTCTGCGAAGCAATGTGTAACTTTGCCATACTCTTCTTTAACTCTCTTATAAAACTCTACAAATTTTTCATACATCTGCTCTGGAGAATGTAAGCCTGTTAGTTTCTCTTCGTCTATTGTCCATACTTGTTTAAAGAATTGCGTAATACCTGTCGCTTTAAATTCAGTTTCACCTTTTGTAGCTCCGTAGTCTATGCCTATACTAATAATCATAAAGTTCAATTTATTGCCGTATTCATCTACAGCTTTGTCTTTGATAAATAAGCTCGGTTCGTCGCAGAATTTCCTATAGATAACTCCTTCGGCATTTTTCCATAATCCTAAGATGAGCCTATCGTAAAAGACCGTGCCTGCATATTCTTTACATAAGTTATCAACAAACTCTTTAGATAAAAAAGGATTGTCAAATATCGTGTAGTGCTGTACGTATACATCTAATTCATCTTGCTCTACTCTATCTAAAAAATCTTTTTTTAACCAATGGCTTTGATTCTCTGGGTTTAATGCTCCATCAAAGCAAGAATAATCTTTGTCTAATGAAGCTTGAATCATAACAAAGACTTCTTGATTCCATTTAGCTACTTCATCACCATAAGCGTATTTAATTGAGCTACCTTGAATCTTAGAGACTTGATTAACTTTCTCACAACCTAAGCAATAAACTTCTTCGCCAAATAATTTAGCCGTGTTATTTGAGCCAATAGTACCAACTAATTCACGGCCATAGATTTGTCTTAGTGGCTGTAATACGTTTCGTTCTATTGTTCCTTTACTAACACCAAATATACAGCATAAGCCATCTAACCCTGTTCTCTCTCTTATTCTTTTAGGTATTGTATACAAATCATCTAAGTATGTTTTACCACATCTACGAGCACCTACTTTTATGTTATATCTGTGCGTTGCGTTGTTTATAAATTCCTTTTGCTTATCGCTTAATATCATTTCTTAGCCTCTTCATTTATCTTAGCTAATAATTCATCAACTTTAGTTAATTCATTAGCAGTAGTAAAGTCTTCTACTTTATCACGCCATTGTAATTTTCTTCTATTTTTAAGCCAAAAGATTTGAGCTGTTACATTTCCTTCTAATGCACTTTTTAATAAAGCATTTTCTACTTCAAAATCGACAACTTCTTTGCCTTTTTTTAAAGCGTTGCAAATCTTGCTTTCCTTTATTTCCCATCTATACAAAGTAGCTGGATTAATGCCCATATTTTTAGATATTTGTTCTTTAGTTAAGCCTTCCCTAGACCAACCCTCAAGAAGAATGAGCTTATCTTTTTCAAGCCAATCGTTAATTTTAGCCATTACATCACCTATCTTCTCAATGCACTTGATATAACCTCACTTAATTTATACAAAAAAAAAGAGAAAGAATCAACACAACTAGTATTTCTTACTCTTATCGCTGTCATAAGGTAATAACTTTTCAAGTTCTTCATCAGTTCTATCATCATTTAGATACTCCCATACAGCGTCTTTAAACATATCTCTCATATGTTGATTAGCGTATACATACCAACGATAGAATCTCTTTGCATTGTTATCTAACTCTTTATATCTTTTCTTAATCAATAGTCTGTTATAGTAAAATGTTGTAAAAGTATAGATTGTCATTTTCTCTTCTATGTATCGACATTTACTAAAATCATACATCTTACACCTCTATTTGTTCTCTATGATAATGTCTTTTAATTTATATCTAAACTTTTCTAAGACTTTTTTTAAATATATAAAGTCATTAACTCTCATAGCTTTTCTAATGTATAGTATTTGCGAGTATACGTCATATTCTGCATTAAACTCGCTTAGCCACTCAATCATCTTCATTTTAATCCCCTTTTAATTTAAGAACGTATGGTAAATCAAACTCTCTATAAAAGATACACCGATTATCTTTTACTACAATACATTCTTGATATATATTTCTATCTAATTGGTCTGTAAAATAATATTTTTCTTCTTCTCTGTCAAAGCTAATTACAAACTCATAAGGACTTCCTACTCCCTGTATCGGTCTTTTCTTCGCCCATAGCTGATACACATTCTTCCTCCTTTATTCTTTCATTTTCTTCTTTAACGTGTTTTAATCTTACTTCTAACACTCTGTCTTTAAACTCTTCTAAAATGCCTTTTATTTCTTCTAGCTCTTGAATATCAAATTTTCTATAATCTAGCTCATAAATCAATTTTATAAACAAGTTATACACTATTTGCCACCTCTTTTTAATACTCTACCTTGTGTCTTATATATACTTTTTCTAGCGATTGGGCAATCAATATCATTCTTGTTATCGTGTTCAATTATCATATATTGGTGATAATCTTCTGCATTTAAACTTTCAGCTATTGTGTAAGCTTTGTCTTTGTATGGCGTTTTAGCTACCATTTCTATACCACCAACGTATCTCCAACCATATATTTTGTATATATAATCCATAATATCACCTAACCAATAATTAATTTGAGTAATATCAACTCACATACTATATATATTATAGCGAAAATTATGCCTAATAGCTCAATAAATTTTTTATTTTTCATCTTTTAGCGCCTGTACCACCATATCAGCTTCATCATCTTGCATTATTTCAAGTAATTTTATAGCTTTGTTAATCTTTTTTTCTAATTTTGTTATGTATCTAATTAATTCATATTTAGTCTTTGTGCTTAAAGAAAATTCATTTGATTCCTTCATCTATTTTCTACCTTTCCCAACAACTAAGCAAGCACATAAGAAAAAGCCGATAAATATTCCTAATAAAAAAACTATCATCATTATTCCTCCTTATCTAAATATTCTTCATAAAGTAATAACACTTCACATAATCTATCTATAACTCTATATAAAGCTCCTTTATTTAAACTATCTAGCCACTCTTTTCTTTCTTCTATTGTCATTTCTTCTAGTAGTTTATTTTCTTTACCTACTCTTATATAAATACCACTATTCATTAGCGTCATCCTTATTTAAGTAGTCTATTATTTGATTGATTTTATTTCCTAATATTTTTGCCCTTTTCCACTTTTTAATTGTTTGTAAATAATTTACATCTATTTTTTCTATCTTCTTATCTTCTCCTATTATTTCTACTTCTTCGTTCATTACTGATGTATCAAACCTAAGTGTAATTCCACCGTGTCCTGGTTTTTCACTAAAATAACAGCACCCACTTAGGTCGTCTTCACTAAGATAATAAGTAGCGCCCCTAAATTTTATTTTCTCGGGTAATTTTTCTCCATTTGCTATCTTATTAAATAAATCTATTACTTTCATATTATTCCTCCACCTTTTCTACTAAATCTGCTTTTATTAGGTCATATATTACACTATCTAAATAATCTTCTCCTGAACTACCTGTGTCATCTCCTATAAAATCTAATTTTAAATATCTTCTTCTTATTGCTAATTCAACACAAGCACCTCTTCTATCATTTGCTATATCAATTACATATTCATCTAATAATTTATTATATTCAAACCCAAACTTTTCTAATTCTTTTAAATCTACACTATCACGTATTTTAAGCATTTTTACACCATCTTCCTTTCCATACTTCTCTTTCTTTCATTCTTTCGCTATTCAATTTTTTCATATTATCAAATCTACCTGTTTTTAAAGCCCATTGCGTATTTTGCTTATGTGTGCAAAATTCCAAATTAGAAACATAATTGTTTTTTCTATTACTATCAATGTGATTAACACAAGGATAATTGTTTACATTTTCAATAAAATGTTCTGCCACTAATCTATGAACTTTAATAGTCTTTCTTTTTTTATCTTTTTGTAAAGTAACATACATATAACCATTTCTATCTTCATATTGCTTTAATATCCATTGTTTATTATTATAACGATTATCTTTACTTCTTGATATACCTATAACAGTTCCTTTGTTCCCAATTCTATATCTACCATCATAATCTTTTATATCAACAAATGTTTCATCTTTTATCTTTAACATTCTTATTCCTCTATTCTCTATAATCATCATATATTTCAATTTGCATTTCTTTTTTATTATCCCAATTTTCACTAATTATTAAATCTCCATATTGTTTATAAAAGTCTATTAATTCTTCAAGTGTGTTTATCTTTATATACCAGTTATCTTTTTTCTTGTATATGCCTTTTACATTTCTTGGCTTTTCATCACTAAATTGTGAGCTTCTGATAATTCTAAATTCCATTATTCTTTCTCCTCCCTAATTAAATATTTCTATACTTTCACTATATCCGCATTTTTTACAAGTTCTATAATATGTATGTGAAGCAAGACTATATAATTGGTATTCTTCTAACTTTTTAGGTATATAAACAAAATCGTGTTTACAATTATTTTGCTCAAATTGTTTAGAATTTTGATACTTTTCTATATAGTGTAATATTAAACATATTATAGATACAATTAATAATATTATTATGATTATCATTGTTCCTCCTTATCTAATATTTCTAAAAGTTTATCTATATCAAATTCTTGTTCAATATCAAAAATTTTCATATTTTTTATATATTCTCTTACTTCTTTTATTATGTTTTCTTTTTGTTGTAATAACTCTACTTTTTTATCATAGTCGTATAAAATACTAGCAACATAAGATTTTAATTGTCCATCATCATTTGCCATTTGTATATCGTGATTTGCTATTGCCAAATACTTGTCAAAATCATAACTCATCAATTTTCGCTTCCTTATCTAATATTTCTAAAAGTTCATCAACATTCATATCAACTAATATATCTCCATTCTTGAACATAATAGTATGTTTTTCTATATATTTTCTTACTTCTTTTATGACATCTAATAACTCATAATAAGCTATACTAAAATCTTCTAAATGGCATAACATTTTGAATTTATCTTTTGCCTTATCGTCTATGTATTGACCTTTTTTAAGACAATTAGACTTCATTTCTTCTAATAATGCTATTTCATCTAGTGATAATTCTTTCACTCTTTATCACTTCCTTCAATTCTTACTATTACTTCGTAATCATCTTGAAAGAATAAAAAGTCTTTGTATGGTAATGTTTCATAATCATCATCTTCATAATTACCAAATTCAAATTCAATTTCATATTGATTATAAATCACATCTTCTATTGATACTTCTTGACTTTCTTTTCCTGTTTCTTTATCTTTCAATCTTATAAATACTTTGACATTCACTCTTTATCACTTCCTTTTATAAAGTTTACAATGGTTGTGATTTCATCTTGATACATTTCAACATAACCTGTTTCTTGCAATATTGAATATATTGTTCGCCAAGCCTTTATTACTTCTTTATTCACTCTTTATCAACTCCTTTGAGTTCTTGTAATTTATCTAAAGCATTTTCATAAGCATAAATATATTCCTTTGTTATTCCACAGCCTGTTGCTAATTCTGTGCCTTCTTTTAAAAATACTTCTAATTCGTTTATGATATTATTTAATATAACAATTTCTTTATGTTTATTGTTTATTATTTCAGTTGCTGTATCTAATGCTTTATTTAGTCTTTCTATTTCTTCTGTTGCGTCATCATAAAGCTCGTTAAATATTTCAGTAGGAATTATTGTTGTTCCTCCGTGTTGGTGGTATTGTTCATAAAATTCTTCTTCTCTTAATTTCACTATTTATCAGCCCCCTTTAGTTCTCGTAATTTGTTATTACACATATCAATCATTTGTTGCATACCTTTTTGAACATATACACCTGTATTATTACTTCTTCTATCCATAAAATAATTAGGAATATTATTAAGCCATTCTTCAAATTCATTTATGATATTATTTAATCTTTTATTTTCTTTCTCTAACATTTTATTTGCTATCATTACATTCTCATAAGCAATTTTATAATCTTCTTCACTCACTCTTTATCACTTCCTTTTAGTTCTTTTAGAATATTTAAAATCAACCATAAGGTTTCTTCTAATCTGCTTTCTAATGTTCCATAATCTCCACAATAATTTTCTATATTTTTTTCTAAATCTTTCAATAATTCTTCTATATTCACTCTTCATCACTCCTTTTGAGTTCTTTTATTTTTGTTAATAACCAATTTATATCAATATGAGTTATTTTTCTTGTATTACCATATTTATCAGTTTTAAGTGTTGCCATATTTTCTAGTTCTTTTTCTAATTCATTTATGATATTTATTAATTCTAAATTCTTAATATTTAATCGCATTATTTTTTCTTCTTGTCTTTCTATTTTCTTTAATGCTTTTTCTAATTCATCATATACTTCCATTACTCTTTATCACTTCCTTGTAATATATTCTCAAGTGTTCTTAAAGCTACTATTGTATTTGTTGGTTTATTTGTGTTATTCCATACCCAATTTATATATTCTATTGCTTTATCTACTTTTTTAGCTTCGTCATAAAATTTACTTTCCCATTTTGTACTTTCAGCAGTTAATTTCTCTATTTCTTCTATGTTACTATTTATAATCTCTAATAATTTATTTTTTCCTTCTATAGTTTCTAAATACTCCCATAATTGTTCTTCACTCACTCTTTATCAACTCCTTTTAGAATATCTAATATCTCATTTAATAATGTAGCAAATAATGTTTTACCACTTCTTAATCCATATATTCTTATACTTTCTATCTTTTCTATTGCTTTATCTACTTTCTTAGCTTCGTCATAAAATTTACTTTCCCATTTTGTACTTTCTGCTGTTAGTCTTCCTATTTCTTGCTTTAATTCGTGATTTTCTTTGTAGTACAATATTGCTTTTGCTTTTGCTAATCGTTCTTCATTCACTTATTATCGCTCCTAATCTGTTTTATTATTATTTTTCTTTTAAAATGTATGATAATTTTATCAAAATATCTAACAATTCATCTCTTTTAAATAAACGTTGATTGTCTAATACATTTTCTAAATATCTAATAGCTTTATTTATCGTTAGTTGCTTTCTTATTCCTTTGCCCGTTAATATTCTCAAATCTTTAACTTCTTCTTCTAGTTCTGCAATATGTTTAGTAGTTTCAATACTTAATATCTCGTAATTCATAAAATAAAAAGAGGGCTATTTTATATAATTTAATAACCCCCTTTTCTCCTTTCTACCATTTAATAGTGTCTTTTAAATACCCCTCTTCAAACTTTCTTCCTTGTGTCATTTGAGTAAATATATCAATCAAGCCTCTTAATAATTGATAGCAATGAATAGAATCATCATCATCTAATTCTTCATATATCGTATACAATATTTCTCTATACAACTTAGATATTTCTTCAAAAGTCAATTCTTGTTTTAACTTTTTTTGATATTCGTATATTTTTTCTATATTCATTTTCAGCCTCTTAATGTTTTAATCTTTGTTCTGTTAATTTTGATTGAGTCTTACTACCTGATTCGTAGCCTAGCTTCTTATAAAGCGTTTTTCTATACTCTGTATATAAGAATACTGGGTAAGCAAGGCTCACATTGTATACATCTTCAATAGCTTGTAAGCAAGTAGGAACAGAGTTCCATCTTCTCATAATAGAAGAATCTTCTTTTAATCTTTCTTTTAATCTATCTAAATCAACGCAATCTAGTGATTGACAAACAAGTAAAGAATACTCTAAATAACTTTTAGCACCATTTTTAAATTTAAAGTATGAGATAACTTCTGTTAAATAATCTAATTTCCTTTTAATTTTTTCATAGTCATTTTCTGTTACATCTAATTCGCCACGATAAATTTTTTTGCTGTATTTAGTTGTACCTTGGCAAGCCATAACTATTGTTAGCAATGTTAGATTTTTATAAGTATCTATTAAATCTTGTAAATAAACAAAAGATTGTAAGCCTCTATCTGCGTAAGACTTAATATAATCTCTTAAAGTCCAGTTTGTTTGATGAATATTCATAGATAAACATTCTTCGATTCCTATTCCTTTATGTACTATATACTCAACAGGCATTTTTAAAAATTGCAATGCTTTTAATCTACCTTGTCCGTCTATAACTTCCATATTCTCATTTACAATAATTGGTGATGTAATATACCCTACATTTTTGATACTCTCTATAATCTTTTTAACTCTGCTAGGAGATACATCTCTATTTCCTTTTAATTCTTTAAATATTTCATATTTCTTTGTACTTTTAACTTCTTTCATAATAATCCCTCTTTCTATTAATCTTTATATTTCCATTTATACCCACCTGCTTTATTTCTTTTGCCTTTGCAAACAAGTGAGATGTTTGAATCTTTTATTTTTAATTCTTTTGAAGCCTCTTTTATACAGCTCCATTTTTTTATAAAATTATTTGAAGTATCATATTGTAATACAGACTTTGAACTCCCATTTAAAGCTCCTTTTAATATAGTAGGTTTTCTAAGGCCTAATCTATAAGCTTCTTTATTATTATGAGAACAAGAACACCATTCTAAATTTGTTATATTATTATTTTTTTTGTTGCCGTCCTTATGGTTGATTATATTGTAATTTTTATCATTTTTTAGGAATGTTTCTGCTATTAGTCTATGAACTTTAGCTGTTTTTACTTTGCCGTTTTTAGATAAATTCACAAAATAATAGCCATCTTTTCTTAATATTTGTTTTATTATTTTGTTTTTAAATTTTCGTATTCTTTTTTTATTTTTATCTACAACAACGCTTTCTGTTCTTCTTATTTCTCCTAAAGTGCTTGCCTGATAAAGACCTTCATAACCTTTTATATCTTTCCATATTTCATCAATTAAATGGTTCTTCATATTTGATAGCCTCCATTTTCTTCTTAACAGCGTTTATTTTTTCTTCTGTACTTTTATAAGCGTTTTTAAACCTCGTTAAGCTACAATTTTTGTCGGCCAACATATTTATCGACTCTTGGCTCATTCGTGTCGCCAACGCTTCAAAATAGGACATAGCAGGAGGCTTGCCGTCTTGCCAATGTTTCCTTTCTTCGGTTGTATTAATAGCAGTATCAATTTTAATTTTTGTTTTTAGTTCTATCACGTCTTTTGTTAGTCTTGCGATTACTTCTCCAATTATGTAATTAAGATTCGAGTAAACTTCTAAATTATGAGCATATTCATACATAGTATTTGGCTCTTCTA
>ODAJ014792154.1_pt1 | contig 41575 bp, 35 predicted proteins | sample 1539241 | NCBI WGS metagenome assembly ODAJ01 (sample SAMN02144231, study PRJEB22623) | gut metagenome | biome: sheep rumen | host: Ovis aries | place: New Zealand
CAAGCGAACGGCGGCAAAAGTCATCCTGCAATTTGAGCTATTGAATACCTACTACTCAAATTTATCCTGCAAATTGAGCCATACGCCTAAAATTATTCATTACTTAATCATCTTTCGGCCGTCTCGGACATATACTCCGTGGGTGCGAGGGTTGGTGGTACGAAGTCCATTGAGGTTATAGAAGACTTTGTTTCCAGATGGCTGGCTGATGCCGGGCACGGCAAGGGTGGTGTCGTCGAGATATTTGAAGTTGTTGTCGATGATGGCCTGTACGAGTGTCTTGCCCATGGTGGCATAGCCGGCTGTTTCGTCCACGCCGGCGTAGTCCATCATGACGATGCCCGTGGGGCCGGGTTGGTTGTTCTGGAGGTAGTCGACGATGAAGGCATTGGTGTGCGAGGCATTGTCGCGGTAGCCGTCGCTCAGGCTGATTTCGTAGCCGAAGATGGACTCCACCTTCGAGTAGGCCGATGCGAAGTTGAATATCCAGCGTGTGCTGGTGGCCGTGCGGGTCTTGTATCGGGTGCTGTAGTCGAGCATCTTCTTGATGGCGTTCAGTTTGGTCTGTATGCCGCCCTCGCGGTGTGTGTCGGAATAGTCTTGCATGTAGAGGATGCCGGCCGTGGATGCGTTGGTGCCCTGGATTTTGCCCTGTGTCTGCTCCGACCAGTTGACGTTGTCCACCTTCCAGTTCATGAGGAATCCGCCTATGGGGGTGGTGGCGTACTTGTCGCGGCTGAGGAGGAGAATCTTGCCGCGCATGTCGCCCACGGTGAGTCCGCGTTTGTATTCGACGAGGCAGTCGCTGATGGGTTCGCTCTTGAGGAACTGCACGATGCGGCTGTTGTAGGCATTCTCCACTTGGTCGCCGTCCTTCTCGTGCAGGAGGTGGATGATGACAAATTCCGAGGGGTTGTTCGCGAGCGAGTCGCGCAGTTGCAGCATGACGTCTTCGAAGTGGAGCTGTGTGGGTATGATGCCGTGGTTGATGTTCAGGTGGTCTTCGTAGACGCAGGGGCGCAGGTCGAAGGCCCGTACGCCGCATGTCCACTGCTGGGCGATGGTCAGTTCCTGTGTGCGGGCAAAATGGTCGCCCATTTCCTCCATGCCCTCGTCCCATCCGCCGCCTGTGGCCGAGTCGTGCGAGCCGGGTATGCTCACCACCGAGATGAAGGTGTTATCGGGCAGGCGGTGCTGCCAGTTTTCGGCCGTGGCCCATGTGGCGGAGAGTGACAATAACAGGAGTGAGAATAGATGTTTCATGGTGTGTTCAGCTTTTGATTATGGGTGCAAAGATACGAATTTTCGGCTTTCGCCTTTCAATTTTCAACATAAAATTGTATCTTTGCAGGTAAATAACTAATCAAATACTGCTATGGAACACATAATTCCCGCATGGATGCTCATCCCCTTTGCCGCCCAGTTGTTGCTGATTGCGGTGCTGCCGCTGACGCGTTGGGGCGAATGGTGGGAGAGCAACGTGCACAAACTTTTCGTATCGCTCCTGCTGGGCGTGCCGGTGGGTATGTGGTTGTGCCTGAACGGCATGTCGCACGAGCTGGAGCACCAGATGGTGTACGACTACGTGCCCTTCATCCTGCTCCTGATGGCGCTGTTCACGACCACCGGTGGCATCTGCATCCGGGGCGACCTGAAGGCCACGCCCACCACCAACACCATCATCATGGCCATCGGCTGGGTTCTGGCCTCCTTCATGGGCACCACGGGGGCGGCCATGCTGCTCATCCGTCTGTTGCTGCAGACCATCAGTCAGCGCCAGTACAAGGCCCACACGGTGATGTTCTTCATCGCCATCGTGGCCAACTGCGGCGGACTGCTGACGCCTTTGGGCGACCCCCCATTGTTCCTCTTGTTCCAGAAGGGGGCTCCCTTCGGATGGTTCATGAACATGCTGCCCGAATGGGGCACCACGGGCGCCCTGCTGCTGGGCATCTACTGGCTGACGGACACGTATTACTACCGAAAGGAGCCCTGGCACCTGCTGTCGGCTGACCATCGCGAACAGACGACGGTCACGGCCACGGGACTCATCAACATCGTCTGGGTGCTGTGCGTGGTTGCGAGCACCATGTTCATCAATTCCACCTACATCCCGCAGATGGGTGCCGAGGATGCTCCCTGGTACCTGAAGCTGTTGCGCGAGTGGGCCTTCATCCTGATCATCATCCTGTCCATGCTGACCACGAAGCGGCAGGTGCGCACGGACAACAATTTCTCCTGGGCGCCCATCCTGGAGGTGGTGTGCGTCTTCCTGGGCATATTTGCCACCATGACGCCCGCCCTGATGTTCCTGGAGCAGCATCCGCTGCCCGTGCAGCATCCCTGGGAGTTTGTTTACGCCACGGGTTCGCTCTCGGCCTTCCTCGACAATGCCCCCACGGCCATGGTGTTCCACGCCACGGCCACGTCGCTGCCCATCGTAGGGCAGGCCGTTGCCGGCATCAGCGAGGTGTACCTGAAGGCCATCTGCATGGGTGCCGTCTTCTTTGGTGCGATGACGTACATCGGCAATGGACCCAACTTCATGGTCAAGAGCATAGCCGAGGAGAGCGGCGTCAAGATGCCCTCGTTCTTCGGTTACATGCTGAAGTTCTCGTTCATCGTTCTGCTGCCTGTGTACGTCATCGTGCAGGTGCTGTTCATCTGAGGAGACTGATAGATAAGAGAAGCGCGCGTACGCACGCATGTGCGCAGGCGTAGTTAGGTTGGGGCTCCATCGATACGTCGATGGAGCCCCAACCATAGTATGGTCTGGCCTCAAACGATACGTCGTTTGAGGCCAGACCATAGTAGGAACCATTCAGGGCCCTTATGGGCCTTTAAGTCCTTAGGGAATCTTATTTCACATATTCTGCCCAGTCGGTCAGGCGCATGTCGCCCTTGCGCAGGAAGGTGTCGTGCATGGCGAAGGCAGCCGAGAGGCAGTGGTGGGTGTGTCCGCCGTTCTTCTGGGCGTACTTCAGATAGTCGCGCAGCATGGGCTGGTAGTCGGGATGGGCCACCTTGATGAGTTCCTCCGACTTCTGCATGTCGCTCTTGTGGCGCAGGTCGGCCACGCCGTATTCGGTGATGACGGCGTCCACGAAGTGGTTCGTGTGGTCGATGTGGCTGGCGAAGGGCACGATGCTGGAGATGGCGCCGCCCTTGGTCGTAGAGCCGCAGGTGAAGATGGAGAGGTAGGCATTGTTGGTGAAGTCGGCGCTACCGCCGATGCCGTTCATCATCTTGGTGCCGCAGATCTTGGTGGAGTTGACGTGTCCGTAGAGGTCTACCTCGATGGCGGTGTTCAGCGAGCATACGCCGATGCGGGCGATGACCTCGGGGTTGTTCGATATCTCGGAGGGGCGCAGCACCAGCTTGTCCTTGAAGAAGTCCATGTCGCGGTAGATGCCCTTCATGCACTCGGTGGTCACCGTCAGCGAGCAGGCCGAGGCCGAAAGCACGCGGCCCTCGCGCATCAGCTGTACGGGAGCGTCCTGCAGCACCTCGGTGTAGATGTTGAAGTTGGGCACCTCGGTGGAGTGGCCCAGTGCGCCCAGCACGGCGTTGGCACCGGAGCCTACGCCCGACTGCAGGTTGAGGAAGGTGGGAGGAATCTTGCCCTCGCGCATGTTCTGCACCAGGAAGTCGGCTACGTTCTGGCCAATCTGGGTGGTGATGGGGTCGGGGTCCTTGAAGGAGCGAGCCTCGTCGGGCACGTTGCCCTCTATGACACCCACGATGCGGCTGGCGTCCACCTCGATGTAGGGCTTGCCGATGCGGTCGCTGGGGTGGCAGATCATGATGGGCTTGCGATAGGGGTGGTCCTCAATCTCGTAGACATCGTGCAGGCCCATGCCGCTGCGCTCGTGGAAGGCGTTGAGCTCGATGATGATGCCCTCGGTGGCCAGGCGACACACGGTGGGGGCAATGCCACCGGCAGCGGTCAGGTAGATGTGGGCCTTGTCGCCCACCTTCTCCACGGCGCATGCCTCGATGATGGCCCAGTTGACGGGGCCCAGGTAGCCCTGGCGAATCTGCGTGGCCATGTTGGAGAGGTTCAGGTCGCTGTAGTTCAGCTCGTTGAGGTTCACGTGGCGACGGAAGTCGGGGTTGGTGGTGTACGGAGCACGGAAGTCGATGGCCTGCTGATTAGACAGTTCGCCGTCGCAGCTCTGTCCCGTGCTGGCACCCGTGAAGATGCTGATTTTGTAGGGACGCCCTGCGGCATGTTCGGCTTCGGCAATTTTTGCAATCTCGGCAGTGGTCATCTTGGCCGTACCGGCGGGTGTGAAACCACTGAGGCCAATGGTCTGGCCGTTTTTCACCATTGCTGCAGCTTCGGCAGCGGTAATTTTGTTGAAGCTCATGTTATATTGATAAATGATTTAGTATTTTACGCTTATCGGAGGGCAAAGATACGAATAAGTGAGCAAAAAGCCAAATGTATTTGGGCTTTTTCGAGCGTGAGTATCATCTTTATTAACCTTATAACACCATTTGTAATGAAAGTTTTAGTCATTAAGTCAAGCCCACGCAAGAAGGGCAATTCAAACACATTGGCCGACGAATTTATCCGTGGTGCCCAGGAGGCCGGCCACGAAGTTCAGGAGTTCGACTGCGCCCGCAACAAGGTGGCCCCCTGCCTCTCGTGCGGCGGCTGCATCCGCACCGGCAAGTGCGTCCAGAAGGACGGTTTCGAGGAGTTTGCCCCCATGTTCGTCGAGGCCGACGTGCTGGTGTTCGTCACCCCCGTCTACTATTTCTCATGCACGGCCCAGATCAAGTGCCTCATCGACCGCTTCTTCAGCATCCACTTCGGCGAGCAAAGGGAGAATCCCAAGGTCTACGACAAGCGCACCGTGCTCATCACCACCCAGGGACAGCCCTCGCTCAACTGCACACTGCCCACGATGGAGATGTACAAGGACATCGTGAACTTCTGCAAGTGGACCGATGCCGGACAGGTGCACGCCCTGGGCGTACTGGAGCCCGGAGCCGTCGTCGGAACCAAATACATGCAGGAAGCCTACGAACTGGGCAAGAGCCTCTGAGCCAAAGCTTAGCGACTCGCGCTTTACTTACCCACATGCACCCTTAGGCCGACCTCGATGGAGGGGGCCCAAGGGTGCTGCTTGTAGTAGTGCTGCAGCTGGGTGCCGTCGTCGAAGTAGTAGCCCAGGGAGGGCTCGGCGTAGAGGCCCACGTGGCGGTGGAACATGTATTCGGCTCCGGCTGCCACATTCACCGACCACTGCCAGGGCTCGTCGTTGAGGCACTTCTCCAGCATGGCACCGGCTGTGGCATACACCTGGAAGTGGCGGTTGCCCCACAGACGGGCGCTGAGGCCCAGGGGCAGGCCCAGATAGTGGAGATGCTGGGTGCGCAGGGTGTAGTCGTAGAGGGGGATGCTGATTTCGGAGTGCAGATAGGTGTAGTGGAGACCGGTGGTGATGGCCAGGCGCGGATGGACGTGCCACTGCAGATTGAGGCCGAAGCACACGGGCAGGTGATGCTTCGAGGCGTAGTCGGTCAGGGAGTAGAAGGTGGGTGTGGTGCCCGTAGTGCTGGGTGCACTGTGGTAGTCGCTGGGCATGCTGTAGTAGAGGCGCCCCTCGCGAAGCTGGCTCTGCGCAGCCAACAGTCCTCCCGAGCCCGCCATGCTGATGGAGAAATGGCCTTTCGAGACCCCTCTCCCCGCTCCCCCGAGGGGGAGAGCCTGGGCAGAATCCGCCTTGCCCGTGGCCTCCGCCAGGAGCCTGTCGGTAATGATCGGAGTCGGGTCATTTCCCCTCACGGGCTTTGCCTCTTCCGCTTCGCTATCTTTGGCCGGTTCGGCCTCTTCCGCTGCGCTTTCTTTGGCCAATTCTGTTCTCTCCGCTTCGCTATGCGTGGCCGTTTGGGGTTCGACGGCCAGGGTCTGTCTCACAGGTTCGTCTTTGTCAACCAAGGTCGGTGTGGTTGTCACCTCCGCCTCTGCCACGGCCCTCCCCCTCGGGGGAGCGGGGAGAGGGGTCTCTCCGGTTCGGTGGTACAGTCCCACGCCCAGTGCCACCACAATGGCAGCGGCCACGCCCCACCACCATCGGAACGGAATGACCTTCCGACGAACGGACGTGGGCGCCAGCCCCATTTGCTCCGAGACGGATTCCCAGAGCCCTTCCGGCGGGGTCTGTTCGTGCCCCTCCAGCTTCTTCCTCATTTGTTCTGTCCAATCCTGTTTCATGGCTTCCGTTTTACGAGTTCCTTTATTCTTTTGGCCAGCAGTTGTTTGGCGTGGTAGAACTGCGAGGCCGATGTCGATTCTCCTATGTCCAGCAGTTGGGCTATCTGTCGGTGCGACATGCCCTCGAATACGAAGAGGTTCACCACCGTGCGGTAGCCGTCGGGCAGTTCGGTGACGAGTCGGTGCAGTTCGTCGGGCGTCACTTGTTCCACGTCGGGCTCCTCGTCGGCCAGCGTGTTGCCGACCTCGTCGTCCAGTGCCGAAAACTGCAGTCGCCGGCCGTCGCGCAGATGGCGCAGCGCCTCGTTCACCACGATGCGCCGCATCCAGGCCAGCAGGGTCGGTTCGTCGCGGTACTCAAACGTCGGCAGGGCGGTGAAGATGCGCACGAAGGCGTTCTGCAGGACGTCCTTCGCATCGTCCTCGTCCGGCACATATCGCCGACAGACCGACGTGAGGCGCCCTACACTCCATTGGTAGAGCGCACCCATTGCCTGCTGGTCGTGGTTGCGTATGCGCTGGACGAGACTTTCAGTCATTTCTTCTTGAAATTCTATCTTATAAATACCAAAAATAAGGAATTCTTGCATCAAAGAGCAACTTTTTTCGTAATTTTATCCCGTTCCTGTGCAATATTTCCCCTTTCCGGGGTTTATATAGGCAGAGAGAACACCTAAAACAAAAGCATTATGAAGACAAAAAACCATCTGCTGATACTTATGCTCGCTGTGCTTTGCTCGGCCCTGATTCCGTCCTGTACGACGGATGATAAGGATTACTTTGACGGCCAACCGGAAGTGGATAACCCCGACACGACGAATCCCGTCGACGACACCGCTGTGTACATGTTGCCCGAGCCGCAGTCCATCCGGCTGTCCGTTAAGCAAAAAAGTTTTGCCTCAGGCAACAACCAGTTTGCGCTCAATTTCCTGAAGGCCGCGGCAGAGGCCGCACAGTCGGGGGAGAGTTTCATCTATTCGCCCCTGAGCATTGCCTATGTCCTGTCCATGGTGAACGATGCCGCCGAGGGCCAGACCCGTCAGGAACTGGAGCAGACGCTGGGCTTCGGCACGGGAGGCGTGGATGCCATCAACGAATATTGTCAGACGCTGATAGAACGACTGCCCCAGGTGGACTCCAACGTGCAGCTCGACATGGCCAACGCCATATTCTTGAACAAACGCTACACGCTGAAGTCGCAGTTCCGCCAGGACATGCAGCAGTACTACCATGCTCAGGCCGAGTCGCTCGACTTCTCGTCGCCCCAGACGCTCAACTACATCAACGCCTGGTGTAACCGCCAGACGCAAGGCATGATAAGCAAAATACTGGACAAGCTGAATCCCCATGCCGTATCCTATCTGCTGAATGCCATCTACTTCAAGGCCGGATGGAGCTCAAAGTTCGACCCTAAGAATACAAAGGCCGAAACGTTCACCGGCAAGGATGGCCAAACGCGGACGGTGCCCATGATGCACCAGAACGTGGTGGCCAATTACCTGAAAAACGATACCTACTCGGCCATCTACTTCAGCTATGGCAGTGGCCTGTGGAACATGACCATCATGCTGCCCGAGGAAGGGAAGACGACGGACGACATCATCGAACGTCTGGCCGACGCCGGGCACTTGGAAGGTCTGTATGGATATACGGCGGAGGATGTGTCCGAGCCCTACATCGTCGACCTGAAGGTGCCACGCTTCACGACCATGTCGGACACCGACAAACTGGAGGGTGAGCTGGTAGAAGTGCTCAAGGGGATGGGCATTCGCCAGGCCTTCGACTCCGACTTTGCTCAGATTCCCAACATGTGCGAAGATGCCAATCTCTTTATCAGCCGAATGCGCCAGAAGGCCGCCATCGAGGTGAACGAAGAAGGCGCCAAAGCTTCGGCCGTGACCATAGCAGAGACCGAAGTGACCATGGCAGGCCCAACAGAACTCTCCAAGGTCGACTTCCATGCCAACCGTCCCTTCGTCTATGCCGTCTACGAGGCCTCTTCCGGCGTGCTTCTCTTCGTGGGTCGGTTCTCGGGGGAATAACAAAAAGGAATATTTCCTACAATACCTTCTCTATCTCCGCCCGAATCTTTTCCATCACGCTCTGGCTGAAGCCCGTCTGCTCCCACACACGACGGCCTTGGCGGTCGAAGAGGAAGTACTGCGGAATGCCGCCTCCGCCGGGAGGCCAGGGCAACTGGCGGTACATCGAAGAGGGGATGCGATAGTGCAGGCCGGGAATCTTCAGCACGTGCTCGTTCCACTGGTTCAGGGGGCTCGATTCGTCGGCCAGATACACAAAGACGATGTCCCGTCCCTCCAGTTCCTTCTTCAGCGGTTCCATGGCCTCGATACCATTCAGGCATGGGGCGCACCAGGTGGCCCAAAGGTCGATGAAGACGGCCTTTCCGGGGTGCTGTCTGACGATGTAGTCCAGCAGTTCGCTGCCCGGCACGTCGGGCGTCTCCATGATGCGGTCCTTGGCCTCGCGCTGCAGTCGTTCCACGAGCACGCGGGTACTGTCGTTGAAGGCTCGTAGCACAGGTTGGAAGTAGGAATGTACGGTCTGCAATACGCTGTCCGTTTGCACCTTGCCTTGCTTCATGCGTTTTCCTATCTCTTGTGCATAGGCAAGGGCTTTCGTCATCTCATACACCTCGCCGTGGTTGAGTCCGTTGGCTTCGAGATATTCCAGGCAGTAGGGCATGAGAGGCAAGTAGAACGAACGTCCGTCGCGGAAGAGTTGCAGGTCGCGGGCATGAGGGTCTTCCAGGGTATATGTGGCTTTCAGTTTTGATATGGCATCCTCGAAATCAGCATCGCGCATCTTCCAACGAATCGCCCTTGGATAATCGTGCCGTATATTTAAATAGACATTATCGACCAATAGCGAGAGGAATTCCTTCTGCCGGCGAGTGTAGTCGGTGCGCTGCATCAGACCTTGCCTTAGGGTGTTGAGATTCTGCCACAGTTGTTCGCTCCATTCCACGAAGGTCTGTCCGTCGGTGTATGTGGGGATTTCCGGTAGATAACCATGGTTAAGCATTTGGTTCTCCACCAGTGCCTGGTTGAGGTCGCCAAGGGTACCGCCCAGACGGTAGCAGTCGTGTGCCGATGGCCTGCCTGCGGCAAAATTCTGTTCGCGTGCCACACAGGCATTGGCATCTACTTCGAGTGTCAGCGTCTCGCCAGGAATCAGGATCATCGGAAAACTGGTACCCAGACCGCTGGGGTCTATATTGCCAAGCCCATTCCAACCGGTGAACAACGGTTTTGTTGCAGTGTAGGCTGGGTGGCAGTAAATCAGGGTAGAGTCGAGGTACTGGGTTCGGCTGTCATAGTTTCCCGTAATGATGTCGCGACTGAAGTCGCCGACATAGTAGATGTTGCCACCTCCGTGTACGGTAATGGTGGCCGTAGCCTCGCCGTGTTTCAAGGCAATAGGTTCCAAAGGGCGCCCGTCATCTACCCGAGGCTTGTAGGGTGGGATGAGCGAGGGATATAGTTGATTGTCCAACCTCACGCCGCGGACTTTCCATGAAAGGTCTTTGTCGCCCTCTGCATAGTCGAAGGTCTTGGCACCTTTGGGCAGGGGGTCGAAGTAGAGGACGAGCAAGTCCTGTCGCGCATTCTGGGCATATTCCTTACCCAGTTCGAAGGCTTCGTCCGCCAGGACGTCTATTCCCTCATGGGTGAGGATGCGCCCACGCTGGTAGGCATAGGTCTGTCCGTTGCACTCCAGTCGTGCCCCCGTCATGCTCCATGCCCGGCGATGGGCACAATCCATACGGAAATGCACAATGGTCGATTTCTTCGTCAACACGACCTTGATGGGACACAGGTCACTCGCCGTGCCGCTGAATGCCGGGCGGTCAATCACCTTGTCCTTGGCCTGTACCGACAGCGTCAGCAGCATGGCACACAGCATAGTTAACAGCTTCTTCATTTGAATAGTTGGTAGTTTCTTCATTTGTTATGGGTAATTAGATGATAGGTATTATTTCAGTACGGCCTCTATCTTTGCCTTCATGTCCTCCAGGCCTGGCCATCCCGAGATGGCTTTGGCCAGTTTGCCCTCGCGGTCGTAGATGAGGTAATGGGGGATGGCATTGTCGTAGCCGGGGATTTGCATCTCCTTGATTTTCTCATTCGGCACGATGTAATGGTCGCCTGCATGGCGTTCGACGTAGGTCAGCCAGTCCTCGGCACTACTGCTTGTGTCGGTGATGTAGATGAAATCGACGCCGCGCTCCGTCAGTTCATCCTTCAAGCGCTCCATCTCTTTCATGCCTACGCGGCACGGACCGCACCAAGTGGCCCAGAAGTCGATGAAGACGACGTGCCCCTTGTGGTCGGCAACAATTTTGGACAACCACTCCTGCGGTTTGCCTTCCGGCAGGTCGCGACATGTGCCCTTGCCGTCGGCAGTCTCCTTTTTCATGAGCGCCTGCACCTCCCTGATTTGTTCCTGAAACTCTGGCGAGAGAGCGCCCAGTTCGGCTTCTGTCACAGGCAGGCGGGCCTTGACGCGAGTCATCACGGCCTTGGCCTCTTCCAACTCCCTGAACCATTGTCCTAAGGGCGAGTCGCCCAGTCCGTTGGCCTCGATGTAGGCCTTCCCTTCGCCGAAGAGGTTTGAAAGACAAGCATAGAACCCAGTCACGGTGCGGTAGTAGGTCAGTTCGGCGGCATGAGGGTCCTTGAAGGTGAATTGCTTCTCGAACATCTCCAGCGAGTCCTTGTCTGTAATGAACTTCCAACTGGTCTTCACGAACATGAACATTCTCAGTTTGTTCAGGTAATCCTGTTCTATCAGCATCCTGCGATATTCCCTTTCCCCCAGGGAGAGGTCGAGCGAATCCAACTGACTGACAACATCCTGAAACTCGCTCCAGCATACTTCGCGCCACTGGTCGAAGGTGTCGTGGGCATGAGCCATGGCCATATCGCGACTTACTCCCAACTTCATTCCTTTCATGTGCAGGGGCTTGAGTTGTTCAAAGGTGCCGCCTTCGATGTGGAAGGCTCTGTTCCAGAGTTCCTGCATCTTCTGGGTGGTGACGCTGTCGGCAGGCGGTCTTGTATATGCTTCGTATTCTGCGAAAGCAGAGCGGTCGAAGTCCAGTCTGATGGTGTCGCCCGGCAGGAGCATGAGTGACCAACCGTAGAAGTCATGCTTCAGTGGATAGCAGATGTCCCAGACAAAGGTGAATGTGCCTGCTATGGAGTCATAGGTTATTTCCGGGAGGCTGTTTCCCTTCAACGATTCTCCGTTTCCCCAGAAACCTGGATATTTATCCTTGTCGCCAGTCTTCCAATCCACATACCGCCCAAGCACAACGGCAGGGGCGCTCTTTCGCTCCCACATGGGAAGGGCTGACGAGGACCGTGGGGACTGTGGTGAACATGCCCAAAGGGCAAGGAGAATGATGGATGAGAGGATGGTTTGTTTCTTCATCTTCGACTGAATTTTGGTTTCCGACTGCAAAGATAGGTCTTTCTTGTCCAGTGCTCCAACTTTATGGGTTGGCAAATTGTTGGCATTTGCAGAAAGGCATAAAAAAGGAGTTTGCAAATAGTTTGCAAACCCCGATGAAATGGGCCAAAATGAACAAAATAGCCCTATAGGGATTGGATGAATTCGTCCCAGTCCTTGCCACTGCCTTCCTTGCCGAAAACCTTCTTGTAGAGGCGGCGGCGCATGGTGCTGATGGTACTCTTGTCGCGCTTCAGCACGGCGGCAATCTCGGCTGGCGAGGTGCGAATCTTCAGGAGCAGGCACATCTGATACTCGGCGGGCGAGAGGTTGTAGAGGCCGTAGAGACTGCTGCTGAACCGGGGATAGACGGACTTCAGCTGCTGCTCCAGGTGCTGCCACTCGACGGGCTTGATGTTCCCTCCGGTCTCGATGCACCGGCGCAGGGCGATGTAGTAGTCGGACTGGAAGAACTCCGTCTCCACCTGCCGCATGGCATCGGCCACGACGGTCGGGCGCAGGGCGTGCTCCTCCTCGATTTCGGCCAACTTGCGCTCCACCTCGCGCTTTCGCAGGCGCAGTCGGTAGGCATAGGCCATCACGGCAGCGGCCACGAGCGCCATACCTATTATTATATAGAGGAACAGGTGGTTCTCCTTCCTCAGTTGGCGCTCGGTGGTGGAGAGTACGAAGTGCTTGACGGGCGAGTCGCTGTCGTTGGGATGCTGGCGCACGAAGTCGCGAATCTCCTCCATGCGTTCGGGAGTCATGGTTTTGGAGCGCACCATCAGTTCCTGGTAGCCCTCGAACTCGGTGACGAAGGTGGTGTCGTCGATGATGCGGAAGGGCATCACGCGGTCGCGCTCCATGTATATGGAGTCGTTGAGCCTGTAGCGCCCCATCTCGTGGGCAACTATCATCATCTCGTCGCCCACGGCATGCAGCTGCACCGTATAGTAGGTGCTGTCGGCGTCATAGATTTTGCATCGTGTGTACTGCGTGTAGATGGACTTCGTCACCTTTCCGTCTGGCGCCGTCTCGCTCTTCATGACCCATGCTCCGACGATGGGATAATGGCTCCGGTCCGCCGTCGCACCACTGCAATGCGGAACCAGCAAGGCCAAGGCCATGGCCAACAAAGTCCATCTACAATTCACAATTCAAAATGTTTGTAACCCTCTCAAGCGGAAAGGCAAGCCCTCCCCCCTCCACGGGGGGAGCGGGGAGGAGGGTCTTCAGTTATGCACCAGCGTACCGATGTCCTCGCCCTCCATCACCTTCTTCAGGTTGCCCACGATGTCCATGTTGAAGACGTAGATGGGCAGGTGGTTCTCCTTGCACATGGTGGTGGCGGTGAGGTCCATCACCTTCAGTCCGCGGTTGTAGATTTCGTCATAGGTGATTTCCTTGAACTTGGTGGCTGTGGGGTCCTTTTCGGGGTCGGCCGTGTAGACGCCGTCCACGCGGGTGCCCTTCAGCATGACGTCGGCCTCAATCTCGATGCCGCGCAGCGACGAACCCGTGTCGGTGGTGAAGTAGGGGTTGCCCGTACCGCCACTCATGATGACCACCTCGCCGCGCTCCAGGGCGTCGATGGCCTTCCATTTGGTGTAGAACTCGCCCACGGGCTCCATGCGTATGGCCGTCAGCACGAGGGCCTTCTGGCCGATGGCACCGAGGGCACTGGACAGTGCCATGGAGTTGATGACCGTGGCCAGCATGCCCATCTGGTCACCCTTCACGCGGTCGAAGCCCTTGCTGGCTCCCGAAAGGCCGCGGAAGATGTTGCCACCGCCGATGACGATGCCCACCTGGACACCCATGTCCACTACTTCCTTAATCTGTCGGGCATAGTCGTTCAGACGATTCACGTCGATACCATAACCCTGTTCTCCCTGCAGGCTCTCGCCGGAGAGCTTGAGCAGGATGCGCTTAAATTTTGCCATAGTTATTTCTGATTATTCTGATTATTCTGAAAACTCTGATTATTCCGATTGTTCTGAAAATTCTGATTATTCCCCGTATTCCACTTCCTTGAAGCCGTAGCGTCTGTTTTTGCCCATTTCATCGACAATTATGAGGTGGCCACCGGGCTCCACATAGGTGATGGTGCCGCGGAAGGAGCCTTCGGCGTCGACGAAACCGTGCACCTCGTCCTTCCGGTAGAGCTGACTGAGGTACATCTGGTGCAGTTCGTCCTGTCGGCCCTGCTCCGTCCAGCTGTAGTAGCGGGTGAAGAACTCCATGACGCCCTCCAGCACAAAGCGGCGCTCCAGGTCGTGCCCTGCGATTTGCGCCAGCGAAACGGGTTCCGCCATCCGTCGCAGTCCGTCCGTCTGTCCTCTGTCGAAGGCGAACTCCGTCTGGTTCACATTGATGCCTGCGCCTAAGACGCATCGCTCTATCTGGCTGCCCTGAAGGTCGTTCTCGATGAGCATGCCACACAGTTTGCGGTCGTCCCAATAGATGTCGTTGGGCCACTTGATTTTACAGCGTCCCGCCGCGTCTCCCTCCATGATGGGAGAGCATTGCAGGGCTGCCTGTATGCTCAGTGCCAGCACCTCGCTGAGCACGAAAATGCGTTCGGGGCGGATGTGCCTCGGATGCACCATCAGGCTGAACAGCAGGTTCTTGCCCGGTTCCGATTCCCAATGGTTCTGTCCGGCACCGCGCCCGGCAGTCTGGTGCTCGGCCGTCACCAGTGTAATACGACGTTCTGGTCCCACGGGGCGGTAGCTGCGCAGGAAGTCGTTTGTGCTCGTCACCTCGCCCAGTTCCACCATGCGGAACTCCGGCGAATCGTCCAGGCAGAAATGTTTATTCATAATTCATAATGCATAATATTGTGCAAAGATAGAAAATAATTATGAGTTATGAATGAAGTAACCGAATTTTATTCGCTTGTCGAACAAGAATTATGTGTCAGATAACTTAGGGCCTCCGTGGGGTCGAAGGGTCCTGCGTCTTCCAGGGAGAATAGGTTGCCGTCGTCGTAGAAGCCGTTTGCGGTGCCCCAGTCGTCTATAATGATACCATCGAAAGCTGCCACGTTCAGGGTGTAGACGTTGGTGGTGGACTTGAAGTCGAAGACAAAGCCATACGTTTCCGGATGGATGTCGAAGGCGCACCAGTTCCTCTCGCCAAAATCCCTTAGCAGGGGCTTGTCGGTCAGGTAGTTCAGGACGTTGACGAATCTACCTTTCTCGACGCTGAAGAGGTAAAAACAGCCATCGTGCTGAATGATGGCAAAGGGCGAGGCTTTGTCGCAACGGAAAAGAGCGGCGCTCTCGAAGGTGGTACCCAGATGTCGGCCACAGATGCCAAGAGAACCGCGTCGCTGTTCTCGTGTGTGGATGAGGTATTGCCTATTGTTGCTCAGTTCGGAAAGGCTGGTTATGTACTGGGTCTGTGGCTGTTCCTGCGACTCTTCCTGCGGACGGTGAAAATAAATAACAGAGAGCACGACTGCAACCAGGAGGACGGATAGAACCAGCATGAGCCATCTAAATGCTCTTCCCCTTACGAAAACAGAATGTCCAATGTCCTGGGTTTGGAGGTGCGACTGCTCCTTCCCTGCAGGGGAGGGCGGGGGGATAATCCCTGGGTCTTCTTGTTCTTCGGAACGAAAGTGGGTATAGTCTTTATAATCGATGAAACGGGCCAAAATGTCAAGTGTAGCTATGCGTACAGTCGCCGAGGAACGACGATAGCCCCATAGTCGCATGAGCGTGGAGCTGCTCAACGAACTGCTGGTCTTGTTCATGATTTGCTCCGACAGATAGTCGAAGTCTGCCGGTGTGCGCATCTCGCGATGCAGATGTTGTTCCACCGCCCTACATAGTTTGTCGTATTCCATATCGGTCTCCTTTTTATTTCGATGTACAAAGTTATATAAAAAGGCATATATATACAACATCAAATCGGTTACAGAGCCCATTTGAAGGCAAAAGACATAAATATGCCATAGAAAAGACATGGCAAATCACGGATTGTTGTTGTAATTTTGCAAATAAATCAAGGCTAACATTAAATCACAATGACTATGAAAAAAACAATTTTGAAGAGTTCTTTGATGGCGGCTTTCGTGCTGCTGGGTACATTGACATTCGTTTCGTGCAGCAACGATTCGAACGAGGAAAAGGCGCGTAAGTGGAGTGACTATGTCAGAATGGACGTTCAGCGATGCGAGCGCGTAGGTTCATACCTCTACATGGAGTACACAATGACCAACATCACGAGTCAGCCTTTGGGGGTAACTATGCATCTGGCAGATGTGAACGGTGGTAGTGTCTTCGACAATCTGGGCCAACAGTACGTTGTCGATGGAACGAACTGGGACAACGAGACACTGTGGCGGCCAGGGCATTCGGTCGGCCTCTCTAATATCTATCCTCAAAAGAATAGGACCGTTCGCATCAAGGTCAAGGACTTCGACCCAAGCAATCGCGCCACGAAGGCCAGCATTCGTTTCAATGTCGACATCTCCGATGTCTATTACCTCGAAGACGACGTATGCCAGAAACGTGACATCCCCGTTGTGGACCACCGTGTACTGGACAATGGCATACAGAGCAACGATCTGGGATTAGACTATCAGTTGAATTCCTGCGTGGCCGACGACGAGGGCAATGTGGTCATCGACTTCACCATCAAGAACAACACTGGCGTGGCTATCACGCAGTTCTATCTCGAGACCATGGAAGGCTTTGACGACCGCAGCAACTATTTCGACGGAAGCGTCGTCTCTTGGGCTGTGGGCGACAGCGAGGATTTCGATTGGAGAATCGAGGATGTCACCATTCCACGCGATGGCACTCTCCATGCCCGTGTCCAGGTGGCCAACGTCAGCCCGCAGGCCACCACGCTCACCCTTCTTGCTCAGAACAGTGCCCGCTACGATGTCTTCGACCCCGTTGATCCCATTGTCCGCTTCTTGAACATTACCATAGAAAGATAACCCCCTGTAAAATTATAACTATGAAAAAGAATTATTGGAGATTAATGGCCATCTTGTTGGTGGCAATGTTGAGTGTGGGTCTGGTTTCTTGTGGCGACGACGAGGTCGATGCCCCGGAAGAGGAAACTCCCTCCCAGCCGGAAGAACCCGTTGACGAAGGGCCTAAGCCTGCAGTCTTTAAGTTTGGCAACGCATCCATCAAATGTGAAAATGCTTATTACCGAAAAGATCTTATTACCAATGATACCGAAGCCCTGCACACGGTATATTTTACTGCTGTTGATATGTCGAAACCGTGGAGCATTCCTGCCAAATACGACCAGATAGGCATTCACTTCCGGACATCGGTCAGCCAAGCTCTGCCTCTGGACACGGTCATCAACCTGACGCTGTGGGCAATGAAGGCAAATGGAGACCTGATACTGAGTGATGAAGGCCCCGTACATCTCAAGTTCAGCAGAGACGGTGACCTGACTTTCATTTCCGTCACCGACGTCACTCTGAGCCATAGTGAACTGGGGAAGGACGAAGTATCGCTCACCTTCTACAACAAGGTGCATCCCTTCACTGCGGAGGAGAAGACTGCCGCCAGCGAAGGGCGTTACAACCTTTGTTTTTACAACATCATCGAACAGCCTGCGGAATTTCCTGGTGGCAACGAAGCATTTCCTTCTTGGTTGAGTCAGAACGTCAAATATCCTGCTGTGGCTCAGGAACAAGGAATACAAGGATCGGTCAAATTTAGCTTTACTGTGGGCAAATCGGGTTATTTGGAAGATATCGAGGTTATGCGGTCGCCTGACCCGTCTCTTACCGAGGAGGTTGTTCGCTTGCTGAACATGTCACCCAGATGGAGACCGGCCATGCAGGCTGGCCGATTCATTCGTCAACGCTACAGCTCAAGCATAAATTTCAGCCTGTCTTATTAGTTGGGAGTCAAGTAGATTCCAGTACAATTATTATAGTATTGCGCTAATTTACAATAATAAACAAAGTTGGGAACGCGAAGGAAAAGTAAGTTTTTCTTTCACGTTCCCAACTTTTTTTGTACTTTTGGGGCAAAAATAATGTAGATGCTATGAAGCGAGACGACAATTTCTACATGCAGGAAGCACTGCGCGAGGCGCGTCGGGCACTGGAAGAAGGGGAGATTCCCATTGGGGCGGTGGTGGTGAGTCCGAGGGGAGACATCATCGGTCGCGGTCACAACCTGACGGAGACGCTGAGGGACGTGACTGCACATGCAGAGATGCAGGCACTGACGGCGGCCGCCGATGCCATGGGGGGCAAATACCTGACCGACTGCACGCTGTACGTCACCGTGGAGCCTTGCATAATGTGTGCCGGAGCACTGGGATGGGCACAGGTGGGACGTGTGGTGTACGGTACCAGCGACGAGAAACGAGGTTACCAACGTTTTGCTCCCGAGGCCCTGCACCCGAAGGCTACCGTCACCACGGGCATACTTGAAGAGGAATGCCGACGGCTGATACAGGACTTCTTCCGCCGCAAACGTCACCCTAATTGACTTTTACCACGAATTACTCGAATTAAATACGACCACGATTAAACGGACTAAGACCACGAATTACACGAATTAGATACGACCACGATTAAACGGATTACACGGATTACCACAACGAACGAATAACTACCACGAATTGCACGAATTAAACGAATTAGGCTGGCGCCTCACATCAGGCCGAAGGCAAAATTCGTGTAATTCGTGTAATTCGTGGTCTAAGTAATCCGTCTAATCCGTTTAATCGTGGTCGTATCTAATTCGTGTAATTCGTGGTCTTAGTCCGTTTAATCGTGGTCGTATTTAATTCGTGCAATTCGTGGTAGTTATTCAGCCTCCTCTTCGTAGTGGTTGAAGAGGAAGTCGTTGTAGGGGTACTTCTGTACGTGGAGTTCCCTTACTTTTTTGTACAGTACGTCCTTCAGTTCGTCGATGTTGGTGCGCTCGCGTGCCGAGATGAAGAGGCAGTCGCCCTGGAGGCGTGCCATCCAGGTCTTCATGAGGTCGGCCAGCGAGAGGTTTTCGCGCGTGGCCTCCGTCAGGTCGTCCTCGTCCTTCTCCACCCAGGTGTAGGCATCCACCTTGTTGAAGACTATCATCACGGGTTTGTCGGCGCAGCCCAGGTCGGCCAGCGTCTTGTCCACCACCTTTATTTGTTCCTCGAAGTCGGGGTGCGAGATGTCTACGACGTGCACAAGGAGGTCGGCCTCGCGCACCTCGTCGAGCGTCGACTTGAAGGAGTCCACCAGGTCGGTGGGCAACTTGCGAATGAAGCCGACGGTGTCGGAGAGCAGGAAGGGGAGGTTGTCGATGATGACCTTGCGCACGGTGGTGTCCAGGGTGGCAAAGAGTTTGTTCTCGGCGAACACCTCCGTCTTGGCCAGGAGGTTCAGCAGGGTGGACTTGCCCACGTTGGTGTAGCCCACCAGTGCAACGCGAATCATACGTCCGCGGCCGGAGCGCTGTGTGGTCTTCTGGCGGTCGATGTCGGCCAGTCGCTGCTTCAGCAACGACATGCGGTTCAGGATGATACGTCGGTCCATCTCCAGCTGCGTTTCACCCGGACCGCGCAGGCCCACCGAGCCCTTTCCGCCTCCGCCGCCCGAACCGCCGCCTTGGCGTTCGAGGTGGGTCCAGAGGCGTTGCAGGCGGGGCAGCATGTAGCGATACTGTGCCAGTTCGACCTGCGTCTTGGCGTTGGCCGTCTGTGCCCGCATGGCGAAGATGTCGAGGATGAGGCTCGTGCGGTCCAGAATCTTCACGCGGAGTTCCGCCTCTATGTTGCGCAGTTGCTTGGCCGACAGTTCGTCGTCGAAGATGACCATCCCCACCTCGCGCTCTGCCTCCTCCTCGGCCTCGATGTAGGCGCGGATTTCCTTCAGTTTACCGATGCCCAGGTAGGTGACGCTGCTGGGCCCGTTCATGCGCTGGGTGAATCGCTTGATGGTGACGGCTCCGGCCGTCGTGGCCAGAAATTCCAGTTCGTCCAGGTACTCCTGCGTCTTGCGTTCGTTCTGCTGCGGAGTGATCAGTCCCACCAGGACCGCCGTCTCGGGTCCCTGCTCCTCGTGGTAGTATTTGCGTCGGCCGCCCGCCTGGTCCAGGCCCTCCTGCATGCGGGTGGCTGAGGTGGCCGAGCGGCTGATGTTGTATGAATCCTTCCTGCCCACTATTTCACTCTTATTACCAGATACTTGCTGACGCTCCAGAACTTCTGTGCGTCGGTGATGCGCAGTACGTATTCGCCCTTCTGGTCCTTCTGCAGCGTGTAGGTGCCGGCGGGGTGGGTGGTCAGCATGCTGGCGCTCTTGCTGTAGAGCTTGATTTCCTTCACCACGCGGGTATCAATCTGCGTGAAGTAGTCCTTGTTGAAGTCGCCCGTCTTCAGCACGTCGCCGTCCTTCAGGATTTTCTGTTCCTTCAGTTCGGCCTTCGTTCCGAACACGAACCATGCCGTGTGCAGGTCCTTGTCCTGGTTGGCCAGTGTCTCCGCCTTCTGTCGGTTCTCCTGCGTCAGGTTGTTCACGTTCTCGCTCAGGTTGTCAATCTGTTCGCCCTGTTCGGCTATCAGGATGTCCTTCTCGGCCAGCGAAGCCTCCAGTTCCTGAATGCGCAGGTTCTGCGATTCCAGCTGTTCCTGCAGGTTCTGTATGGTGCGCTCCAGGGCCTTGGCGTTGAAGGTCGTGGTCTTCAGTCGCTGCTGCAGTTGGGCGATGAGGTCGCGGTTCTGCTCCATGGCCTGCTGTATGTACTGCATGTTCTCCTGGATGATGGTGCGCGAGGATGCGCTTTCGGGGTTGCTGTCGGCCACGGTCACGCGTCCCTCGGCCTCGTTGATGCGGCGGAATCCGTCCTGCACCTCGTTCACGCAGTCCATGATTTCGTTCAGTTCTTCGTCCTTCTGGTTGATAATCTGCATCAGCGAGTCGCGCTGGCGCAAGGTTTCGTCGGCTTGGCTTTTGCCGAACTTGTCACAAGAGGCCAGTGCCACCAGGCACAGGGCCATGAAAAGAATCTTTTTCATAACGAATAGTTATTTAGTTGTTTGCGTTGATATTTCGATAACTTGGGGGCTTCGGAGGCCTTAGGGGCCTTAGAGCCCTTAAGGGCCTTAGGGGCCTTAGGGTCTTTAAGGTCCTTAGAGTCCTTAGAGCCCTTAGGGCCCTTAAGGTCTTTTGAGGATTGGGGGTCTTGGGGGCAGCCGCCCACTACTACGACGAACTCCCCGCGGGGCTCCTCCAGCTGGAAGTGCTGCAGGGCCTCGGCCACGGTGCCGCGCACGCTCTCCTCGTGCACCTTCGATATCTCGCGGCACACGCTCACGTGTCGGTCGGGGCCAAACACCTCGGCCAGCTGTTCCAGCAACTTCACCACGCGGTGCGGACTCTCGTAGAGGACGATGGTGCGGGGCTCGTCGGCCAGTTCCTCGAGGCGCGTCATGCGGCCCTTCTTCTGCGGCAGGAAGCCCTCGAAGCAGAACTTGTCGCAGGGCAGGCCCGACGATACCAGTGCAGGCACGAAGGCCGTGGCCCCCGGCAGCGTGATGACCTCCACACCACTGGCTACAGCCTCGCGTACGAGCAGGAAGCCCGGGTCGCTGATGCCGGGCGTGCCGGCGTCGGAGACCAGTGCCATGCGCTCGCCCGCCTGCAGCCTTCCTACGATGCTGCTCACCACCTGGTGCTCGTTGAACTTGTGGAACGAGAGCATGGGGCGGTGTATGTCGAAGTGGCGCAAGAGATTACCCGAGGTACGAGTGTCCTCGGCCAATATCAGGTCGGCTTCGCGCAGCACGCGCAGGGCTCTCATGGTCATGTCCTCCAGATTGCCCACAGGGGTCGGTACAACGTACAATGTTCCCATAATACGGAGCAAAATTACGAAAGTTTTTCCGTATCTCCGCATATTTTCCCCCGAAATTTAAGGATTTCTTTACAACGAAGCGTCGGAAAGTTCCGCCATCGGCGACGAACGGCCGTACGTCGACGATGAACGTACAGACACCGACGATGGATGTACGTTCATCGGCGGTGGCGGAACTTTTCCTCCTTGGGTTGTCATTTTTGTCCCCGCGGCAGGGTGAAAAAGTGGTTGGCGGGCGCATCTTTTTGTCGTAAAAACGACATATCTCCTTGCCGTTCCCAAAAATTCTTCTTAACTTTGCGTCGAAGTATATATTAAATAGGTATAAAGAGACATGTCACTGACCATAGCAGAAAGAAACGACAAGAGCAGCGAGAACCAAGTCGCGGGCACGGGGACTTGGTCGAGTCGCGGAAGTCGAAGAACGGAGTTCAACGGGGAAATCATGCGCCAGGGGCGTGTGGAGGTCATCTGTGGTTCGATGTTCTCGGGCAAGACCGAGGAACTCATCCGCCGCCTGAAGCGTGCGAAGTTTGCCCGTCAGCGGGTGGAAATCTTCAAACCCAGCATCGACACGCGCTACTCCGAGGAGGACGTCGTCTCGCACGAAGGCAACTCCATACCCTCCACGCCCGTCGACTCCTCGGCCAGCATCCTGCTGATGTCGGCCGACAACGAGGTGGTGGGCATCGACGAGGCACAGTTCTTCGACCCCGGCATCGTCGACGTCTGTCAGGAACTGGCGGCCCGCGGCGTGCGCGTCATCGTGGCCGGGCTGGACCTCGACTTCCAGGGACGCCCCTTCGGCCCCATGCCGGCCCTGTGCGCCATAGCCGACGACGTGGCCAAGCAGCATGCCATCTGCGTGCGCTGCGGTGCGCTGGCCTACGTGAGCCACCGCACGGTGCAGGGCGACAAGCAGGTGATGCTGGGCGAAAAGCAGGAGTACGAACCGCTGTGCCGCCACTGCTACCAGGAGGCCACGAAGGGTAAGCAGGGCGACTGATTTTCCTAATTTACCAAAAAAGTATAATCGAAAAGATTGATTTTTCTTTGCATAACGCAGAATTTTATATAACTTTGTCTCACAAATTTCTGCGCTTGGAATGGCACCCTTGCGCTTGTTTTTCGTTTGGATATGTTGGAAAAGGAAATTACGTTTGACAGTTTCATCCGCAGCGTTACGCTCGTACTGATTATTGTGGCCATCGGCCTGCTCATCAACCGGCTGAGTGCCGTATTGCTGCCCTTCTTCATCGCTTGGCTGCTGGCCTATATGCTGTATCCGCTGGTGCGATTCCTGCAGTACAAGTGCCGCCTGCGCAACCGCATACTGAGCATCGCGGTGGCGCTGACAGGCGTAGTGGGCGTGCTGACGGGCGTGATGTTCCTCATCGTGCCGCCCCTCATCGCGGAGGTGACGAAACTGAGCGGCTACGTGGCACCCATAGCCAGACAGTACCTGGGCGAGGGGGGCATCGCCGAGAGCGTGACGCAGTTCGTGGAACGGTTCGTGAACGAAAACGACATCGTGCACCTCATCCAGCAGGACAACGTGCGGCAGGCCCTGCAGGAGGCCCTGGGACAGGCCTGGAACGTGGTGTACCAGACGCTGGGCTTCATCGTGGGCATATTCACGGTCTTCGTCGTCTTCCTCTACATGTTCTTCATCCTGCTCGACTATGAGAAGATCAGCGAGGGGTGGGTCAACCTGATTCCGGCCGACAAGCGCCCCTTTGCCACCCAACTGGCCAGCGACGTGGAGCACGGCATGAATGCCTACTTCCGCGGACAGTCGCTCATCGCCCTCATCGTGGGCATACTCTTCAGCATCGGGTTCCTCATCATCGACTTCCCCCTGGCCATCGGTCTGGGACTGTTCATCGGGCTGCTCAACCTGGTGCCCTACCTGCAACTCATCGGCTTCATCCCCACCATACTGCTGGCCCTGATGAAGAGCCTGGAGACGGGACAGAGCTTCTGGATTATACTGCTCATGGCGCTGGCCGTGTTTGCCGTGGTGCAGACCATCCAGGACATGTACCTGACGCCGCGCATCATGGGTCAGGTGATGGGACTGAACCCGGCCGTCATCCTGCTCTCCCTGTCTGTCTGGGGGGCATTGTTGGGCTTCATCGGACTCATTGTGGCACTGCCGCTGACCACGTTGTGCCTGTCGTATTACCGCCGTTTTGTGCTGAAAGAATAAGGATATAAGGATAAAGGTGATAATTTCTTACCTTAAAAATTTGGTTTTTCGCTCAATTTGCACTAACTTTGCACCCGCATTCGGCAGAATGCACATAGGATGACCCGCTAGCTCAGCTGGTAGAGCACAACACTTTTAATGTTGGGGTCTCGGGTTCGAGCCCCGAGCGGGTCACCACAGGGAAGGAAGTCACGCATGGCTTCCTTCCTGCTTTTTTGGGGGACGGACTGGACTTTTCCTGGGGCAGACTGAACTTTGCAACCGAGTTGCACGATATTCTTCGTACCTTTGCAGCGTGAAACCAAAACATTAGACTCATGGAACACGCACATCATGAACATCACGACCATCATGAACATCACGACCATCACGAACATCATGGTCACCACCACCATCATCATCATGCCATCCCCACGCAATCGATGAATGGTATCTTCGTTTTCTCCATCGTCCTGAACCTGCTGTTCGTGGGCATAGAGGCCATCGTCGGACTGACGCAGCACTCGCTCTCGCTGCTCTCCGATGCCGGGCACAACCTGAGCGACGTGTTCAGTCTGCTGCTCGTGCTCATTGCCTTCCAACTGGCCAAAGTGCACCCCGGCGAGCACTACACCTACGGACTGAAGAAGAGTTCGGTGCTCATCTCCCTCCTCAATGCCATCCTGCTGCTGGTGGCCGTCGGGGGCATCATCATCGAGAGCATACACAAGTTCAGTCAGCCCGTCGACGTCAACGGCGTGGCCGTTTCGTGGACGGCCGGCGTGGGCATACTGGTGAACGGACTGACAGCCGCCTTGCTGATGCACGGACAGAAGCAGGACATAAACGTTCGCGGGGCCTTCCTGCACATGGTGGCCGACACGCTGGTGTCGGTGGGTGTGGTCATCTCGGGCATCATCATCACCTGGACCGGCTGGAACATCGTCGACCCCATCGTGAGTCTGGCCATTGCCTGCGTCATACTCTTCTCCACTTGGGACCTGCTGACGGACAGTCTGCGACTGGTGGTGGACGGCACTCCCGAGGGCATTGAGCCCGAAGCCGTGCGCCAGCATCTGGAGGAGACCGAACACGTGAAGGAGGTGCACCACATACACATCTGGGCCATGAGCACCACCGACAATGCACTGACGGCCCACGTCGTCATCGACAGTCTGGAGAACATGGAGACGGTGAAGGCCGAACTGAAGGCCCGTCTGCGCCAGTCGGGCATCGCCCACTCCACCCTGGAGTTCGAGACGTCGGCCTGCCATTGCCACGAACACGAGTGCGAAGAATGACGTCCGCTGCTATGGGCGACGGATGCTGTCGGCAATGACGATGGGATAGACCATGGCCCCGTAGCCGCACCAATAGCCGAGGCCTCCGCGTATGTTGGTCTGGGGATTCTTCTTGACGGAGGTCATGGGGAAGTTGCCCAGGGTCATGTTCCGTTCCATCTGCTCCCAGAAGCGGAAAGAAAGGCTGTCCATGCTTGCGAACTTCACGAGCAGCGTGTCGGACTCCTTGAAATAAGGTACGTAGGTGTCCCGTTCCGTCACCAGGCGCCCTTTGTAGACATTCGCTTCCACCTCCTCGCCGGGGGCGAACACCTCGTTGCTGAGCGTCTGCATGTAGGACGAGAAGAACATGCGCGAGCGGCGCCCCATGCAGGTGAAGAACTTATAGTAGCGGCGCTCCGCCAGGTCGTCGTGGAAGAAGGCATGCACCTGGTACAGCGTGTCGGAGTCGTGGCAGCGGCTGACGCGCAGCGAATCCAGCGGGACGGGTTGCGGTATGGTGGTCTCGGCCTCGGCATGGAAGTCCTTGTAGTCCACCGTCAAGTGATACCGGCCTCCGGGCTTCCCTCGGAGTCGGCTGGTGGTGTAGACATAAGGCGGAAAGTAGCGCCGGTCTAACTTGCCCGTCAGCACCACCTCCTCCTCACCGTCGCTGATGGCCACCCGGGCCCATCGGAGGATGTATTGCCCCAGTTCGTCCAGTTCCTGCCTTTCCTCAGTGACGGGCACTGTCGTGGTGACGATGACGACGGGGAAGTCGCCGCTGTCTATCCATCCCTCCACCACCAGTTGCAGGGGCGTGTCGACCTCGTAGTCTGTCAGGCACGATGTGAGGATGAACAATGGAAGGAGGAGGCAGAATCGTCGTAGCATGATTTCAGAACTTTAGGAAATAGCTGATTGATGGCAAGATGTACTTGAATATCGAAAAATGGGAATAGAGGAAACGTCCGTTGTGGACTTTCAGTCTGCAGGTGACGTCGTTTTCCTGCATCGTGGCATTGTAGACGGACAGGTTCAGTCCGCTCTGCCGCAAATGCCGCGAGGGCAGCAAGTAGTTGACCGACAGGTCGAGCCGGTTGTAGGGCTTCAGTCGGCGGGCGTTGTGCGGTCCGTACTTTGCCAGGAGCATTCCGTTGGTGATGTAGAAGGATTCGGGTGCCGTGAAGGGGGTGCCGGAGGCAAAGACATAGGTGGCGGCTATGGTCCAGTGGCGGTTGATGTTCCAGTTGACCAAGGCGTTAATCTCGTGCGGCCTTTCGTGGCTGGCTGGGAAGGAGCTTTGGTAATTGTCTTCGCGGAACGAGCGTCGGGCCCTGCCGTAGGCATAGCTCACCCAGCCTGTGACGCGTCCGGTCCGCTTTGTGGCCATGATGCTGACTCCGTAGTTGTGCCCCTTGCCATGCAAGAGGTTGTCGGCCAGTCGGTAGTCGTTGTTGAGGAACTTCATCATGTCGCCGTCGTATTCCACCTGGTTATAGAGCCGTTTGTAGTAGATGTCGGCCGAGAGGCGCCAGCGTCCGTCCGCCAGATAGACGCAGGCTGAGAAGTTGGCGTTGTGGCCCCACTGAGGCGGACACATCTCTCCGATGCTGGTCCAGAATTCGGTGGGCATGCCCATGGCGCTCGTTCCGGTCTGGAAGAGATACTGATGGCGCAGGGCATAGTCGACCGACAGTTGCCAGTTGCCAGGCGCGAAGGTGACCCTCAGCGAGGGGTCGGCAGCCAGGTGGGCCTTGCGGGTGTAGTCGATGTAAGCCGACGTGCGCAGGCCGGCCGCCAGTTCGAAGTTGGCGGGCAAGGGCAGGGTGTAGTTGGCGTGCAGGCTATACTCCTGTGTGTGTTGTCGGGATTGTGGTGAGAGGTTTCGGTTGAACACATTGTCGGCTTGCGGACTCTGGGGGAGCAGATTGTGCCAGACGGCTTCGGAGCCCACCTGCCAACGTTTCCATTCCAAGAGGTTGCGCCAACCCAGGTCGCAGATGTCGGAAGGCAGGCGGAAGAGCATGTCGGCCTGGGAGAGATGCAGGCGGTTGTAGCTGCGAGTGTTGTAGAGTGTGCTTCTGAGGTGGAGGCTGTCGCCCCGTCCGTAGTCCCAGTGGAGGGCCGTCGTGTGGTTGCCCCATTTCAGCTTCAGGGTGGCCTGATATTCGTCCTGCCGGATGTTGGTGCGGTCCTGGCCCCAATATCCGTCCACCCATATTCGGTGCCCTTTGGCCGGTTGCCAGACGAAGGTGGCATTCACGTCGCCAAAGGCGTAGCGCAAGCTCATGTCGTCCAATGTCAGCCAACGGGAATAGAGCAGATTGATGTACGAGCCGCGGCCCGAAAGGATGAGGCCCGAGCGCTTGCCGGTGGGAATGAGCAGCGTGCCCTGCGACGAGAGCAGTCCCACGCTCGCCTCTCCGCGGATGCTGTCGGGGATTGCGGTGGGCAGATTCATGGTCAGCGTGCCGCCCAGGCGCGAAGGGTCGGAGGCCTGGTTGGCCCCCCTCTTCAGGGTGAGGCTTTCGTAGTGCGAAGCGTTGAAGACGGAGAAGATGCCCAGGAGATGAGAAGCATTGTAGACGGGCACGCCCTGTATGGTCAGGAGGTTGTGGGTGTTGTCGCTGCCTTGGATGTGCAAGCCGGCGTCGATTTCCGAGTTCGTCTGCACTCCGGGCAGCATGCGGGCATAGTGAACGGGGTCGGCATTGCCCAGAAAGCGGGGCAGCGTCTCCAAGGCACGCATGTCCCATGTCAGACTGCCGTCGCCCTGTAAACCAACGGCGGTGGCCGCCACCTGTCGGGTGACGACCACCGTCTTCATCTGATGGACTGCAGTGTCGGGCTTCGTCTGTCCCATCAGGGACAAGGGCAGCAGACTAATCCCACATATCTTCAGCCGTATCTTCCTGGTCTTCAAATGCATCTATCAGATCCTTGAAGGCATCTTCGGTGAAATATTCTTCGAAACTGTACGAAGCGCCATTGGCGAAATTGATGATGGGTTCGGCGCCCCATTCTACATAGGTTTGTCCGCCAGTGCTCCACTCATAGTCCTTGAAGGGCTCCAGCGACAGCCAAGCCTGCTTGAAGTTGCCGCCGTTGTAGTAAACGAAAGCCTCGTAGCGCGTATTTGCCCGTCCGATGGCACGTTTGTAGGCAGCCTCGTTCTCCTGGTTGTCGTCGGCATCGTCCATGTCGTCGATGAGTCCGTGCAGGTCCTTGATGGTGCCCTTCACCTGCACCTTGCCCAGGAAGTCGAGTGCGAAGATGCCGCTCTGGGCATTTGAGTTTGTCAGCGCGTCTTCAATCTCGTCGTCGTCCATGTCGTACCAGTCGGTGAGTGTCTTCGCGGGAATGTTCTTGAGGTCGCTGCTGAAGGTGACGGTGACCAGTGTCTCGTTGTTCTTCTGCACGGTAGCCTTGGCGGATGCGCTGGTGGCGGAGTATTTCACGTTCTCCGTCTTGATGGTGTAGCCGTTGTTGAACCTGGTGGTGCTGGCAAAGGAGAATCGGCTCTTGCTCAGGTCGAACTCTTCGCCAGAGAGGGAAGCCAGGTCTATGGCAATGGTGTTGCTGATGAGCGTTGTCCCGTTCTCGGTCAGGGTCACCTCAATCTTTTCGGGCACGCCGATGGTGTATTGCGTACGGTCGTAGTATTCGGTGGGAGTGTTTGTGCGTTCGTCCCACTCGTCTCTTGTCCAGTCGTCCACATCGAAGAGGTGCACCTTCGCGACCTTGCCGCTGGTGGCGAGCTTCAGCACGCACTGCTCGCCCTTCTGGTTGTTGAAGATGAACTGCAGGTCGTTGGCGTCGGTGTAGTTCCACTTGCCGTTGCGGGCCGTCCACTGTCCCTTGAAGTTCGAGGCCAGGATGGTGCTCTTGTAGCAGTTGTAGATATATTTGCGCCACCCGTCGTCCTCCGTCTTGATGTTGACGATGTCGCCCATGAGACGGTCCAAGATGTCCTCAGCCCAGTCCTCGACATTGTCCCAATCGGAATCTTCGATGTAGCGTTCGTTGACGTAGTTGGCCAGGTCCACATAGTTGCGGAAGTCGTCGACCCGCACCTTTCTGTTCATCTCCAGGGCCACGTCCTCCAGATACTGCTGTTGCTTTTCGGGCGCCCACTCCTCGTTGGCAGGTTCCAGGTCCGGTTTGCTGGGGTTGTCGCCGGGCTTTTCGGTCGGATTGTCGTCGATGTCGGCTCCGTCGTCGCCGCAAGACACCATTATGCTTGGCAACACAACCAGTGCCATAGCATACAATAGATACTTCGCTTTCATGTTCTTCTTTATTAAAGGGTTAATATTTCTCTTCCCAGAATGCAAAACTCATCACTTCGCAGGCAAAGTTATGCAAAAAGCAAATAATTAACAAATATTTCCGTCGGAAAAACGCCAAATATATTTGCGTTTTCGCTCGCTTATTCGTATCTTTGAACTACATTCTTAGATACTCACGCTCGGATTTCCTCAAATAAATTTGGGAAATCGCTCGCTTATTCGTATCTTTGAACTACTTTCTTAGATACTCACGCTCGGATTTCCTCAAATAAATTTGGGAAATCGCTCGCTTATTCGTATCTTTGCAGCCACAAACCGAAAAAACGTAAAAAACCAATACCACTATGGACGACTATCCGGCGGAAAATGACAAACGCATAGGGTAGGGTGGCAAGAGGCCGCTCTCCCTTGAGACTCATTTCTCTTACACAAACACATTCAAGGAGGAAAGGCCAATGCTAACATTCTGGAACACTTCAGGTGGTCTGCGGACCATCGAACAATGGGAACCCAACTGCTGGGTGCAGGTGACATGTCCCTCGCAGGACGACGTCGACTTCCTGCAAAACGAACTTCACGTGCCCGACTACTACATATCCGACATCGCGGATACCGACGAGCGCGCCCGCTACGACATCGACGAGGGCTGGGTGCTCATCATCCTGCGCATACCCTACGTCAAGGAGGTCAAGTCGCGCACACCCTACACCACCATCCCCCTGGGTATCATCATGAAGGGCAACGTCTGCATCACGCTGTGCAACTTCGAGACGAACATGATGATAGACTTCGTCACCTACCAGCAACGGCGCGGCCGGGGATTCACCGACGCCGTCGACATGGTCTTCCGCCTGTTCCTCTCCTCGGCCGTATGGTACCTGAAGCGGCTGAAGCAGATATCCGCCCGCATCGAGCAGGCCAAGCTCAACCTCGACCGCAACGTCGACAACCAGGACCTCATCGCCCTCTCCCGACTGCAGGACAGCCTGACCTACTTCGTCACCTCCATCCGTGGCAACGAGAACCTGCTGTCGAAGCTGAAGTTCAAACTGCCCGTCGACGAACTGGATGCCGACATGATCGAGGACGTCAACATCGAGATGAGCCAGGCACGCGAGACCACCAACATCTACTCCAACATCCTGGAGTCGACCATGGAGACCTATGCCAACATCATCAACAACAACATGAACAAAGTCATGAAGATGCTCACCAGCATCACCATCATACTCATGTTCCCCACGCTCATCACCAGCATGTTCGGCATGAACCTCATCAACGGCATGGAGACCTGGCGCCTCGGCTTCCCCATCGCCCTCGCCCTCTGCGTCTGCACCACACTCTTCTTCTGGTGGTATTTCAAGCGCCGCTCGTGGTTCTGACGGGTCCCGAATCATAAAAAATTAGGGTCTTGCGACATTTTTATCCCGAAATATTAGGCAATTAATGATTTTTTGCATTAATTTGCACCTTGTATGTAGTTATTGCAATCCGAATCATTACCTAAAAACAAGAAAATGATGGACTCTTTAGATCAGACCAAAGTAAACGAGACAGCCGAGGAAGTAGTTTCTCAGGAAGTCGCAGAACCCGTGGAAAATGTAGAAAACACCGAGCCGGCATCCGCTGCCCCCGAGGAGACACCCGCCGAGCCCCAAATCCCCCTGATGAACACCAAGGAGGAGGTCGTGGCCCGCGCCCAGGAAATAGCCCAGCAGGACGACGGAGGCAACAAGCAGGAACTCGAACTCCTCAAGCAACTCTATTACAAATACCACCGTGCCGACCTGGCTGCCCGCCAGCAGGCCTACGTTGAGGCCGGAGGCGACCCCGAGGCCTACCAGCCCGAACCCGACCCCACCGAAGAACCCTTCAAGCAGGCCATGCAGCAGATACGCCAGCGCCGCGCCCAGCTCCAGGCCGAACAGGAGCAACAGCGCGCCCAGAACCTCGAGCGCAAGCAGGCCGTCATAGAAAAAATAAAACTCCTGGCCACCACACCCGAGGAGGCTGGAAAGTCCTACGACGCATTCAAGGAACTGCAGGCCGAATGGAAAGAAATCGGCCCCGTACCCGTCGAGAACGTCTCCGAAGTATGGAAAAACTACCAGCTCTACGTAGAACAATTCTACGACATGCTCAAGCTCAACATCCAGTTCCGCGAGTACGACTTCCGCAAGAACCTCGAGGCCAAGACCCTCCTCTGCGAACAGGCCGAACGCCTCGTCGGCGAGAAAGACGTCGTCAAGGCCATCAACCAACTCCAGACCCTCCACCAGGAATGGAAAGAAATAGGCCCCGTGGCCAAAGACCTCAGAGAGGAAATCTGGAACCGATTCAAGGAGGCCAGCACCGTCGTGCGCAAGCGCCACCAGGAATACTTCGAAGCCCGCAAGGCCCAGGAGGAAGAAAACCTCGCCCGCAAGACCGAACTCTGCGAACAGGTAGAAGCCATCCCCACCGACGGACTCAAGACCTTCGCCGACTGGGACGCCAAGACCCGCGAAATCATCGACCTCCAGTCCGTCTGGAAGACCATCGGCTTCGCACCCCAGAAGGTCAACACCCAGATATTCGAACGCTTCCGCGCAGCCTGCGACAAATTCTTCACCGCAAAGGCCGCCTACTTCAAGAGCGTCAAGGAAGAACTTAACCAAAACCTCGCCCGCAAACGGGAACTCGTGGAGAAGGCCGAAGCCCTGCAGGACAGCACCGAATGGAAGCAAACCTCAGACGCACTCATCGAACTCCAGAAACAGTGGAAGACCATCGGCGCCGTGCCCCGCAAGGTCAGCGACGAACTCTGGAAGCGCTTCGTAGGCGCCTGCGACCACTTCTTCGAAGCCAAGAACCAAGCCACCGCCGGAGAACGCGAGGAACAGAAGCAAAACCTCGAGAAGAAGCAGAACATCATCGAACGCCTCCGCGCCCTGGCCGACAACGCCGTCGACGTCTCCGCACAGAAGGTCCACGAACTGCAAGCCGAATGGAACGCCGTAGGCTTCGTGCCCATTCGCGACAAAGACAAGCTCTACAAGCAATACCGCGAAGTCGTCGACCAACTCTACAAGCAATTCAACCTCCAGCACGCCGAGCAGCGCCTCAACAGCTTCAAGACCACCCTCCGCGTCAGCGCCGAAGCCGGAGCCAACACCCTGGCCCGCGAGCGCGAACGCCTGACACGCGCCTTCGAGATCATGAAGTCCGAACTGCAAACCTACGAAAACAACATCGGCTTCCTCTCCGCCAGCAGCAAGAAGGGCAACAGCCTGGTGGCCGAAATCCAGAAGAAGGCCGACAAACTGAAGGACGAACTCGACCTCCTGCGCAAGAAAATCAAGGCCGTAGAGGCCGAGATGCGGCGCGAAGCCTCCGAGCAGAAGCCCGAATAGAGACATCACAGCGTCAGGGCAAAGGTCGTCAGCGGCCCCTCCAGCAGCTCCAGACTGCCGCCCTGCATGGTCACAATCCTGCGGCTCAGGGACAAACCAATCCCCGAGCCGCAACGTTTTGTCGTGAAGAAGGGCACAAAGATGTTTCCCCGCGCCTCCGCCGGTATGGGCCTGCCGTCGTTCCAGACGAGCAGACTCACGCGACGCCGCCCTTCGGGCTCCCCCTTCTCGCGAGGCACCTCCGTCCCCCTTATGCTCATCCGCTTGGCTTCCGCCTCCGCAGCGTTCTTCGTCAGGTTTATCAGCACCTGGCGCAGCAGACCGCGGTCCGTCCGCACCGTCATCGCCCCGTCCACCTCCGTGCACCACTCCAGTTCCGGAAACAAGCCCCGCACCTCCTCCACCACCTCGGCCACCCGCACCTCCTCCGGCACGGGCTGTTGCAGGCTGGAGAACTTGCGGTACGAGTCCACGAAGTCGCCCAGATGCCTCGCCGCTGTGTGAATGGCGCGTATGCCCTCCTCCAGTTCCGTCCCCTGCACATCCTTGCGCGCCATCATGGCCTGGCTGATGCTCGCTATGGGCGCCGTAGCATTCATGATTTCGTGCGTCAGCACCCGCGTCAGCCGTTCCCACGATTCCACCTCGCTCTGCCGCGTCTGCTGTCGGATGATGTCGCCCAGTTGGTTCAGCGTCTCCTGCATGGCCCGTTCGCCCGGCAACAGTCCGTCCGTCTTCAGCCGAAACTGGAAGTCCCTGTTCCGTATGGCCTCGCTCATCAGACGCGCCCTTGTGCGCAGGCGCCGCTGGTGGCGCACCACGAGCCATGCCACCACCACGCCTATTCCTATAATTATATACAGCATCATTTTCATTTCCGTTTCAGTCTGTTATACAGCGTCTGGCGCGTTATGCCCAACAGTTCGGCAGCCTTCGACATGTTGCCGTGGCTCACGTCCAGGGCATGGCGAATGTGCTCCGCCTCCACGGTGTCCAGTTTCTCTATGCTGTTGTGCTTTTGCAGCACATCCTGCAGTTTGTGCATCAGTTCGTCGTTGTTCCAGGGCTTCACGATGAAGTCCGCCGCCCCCGACTTCAGTCCCCTGACCGCCAGGCTCACCTCGGCGTATGCCGTCAGCAACACCACGGGCACCGTCGGAAACCGTTTGCGCAGGGCCCGCAGCCAGAACAGCCCCTCCTGTCCCGAGTTCACACCCAGCGAGAAGTTCATGTCCAGCACCACCAGGTTCACCTCCTCGCGCTCCATGGTCTTTATCAGCAACTCCGGGTTGTCGAGCGTCAGTATGCGGTCGAACATCGCCCCTAACGTCATCCGCAGGGCTGTCAGTATGGCCTGGCTGTCATCCACCGCCAGTAGTGTTCCGTATTTCTCCATAATCAATGTGTATGATGATGCAAAGATAGAAAAATATTGCGAGAACATGGCCCCCTGCGCATCGGAAAATAGGTCGTGCACAGTGCCTTTCCCCGGAAAGTGTAAAGGAATCATACACATTTGTGTAAAATATCTTGCCACTATACGTTTTTCCTCGATAAAACTTTTCTCCCTTGTGTCAGGTATTCTACCTTTGCATCAGATTTCAACAAACGAACGACAGATATGAAACAACTCTTTCTCATCTCGATAGGTTGGGCGCTGGTCGGCCTCGCATGCTGCAACACCATCGCAGCCCAGGAGCCAACCCAGCAGCCCACCCCCATGACTGCCGCCGACTGCATGGCCTACGCCGTCAGCCACAATCGCGACGTACGCAAGGCAGCACTCACACTCGACAGCTACCAGGCCAACCGCCTCGGGGCCATTGGCGACTTCCTGCCAGCCGTCTCGGCCAGCGGTTCGGCGCAGTACAACTTCGGCCGAGGCATCGACCCCGAGACGAACACCTACACCAACGTGACCACCTTCTCCAACGGTTTCGGCATTTCCGCCTCCCTGCCCGTGTTCGACGGACTGGCCCGGCTCCACGCCCTGCGCATGGCCCGTGCCGACGTGCTTATGGGCAAGTCGGCCCTCCAGCGTCAGCAGGCCGACGTGGCCCTGCAGACCCTCCAGGCCTTCATCGATGCACAATATTACCAAGGCACCGTGGCCATGGCCGAGGAGAAGGAGGAGGAGAGCCTGCTCTTGCTCCGCCAGGCGCGCCTCCTGGAGGAGGTAGGACGGAAGTCGCCAGCCGACGTCGCACAGATGGAGGCTCAGCAGGCCGAGGCCAGCGTGGAAGTCATCAGGCAGAGAAACCTTCTGCAACAGGCCATGCTCAACCTCAAGCACATCATGAATTGGCAGGAGAAGCCCTTGTTGTTAGCCCCCATAACGGAGGAAAGCCCCCTCCCTTCACGGGAGGGTTGGGGAGGGTTGGGGAGGGTCTTTGGGAGGGTCTCTGAGAACGTCCTCTGAGCGCCAAGCCTTCTACAACATGGAGTCGGCCCATCATGCCCTGCGCCGTGCCAAGGCCAGCCTCTGGCCCAGCATCTCCCTCTCGGGCGGATGGAGCACTTCCTACTACAAGACATTGGACGCGCCCGGCACCCTGTCCTGGGGCGAACAGATGCGCCAGCACCGAGGCGAGTGGGTGGCCGCTAATGTCTCGTTCCCCCTCTTCGGGCGCCTGGGCACCATGACGAGCATTCGCCGCGCCCGCAATAACTACAGGTTTGCCCAGGAGGACTACCAGCAGAAGTTGGAAGAACTGGACCGCCTCCACCGCGAGGCCATCCTCGATGCCGAAGCCTACCGCCGCGAGGCCGAGGGCATGCTCAGGAAGGTGGAGGCCGACAGCCTGGCCTATACGCTGACGCGCCACCAGTGGGACGAGGGCTTATCCACGGCCATCGACGTCAAGAACACCTCCGCCACCCTGCTCAACAGTCGCGCACGCCTCCTCCAGGCCCGTCTGATGGCTGTGTTGAAGCGGTACCTCGCCGACCGTCTCTCTCCCAGTCCCGTCCTGCGGGGTATGGAAGCAGAATGGGGAAGGGATTATGAAACTGAGATGAAAATAAATAATTTACGAATCAATAACTAAAACATTCCTCCCCTCTCTCCACGGGAGGGGCTGGAGGAGAGCCTATTATGGACAAGAAGATAGAACTCACGCGCACCGAACGGCTGCGCAAGTGGTGGCCACTCGCTGTGGCTGCAGTGACGGTGGTGGCCGCCATCGGGTGGCTGCTCTTTGGCAACCACAGCAGCACGCTGCGGGTGGCCAGTGACGAACTGACACTCAGCCCCGTCACCCGGGCAGAGTTTAAGGACTACGTGCGCACCTCCGGGCAGGTGATGCCCATCGAGGTGGTACAGATAGCCCCCGAGGAGGGTGGCATCGTCATGGAGAAGGTGGTGGAGGAGGGCGCCCACGTCCGCCGTGGCGACGTCATCGTCCGCCTCTCCAATGCCAACCTCGACCTGCAGATTCTCAATGCCGAGGCCGAACTGGCCGAGAAGCAGAACATGCTGCGCAACACTCAGGTGGCCATGGAGCAAGACCGGCTCAACAACCTCACCGAACAGGCACAGCTGGACATGGACACCGAGCGCAAACGTCGCACCTACCAGCAGAACGAACGCCTCGTGGACCAACAGCTCATCAGTCGCGAACAGTACGTCCAGAGCCGCGAGGAATATGAACTGGCCGCACGCAAGAAGCAACTCGTAGCCTCCCGCCTGCGCCAGGACAGCATCTACCGCTCCGTCCAGATGGACCAGATGGAGGACAATCTGGCCGCCATGCGCCGCAACGTAGTCCTTGTGCGACAGCGGCGCGACAAACTGGAGGTGCGCTCCGCCATCGATGGCGAACTGGGTCTCCTGGACGTAGAATTAGGCCAAAGTCTCTCCCCGGGGCAGAAGATAGGACAAATCAACGACCTCCGCGACTATAAGGTGCAGGCCGAGGTGGACGAACACTACATCGACCGCTTCCGCCCCGGTCTCCAGGCCACCGTGGAGCGCGAGGGCCAGACCTTCGCTATGCTCGTGCGCAAGGTCTATCCCGAGGTGCGGCAGGGCAAGTTCCGCGTCGACTTCCTCTTCACCGGCCCCCGCCCCGGTCGGCTCCGCTCGGGCCAGACCTTCTACCTCAATGTCGAACTCGGCCAGTCGGCCCAGGCCGTCCTCATTCCCCGCGGCACTTTCTTCCAGACCACCGGCGGACAGTGGATATTCGTCCTCTCCCGCGACGGCCGCCATGCCTACCGCCGCCCCATCCGCATCGGACGCCAGAATCCGCGCCACTACGAGGTCCTCGAGGGACTGGAACCCGGCGAGTGCGTCATCACCTCGGGCTACGAGGCCTACAAGGACTATGAACAATTGGAGATAAAATAAAGTATGGAAATATTAAGAAATATCTATTACATGGCTCGCCGCGCAAGGTGGCCATACGCTCCGAACTCATGGCCCTGCAGGCATGGCGCGCTGCGAATGCCAATCCGATAGCGAGCATCAAGGGCTGAACGAAAGGACGAAAAAAGTGGCGGCGGGCATGCAAGGTTTCCGGCTTTGCGCGATTCCTAATATAGGAATGACGAAAAGGATGGAAAGCATGAGAAAGTGGAGCATGGCGCTGACGCTGGGCCTGACGCTGGCGGCCAGCGGGGCGTGGGCCCAGGGGGCGGACAGTCTGCAGACGGACACGATGTGGGTGGACTGGTACGTGACGCCGGAGCCTACGGGCGACGTGGAGCAGTTGCCCGACTTCGGGGAAATGACGGAGAGGCTGGCGGCCGCGGACGCGCAGGTGGACTACAGCGAGGCCGCGGACTTCGACATCGGCGAACCGCGCTTTGCCTTGGTCAACATCACGGGGCTGGCGGCACTGCCCACTGCGAAGACCGACGTGCGGCAGGTGTGGGTGGAGGTGAACGACGGAGGGGGCAACCGATTCCGCAAGCGGGCGCTGCTGAAGGCGCAGGGCGGCTGGTCGCTGAAGTTCCCTAAGCGCAACTTCTCCTGCCAGTTTTGCGAGGGCGACTGGTCGGGCACGGCCACGACGGGCATCCGCATCGGCCAGTGGGTGCGTCAGGACGAGTTTCACTTCAAGGCTTTCTATACCGACTTCCTCCGCGGCATCGGCGAGGTGGGCTACAAACTGTTCCGTGCCATGGTGGCCGACAGGCCCCCCTACTGGGAGCGGGGCGGATGCGGGACACCGTCGCGGCGCGCCCGCTGCCTGCCCGACGGGTTCCCCTGTGCCGTCTATCTGGAGGGCAAGTTCCTGGGCCTGTATGCCTGGCAGTTGAAGAAGAGCCGCAAGAACATGAACATGGAGCGGGGCAACCCCCTGCACATCCACCTGGACGGCAATCTCAACAACTCCACGCTGTTCCGCGGCTCCGTGCAGTGGAGCCAGTTCGAGGTGCGCCACCCCAAGGCTGCCGACTGCACGGAACAGACCCGGGAGGCCATCGTCCGCCTGAGCCGCTACCATGCCGAACTGGCCAGCCTGGAGGCCTCGGGGGCCGACAGCCTGACCATGAGGCGCGCCCTGGCGGAGAGGTTCGACATGGCCAGTCTGCTGGACTACGACGTCTTCTACCAGTTTGTGTGCAACTGCGACGGGTCGCTGAAGAACTGGCAGTGGTTCTCCTACGACGGTCGCCGGTGGCTGGTTGCTCCCTACGACCTCGACCAGACCTTCGGCCTCAACCTCTACGGTGTGGTGCGCCCGGCCGTCTGGCAGCATTCGCCCCTCGTCGAGGGCCCCTTCTACTGGGTGGAGCGCTACTGCCAGCGCGAACTGGCTCTGCGCTATGCCCAGCTGCGCGCCGCCGGTGTGCTGGCAGAGGATGGCATACTGCCCCTCATGCGCGACTGGCACGAGAGGGTGCCCGAGGAGATGCACCGGCAGGAGAGGGTACGCTGGCCCGACAGTCCCTGCTTCGGCGAGGCCATCTGCAACGCCGGATGGCGGCCCTCCTCCGACTGGGAACACTACACCACGACGCCCGACTACAGCGCCTCGGCCAGCTACGGGGCGGGCGACCTGTGCAAACTGGAGGGGCGCCTGTGGCAGGCCACGCAACCGTCACGGGGCGTGCGTCCCTATCTGCGTAACTCGCAGCGCGACTCCCTGCAGCGTCTCGAACGGTGGGTGGCCGACCGCCTGGCCTATCTGGACGAACACTACCATGTCCGCGAGCTCCTGCAGTCGGTGGGGCCCGTACCAGTGCGTCCGGACGTGCCCTCCACCCTCTACAACCTTCTGGGCCAGCCCGTAGTCCGTCCCCGCCGCGGCATCTATGTCAGGGGAGGGAGGAAGGTGCTCATCAAGTAGTCGCACTGCCCCGGAGTGTAAAAGAATCATACACTTGGGTGTCTAATTTTTAGACATTCTGCATCCGCCAGGGCCCGGGGCCTTGGCGGTTTCGTTTGGGTGACGTAACTTTGCAAGCGAAAAACGAACGCAGAAATGAACAGTTACTTCACCTTCCTGTCACGAAACAGGGTCTACACCGCCATCGAGGCCATCGGCATGGCCTTGGCACTGGGATTCATCATCCTGCTGGTTGCCTACGCGAAGACGGAGTTCAGCGTGGGGCGCAACCTTCCGAACGCCAATCAGATATACACTCTGGGCACTGGCGATATGTTTGGCATGACGCTCGACACGCCCGTGGAGTTCTTCCCACAGGTGCCCGAAATCGACACGTGGACGCGCATCGCAAACGGTATGGTAGAGGATGTGGTGGTCGGCGACGAATACTTCAGCACCACATCGGCCTTCATCGACTCCACCTTCTTCCAGTTCTTCGACTTCCGCCTGACGGGCTGCGACCGTCGGTGCGTGCAGACCGACAGGAACGAGGTCATCCTCTCGGAATCGTTCGCTCGCAAGGCCTTCGGCACCGAAGAGGCCATAGGGAAGAGACTGACCGTCGGCCAGGAGCAGTTCACCGTCTGCGGCATAGTGCAGGACTTCGGGCGCAAGGACCTCTTCCAGCCCGCCGACATCTTCTACAGCATCAAGCGGGCCTACAAGTGCTACCAGCGCATGGACAACTTCGGCAACACGCTCACCTTCCTCACCCTGAAACCTGGGGCCGACAGCCAGGCCGTGGCCCGGAAACTGCTGAAGAAGTACACGGAATACTGGCGGGAGTTCTATGCCGAGGACAACAGTACGGGCAAGATGCTGTGGGGCTCCACGCTCACGCCCTTCGACGAGGTCTATTTCTCATCACTCAACAGTTTTACCGTCATCAAAAAAGGCAACCGCAACCTCGTGGAGGTGCTGCTGCTCGTAGCCTTTGTGCTGTTGGTTTCGGCCTGCTTCAACTACATCAACCTCTCCGTGGCGCTCACCAGTAAGCGCGCCAAGGAGATGACCATGCGCCGCGTCCTGGGTGCCCAGCGGTGGACCATCGTGCTGCGCTACATTGGCGAGGCCTTCGTCTTCACGGCAGGCTGCTTCGTGCTGGGCTGCCTTGTGGCCCACCTGCTCCATCCGCTCCTGGAGGAATGGCTCACGACGACCATCCCCCTTTGGCCCGACTGGCAGACCGCCGCCGTCGGCATCTTCGTCCTGCTGTTGCTCTCCGTCGTGTCCAGTCTGCTGCCCGCCATGCTCGTGCTGCAGTTCCGGCCGTTGGACGTGGTGAAAGGCACGTTCCAGGTGAAGAATAAGATGGTGTTCAGCCGCATCTTCATCGTCGTGCAGAACGTCATCAGCATGACCCTCATCGCCGTAGCCCTGACCATGACCCTGCAGATGCACCACCTGCTGACGCTGCCCACGGGCTACGAGACCGACAGCCTCGTCTTCGTCAGTTCGTGGGACATCGGCTACAAGGCCGACCGGCAGGAGATACTCCGCCAGCGGCTGTTCACCCTGCCGCAGGTGGAGGCCGTAGGACGGATGGGCAGTGTTCCCTTCCATGCCAGCTACAACGGCCTGCACGATGCTGAGGGCAATACTTCGTGGATATGCCTGTCGAGCATGGACACCACCGCCTTCCGCCTCCTGGGCTTCCGCATTGCCGAACGCTTCTCCGCCCCCACCGACAGCCTGTGCTGGATAGACCGCGAGACGCAGCAGCGCTATCAGGTCAGTGCTGCCCACCCCACCATCGAAGGCGACGATGGGGGCACGACGGGCCTCATCTCCATGCAGCCTCAGTTCACCGTCTGCGGCGTCGTCGAGAACTACCGCAGCGGCATGGCCAACTATACTCCCAAATTCGACGATGCTCACAACGTGATTCGCCTCCTTGCTCCCGACGATTGGTCGTGGTGCTACGTTGTCAAGGTGCGTGGCGACCGCACAGAGGCACTCTCCGCCATCCGCAAGGCCTGCACCGAGGTGGCACAGGAAGTGACGGGCTACCCAAAGGAACTCCCCTGCGACTACATCGACGACCTCCTGCGCGACACTCTCAGCCAGGAGCGCCACACCATGCAACTCGTCCTCTGCTTCATGTTCCTGTCCATCCTGATTTCTGCCCTCGGCCTCTTTGCCATGTCCATGAACTATTGCGAGCAAAACAGCCGCCAGATAGCCCTTCGCCGCATCATGGGCGCCTCCGTCCGTTCCTCGGCCTGGCATCTCTCGTGGCCCTTCATCCTGCTCTCGCTCGTGGCCATCGTCATGGCCGCGCCCCTCTCGGTGCACATCATGGAGCGCTATCTACGTGAGTTCTATTATGCCATACCCTTCCCCTGGTTCGTCATACCCCTCTCTGCCCTTCTCGCCCTCGCCGTCGTCGTGCTCTCCGTCCTGGGCCAGACCCTGCGGATTGCCACCAGAAACCCCATCGAGGGCATCAAGACAGAATGAGAAGTCTGCGATTAAGCGAGGGCAATGCCATGCTTGCATGAACATTGCCGAGCGGAAGCAGACTCGACCGAAGGTCAAAATGAGA
>ODAJ012185618.1_pt1 | contig 41492 bp, 32 predicted proteins | sample 1539241 | NCBI WGS metagenome assembly ODAJ01 (sample SAMN02144231, study PRJEB22623) | gut metagenome | biome: sheep rumen | host: Ovis aries | place: New Zealand
TGTCGATAACCACAAGGCAAAGGTCAGGATGTTCCGACTTGAAGCTCACAATCTGCTCCTCCAGTCCGCTGCCGAGAGTGTCAGCTTTCAGTGCGAAGAACAGCTTGTCCGAGGGGTCATCGGTGAGTTCATAGAGGCGGTTCTGTATGCGCTGGTAGCTGTCCTCCAGACAGAAATACAGTGCCGAGCCCTGCAAGGTATGTCGGTCAAAGAGCTTTTCGCCTTTCGCAACTGCAAGGCAAAGCTCCAGCGCAAGCCACGATTTTCCTACCTTCGGCGACCCTGCCAGCAGATACAGCCCCTGTGCAAACAGCCCGTCCACAACGAACACCGTAGGTTTGTAGAGCGTGGTCATGATCTCCTCGCTTGATTTTGTGATCAGATCTGTCATCATATCACTCCTTTGTTTTTTGCCGCCCGGAGACGGCTATGTAATTTGCCCTCTACTATAGAGGGACTGGGAGAGGTGTTTTGAGGGGGTGTTTCATAGAATATTTACAACTATCCTCCGTTTTGCACAAGTCAAGATATTTCTGCTTATGCACTTTCACAACAGTTTCTTTGTTATCCCCCTCTACTATAAAGGGACTGAGAGAGGCATTTTTACCACCCGTTTCATAAAAGATTTTCATTTTTCTTTTCACTTGTATCGGTAAGATTCCGGGCTTTTAACATCACTTTTTTCTTTGCAGATCTTGTTTTTCTGCGTTATGCACAGCCAATGATATATTTGATTATGCACTTTCACAACAGTTTCCATGTTGTACCCCTCTACTATAGAGGCAGTGGGAAAGGGCTTTTGAGAGGGGTGTTGGCTGAATTTGTAACCATTTTTGTATGGATGCACAATTCCGTTATGCTCAAACTGTACAAATTCACAGATACAAATTAATCCCTCTACTATAAAGAGACAGAGAATGCCACTTTGAGGGGGATTTGATAAAAATATCCCTACCAATTCGTTACGCACCTCTTTTCAGCCGTTTGCAGGAGCATAGCTTTTTGCTGTTGGGTATCTGTCTGATACGGTCTGCGCTGTTGGCTGCGTTCCGCTGCAATTCTTTTCTTCACTTGTATCGGTAAGATGCAGGGGCTTTGTTAACCCTGTTTCATAGATTGTTTACAAGTGTTCTCTGTATTGCACAAGGCAGAGCTTCTGTTTTCAGACACCTTGACGAAATATTTACACACAACAAAAAATCCTTCCTCCGTTTCCGGAAGAAGGATCGATAATTCATTATTCTGTTTCTGCCGAGTACGGAGACCAAAGCGTGTTCAAGCGGGCGCAGTTATCCCGTCTGATCTTAACGCGATATGTGGTGATGGTAGTACACACAGCCGGAGCTGCGGTCTCCTTCTACTCAGTTTGATATGGTCCTTTTGAACCTGATTATATTATATAATCTGCTCTGCCCTGTGTCAATGCTCTGAGATCAAGTTTGGATGAATGCACAACGGTCATTCCAAAATAGAACGTGTATTCGTTTTTAACAATAGCTAACCGACTCATACAACAGGAATACGAAGTCTGAGGCGGTTGTGCATTTTGACGTGAAACGAGAATGATGTGACTATACATTAGATGTATCTTCTGCAAGCCGATTGAGTTTTACTACCCTATAAAATTACACTACTCTCAAACATTGGCAATGTCACATTGAAGATAACTATTGTTTTACTACCCTATAAAATTACACTACTCTCAAACATAATATTGTTTTCTCACCTCTCCTTTATAGTTTTACTACCCTACACAATTACACTACTCTCAAACGATTTTGCGCGGGTCGTCAGATGTGGTATAGTTTTACTACCCTACACAATTACACTACTCTCAAACTGCAGCCCCGCAAAAACCTTTTTACTTTTGTTTTACTACCCTATAAAATCACACTACTCTCAAACGCTGTCCTGAGGCTCAACCAGCGCCACATGGTTTTACTACCCTATAAAATCACACTACTCTCAAACAAGATCTGCCTTGTCCTTCTTGGCGGCGCTGTTTTGCTACCCTATAAAATCACACTACTCTCAAACGGGGGTAGAAAGGCAAGTTATAAACCTTGAGTTTTACTACCCTATAAAATTACACTACTCTCAAACCACTACCCCTAAAATCAAAAAATTCTAAAAGTTTTACTACCCTATAAAATTACACTACTCTCAAACTTGAAAGATTTGCCGAAAGATTTTTTATACGTTTTACTACCCTATAAAATTACACTACTCTCAAACGAGGGCTTTGTGTTCGGATGCAAGCGGCTGGTTTTACTGCCCTATAAAATTACACTACTCTCAAACGGTATCGTCGGGGGTATGTTCTTGAGAGACGTTTTACTACCCTATAAAATCACACTACTCTCAAACAGTGTGGGGAACTGCCGGATCTCCCTTGGGTTTTACTACCCTATAAAATTACACTACTCTCAAACGATCCAGACGTCGAGGTGCTTGTTCGCCTTGTTTTACTACCCTATAAAATCACACTACTCTCAAACTAATCTTAAGCTCTTCGACGAAGACCTCTTGTTTTACTACCCTATAAAATCACACTACTCTCAAACGCTATGGATCATCGCTATCAGGATCTCAGTGTTTTACTACCCTATAAAATCACACTACTCTCAAACCAGCGGCTGTAATTCCTCTCTGTAGCTGTTGTTTTACTACCCTATAAAATCACACTACTCTCAAACGCAAGGAGTGATTTTAAAATGAATGGAAAGTTTTACTACCCTATAAAATCACACTACTCTCAAACAAAAGACATAGTAGCACATAATGACTTTGCGTTTTACTACCCTATAAAATCACACTACTCTCAAACAATTGTTATAGTCAATCGTTGTTAAGTCCCGTTTTACTACCCTATAAAATCACACTACTCTCAAACTTTACCTCAAATGTTCTGTTGAATTCTATCGTTTTACTACCCTATAAAATCACACTACTCTCAAACTGCGCTCCAACTGTAAGTAGTTTTAACATTGTTTTACTACCCTATAAAATCACACTACTCTCAAACGCGCTGTACCATTCGTCTCTTGTCGCACAGTTTTACTACCCTATAAAATCACACTACTCTCAAACGATATATCGTTATGAGGAACAGGCTTTTATGTTTTACTACCCTATAAAATCACACTACTCTCAAACGTATCGTGACAGAATTGTTCAGAATGACGGAGTTTTACTACCCTATAAAATCACACTACTCTCAAACCTTGTAGGTGAGGTCGTTCATGGTCGTTTCAGTTTTACTACCCTATAAAATCACACTACTCTCAAACGTTATACTATAGATCATCTCCATCTAAACTGTTTTACTACCCTATAAAATCACACTACTCTCAAACGAATACCTTCGGGAGATATCGAGAATTTCCGTTTTACTACCCTATAAAATCACACTACTCTCAAACGCTATTGTCCTTTTAGCTCTCGTAGCTCCTAGTTTTACTACCCTATAAAATCACACTACTCTCAAACACAAAGCGCAATATAAACGGGCACCGCGCAGTTTTACTACCCTATAAAATCACACTACTCTCAAACGGCCTGGGAGTCGGTTTTGATGGCTTTCTAGTTTTACTACCCTATAAAATCACACTACTCTCAAACGCGCTGCTGGACCTTATCGGTAAAACCGTAAGTTTTACTACCCTATAAAATCACACTACTCTCAAACTATTTACATTCCTGCAGTAGTCCATCTTCGAGTTTTACTACCCTATAAAATCACACTACTCTCAAACGAAGTCCGGCGGCTGATTTTTACGACGACAGTTTTACTACCCTATAAAATCACACTACTCTCAAACTTATCGGACTTACCAGAAGAGGAAACAAGGGTTTTACTACCCTATAAAATCACACTACTCTCAAACCTCAAATCTTGAGATAATGACACTACTCATCAGTGTGATTTCATAGGGCTTTGTGTATATTATACAATGTAATAGGCAAAAAGTCAATGATTCAGATGATGCACATATCCTTGTCAATAATAACAACATCTTCTTTCGTCAGACGGCTGTGTTCGCAGTTTTCTATACATATAAGCGGAAGTTTATTCAATATTGCGCTCTCAAAAAACTGTTCGGTCTGCTTGTCGGTCAGATAGCTGCGCAAATTGACTGTTATGAACACCCTGATCCCTTTTATCTCTCTGGATACTATCATATATTCAAGCAGCTTTTCTGGTAAACTCATTTCACGATCATCAAATCGTAGATCAAACATTTTCAGGATTCCTGAAATATCTTCCGGTCTGGTGATCGACAGTTCATAATCACTTTCTTCCGTCAGCTTATACAGATAGTGAGAAACAAAAGCTATCATTTCATTTGTTGATTGATACATTTTTTCATCGACTGCTTTTTGTTTGAATTCTGAGTAGAGTTTACCGATCAGATCTTTCTGATTCACCGTGAACGGAACAAACTGAGTTATCATATCGGCACTTTTGCGAAGCTCCATTGGCTGATAATCTTCGGATAAAACAAAGTAACCTGCTTCACTGTCAAGCTGAGATCTTATGTCGGTTATCAAACTAAAGAAAGTATGCGGCTCCTCGATTATTAGTGAAAAAATCTTATGCTCTTTTATTTCATAGCAGATGCAGGCAGGCGGATATGCTATCATCATATGATCACCAGCCTTTCATCGTTGTCAATAACATCACTTATAAAGCTGCCGGTAATAAACTCCATTCTCTGAAATTGCTTTTCTGTGACATTGAGTACTTGAACAAGTCCTTCCGGCGGACGGTTGTTCCTTATAATGCTCAGTACGGAATCTGCTGCTGTTTGGTTGATTACCATTCTGCAATATACTGATTCCTGAAGCATTATAAATCCGTTTTTGATAAGCAGTTTTCTGAAACGGTTATAGTCTCTTCGGTTTTGACCGGTCACAACCGGAAGATCAAAAAATACAAACATCCTCATAAACCTGTAGCTCACTTTTCGTTCCTGCCTTTAAAAGAGTAGAATAATATCTTTGATGCGTCGTTGTCATTCAGTGCGTCAAACACACTTCTGCAGTAAATCTTTATAGCATTGCAGAGGTACTGCTCGGTATCGTTGATATATACCTTTGAATTCAATAGCGAGACAAGAATATGCTTTTCATCTTTATCAAACTTTTTAAACCCGTTTTTTACCACACATCTATCAATTATCACTCTGTAGGGCTCCATCAGATCACACGATAAATTGAAATGATTAAACATATTGCTGTGAAACAAACCCAGCTGGGTGACATATCCGTGAGCTGTAATTTCCCGATTAAAGCATGACAGTATAATGCTATAACCGTAATTTAGTGCCGCATTTGTCACACAGTCATAGCTGCGGGTAAAGTCCTTTCCGAACAAGGCGTTGAAATAAACCTTGGCTGCGTGTCCCTCCCGATTTGAGACATCACCGATTTCAATTTCCTCTATGTATCCTTTCAGCATCGCAGCTTCTGAGCTTTTGCCCAAGTCTTCAAGATGATCGGTCTGCTTGCGGATCTTCTCTGCAATTATCTCCGACCATATACAGGCTTTTATTTCATCCTTCCATTTTATCTGTTTCCTGAGTTTGGCAGAAGTATCGTGGCTGCCGTAGATGGAAACGAGTTCGCAGGAAGGGTCTCTTTTCTCATCACAGAAAATGACTTTGATCTTTTTCTCGTTAAGCGCTGCAATAAGGCAGCCTGTGATCGAAACTGCAGTGTTTTCAAGGATGAGAACCGCGATCTCATCAAGAATGATCTTCTTGATTTCATCCTCGGTTCTCACCACAAGATACCCCGTTTTCATATCAAGCTTGGCTCTTTTGGATATAACAACCGTTCTCCAGCTCATAGTTCTAATAAATTGACGGACTTTTTCTCTATAAGTCCAGTTGGAGATTGATCGATGATACGAATATCCTTTCTGCCTTTTGTTTTTGTAATATCTGAGTTTAATGTAATAACACCCGCTTGGCCGCTTTCTCCGATAAGTTTCAGATCACAGCCTGTTGAACGTCCTGTTTTTAGAACCGATATTACATTAAATATAGCGACAGTCTGTTCGGTAAGTGAAAGATTCTTGAAGACTTCAAATCCTTTTTTGATCTTCTTGCCAATTCCTCCCAGCATTACACTAAAAGGTTTTTTATCAAGTTTTTCAATTAGTTTAGAATATAATGCGCAATTCTGCGAACATGATAATCCCGGATACGATTCGGCGGTCCTGGTTTTATCAGTTTTGTATTTGCCAACAAATGACGAAACTGTTTTGATGTAATCTGCGCTTTCTTTGTCCATTATCAGTGATGCGGCAGATGCTAATACCAAAGTCCTGCCAAGATTGGATTTCTGCACTATATTGCATCTGAATCCGTCAATATCAAGCATAGCATTGATTTTGACAAGTCTGTCATTGAATGGGAAAGAGAGATCGCAACTATCAACGGATTTGGATAGTATCACGTTTAATTGTTCTTTGGCGTAATCTGCTGCAAATTCTGTACTCTCTGAATATCTCTTCGCATACATTAATTCCACAGGAATAAAAACAACAGAATCCATGTATTTGACCAACGAGAACAAAGATGCGGTTTTATTGTTGTATCCACCGTAGACCGAAGAATCAAGTCCCTTCTTTCTCGGGACAAGTCCTTCATTTTTCTTTTTGGGCATTTGATCAAACAGTCCGCCCTTTCGCTTATAGGCATACCTCACATAACGGATGCTGTTTTTCAACATCATTCTTCTTACAATCTCAAAAGACTCATTCGGGTCCCATGCTGTAATGCCATTTCTCTTGACAGGGCGAGTCAACAATCCCGTTTGTTTTCCGTCAGCATCCTTTTTAAACATTTTAAGCGAATAACGTTCTCCACTTTTGATAAAGTTCAGCGGGTCTTTGGTGAAACGTGTGTTGTAAACATTGCCCATAACGATATTAAGATAAGCATCCTTTGCATGGTGAAGATCGTTGATCTCGCGGCACTTGAGCATATCCATCTCCTGACGGAATTCAGAAGTCAATCCTGCTTTGACATATACAAGCTCCGAATCAGGACAGAGTTCCTTGATGATAGTTGCCGCCGCTTTTGTTGACTGTCTTGTTTCTACAAGCTGTCTTGCAATGAATCCAGCAAGTTCGTCATCAGTAAATGATGCGTTCCTTGTAAGACGCTGATACTTTTTATCGCTGATAAGTCCTTTGGCGCGAAGGCTTTGCCATAATCCGTGCATCCTGTTCCGTATCTCGGCTTTTATAGGATAGGTATCGCTTTTTTCGCCGTTTGCTTCCGATTCTACAAGGACTTTGTTATCCAAGCTGTCATCTTTAACTCTTGCCTGCGGCCAGATATGGTCTATGTTATAAAAAGCATCGTTTCCAATCTTGTCAAAATCAATGGCGTTGCCGGTATACATACATCTTCCAAGCTGCATGAAATACAGGTAATACTTCTCGCTTCTCAGCTTTCCGTCATCGATCAAAGCAAGCTTATGTTCAAGATCTGCAAGATGCTCGGCATCAACTATCTCTTTTGCCTTAGCAAACAGCCCCGATATCTTCTCTTTTCTGGATTCAGTACGTTTTCCTTTATTTTTTTCATCGGGTTCACGTGCCATTTCAATAAAAATCTTATCAGGATCTTTCCCGATAATGCTCTTTATATCTTTAACTATATCAAGAGTTCTGTTTATAGAACGTCTGACTGCCGTCGGTACATACATTTCTTTCAATCTGTCGCTTACTGACAGATTGTGTTCAGGATCGGAGTACCACTCGGTATTGAGAGCATTTATCCTGTCGATATACTTATACTTTGAACCGAGCAGCTGCATAAGGTTTTCATTGCTGTTCCAAAGTCTTGAAATGATATTGTTTTCGCTGATAACTTCTCCCGTGCTGCTGTCTGTCTCATATACTTCTTCCAGCAGTCTGCGGGATAATCTTCCGTAATCCTGATAACGCAGCTTTGCGATATACTTTACATTTTCGTCGGAAAGATTCGGATACTCTTGACCAAGCCACAGCTTCAGCCTCTTGATGTCTGTTGTAACAGTAACACGTTCAATGATGTTTTCAACATCGGCTTCTGACAGAGAACCGTTGTTTATCAGATCTTTGAAATCATGATATGATCTCAGAGATGATTTAACAGAAGTATCTATTCCACCAAGTGATTGATCCTTTCTCATTTCACCACAGGACAGCAAAAGTGATGCAATCATCTTAACGGTGACTCTGCGCTTATTCATAAACAGCTCGGAATATATTTTCTGCTTTGCATCAACAGATATATTATTGCCGTCAACAGTAATATTGTTTATCTCATTGAGTACGGAATATTTACAGTACAGTAGCGAATTCTTCGGAAGCACTTCCTCACTTGCGAGATATGTACACTTACTGGTCATATTCCGAATAAACCTATTTTCTGTTTCTTCAAGATCTATAAGCTTCTCATAGTTCCACGGCAAGATACGTCCTTCGGCTTTTCTTTTCATCCAAGCGAATTTGCTCTTCTCCTTGCCGACAAGAGGGCCTACATAGTAGGGAATACGGAATTCCATAATGGATAGTATCTTATCTGCAACAGCGCCGTCCTCATCTTTTTCATTAAGAAACGGGAGATACTTACTTGCATTATCAAGTATGCACTTCATCTCATAATAATACAGCTGATACGGAATTACGCGGTTATCGGTGTTGACCTGCTTTGGACATAATGACTTGTTTTCACATCTTTGGATCAGATAGTCAAGGGTGTCTTTATCAGAGTTGTCACATTCTATCTTTCCAATATATTGGGAAACAAATTTACAGAACGTCTCCTGACTGCATATTCTCGGTGAACTGATATATGCAATATAATTTTCCTTTGAGTCCTTGTTTCTGAAAATATCGTCATAAGTTTTTTTATCGAGATACTTTTTTATGATTGTTTTCAGAATACTCAAGTCCTTCTTATGCTGTTCATAAACCTTGATCTTAGACTTTGAGATACTATTTTCTCCGTCAAGGATCTTTACGAGAAGAGACCAGTCATACATTTTCTTTACTGCACTCAGCAGTTCCCACTGCTGTTCGGTTATGCTTCCGTAAAGAGCATCTAGAGTATCAGTAAAATCCGATGAAGAAACTGATATGGAATCCGTTTCCAATTCTTTATAGTTCGGATTCATAAACAAATCGGACAAAGCTGTTCTTCCGCCGCCGATAAGCTTTATCAAACTATCATATTTCAAAGGATCAGACGGATCGACTTTCGGCTTCTTTCCGTTAAACCATAGTATCGTTATCTTTTTGGCTTTCTCGGTAACAGAAACATTGGAGCTGAGTATGTCTTTCAATGTATCCCCGCTGCAGTCAAATGGGATCTCTTCGACAACATTTTTAAGCGTATCTATAAACTCATCATAAAGCGGAGGAAAAAAGGTCACTTTATATATGTCATTCTTATCTACTTCGGACAAAAAATGACCTCTGTGAGCAAGAATATATGCACAGGCAAGATAGACCAAACGGACATCGTGGGGCTGACCGTTTTCCATAAGCTCATTGATCAAATGATGTATCGTAGGATAGGTATCATAGTAATCTTTGTCCGTAAAATCTTTATCGTCAAAGAGTATATTACTGCTTCTGTGCTCACTATCCTGAGGCAGAAGAGCGCTCTCTTTAAGACGCATAAAGAAATACGGATCCTTCTTCACAATTTCAGAAGCGAAAAACTCCTGCAGCAAAGCTATTCTCTGCTTGCGTCTGTCAATCCTGCGTCTTGCTGTTCGGAATGACCGCCTATCAGCAGACTGCTGAGCTTCATCAAAAAGATGAACACCCCACATCAAATTATTCTTATATTTTCTTATCCTATAACTCTCGTCGGTTACAGCCCAGCCGACGGAATTGGTTCCGATATCCAAACCCAGAAAATATTTTTTGTTTTCCACTTGACAAACCTCCTTAAATATGCTATTCTATATACATAGGATTTACTACCCTATAAAATTACACTACGAGTTCAAATAAAGATTTTTCCAAACCGTTCGGCATTTGCCGTTCGCACAAGTGTTGTGCATTTTGAGCCTTGCTGTTAAGCAAGGCTTTTATTTTTTTATATTATATCATCACATAAATTACTTGTCAATTATTAACTGTACAAAAGAATGTACAGTTCAACGAATAAAACAGATTTTGTAAAAATCAACAAAAAGCAGAACTCGTTATTGTATATATTTACAATGAATCAATGTTAACAAAAATAGCCATCTTCAAGGACTGACCTCAAAAAAGATTTTATGCCAATCTTTAACAAACCAGCGCCGTTTCAAGAGGTGTTCATCCTAACGTGTTTTAGTGTACCTGTTCGCGTCTCTTTACTTCGGCAAGCTCAGATACGTTCTGAATAACATTAAAGCTGTACAAGTACTCAAATGCTCTGCGGTAAGTCCCAACCATCCACGCTGCCGCGCAGATTGTTAGCGATTCCCCATATCGTGCGGTGCAGCTCAGCACGCTCCTGCTCTTTTCTATTATCTATCATAGGACATTACTCGCTTTCTTACAAATTGATTATGTTTAGGTAATTATAACATATTTCACCCGACAAATCAATACCTCTTTGTGTATATTTGAGCTATTTTAGTACAATTATTTGGACTTGTAGCTTAAATTAGTTTGTTATGTCATATGCATCGACATCGACTATTAACTATTTGCCAGTATATTGTATCTATCTTGTAATCAATATAGATACAATATTCCAATACACACAAAAACCCGGTGCCTGTCCCCAAGCACCGGGTAATAGTTATTATTCAATTTATACATCGGTACCATTTCAGCTTTTCTTCTTGCTGCGATAGATATCTACTGGGTTACCGTCTTTGTCTTTCCAATCAGTCCAACCATTATTTGATTGATTCATAACAACTACACCAGCAAATGACGGCGAGCACTCACCAAGTTCTGCATCTTCAAGCAGCTTCCCATTGTCATCGAACTGCATATTGGATCTTACCTGTTTTGCTTTTTGAGATACTCCGACATCTTCTGTAATTCCAAGAACACTTCCCTTTTTCAATGTCCACTTTCCGTTGATTACCTCTGCACTTGCTTTAACATCCTTATTATCCGATTTTTTCTTCCTTTTGAAATAATATGTCCCATTAGGAATCAGCTTTCCTTTTTGATTATCAACTGCGCTATCAAAAATATCAGACTTGGTTTCTGTCTTCGGATAGATAACGATTCCGTCAAAAGATGACAGAAGCTGAGTTACTATATTTATATCAAGAGCAAACAATTCCGTATCAGACACTTGGCTCTTTTCAAATATGGTATGAAGCATAGCTTCTTTTTCATCATAATCATCTACCTCGATTGCAAAAGCTCTTTTCAAGGCAGTTACATTTCTATATCCATCGTGTTCCAAGTTATACATTCTCTGCTCAAAATTCTGAGAACCGGTTTTTCCGATCTTTATCAGACCTGGAACAACAGTTGTCATAATGTATATTATGCCTCTGCTCATACATATCCGTCCTTCCTATATGATTTCAAATATGTTGTCATTTTGATTATATCATATATTAGGCAAGCGGTCAATAGCCAAACACACAAAAACCCGGCGCCTGTCCCCAGGCACCGGGTCATTATTGTGCATATTTTCGGGCTTCCTCAGCTCAGCCTTACCTCTACATCAATGTCCTTCCACCCTTTCGAGTGCAGCACACCGTTTGTTTTGGCTTTAAAGGCTTTTGCATCTTCGGATGTTACCCTGAAATTTACTGCAAGTTCTATGCGGTCAGGATTATTTCCCAGCCTCTGCGATTGCAGCCTGAGCAGCGGCCAGTCTTGCGATCGGCACGCGGAAAGGCGAGCAGGATACATAGTCAAGACCGATCTTGTGGCAGAACTCAACAGACGAAGGATCGCCGCCGTGCTCACCGCAGATACCGCAGTGGAGCTTCGGATTTACAGGCTTGCCAAGCTCAATAGCCATCTTCATCAGCTTGCCTACGCCATCCTGATCCAGCTTAGCAAACGGATCAGACTCGAAGATCTTAGCATCATAGTAAGCGTTCAGGAACTTGCCTGCATCGTCTCTGGAGAAGCCATAGGTCATCTGTGTCAGGTCGTTTGTACCGAAGCAGAAGAAGTCAGCATTAGCTGCGATCTCGTCGGCTGTAAGAGCAGCTCTCGGGATCTCGATCATTGTACCAACTTCATACTTGAGGTCGGAGCCAGCCTCAGCAATAACAGCGTCAGCGGTCTCAACAACGATCTTCTTAACGAACTTGAACTCCTTAACATCGCCTACCAGCGGGATCATGATCTCGGGCTTAACAGTCCAGTCGGGATGCTTCTTGGCAACGTTGATAGCAGCCTTGATAACAGCCTTGGTCTGCATCTTAGCGATCTCAGGATATGTAACTGCCAGACGGCAGCCTCTGTGACCCATCATCGGGTTGAACTCGTGCAGCGAGGAGATGATGTTCTTGATGGTCTCAACGCTCTTGTTCTGAGCCTTAGCGAGGGCCTCGATGTCAGCTTCCTCGGTAGGAACGAACTCATGGAGCGGAGGATCAAGGAATCTGATGGTAACAGGATTGCCTTCCAGAGCCTCATAGAGAGCCTCGAAGTCGCCCTGCTGCATCGGCTCGATCTTAGCAAGAGCAGCCTCTCTCTCTTCAACAGTATCGGAGCAGATCATCTCTCTGAATGCAGCGATTCTGTCAGCCTCGAAGAACATATGCTCTGTACGGCAGAGACCGATACCCTCAGCGCCCAGCTCTCTTGCCTTCTTAGCGTCAGCAGGAGTATCAGCGTTGGTTCTTACTTTGAGCTTTCTGTACTTGTCAGCCCAAGCCATGATCTTGCCGAACTCGCCTGCGATAGTAGCGTCAACAGTGGGGATGATGCCGTCGTAGATGTTACCGGTAGTACCGTCGATGGAGATGTAATCGCCCTCAACGAAGGTCTTGCCAGCCAGCTCGAACTTCTTGTTAGCTTCGTCCATCTTGATGTCGCCGCAGCCGGATACGCAGCATTCGCCCATACCTCTTGCAACAACAGCAGCGTGAGATGTCATACCGCCGCGAACAGTCAGGATACCCTGAGCAGCCTTCATACCGGTGATATCCTCAGGAGAGGTCTCAAGTCTTACGAGGATGACCTTCTCGCCCTTTGCAGCCCACTCAACAGCGTCGTCAGCAGTGAATACTATCTTACCGCAAGCAGCTCCGGGAGAAGCGCCGAGGCCCTTGCCGAGAGGAGTAGCAGCCTTGATAGCCTTTGCATCGAACTGGGGATGGAGCAGAGTGTCGAGGTTTCTGGGGTCGATCATCGCAACAGCTTCCTGCTCGGTCTTGTGGCCCTCAGCAACGAGGTCGCAAGCGATCTTCAGAGCAGCCTGAGCGGTTCTCTTACCGTTTCTGCACTGGAGCATATAGAGCTTGCCGTCTTCAACGGTGAACTCCATGTCCTGCATATCGTGATATCTGTCCTCAAGGATCTTGCATACCTTTACGAACTCTTCATAAGCAGCGGGGAACTTCTCTGCCATCTCTTCGATAGGCATAGGAGTACGAACGCCGGCAACAACGTCTTCGCCCTGTGCGTTGGTCAGGAACTCGCCCATGAGCTTGTTCTCGCCGGTAGCAGGGTCACGGGTGAAGGCAACGCCTGTGCCGCAGTTGTCGCCCATGTTGCCGAATGCCATAGACTGTACGTTAACAGCGGTGCCCCAGCTAAAGGGGATATCGTTGTCACGTCTGTAAACGTTAGCTCTCGGGTTGTCCCAAGAACGGAATACTGCCTTGATAGCGCCTACGAGCTGCTCCTTGGGGTCAGAGGGGAAGTCAGAGCCGATCTTAGCCTTATACTCGGCCTTGAACTGCATAGCCAGCTCCTTGAGGTCAGCAGCGGTAAGCTCAACGTCCTGCTTAACGCCTCTCTTTTCCTTCATCTGGTCGATCAGCTGCTCAAAATACTTCTTGCCGACTTCCATAACAACGTCGGAATACATCTGGATGAATCTTCTGTAGCAGTCCCAAGCCCATCTCTCGTTGCCGGACTTCTTAGCGATAGTATCAACAACAGTCTCGTTAAGGCCGAGGTTGAGGATAGTGTCCATCATACCGGGCATGGAAGCTCTTGCGCCGGAACGTACGGATACGAGCAGCGGATTGTCCTTATCGCCGAACTTCTTGCCGGTGATGCCTTCCATTTTAACGATGTACTCGTTGATCTCAGCCATGATCTCATCGCTGATACCGCCGTCCTCATAATACTGAGTGCAGGCCTCGGTTGTGATCGTAAAGCCCTGGGGAACGGGAAGACCGATGTTGGTCATCTCAGCGAGGTTAGCGCCCTTACCGCCGAGAAGCTCTCTCATGCTGGCGTTGCCTTCCGAGAAAAGGTAACAATACTTTGCCATTGGTTTTCTACCTCCAAAATTTTTGAATTCCGCATAAACGGCCGCAGAGCCGTTCCTTCGCGCAGCTTTGCGTTCCGGGCAGCGGTAACATATATATTATAACAGATTTGCCTTTAAAATAAAAGGCTTTTCATAGTTTTTTTAATTTTAATTTTTCTACAAGATTTAGGAGGCGTTTTTGGCTATATTATACAAAGCGGGATGTATATCCGGCATCCCGGCTCCGGAAAGGGGCAGAAGAGGAAATACCAAGCTCTGCAAGGCTCGAAACATTTCTTAAAATATTGTAAATTTTTGGTGAAATTCTTGTAATTAACTGCCTTGTGTTATAAAATATAATCAGATAGATAGGCCGCAGGCAGATATAGCCCGAAAGAACAGAAGAAAGCAAAGGAAAGGAGCTGAAAGCTATGCTGAGACTGTCAGGAAAGCCCGTATTCGGCGGGATAGCCAGAGGACGCCTCTTCTACTTCCAGCCGGATGAGAATGAAGTTACAAAACGTCTTATCAAGGACACAGCCCTGGAGCTGGAAAGATACGGATACGCCAAAGACAAAGCCCTGGCCGAGCTTGACGAGCTCTACACCACCGCTCTCGAAAAGATCGGCGAGAACGAAGCGGGTATCTTCCTTATCCATAAAATGCTCATCGAGGACGAAGCCTTCGCCTCTCAGATACACCGCCGGATCGCCGACGACCATTTCAGCGCCGACTATGCCGTCGCTCAGACCGCCCGCGACCTTGCCCATGCCTTTTCAAAGAACAGCTCCGAATACATCAAGAGCCGCTCGGCAGACCTCAAGGATGTCTGCGACCGGCTGATACGCCATATCCAGAACAAGGCCGAAAAGCGAATAGAGCTCAAGGAGAAGGTCATCCTCTGTGCCGACGACCTTATGCCCTCCGAGACAATGCAGATCGACCTCTCCAACGTTCTTGCCATAGTCACCTGCTACGGCTCCTCCAATTCTCATACCGCTATCCTCGCCAGGACTATGAACATTCCCGCGATAATCGGCATCGGTGCCGAGAAGCTCAGTATGCTCCGGGATATGGAAGCTATAGTCAACGGCTACGACGGCGATCTCCTCATCGACCCGGACGAGGAGACTATCCGCACCATCAACCGCATCGAAGAGGAAGAAGCCAAAAAGCGCGAGCTGCTTAAACGCTTCAAGGGCCGCAGGAACATTACCCTCGACGGAACAGAGATACAGGTCTATGCCAATATCGCCGGCCTCAATGACCTTAACTACGCCCTGGAGAACGACTGCGGAGGCATCGGCCTCTACCGCAGCGAGTTCCTCTATCTTGGCCGCAGCAATATGCCGGAGGAGGACGAGCAGTTCTTCAACTACCGCCAGGTGCTGGAGCGAATTGGCGGAAAGAGAGTCGTTATAAGGACTATGGATGCCGGAGCCGATAAGAATATCAAGTATTTCGGCCTTGCCAAGGAAGAGAACCCCGCTCTCGGAGTCCGTTCTATAAGGCTCTGCCTGATGCGCCCCGAGATGTTCAAGACCCAGCTCCGCGCTCTGCTGCGTGCCTCGGTCTACGGCAACCTCGCACTGATGCTCCCGTTGATAACCGATGTCAATGAGATCAGACAGGCCAAGAAGCTGATCGAAGAGGCCAAGGAGCAGCTCCGCGCCCGCAATCTCCCCTACCGCGAGGATGTCCCCGTCGGGATCATGATAGAGACCCCTGCCGCTGTCATCCTCAGCGACGAGCTGGCAAAGGAATCGGATTTCTTCTCCATCGGCACCAACGACCTTGAACAGTATGTGCTTGCCTTTGACAGACAGAATCTCATGCTGGAAAGCTATTTTGAAGGCCGCAGCCATAAAGCCCTGCTGAAATTCATCGGCATGACCTGCGACAACGCACATAAAAACGGCATCCCTGTCAGCATCTGCGGAGAGCTGGGAGCCGACCTTACACTTACCGAGGATTTCCTCAGGCTGGGTGTCGATGCGCTGTCCGTTACCCCCTCCCAGATACTCCCCCTGCGCCAGCATATCAGGACGCTCCGCCTTGAAGAGCGCCGGCAGTTAGCAGGAGCGAGAGCAGGTATCTGAAAGGCTTTCCCCGGAAAAAATAATAATCTGACTATCCCGCTGACACACCACACATATTCCTTAAACAAAAGGCTTTTTATCTTGCTTTGCTATCCCCCGCCTCCGGCGGGGGATAGCAAAGCGTTGGTCTAATTGCTGTAATCTCCTAAATAAGGTGTTTGAAAATGGTGTGTCAAAGGGATAACCATAAATAATAAAACAAAACGGTATATCACCCTGCCATGCGGCGGAGAGATATACCGTTTTTTGCGATACCGCTTCCTATGCTTTTCAGCCGCCCTGCAAGAGCATGGGCTGGAGCTGCCTGCCCTGAAGCGCCAGCTCTGTCGTTTCGGGTATCCTTTCAAAGTCTGCTACGATCGAATTCGGCTTCGCCGCAAAATTATCCTGTCGGTATGGTACGAAATAATAGTTCTTGTAGTTTTGCAGCGCACCTATATTCTTTGCACAGGCTGCGAGAGCATCGTTGGTCGAGATAGCGATGACCACCGGCCGCTGGTTCCTGATATGGGATTTGACCGCCATAGTCGCGGGGGTATCGGTTATCCCCAGCGCCAGCTTTGCAGCAGTATTGGCTGTGCAGGGAGCAACAACGATGATATCGAAGAGCTTTTTCGGGCCGATGGGCTCGGCTCCCTCTATCGTCGCGATAACGCTCCTGCCGGTTATCCGCTCTATCGCCGCGATATTCTCGGCGGCGCTCCCGAAGCGGCTGTTCACTGCGGCGGCATTGAAGCTCATAACGGGGAACACCTCAGCGCCCAGCTCTCTGAGCCTTTCGGCAGCTTTGAAGGCCTTTTCAAAGGTGCAGAAGGAGCCTGTCAGCACAAAGCCGACCCTTTTGCCTTCAAGTGACATTTCCCACTCCCCTTTCGGATATGATGTTTTCCACCGCAGCGGCGATGCAGCGCCCCGCGGTAACGGGAGCCACCTTTCCGGGAAGGGCGAGAGCGTGGATATATCTTACGCCTGTCTTGCGGAGAGCCTCTTTATCGGCCCCTCCGGGGAGCGAGGCGAGATCTATTATGAGGCTCCCCGGCCCGACTCTGCGGAGAACATCCTCCGTAAACAGCAGAGCGGGAGCCGTGTTTATTATCGTGTCAAAGCAAGGCACGAGTGCTGCCAGAGCCCTGATGTCAGCGCTCCGGCAGCCGACATTCTCAGCCTCAGCGGCAGCATCCGGCCGCCTTACAGCGCAGGTAACATCGGCTCCAGCCCCTTTGAAGAGCAGCGCCGCTGCCCTGGCTACATTTCCGAAGCCGGTTATCAGGACTCTGCTGCCGTGGACAGTTTCCGCCTGCTCCTGCATGGCGATCATCAGCGCACCCTCAGCAGTAGGGATACAGTTTCTTACCACCAGCTCTCTGCGGGCAAAGCAATCGGTATACTCAAAGCCCGCTTCTGACGTCTCCGAGATCAGCCCCGGATCGGCCTTGCCGCCGATGACGAGCCCTCCGGGCGCCAAAGTCCCAAGCAGAGCCCGCAGGCCGACCCGGCTGCCGTCAGGGAGCGGGATAAGACAGCCCTCCCCGCCCGGCTCAGACTTTGTCGGCAGCGGAAGAACGAGCACATCCGGCTTCGGCATAGCAGCCCCGGGCTCTGCGGTCATAACGGCACCCCCCGGCACCGCTGATGTCCTGTAAGCGTATACTCTGAAGCTCTCCGCAAGTTTTTCGCACATATATATCTGCCTTGCGTCTCCGCCGACGGCAAGGATAGTCGTTTTATCCATTCTCTCAGCCTCCGAATGAAAAGTTGCTACGCCTTATACTATGCTTTCAGAGAGGATAAGGTGAATATATCAGCTCCGCTGTCATAGTTCAGCCCGCAGGAGAATAAGATGTCTTTGAGGACACGCCGTCGCCGGGGCGGCAGGACGAAAGGAAAGGTGCGAAAATGACAGCATTCAAGGAAAAGGCAAAGGCTCTGCCATATTCCGAGCCCATCGGCCTTACGAGATCGCAGGCCGAAAGAAGGCATGATCTCAGCGGCAGCAACCGCATCGACACAGGCCGGAAGCACAGCGCTGCGGCAATATTTGCGGGGCAGTTCCGCGATCTTATGGTGATGATCCTGCTGATCGCAGCGGGAGTCTCGGTCATCATAGGTGAGTATGCCAACGCCATACCTATTGCGGCGATAGTCGTTCTCAATGCCCTGCTGGGCTTCATACAGGAATACCGCGCCGAGAAAACACTGGAAAAGCTGGCCGAGCTCACCGCCCCGACAGCAAGAGCCTGGCGGGACGGCTCCCTTACCCGGCTCCCGGCCGAGGAGCTGGTAGTGGGGGATGTCATCGAACTGGAAGCGGGCGACCGTGTCCCCGCCGACTGCCTTATATTAAGCAGCAAGGGGCTCTGCTGCGACGAATCCCTGCTGACAGGGGAATCCTGCGCCGTCGAAAAGCGTCCCGGAACCGGTGAAGCCGTTATCGGGGAGCCGAACCTTCCTTATATGGTCTATATGGGGACGATATGTCTGAAAGGAAAGGCACGCGCCGAGGTAACAGCCATCGGCAGGCATACACAGATGGGAGCTGTCTCAGATATGATCGGCTCTGCCTCCCCGGACGAGACTCCCCTGCAAAAGCGTCTCGGCGAGCTGGGAAAGATACTCGCTGCGATCTGCATCGCTGTCTGCGTGCTGGTCTTTTTTGCGGGGATACTTCGCGGAGAAAGAGTGCTGGATATGCTGATGACCTCTATTTCCATAGCTGTCGCAGCTATCCCCGAGGGACTCCCCGCCGCAGTTACGATAGCTCTGGCGCTGGCTGTCCGCAGGATGCTTGCCCGGAACGCGCTTGTCACAGGGCTGCACTCTGTCGAAACCCTGGGCTGCGCCTCGGTGATATGTACCGACAAAACAGGGACTCTGACTCAGAACCGCATGACAGTTGATAAACTGGTCGTCTGCGGAGAGCGAGACACTGCCCTCAGCATATCCGACAGCGGCGCTCTCACCGACTCCGAGGGAAATCCCCTTCTCCCTGGGGATAATGCCGCGCTCAAGGAGCTGCTTTGCTGCGCAGCGGTCTGCAACGATGCCCGCCTGGAGCAGGTGGATATCTCCGACAAGCGCGACCGTGGCGGCGAGACATCCGGCCTGCGGGCCTTCGGCGACCCGACGGAATGTGCTCTGCTGGAGGCTGCCCTCCGTGCCGGGACAGATGCCGAGAGCCTCCGCCTTGCAAGAACAGACGAACAGCCCTTTGACAGCGCGAACAGGTATATGACTGTTACTGTAAAAACAGCAGAGGGAGAAGAGCGGGTCTACAAGAAAGGCGCCCCGGATGTCGTACTCAGCAGCGCCCGATGGTTTCTCGGTCAGGACGGGACTATGCTCCCCTTAGGAGAGGCGCGGGCGGAAGCTTTCTCAGGGAGGACAGAGGCTCTGGCCTCTGACGGGATGCGTGTACTGGGCTTCTCTGTCAGCATCGGCGGGAAAGAGGCTCTGCTGGGGCTGGCTGCTATGACCGACCCTCTCCGTCCCGAGGCGAGGAAGGCTGTCCGGGAATGTCAGAAGGCCGGGATCAGGACAGTAATGATAACCGGCGACCACAAGCTCACAGCCTGCGCTGCCGCCCGGGATGCAGGCATACTCAAGGACGGTATGCGGGCATTTACGGGGGCTGAACTCGACAGGATGTCTGACGACGCTCTGGACGATGCGCTGGATGCGGCAGCGGTCTTTGCAAGAGTCTCCCCCGAGCACAAGCTGCGGATAGTCAGAGCCTTCAAGCGAAGGAAAAATGTCTGCGCCATGACAGGCGACGGAGTCAACGATGCTCCCGCCGTCAAGGAGGCCTCCATCGGGGTAGCTATGGGGCTGAACGGGACCGACGTCACCAAGCAGGCCGCAGACTGTGTCCTGCTGGACGACAATTTTGCGACACTGGTCTCGGCTGTAGAGGAAGGCCGCACGATCTACGGCAATATCCGCAAATTCGTCCGCTATCTGATCTCCTGCAATATCGGGGAGATACTGACTATGCTCTGCGGGATGATAATGGGGCTGCCACAGGTACTGCTGCCGGCTCAGCTACTGCTGGTCAACCTTGTCACCGACGGGCTCCCCGCCATCGCGCTGGGAGTCGAGCCTTCGGAAAAAGGGGTAATGGAGCGCCCGCCCAGGGGAGAAAACGAGAGCTTTTTCAGCGGAGGTCTGCTGGGAAGGATGCTGCTGCGGGGAGCCTTCATCGGGCTGGCGACGCTGGCCTCCTTTACTGTCCTGCTGTCTGCCGGCAGCGGACTTACAGCAGCCCGGACAGGAGCTCTGGCAACGCTTGTCATCTCCCAGCTCATACACGTCTTTGAATGTAAGAGCGAGACCGAGCCGCTGCACAGGATCAGGCTCCGGAACAACCCCTTTATGATCTTTTCAGTGCTGCTGTCGCTGGCTTGTCTGCTTGGGTGCATAACAGTGCCTCCACTGGCGGAAGCCTTTGCGCTGACAAAGCTCGGAGCCTCCGGATGGCTGATCTGCGGAGCATTCGCAGCCGCGCCCGCCCTGCTGGGAGCCTTAGTGCGAAGATAGTGCAGCAGAGCGCAGGAGCAGATACAAAGAAAGACCGTATATCCCCCGCCGCCGGCTGAGAGGACATACGGTCTTCATTTTTTGTATCGCTGCGGCCGTGTCTGACCGCTTTATGTCTTGCTGCCTGCGAACTGTGTCTGATAGAGCTGATAATACTTGCCGTGCTGAGCGATGAGCTCTTCATGGCTGCCTGCCTCGGATACACGCCCCTGGTCGATGACAACGATCTTGTCAGCATCCCGGATAGTCGAAAGGCGGTGTGCGATTATCAGAGATGTGCGGTCTTTCATCAGAGCGACCATAGCAGACTGGATGTGCATCTCTGTCCTCGTATCGACAGAGGAAGTCGCTTCATCAAGGATAAGGATCTTCGGATCGGCAAGCACCGCTCTGGCGATGGAGAGGAGCTGCCTCTGCCCCTGGGAGAGGTTTGAGCCGCCCTCAGAAAGGACAGTATCGTATTTCTCCGGCAGCCGCTCGATGAATTCGTCGGCGTAGGCTTTATCGGCTGCCGCCGCGACTTCTTCGGCGGTAGCATCGGCGCGGCCGTAACGGATGTTGTCTCCGATAGTCCCCGAGAAGAGGACAGTATCCTGCAGCACTATAGCTATCGACCTTCGCAGCTCTTCGATCGGTATCCGGGTTATATCCATACCGTCAACGGTTATTGTCCCCTCGTCGGCATCGTAAAATCTGGTCAGGAGATTGACGACTGTCGTTTTGCCCGAGCCTGTCGAACCGACTATGGCGATCTTCTGACCTTTCTTTACCCAAAGATCCAGCCCTCTGAGCACCGGCTTGTCCTTGTTGTAGCCAAAGGTTATGTTCTTGAAGTCGATATCTCCGCGGACATCGTTATGATCGAAGGGGAGTTCTCCGCCGACAGGCTCAGGCTCGGCCTCCATTACCTCGAAGATACGCTCTGCTCCGGCTATCGCTGTCTGTATATTGGCATACTGATTGGCGATCTCGTTGATCGGGCGGGAAAACTGCTTGGAATAGAGTATGAATGCCTGTATTGTTCCGACAGTTATCCAGCCCTGTATGCTGAACCAGCCTCCGAAAGCCGCGATGAGGACAAATCCGAAGTTTGAGATACAGTTCATCAGCGGGCCCATCATGCCGCCGCAGATCTGCGCCTTGATACCGGTTTTTCTGAGCTCGTTGCTCATAGCTCTGAATTCCTCTATGGAATCCTGCTCCTTGGAATAGGCGACCACAGTTCTGTAGCCTGTTACCGTCTCCTCGACATGGCCGTTGATCTTTCCGAGTATGATCTGCTGCTCGACAAAAAACTTCTTCATATATTTTGTCATCTTTGCAGAGACGAATATGGTAATGAATATAGTCGAGATAGAGATCAGCGTCAGCAGCGGGGAATAGGTGAGCATTATTATGAATGTTCCCAGAACTGTCAGGATACCGGAGATCAGCGAACCGATGGATTGTGAAACGGTAGTCGAGATATTCTCGACATCGTTGGTCATACGGCTCATAAGGTCGCCGTGCCGGTGGTCGTCGATATACTTTATGGGAAGATGCACAAGACTTCCGAAGAGATCCCGCCTCATCGTCCGGACAGTGACCTGCGAGAGCTTTGCCGATATCCTGCCCTGAAGATAGGTCATAACGGCAGACACGGCATAAACTACCGCCAGAAGGATAAGCGTGTCAACGAGCTTATCCATATCTACTCCCGATCTGTTTTCATTGGGAGTAATGCTGTCAATGGCGACCTGCTGTATCTTCGGAGCCAGCAGACCCATAACAGTTATCGTCAGCATTACCGCCAGCAGCATAAAGAAGAGATATTTACTCCTGCCGATATATCTCAGCAGCTTTTTGAGAGTCTTTGTGCCGTTTTTCGGCTTTTCGGCGGTGATACGCGCCGAGTGGGGGCCTGCGGGCCCTCTGCCCCTGTTGGGGCCCATATTCGGTACGGGCGGCATTACTCCTCACCTCCCGTTCTGACCTGCGAGCGATAGATATCCTGATATACTGCGCAGCCTGCCAGCAGTTCCTCGTGGGGTGCGCAGGCTACAAGCCTTCCGTGGTCTATGACAGCGATCCTGTCGCAGTCCTTGACCGAAGCGATCCTCTGGGCTATGGTTATGACAGTAGTCCCCTTCAGGCTCTCGCGGAGCTTCTGCCTGAGGCTTGCCTCTGTTCTGAGGTCGAGAGCAGAGGTGGAGTCGTCAAAGATAAGTATCTCCGGCTTTTTGAGGACAGCTCTGGCTATCGAGAGCCTCTGCTTCTGACCGCCGGAGAGCGAGGCGCCCTTCTCGGCAATGCGGGAATCGTATCCCTCCGGCATATTGGAGACAAATTCGTCAGCCTGAGCGATCTTAGCTGCCTCTACGACTTCTTCGTCGGTGGCATCCTTTTTGCCCCAGCGGATATTTTCCGCAACAGAGGCCGAGAACAGCTCGCTCTTTTGCAGGACAATGCCTATACGGCTGCGGAGATCGGACAGCTCATAGCTCCTGACGTCTGCTCCGTCAACCAGCACCTCGCCGCTGACGGCATCGTAAAATCTCGGTATAAGATTGACCAGCGAGCTTTTTCCGGAACCGGTAGCGCCGAGGATAGCGATGTTCTCACCCTTTGCGATCTTGAGGTCTATCTCAGCCAGCACCGGTCTGCCGGTGGAGGAGGGATAAGCGAAGGAAACGTTCCTGAATTCAACTGTTCCCTGCTCTGCCCCTTCTGCGCCCTGCCCGTCGGAGATGACAGGCTCTGTCGCCAGGACTTCATTGAGCCTTTTTGCGGAAGCCGAGGCTCTGGAAATACTCTGCGACATCATCGAGAGCATCATTATCCCGTGAAGGATCTGTGTAACGTAGGTAACTGCCGCCATTACTTCTCCGACCTTCAGCTCCCTGGCCTCGACCTGCAGTCCGCCGATGTATATGACAGCCAGTACCGCGGCGTTCATTATCAGCATGAGCAGCGGCCCCAGCAGAGCCATTAGCCGCATGACTTTGAGGTTTGAATCCATAAGTGCGCCGTTGGCTGCATCAAAGCGTTCTGTCTCGCTCTGCTCGCGGACATAGGCTTTGACTACTCTCGCTCCGGTAACGTTCTCCTGCATAACGGTGTTGACATTATCCAGCTTTCCGGCAACTATAGTATAAAGCGGATTGGCAAAGCGCATTATAAGCACGACGATCAGCACTTCAAGCGGCAGAGAGACAGCTACCACGATCCCGAACCGGACATTGAGCTGCATCATCATGAAAACTCCGCCGATAAGGAACATTATGTTCCTTACGAACATACGCAGTGCGAAATCCACAAGCTGCTGGATAGCCGTTATATCCGTAGTCAGCCTGGTCACCAGCGAGCCGGTAGTGAATTTATCCGTCTGCTGGAAGGAGAGCCCCATGACCCGGGAAAAGACATCGTTGCGCAGGTCTCTTGCAAAGCCCTGGGAGGCGACTCCGCTGAAGGCGGACGAAGCCGATCCGCAGCAGCCTCCGAGGATTATCGTCAGCATCATTATTATCCCTGTCGAGAGGATCACATCCATATTCTGCGGCAGGACACCGTCATCGACGATCTGGGAAAGCAGCTTCGGCTGCAAAAGATCGACAAAGACCTCTCCTACCATCGCAAGAGGAGCCAGCAGCGCAAAAAGCGTATATGGCTTCAGGTATCTTGCCAGCTTCAATTATCTCCCTCCTCCAGCATATTAACCAATATCTGTCTGAGGACAGTGTTGAGGCGGGCCTTATCCTCTTCGCTTATGCCCCTCATCATTATATCGTCCAGCCTATGGCAGCGGCTGCGGATGAATTCATCCTGCTCCCTGCCCTTCTCTGTGATATAGACAAAAACCTTCCGCCTGTCGTTCATATCTGTCTCGCGCCTTACCAGGCCGTCCTGCTCCATTTTCCCCAGGGCGGTGGAGACAGACGGAGTCGAGAGCTTGGCTCTTTTTGCCAGCTCGACCTGAGTTATCCCGTCCTGCTCGCAGAGGATACGGAACATCCTGCGGTAGCCGATGGAAAGCCCCTCCGAGTCGCAGTCGCGGCTCATCAGATGCCCGAAGAGCTTGGAGATATCGTTGATATACATCGAGGGCAGAGCGTCTTTGTTTTCCAGAAGGCGCTTATGCCGAGCCAGCTCCGGCGATATTTCTTTCATATTATTTCCCCCTTCAAAAAATTCGTTAAGCATCTAATTAGTTTCCTAATTATTATACACCTAATTATTTTGTTTGTCAAGTGCCCTCAGAAAAAAGCAAAGCGGCATATCTCCCGTTCTCTGTCGGGGAGACACACCGCTTTACAGCCGGATACAGCTATCCGCTTTGCCTGTTTATTCTTCAAAGGGTATACCGAAATGTGTAAGGATATCCATCGCGGTCTTGGCGTTGAATCTGAGCTCATCGACTTCGTCCATGAACTGACATTCCTTCATCTCATCGTCGGTATACGGGTCTGAACACTTCCTTATATCCTCCCGGAGCTCTGCCAGAGTGTCGTCTGTCATCCACTTAGGCCTCTGAGGTACTGTATTCGTCTCCATATAGTTCACCACCTATTGATCTGTAAATTGTTATCTGAACATTTTGGGCATACCGTTGAACATAATCCTTCTGACGGTATGGACATCGTGATATCCGTTCTCGCAGATACATTCGTAGAGGTTGCCTTCTGCAAAGTTATCGCAGAAGACAAAGGTATCGGTCAGCGCAGACATAGCTTTTATCTGCGGAGTAAGGTTCGGCTCAGCGATATCCTTGTCGGCTGTCCCGGAATAGATATAGAAATCCCCGGCGGAAAAGCCGTTCTCTCTGACGCTGTCTGCCAGGAGCTTTGCCGTCGCCTCAGACTGCGAGCCGCCGCCCTTGACCTCCACTGCCCAGCAGTCGCCGCACATGGGGAGGAAATATCCGAAGAGATCGAGCCTGTTCATGAACACCGACCATGTTGTGACTCCGCCCATGGAGAAGCCGCCCATAGCTCTGTGGAAGCGGGAAGCTCTGAGAGCTTCGTCGGTAGTATCCTCAGCGAAGGTAGGATATTTCTTTTCAAAGAGGGGGATGATATCGTTTGTGAGCTCAAGGTGGAAATCCAGGCAGTTCACAGCAGCATCGGAGCAGTATTCATTATAATATGACACAGCACAGATGATAAAGGGCTCGCATCTGCCCTCAGCCAGCATAGTATCGAGCATCCTTGTTATATCGCTGCCCTTGCCCTCGCCGCCGAGATACCATTCGGGGCTGTCGCTGCCGCCGTGCATAAGATACAGCACATTGTATCTCACGGTGCGGTCGTTCTCATCAAAGCCTGCGGGCAGATACACCAGCGCAGATTTTTTATACCTCTTCCCGTCTCCGCTGCGGTGGTCGCAGGTCTCATAATCAAATCTCACAACGCTGCCGGCTGGCGCTTTGCTGCCGGAATAATCCGCAAGAGGGCTGCGGTAAGCGTTATCTTCAAAAGATCTGTTCTCAGACATTTCTTTCCTCCTTAGAACCTGTTGCAAAACAAGGGGCGCACACTTATGCACCCCCCGCTTTGTTCTCTCCCTTATTTTATTTTTTGGCTTTAACCTCTGACGGCCTTCTTTGCCCCCGGCGGCACCCCTCCGCCGGCGAAAAGCCGTTTGCGGTATATATTTAAGCGCAGGAAGCGCTTATTTACAAACTGACCAGCTCTGTAAAGAGCTTCTCCCTGTCGAAATCTCCGTCCTCAAAGCCGGGGATCTCTTTTATCGCCTTGCAGACAGCCAGGCTGACCTGAGTCATTATGGCGCTCTGGCGTTCATCGGAAAGATCGGAGCTGCCGGTGACTGTCATAGTCGCCAGGCCGGATGAAGCGAGCCAGAGGATCCTGTAATAGCACTCCGCCTTTTTCTCATCCATGTTATAGATCCGCATGACGGCATCTTTTATCAGCCCGAAGGAATAATCGAAGGTCTCGCCGGAGCCTCCTTTGCCGGAATAACCCGGTGTCAGGAAGATCAGCTTATAGAGCTCCTTCTCTTCCGCAGCGAAGCGCATATACTGGTGCCCGATACCGAGGAAAGGTATCTTCTCCTCAAAGCCCCGCAGGATATATTCCTTATATACCAGCCTTGCTGCCCGGAACACTTCCGTTTTCAAGGCTTCGATGCTGTCAAAATACGAGAATATCGGATGTGTCGAGACGCCGAGCATTCTGGCGATATTTCTGGCGGTAACGGAATCTATCCCGCCCTTTCGTGTCTGCTCCAGCGCCGCATCTATTATCTGTTCTTTGGTCACTATATTTTTAGGCGGCATTTCCCTGCTCCTTTTATGCGTGACTTCCGTTCCGTAACACCTGTTACACGCATATTATATCATCGCAGCTCCGGCCTGTCAATAGAATATCGTCAAGAACTTCCGCATCTCACCATTTATTTACAAAATCAGCAAATTCCGACAAACGCACCGCAATATTCGGTCAGTGAGGCGTCGCCTCGGGGTAAAGCCAAAAAACAGCCGCAGTGCGAGGGGACGAACTGCGGCTGTTATCACCGGGATCAGAGCTTAGCCTGAAGGGACGATTTGAATGCGCCGTCCTCCAGCTTATCGACAGCCGCTTGTGCAGCAGCCTTAGCCGCATCTGTGCCGCTCTCTTCATAGGTCAGGACAGCGTCCTCGGCGCGGTGCTCGGCCAGGAGCTGAGCTGTGATGACCTCTCTTAGCTTCTTGACCCAGAGCTCATAAGCATCGGTGTTCAGGTGAACATAGTGGTCTGAGGTATATTCCTCGGCGAGACCGCCCTGCGGGTTCTTGAGCATAGTCGTGATGTCGATAAAATTGACATCCGGTTTCTCAGCGCAGTACTGCTGCATGAGCTCATTGAAGCGGTCAACTTCGGCGTTGTCGAGAACGCTGTCGATCATAACGGGAGTCAGGGTCTCGTAATATACGACAACATTGGGCGAGAGCTCTTTGATACCGTCGATCATCTCGGTGCAGAGCTCTGCGCAGCGGTCTCCGCCCGCAAAGATATCGTTGGTGCCGATATTGAGGAAGACATATTTCTTCCCGCACTTCTTGATATGCTCCTTAACAGGAGCGGCAACGCCCTCATAGAGGAGCTGGTAATCATCGCCGTTCATACCGGAATCGTTGAAGAGCCCATAGCAGTCGCGGCTGAGCATCAGCGGATCGCCCATATATCCCTCGCCGAAGCTGTTGAAGTAATATCTCATGCCCTCTCCGATGGAGCTGCCGACGAATACCGCCTCAGAGAAGAAGCTGTCCAGCTCTTCGTCGGAGATAGCGGCGGTCTCGGCGCCGGACACGATAACAGTCGTCTTCTGGCAGAGCTGCTTGCCGCCGGCTGTAAGAGTCGCGGTTATCTCTGCCTGGCCGTCGGCCTTGGCAGTGATCTTTCCGTCGGCGGAGACAGACACCACATTCTCGTCTGAGGATGCGAAATCAGCTTTTTCCGCGCCGGAAACAACAACTGTGCTCTCCTCGCCGGGCTTCATAGCCTTTGTCAGCACAACAGACGGGAGATCTCCTGCGGCTGCCTGTGCAGGCTTGACGGGCTGGGGGCTCTTATCGAAGCGGGAGATCTTTACTTCTACAGCCAGCTTGGCTGTGCTGACGGTCTTGCTGTCTCCGTCCTTGAAATCGACTGTAACTTCTGCGCTGCCGGCTTTCTTGGCGTTAACGGTATTCCCGCTGACCTCGGCAACAGCATCGTCAGAGCTTCTGATCTCCGGGGTAAGGCCGTTGGCATTGGAAAACTCCAGCGGCAGAGCCTCGCCCTTATACATCGTTACGGATTGTGTAACGGACACTCCGGCTTCCTCGGCAGGCTTTTCGCCGTTATCGCCGCTGTTCTGTGCATCTGATCCTGTTCCTGGAACATTGGAATGGACGTTCTGCCCGGTAATGACAGTCAGGCCGGAATTGTCGATAGTGTTCCCGCAGCCGCAGAGCAGCAGAGCGCAGAGCGCCACGACCGCAGTTTTTGATCTCAGTGACATTTTTTCATACATCTCCTTAAATAATCAGGGGCGATCCCGCCCCGGCGGCATATATCAGAGCAGCTTTTTAAGGCGCTCATCGACAGCATAAAGGAAATCCTCGGTGTTGACCTTTTTCTTGTTCTCCAGCTTGGAGAGAAGGTAGAGGTCTCCGGTCATAACGCCGTCCTCGATAGTCTGGATAGTTGCCTTCTCAAGCTTGTCGGCAAAGGCGATGAGCTCGGGGAGCTGATCCAGCTCGCCGCGCTTTCTGAGGGCGCCTGTCCATGCGAACAGTGTCGCAACAGAGTTGGTAGAGGTCTCCTCTCCCTTGAGGTGCTTGTAATAATGGCGCTGAACGGTGCCGTGAGCTGCCTCATACTCATAAACTCCGTCGGGAGAAACGAGAACAGATGTCATCATAGCGAGGGAGCCGTAGGCTGTTGCAACCATATCGCTCATAACGTCTCCGTCATAGTTCTTGCAGGCCCAGATATAGCCGCCGTTGGAGCGGATAACACGGGCAACTGCGTCGTCGATGAGGGTATAGAAATACTCGATGCCCGCAGCTTCAAACTTAGCCTTGTAATCCTTCTCAAAGACCTCAGCGAAGATATCCTTGAAGGTGTGGTCATATTTCTTGGAGATAGTGTCCTTGGTAGCGAACCATACGTCCTGTTTTACATCCAGCGCGAAGTTGAATACGCTCCTTGCAAAGGATTCGATAGACTTTGACTTGTTGTGTACGCCCTGTATAACGCCGTCGCACTCGAAATTATAGATAGTTTCCCTGCTCTCGTTGCCGTCCTTGTCTGTCAGGACGAGCTCAGCCCTGGAGCCTGCGGGGCACTTCATCTCAACGTTCTTGTAAACATCGCCGTAAGCGTGACGGGCGATGGTGATAGGCTTTGTCCAGGTAGGGATATAGGGGGTTATGCCCTTAACGAGGATGGGGGTCCTGAAAACAGTGCCGTCCAGGATAGCACGGATGGTGCCGTTGGGAGATTTCCACATTTCCTTGAGGTTATACTCAGGCATACGGGCAGCGTTGGGGGTTATTGTCGCACACTTTACGGCGACACCGTATTTCTTCGTAGCGTTTGCCGAGTCAACGGTGACCTGGTCGTCGGTCTCGTTTCTGTGTACTAGCCCCAGGTCATAATACTCTGTTTTAAGGTCGATATACGGCAGGAGCAGGATATCCTTGATCTCCTTCCATATTATCCTTGTCATTTCGTCGCCGTCCATCTCGACGAGGGGTGTTTTCATCTGTATCTTTGCCATTGATCTATCCTCCAATATAATAATTATTGACTGTATATCCCATTAACCGGAAGCTCATATAAGGAGAGAGCATTTTGTGCCTGTAATAAGGAAACGGCTTATGCTGTCACCTTAAGACAAATAATTCCAATATCACGCCGATAATGATCGCCGCTATCGAAAAGAGCGCTTCCTTCCAGCTCAGTTTTATTGCCTCGCTCATTGAAGATGCGTTTGAGATCCGCCTGTTTACCACTGCGAAGATAAAACCCATAACTGCCGCAGCGATGAATACAAGGGCAAGATCTTTGATTTTAAAAACGTACCTGTTGAGCAATCCCATGATCCCGGCGCCGACCACAAGCCCGCCGAAATAGGCGAAGAAGGAAGTAACCTTTTCGTGAAAATCTTCTATCCCGAGGAACCCGCCGATCATATCCTCCGCGGCATCGTAGGCGCGGTAACGTATCTCGCGGCTTTTCCTGTGGCCGGAGACAGCCCTGTAATGGCGATCCTCTTCTGCCTTTGCGGCTTCCTGCTCCAGTTTTCTGTCGATCATCGCTCTTGCATACAGGAGCCTCTGATCTACTGCCTGGGATGAACTCGGGGTGTCTTCGCCGGGCATCATATTTTCGAGGCGGGGGCCATCCTGCTGCCGGGAGGCGCTTTCGGACTGTTCTTTTGCGGCCTTTGCTTTTTCTGCCTGCTTTGCGGCAGCATCGCTGTTGAAGAAGTCGGAGAAATCCTCCTCCGGCTGCTTTTTCTTTTTCGGAGAAGGCATCCCGAAGATATCGTCGGCGCTCATGCCGGCAAATCGCTTTTCGTACTCTTCGCGCTTGAGCTCGGCAGCGGACTTGGATGCACGTTCACGCTCCTGCTGCTTCCGCTCGTTCTCCTGCCTGAGAAACTCCTTTGCGTTCTCGCCGGAATAAACGTCGTAGTCGAAATTGCCTGAGGTAATGTTCATGTTATCCATATTATCCCCTCCGGATAAACGACGGGAGCTTTACATGGCAAGCTTGATCATGATTGCTGCTATCAATGCTATGAACACACCTGCTATCTCTAATTTACATTCCGGTATCGTTTGGCCGATAGGTATTTTTTCAAGGCCGTTGTGCTTTATTACCGCGCCGAGGAAACCGCCTACCGCGCCGCAGACCAGCAGGAACGGGAGCGGGAAGCTGAACAGATATTTCTTTGCCGCATATCCAAGGCCGGCGCCTACGGCGAACCAGACCAGATACCACATGACGGCCTTATCGACCTCGCTGTATTCCCCGTATGAGTGATATCTTCCGGTGGTGAGGCCGGTCATAAGCCTCAGCTCGGGGGAAGGTCCGAAAAAACGCCTTCTGCGGCGTGATCTGTACTCCTCGTCGGCAAACTCGCGGCGCATCCTCTGGCGTGCCATCATTTCTGCCGCCGTCTGTATCCCCGCAGTATATTTTTCGTCCTCCGGGGGCGGGGAGCTGGGAGTGTCTTCTCCCGGCATCATATTTTCCACTCTTACCTCCGACTCAGGCTGACGCTTTTTCCGGGCTTCTTTGTCGGCCTGACGCTTTGCGGCGTCATCGTCGAAGAAATCGGAGAAATCCGTCTCGGGATCTTTTTTTTCGGGCATACCGAAAAGCTCGTCGGCGCTCATACCGGCGAACCGCTTTTCGTACTCCTCGCGCCGGCGCTCTGCGGAAGACTTACTTGCCTGCCTGCGCTCCTCCTGCAAGCGCTCGTTCTCCTTCCGGAGATAATCCATGGCGCTGCTGCCGGAATAGACATCGTAATCGAAATCCTGCGAAGTGATATTACTGTCTCCGGCGTCTGAGCTCCCGCCGGAGTATATGTCATAGTCGAAGTTGCCGGATGTTATCTTATTGTCGTCCATATCTGTTCCCTCATATATCTGCTATCTGCGGCCGATACAGCCGCCTTCAGCGGAGCAGAGGCGGCTCCCGGTCATTGATTATTTACTGAGGCTCTCTCTTGTATAATCCAGCAGGCCGCCTGCGAGGATGATATCCTTTGTCCTTCCGGTAAGCTCGCAGAGGACGGGTATCTCGGCGCCTGTAGTCTTGTTCAGTACTGTAAGCTGTGTCTTTCCCGCCTCGATATCGGCTCTTACGTTCTCAATGGCGATCTCGTCGCCCTGGCCGATCTTATCGTAATCCGTCTCATTGACAAAAGTCAGAGGCAGGATGCCGGCATTGATGAGGTTAGCTCTGTGGATACGGGCAAAGCTCTTTACAAGAACAGCCTTGATGCCGAGGTACAGCGGAGCGAGAGCTGCGTGCTCGCGTGAGGAGCCCTGGCCGTAGTTGACGCCGCCGACTATGATGCTCTTGCCCAGGTTCTTTGCTCTGCGGGGGAAGTCCTCGTCGCAGACTGTGAAGCAATGCTGCGAGATAGCGGGGATATTGGAGCGCAGGGGGAGTATCTTGGCGCCTGCGGGCATGATATGGTCGGTAGTGATATTGTCGCCTACCTTGAGAGAAACGGGGCACTCGATGCTCTCCACCAGCGGAGCGGTCTCGGGATAGGGCTTGATGTTGGGGCCTCTGAGGATCTCGACCTTGTCCATCTCCTCCTCGGGAGCCGGAGCTGCCACCATATTATCGTTGATGACGAACTGGCGGGGCATCTCGAACTCAGGCATATCTCCCAGCTCGCGGGGGTCGGTAAGATAGCCTGTCAGCGCAGAGAGAGCTGCCATTTCGGGGGAAACAAGATAGATCTGGCCGTCCTTTGTTCCCGATCTGCCCTCGAAGTTGCGGTTGAAGGTACGCAGCGAAACGCCCTTGGAATTAGGCGACTGGCCCATACCGATGCAGGGGCCGCAGGCGGATTCGAGGATCCTTGCGCCGGCATCTATCATAGTAGCGAGAGCGCCGTTCTGAGCGATCATATTCAGCACCTGCTTGGAGCCGGGAGCGATAGCCAGAGAAACATCGGGATGAACGGTCTTGCCCTTGAGGATATAGGCGACCTTCATCATATCCATAAAGGAGCTGTTGGTGCAGGAGCCGATGCAGACCTGATCTATTTTCAGCTTGCCGATCTCGGCAACTGTCTTGACATTGTCGGGGGAATGAGGGCAGGCAGCCATGGGGACGATAGCCGAGAGGTCGATATCAACGACTTCATCGTAAACTGCGTCGTCATCGGCTTTAAGCTCTGTCCAGACCTCGGCTCTGTCCTGAGCCTTGAGAAATTCAAGGGTCACCTCGTCGGAGGGGAAGATAGAGGTGGTAGCGCCCAGCTCGGCGCCCATATTGGTTATAGTAGCTCTCTCGGGGACAGTAAGTGTCTTTACGCCCTCGCCGCAGTATTCGATGACCTTGCCGACGCCGCCCTTGACAGAGAGCCTCCTGAGGACTTCAAGGATAACGTCCTTAGCGGCTACCCAGGGGGAGAGCTTGCCTGTAAGGTTGACCTTAACGATCTTGGGATAGGTTATATAGTAAGCGCCGCCGCCCATAGCTACGGCTACGTCCAGTCCGCCTGCACCGATAGCGATCATGCCGATACCGCCGCCTGTGGGGGTATGGCTGTCGGAGCCGATGAGTGTCTTTCCGGGGATGCCGAAGCGCTCCAGATGTACCTGATGGCAGATACCGTTGCCGGGGCGGGAGAACCAGATGCCGTGCTTCTTGGCGACAGAGCCGATGAAGCGGTGGTCGTCGGCATTCTCGAAGCCGGACTGGAGGGTGTTATGGTCTATGTAAGCGACAGATCGCTCGGTCTTGACTCTCGGGACACCGATAGCTTCAAATTCAAGATAAGCCATAGTTCCCGTTGCGTCCTGAGTAAGGGTCTGATCTATGCGGATGCCGATCTCGCTGCCCTTCCTGAACTCGCCGTCAACGATGTGTGCTTTGAGTATTTTCTCGGTAAGAGTAAGTCCCATGAACAACATTCCTTTCTATTTCAAACAGATAGAGTAATTATATCACATTCGACCTGTTTTGTCAATTATAAAGGCCGGCCGCCGGTGCTCTTTCGGCAGATTGCATAATATTGACAATCTCTCTGCTCTGCTGTATAATAAAGTCGGCGGAGCGAGGCCTTCGCCGGGCTGAAAGGAGCGGTAAACGATGGAAAAATACACACTTATCGGCGGGAAGCTGGGGCACTCCCTCTCGCCGCAGATACACGATATACTTTTCAGGCTCAGAGGCCGGGAGGCGGCCTACAGCCTCACCGAGCTGACCGAGGACGGTCTCTCGGTACATTTCGGGGAGCTGAAGGAGCTGGCGGGCTTCAATGTCACCATCCCGCACAAGATGAGAGTTATGCACTTTATGGACGAGCTTGACCGCACAGCCGGGCTTTACGGCGCTGTCAACTGTGTCGCCAACAAGGGCGGCAGGCTCATCGGCTACAACACCGACTGCGACGGTTTTCTTGAATCCGTTGACGCTATGGGCGCAAAGCTCTCCGGAAAGGTGCTGCTCATAGGCTGCGGAGGCGTAGGCCGGATGATAGCCATAGCCTCGGCTCTGAGAGGGGCTTACCTGGACATCCAGATACTTGAATCAGACCGTGATTACGCCTTCTCGGTGGTCGGGGAGATCGAGAAGCAGGCTCCCGGAGCGAAGGCAAGGCTCATCACTGCCGAGGACGAGCACAGCGGCCACTACGACCTTCTGGTGAACGCGACGCCTGTGGGGATGTTCCCGAAGGTCGATGCCTGCCCCGTTTCAGACGAGGTCATCGCCCGCAGCGACGCGGTGTTTGACGTTATCTACAACCCGCTGGAGACACAGCTCATCAAAAAAGCCCGGGCTCTCGGCAAGCCCTCCGAAAACGGCATGGCTATGCTGGTATGGCAGGCTGTCTCGGCGCACCGCATCTGGAACGGCGACGAATACACACGCGAGGAGATACGCGAAGTCATCGGGACAGTATCACAGCTTATCTGAGGTGAGGATATGAAAACTATTTTTCTCTGCGGCTTCATGGGCTGCGGAAAGACAACTGTCGGCAAGCTGCTGGCGCAGCGCAGCAGCAGGATATTTGCCGATATGGACACATATATCGAGGATTACGAGCATAAGACCATAGCAGAGATCTTCGCAGGAGAGGGCGAGGGGCATTTCCGTGCGCTGGAGCGTGAGGCTGTAGAGCGGCTGGCTCCCAGCGGATATGCCGTTGCTACCGGCGGAGGCTGCATGGTCGATCCCAGAAATGCCGAAGCTGCCAAAGCAGGCGGCGGGACCGTCATATTCATAGACACGCCTTTTGAGAGCTGCTATGAACGGATCAAGGGCGACAAGCGCCGGCCTCTGGCTGCAAGCTCCACACGCGAGGAGCTTCTGGCGAGGTTTGAAGCGAGGCGCCCGGCCTATCTTGCTGCGGCGGATCATATCGTTGACGGCAGCGGCTCGCCTGTCGAGATCTGCGAGCTTATACTGAGCAAGGAAGATATTTAGGCACATCTTATAAATCTCCGACATATTATTTGTGCAGTATTTCTCCATAAAAACCTCTTAGGCAAAACGTATATATAACAGAAGCGGCCGGAAAGGGATCCGGACGCAGAAAGACATGAGAGGTGTTAATTATGAAAACAAGAAAGATATCCGCACTTATCGCTGCTGTGATGATAGCACTTTCCGCAGCTTCCTGCGGCAGCACCGACTCCGGTGGCCCGGCTGCTGACATACCAGCAAAACCGGGCAGCGCAGCTTCGGACATCGTATCCGAGACAGATCCCGGAACGACACCGACGCCCGGTCAGGCCCTTTATCCCGATGTCGAGCCGGATACAGAGCCGGAACCTGAGCCCGAAAAGCCATATACCGAATTCCCCTCCGTATCGGACAAATTCGTTACCGCTGCAAACGAGTTAAGCGTAAATATGATGAAGCTGTCCCCTCTTGACGACCTTAAAGAAGGCAGGAACGCTCTGATCTCTGCGGAATCCATAATGCTGGCGCTGGGGCTCACAGCCAACGGCTCTGCGGGAGAGACCCTTGCACAGTTTGAAAAGCTGCTTGGAGGCGGGACTTCTCTGGCCGACCTCAACAAGGACTTCTCTGCCCTGCTGGAGACCGCAAAGTCTGCCAGAGGCATAGATTTCTCTATTGCCAATTCTGTCTGGTCAAACAGCGATATGATAAAAATGAAGCAGGACTTCATGGATATGAGCAGGTCTGTTTTCGCAGCCGAGAGCTTCAATGCCCCGTTTGATTCCGATACTGTCAGCAAGGTCAACGATTGGGTCAACGAGAACACCCACAGAATGATACCCAGGATCATCGACCGGCTCACGCCGACCGATGTGGCTGTTCTGGTCAACTGCATAGCCTTTGAGGCGGATTGGGCGGAACAGTATGAGGATGTCCAGGTCAACGAGAACGGTATCTTTACAAATTCCAAAGGCGAGGAAGAAACAGTCCCCATGATGAGCTCCTCAGAGGACATATATCTCAGCGGAGAAGGCGCAAAGGGATTTATAAAGCGCTATAAGGACAACCGCTTCGGTTTCGCGGCCATCCTTCCGGACGAGGGAGTTTCCGCAGCAGAATATATCGGGACTCTCACCGGAGAAAAGCTCGAGGCCATGCTCAAAGGGCGCAGCTTCGATACCGTAATGGTCAGGATGCCGGAATTCAAGTTCGATTGGGGCAGCAGCATCGCCTCCGACCTCAAAAAGCTGGGGCTCACCGATGCTTTTGGGATGTCCGCCGACTTCTCCAAAATGGCAGAGCACGACCTGGACGGAGTTATGCGCATAGACGATGTCATCCATAAGACACATATCGAGAACGACCGCAGCGGCACAAAAGCCGCCGCTGCAACAGCAGTTGTTATGAAATGCGACGGTGCGATAATGGAGCCGGAGGATGTAAAGGAAGTCTTCCTCGACAGGCCTTTTGTATTCGCAATAGTCGATATGGAGCATAACATACCCGTATTCTTAGGAGCTGTCAACACCGTCAGCGAACAATAACATACCGCCCGCGCCGTAAAAAAGCGCGGGCTTTTTTTCGCTTTTTTGTCCTCTTTTGCCCTTGACAAACGCTTATAAATGCGGTATAATACTATTTTGATAGTACCCAAAACAACTATGTCAAAGGAGATCGACCGATATGGCTAATACTATTTCTCAGGCAGGATTTCAAAGACTCAAAGAACAGCTAGACTATTTAAAGACTGTAAGGCGCGGCGAGGTAGCTGAAAACCTCAAGATCGCCCGCTCTTACGGAGACCTTTCCGAAAACGCGGAATATGATGAAGCTAAAAACGAACAGGCTATCCTCGAAGGGCAGATCGCCGAGCTGGAACAGATCATCGCTACTGCTATCGTTGTTGACGACGACGACATCTCCGTTGACGAGATCGGTATCGGTTCTATCATCAAGATAAAGGATATTGAGCTGGACGATATCGAGACCTTGCAGGTAGTCGGTTCTACAGAATCCGATCCGGACAATATGAAGATCTCGGACGAATCCCCCATCGGCAAGGCCGCTCTCGGGAAAAAGGTAGGAGATATCTTCGAGGTAGAGGTGCCTGACGGTATGATAAAATTCGAGGTCCTCGAAATAAGCAAATGACAGTCACGGGGCGCTCGTTAAGGCGCCCTTTGCTAGTATAGGACATCTTTTGAGAGAAAGGATATGAAATAATGAGCGAAGAGATCATTACAAATCCTCCCGCAGAGGAAGAGGCCGCAGAGCCTACTGCGGAGGAGCTCAACGAATACAGACAGATAAGGATCAACAAGCTGGACGAGCTGAAGGCCGCAGGGCGCGATCCGTTCACCATAACCAAGTATGAAGTCACAGCCCACGCTGCCGAAGCCAAGGAGAGATTTCAGGCTGTCGAGGCCGAGTGCCGCGCGGAAGCCGGAGAAGACGAGGAAAAGCTGGCTTCCCTGCTGGAGGAGAAGCGAGTTTCTGTAAGCATCGCCGGAAGGCTCATGTCCAAGCGTATCATGGGCAAGGCCAGCTTTGCCGATATCAGAGACAAGAGCGACCGCATACAGCTCTATGTACGTCTCAACGAGATCGGCAAGGACGCATTTGACGAATTCAAGAAGTGGGACATCGGAGATATCTGCGGAGCAGAGGGCTATCTTTTCAGGACAAAGACCGGAGAGGTAAGTGTTCACGTTTCCAAGATCACGATGCTCACCAAGTCTCTGAGGCCGCTGCCCGAGAAGTGGCACGGGCTGAAGGATCAGGACACCCGCTACCGTCAGCGCTACACCGACCTCATCTGCAACCCGGAGGTAAAGGACACCTTTATCAAGCGTTCTAAGATAATCGCAACCATACGCCGTTTCCTTGACGATCAGGGCTTTATGGAGGTCGAGACACCTATGCTGGTCTCCAATGCCGGAGGCGCTGCCGCCAGGCCTTTCGAGACCCATTACAATGCGCTTGACGAAGATGTCAAGCTCCGCATAAGCCTTGAGCTCTATCTCAAGAGGCTCATCGTCGGCGGTCTGGAAAGAGTATATGAGATCGGAAGAGTATTCCGCAACGAAGGCGTTGACGCAAGACACAACCCTGAATTCACACTTATGGAGCTCTATCAGGCCTACACCGATTATCACGGGATGATGGATCTCACTGAAAATATGTTCAGACACATCGCCAGGGAGGTCTGCGGCTCAACGACGATCCCTTACGGCGAGCTCACCATCGACCTCGGAAAGCCCTTTGAGAGAATGACTATGATCGAGGCTGTAAAGAAGTATTCCGGCGTTGATTTCACACAGATCAAGACTACCGAAGAGGCCAAGGCTCTTGCAAAGGAGCGCCACATAGAATTTGAAGAAAGACACAAGAGAGGAGATATCCTCAACCTCTTCTTCGAGGAATATGTTGAGGAGCATCTTCTGCAGCCGACATTTATCATGGATCACCCCATCGAGATCAGCCCGCTGACCAAGAAGAAGCCGGAAGATCCGGACTATGTTGAGCGTTTTGAGCTGTTCATCAACGGCTGGGAGATGTGCAACGCATATTCCGAGCTCAACGATCCTATAGATCAGCGCGAACGTTTTGTCGAGCAGGAAAAGCTGCTCTCGCAGGGTGACGACGAAGCCAACCGCATCGACGAGGACTTCCTGCGTGCGCTGGAGATCGGTATGCCTCCCACAGGCGGCATCGGCTACGGCATCGACAGACTTGTCATGCTGATGACCAATTCACCGGCTATCAGAGATGTACTGCTGTTCCCGACGATGAAGTCAATAGACTAAAAACGCCCCTATTTTCAAGGCTTTTGAACATTCGGAATGGTGTTTTGACACCAGTTTGACACCAATTTTTTGAGAATTGCAAAAAGGGTCTTGGTATAACATAATATAATTAACTCCCGAAGTTGACTTTTGATGTCAGCTTCGGGAGTTATTTTATATGTATTAGTTTTCGTCTGCAAGGTTTACTATCCTCTTGCCATGTTTCTTTGCATATTGTATCGTGTTGTATGCTCCTCCGCTTTTATGCTGTATACAGCATACCACAAGGTCTGCTCGGTCGATCATGCTCCGATTGCGGATTTGGATAGCAGACTTTGGGTGAGCTTCGGACGATTCGGCACACACCTCGACTTCATCATAATAGTCAAGGTACTCCTTTTCGTTATCACGGTACTCTGCTTTCATGTATGGCAGGACGAGCATAAAATGGGTATTGCCGTAACCGTAACTGCGGATAGCTCGCTTAATGGCAGCAGAAGCAAGCAAATCAAACTCTCCGTCCCGTCCGATCAGGAAGTCAACATACTCTTTCTGCGTTATCAGGTCATGCAGGAGCTTGTCAAGGCGGTTTTCTATCTCCGTTCCACGCTCTATGTATCTATGCCCGAAAAAGCTGACAGTGTAAATGTTCATCATCGCTATGCACCTCACATTGCCTGTGTCGATTTCAAAACGGTATCTCTATCAATTATACCTAAATATTGTTGTTAAGTCAATACAAATTGAAACAATGGATAGGTAGATTTCAGCTTGCGTATATTATAATTATATGTAGGTGGTGATACGAATGATTGATGCAGACTTCATATCGGACCGGATAGCAAAGCTGAGGACGGAGAAGAATATATCCGCACGGGATATGAGCCTGAGCTTAGGTCAAAGTCAAAGCTATATCAACAATATCGAAAACAAGAAGGCTCTGCCCTCAATGCAGATGTTTCTCTATATCTGCGAGTTCCTCGGTGTTGAGCCAAAGGACTTCTTTGAGGAAGATGTTACAAGCCCCAGTATCTTGAATGAAGCTGTTGCAACATTCAAGTCCCTGTCCCCGAAACAGCTTGAAATGCTGATAGCGATTGCAAAAGAAATGGAATAAGGCGGTTCTTCGGAGCCGCCTTTTCTTTATTTCTGTATAATCATCGGTGAAAATGGAGATTTTTCATTGTCAAATTGTTGACTATTTGTGCAGATTGTGGTATAATATAAAGAATAATACCTCGCATTTGCGGTGGTTTAATGAGGTGTAATATTATGGCTGAAAAAAATACCGCCAATATTGGCTTTGAAAAGCAGATTTGGGACGCTGCCTGCGTGTTGTGGGGGCATATTCCGGCTGCCGAATATAGAAAAGTTATCGTGGGACTTATCTTCCTGCGTTACATATCAAGTGCTTTTGAGAAGCGTTATAATGAGCTTGTGGCGGAGGGTGACGGCTTCGAGGACGAGCCTGACGCATACCTTATGGACAATATCTTCTTCGTGCCTGAAAAGGCTCGGTGGTCGGTGGTGTCCGCTGCGGCTCACACTCCTGAGATCGGCTCGGTCATTGATGATGCTATGAGGGCTATCGAGGACGAGAACAAGACGTTGAAGAATGTTCTGCCTAAGAATTACGCAAGTCCAGATCTTGACAAGCGTGTGCTTGGTGATGTGGTCGATCTGTTCACCAATATGGATATGACCGACACGGAGGACAGCAAGGATTTGCTCGGTCGCACCTATGAATACTGTATCGCTCAGTTTGCCGCATACGAAGGTGTAAAGGGCGGTGAGTTCTACACGCCTTCAAGTGTTGTTCGCACACTGGTTGAGATACTGCGCCCGTTTGAAAACTGCCGTGTTTACGATATAAAAACACCGAGATTGATATAGTTTAATTATTCCTCCGCCGATTTTGCCGCTTGAGGGGTAAGTTGGCGTTTGAGGGGTAAGTTGTGGAAGTCGGGGTGTCCCGGCTGTTTTTATCGGTAGAAATGTTCATACATCGTCGGTATAATAGACGACAAGAAA
>ODAJ012190052.1_pt1 | contig 41444 bp, 33 predicted proteins | sample 1539241 | NCBI WGS metagenome assembly ODAJ01 (sample SAMN02144231, study PRJEB22623) | gut metagenome | biome: sheep rumen | host: Ovis aries | place: New Zealand
GCAACGATCCAGACTGGAACGAAGATAATCCTTACTTGTTTTCATCTCTTTTGGTAATTTAGGTATCAACCGTATTTACAAAAAGACAGGTGGCCTGGTAAAAATCCGACTACGCCATATCTGGAAACGGTGAGTTTATTTATATGCTGCCGCTGAGAGCTATCCATTGGCAAAATGGCTGCGAAGGCTCATTCACTATGGCGGAAAAGGCTTGGCGTGGGCTTTTCTGTGAAAGCACATACACGCGGACAAGCTCCGTGAAACGCTCATGCCACACTACGTAGATACGCAGAGAACAGCTATGAGAGGAACTGCGCGATGTCTTCCTTTTCCTCCATGTTCAGCTTCTGCCGCACGCTGGATTTCCGCTGGTACACCGTGCGCACACTTTGCTGGGTAACGAAGCTGATTTCCTTGGTTGAGAAGTCAGCCTTGAGCAGGCAGCAGAGCTGTATCTCGCGCTCGTTGAGCACATCAGAATAGCGCGAGCGCAGGTTGGTGTAGTAGCCGTCGTAGAGCGAGTCGATGGTTTTGTAGAGGTCGTCCCAGTCCAGCAGATAGTCTACGCTGACCTTGCGGCTTGCAATGGCAGCCATCCGTTGCAGCAGCTGCTGGTTGGCCGTCGTGGGATTCGATGCCGCATGGCGTATGATGCCCAGCTGCTGAAGCATGATTTTCTTGACGAAGCGGTCGTCGTTGCCGCTTGACTGCAGTGCGTCGGCAAGCAGTTTGCGCAGTGCTTCAGCCTCCTCGTCCTTCTTTTCCATAAGTCTGCGGCGGCGTCTTATATAGAAAACAAGGCACAGAATGACAGCCGACAGACAGAGCGAGAGCAGCAGGAAGAAGATGAACTGTCGCTGGCGCGAAAGCGTAAGCAGCAGTTCGTGCTCGCGCAACAGCTGGTTGGAGCGTTCCCTGGCAGAGGCAACGGCCTCCTTATAGATGGCTTCGCCACGCATCTTGTTGGCATACAGGGCAATGTCGACAATCCTGTACCTCCCCGTCTGCGCATAGTCGAGCACCATTTTCTGCGCCATGAAGTTGTAGGGCGTGGCCGACGAGAACTCGTCGTGGGGCGTATCAGTGCGCTCGGCAAGGTTAAAGTACTCGCGTGCCTTAGCCTTATCACCCTTGAGCAGCCACCCGTAAGACAGCGAGAAGAGGCAATCGGATATGTTTTCGGCCATGCCAGCCTGCCTGTAGTGTTCCAGCAGCCTGTTGTGAAGGGCTATTCCGCGGTCCACTTCGCCCGTGTTCAGCAGTATGTCGGCATGGTTTCGCATGACGGTCTGCCAGATAAACAACGAGTCGGGCGACCTCTTCACGCAGTTCTCTATGCGCCGGAAGATGGTCTCGGAAGCCGAATTGTCGCCCCACACGCTGCAACAAATGGCAAGGCTGTTGAGCAACCGCACATTGTTTGCGTCGCCACCGCTCAGTCGCCCGTACTCCTCCACATAGCGCCGGGAGGCTTCCTGGTCGCTATCCATCAGCGCGAACTCGGCCATTCCGTGCAGCATCATCTTCTGCAGGGCCACGTCGCCCACCCTCTTGCCATCATCGAACGCCATCTTCATCAGCTGAGCGCCACGCTTTCTGTCGCCTGTCCAGTAGTAATACGATGCCGCCAAGACCTTCGTCTTTATCAGCCGACTGCTGTCGACGGGCTGCTCGCTGGCATAGTAGTCCATTGCGAAGACTATGGCGGAGTCTTCCGACAAGGCCTGGCCAGTCTTTTGGTGGGCCGTAGCCTTGGCGGTCCAGTACTTTGCCACCCATTCGTCGGACAGGCGGCCAAGGTTTTCCACCTTATTTAATATATATAGGGCACTGTCGGGATGGCTGTCAACCATCTCATTGGCATCGTCAATGAGCTTCATGTCGCGGCTGCTGCACCCAAGGAGAAGCGCTGTCGAAAGTAAAAGAAATAGCTTTTTCATACTGCAAAGTTAATAAATAATTGCGTGAAGCTATTTATATATAACCTACGAAGGCGGCAGATATAAACTTTTAACGCTTCACGGAAACGCAACGCGCTGTCCGACAAGTACTTGCAAACAGCATTGCACTTCAGAAAGATGCCCGTATAAACGGCTTTTCAGCCCGTTTCGCACTACTTTTGCAGCATAGAAACATTCACATTAAAACCCAAAAGCAATATGAAACGAAACCAACTGTTAGCCGTCCTCTGCGCACTCGCATTGACGGCAGAAGCCCAGAAAAGCACAGTAACGCCCGACAGCATTGCCGGCGACTCTGTTCACGCAATGAAGGAAGTAGTGGTAGAGGCCTCGCACGTCAGCACCAAGTCCGACCGCGAACTCTATCTGCCCACCTCCCTGCACCGAAAGATGTCGAGCAACGGCCTCGACCTGCTCCACGCCATGCAGCTTCCGCGCATCGATGTGGACCTGGTCAACAACTCCGTGAAGACTTCCGGCAACGAAGCCGTGCAGCTGCGCATCAACGGTGTGGAAGCAACGGTGAACGAACTGCTGGCCCTGCAGCCGAAGGACATCATCAGAATGGAATACCACACCATGCCCGGCGTGCGCTACGGCAACAGTGCAGCCGTGATAGACTACATCGTAAGGCACCGCGAAACGGGCGGCGACATCTCGGCAAACGGCTTACAAGGCATCACCCTGCCGGGCATGGGCAACTACAACGTGGCCGGAAAGCTCTACATGGGGAAGTCGTCGCTGAGCCTGATGGGCAACTGGGACCGCAGAAACCTGACGTGGACGCGTGAGAACGAAGAGCAGTTCGCACTTCCTGGCGGCACTGTCATCACTCGCGAGACAGGCCGACCGACAAAGGTGAAGTACGACCGCACGCTGCTGCACCTCAACTACTCCTACACCAGCGACAAAAGCCTGCTGAGCATTGCCTTCCGCATGAACAACAACTGCCAGCCCTCCCACTTCGAGGACCGCGACAGCCGTATGCAAGTGGGCTCTCAGACCTTCGACGTCACCGACCGGCAGTCTAACCGGCAGTTCACTCCGTCGCTCGATGCCTATTATCAGCTCAACATCAGCAAGGACAAGCACCTCTATCTCGATGTTGTGGGCACATACATCAAGAGCCGCAACGAGCGCACCTACACCTCAACGCCCGTGGGAACAGAGGATATGGCAAGCGGAATTTCGTCGGTTTCATCGCTTACCGACGGAAAGAAATACTCGGTGATAGCCGAAGCCATCTATGAGAAGACCTACGAGAAGGGCAAGTTCACGGCTGGAGTGAAGCACACGCAGGCATACACCCACAACAAATACTCCTATCCTGACACGGAGGAGGCTCAGCAGGAGGCAACCCACGTGTCGCTCCACACGTCGGAAACCTATGCCTTTGCCGAGTTTCAGCACCAGCTGGGCAGCTTCGGCTACGTTCTGGGCATGGGACTGATGAACACCTACAACCAGCAGGGGCAGCAGTCGCAAGACAAAATAATAGTGCGACCATCGGCAACCCTCACCTGGCAGCCCGCGAAAAACCTGTTTCTGCGCTACAACGGATATGTTTCGGCCTACTCTCCGTCGCTGGCCTCGCTCAGCAATGTGGAGCAAGCCATCGACAATTACCAGCTGCGGCGAGGCAACCCAAGGCTGAAAGCCACCACCTTCGTGGCCAACAGCCTGTCGCTGAGCTGGAGGACGCAGCCCGTAACCATCGACCTCTATGCCCGATACAGCTACGACCACAAGCCTGTGATGGAAGAAACTCTGATTGAAAACAACATGATTGTGCGCACCGAAGCCAACCAGCGCGGCTTCCACAGGCTCAACATCGAGACCTGCCTGCGCCTCAGACCTTTCTGCATGATGTCGGGCGAACTGGCTAAAAGCTTCACTCTGAACCTCACGCCGTTCTTCAACCGATACATAAGCAATGGAAACGACTACGTCCACACGCACTCCAACTGGGGACTGAGGCTGTCGGCAATGGCGATGTGGAAGCACTGGCTGGCCTCTGCCGAAGTGAAGACCAGCCGCCACGAACTCTGGGGCGAAACCTTGAAGTGTGAAGAAGCCACCCACATGCTCTCGATAGGGCACCGTCGCGAACGCTGGAGCGTGAATCTCGTTATACTAAACCCCTTCACCAAGCGCTACGAGCAACGACAGGAGAAGCTTTCGCGTCAGGCAACATCGCTCCAGTCTGCTTTCAGCAACGACTTCCGGGGCAAACTGATGCTCAACTTCTCCTACAACATTAGCTTCGGAAAGCTCCACCGCAACGACAACCGACACATCAACAACTCAGATACTGATGCCGGATTGCTCAGCGGACAGAAATAAGCAAGGCTACTCGTAGACATCCTCGATGCCGCTGAAGTCGAGCGAATCCTTTGCGGCGCAGGGATTGAAGTCCTTTGGTATGTCGAATTTAGCCTCGGGGCTGTAGCCGAGCGACTTGTCGGCATAGACGAGCTTCATGTAGTAGGCCCATATTGGCAGAGCCATCGTGGCACCCTGGCCCATGCTTGTGGCATCGAAGTGTATGTCGCGGTCCTCGCCTCCAACCCAACAGCCGTTGACCAGCTGCGGAGTGAAGCCCATGAACCAGCCGTCGGAGTTGTTGTTCGTGGTACCAGTCTTGCCACAAATCTGGCCTTTCATTCCGTAGCTGCTCTTGAGTCGTCGGCCAGTACCATTCTCCACAACAGCCCGAAGCATATCAATCATGCGGTAGGAGTTCTCGGCACTGATGACTTCCATCATGCGGGCAGGGAACTGTGCGATGATGTTGCCGTGGCTGTCTTCTATCTTTGTGACGAAGCGCGGGGCGCACCTGACACCTCCATTGGCAAATGTTGTGTAAGCGCTGACCATCTCTCCCACCGACACCTCGCACGGACCAAGACACAGGACGGGCGAGGTGTTCTTGTCGATGTCAGGGTTATGCAGGCCGAAACTGTGCAGAATGTCAACGAACTGCGACGGTCCGAGCTGGTTGATAAGGTATGCCGAGATCCAGTTGTTCGACGTCAGCAGACCCCATTTCAGCGGAACCATCTGACCGTAGCGTGCTCGGCTGCCGTTGCGCGGTGTCCATCCGCCGTAAGAACGCTGCACGTTGGGAGCAGTGGTGCATGGTGTCATTCCGTTCTGCATGGCCAAAGCATAGAGATAGGGCTTGATGGTCGAACCCACCTGACGGCGTCCGAGCATCACCATGTCGTACTTGAAGTGGTCGAAGTCGAGTCCGCCCACGTATGCCCTCACCGAGCCGGTCTTCGTTTCCATGCTCATAAAGGCCGAGCGCAGGAACGACTTGTAGTATAGGATAGAGTCGATGGGAGTCATGGTGCGGCGTTCCTCGCCGTTGTAGCTGAAGAGCGACATCTCCACCGGGGTCTTGAACGAGCGGCGTATCTCGTCGGGTGTGGCACCGTTGGCCTTCAGCACGTGGTAGCGATGGCTCGAACGTATGGCGCGGTTGATTATCGACTTGATAGTCTGGCGCGAGATGTTCGACGAGAAGGGAGCGTTCTTCTTGTATTTGTTAGCCGCATTGAACATCGGTTGCAGGTATCCGGCCATGTGTTTCTTCACAGCCTGCTCAGCATACTGCTGCATACGCGTGTCAACGGTGGTGAAGATGCGCAGTCCGTCGGTATATATATTATAATGTTCGCCGTTGCTCTTCACGTTCTTGTTGCACCAACCGTAGAGCGGATCCTCGCTCCAGGCAACGGAGTCGATGGTGAACTGCCTCTCGTTCCACGAGGGATAGTTGTCGCGCTTGGGCTCTTTTGCCATCATGTACTGGCGCAGAAACTCCTTGAAATAGTCGGCAGAGCCTTTCACTGCCTTGGGAGTCTGGTAGTTGATGCCCAACGGTTTCTGGCAGTTCTCGGCATATTGCGAGTGGGTGATGTAGCCGCACTTGAGCATCTGCTGCAAAACCACGTTGCGGCGAGACAGGCATCGCTCCTCGTTCTTCAGCGGATTAAACAGCGACGGGTTCTTGCAGAGTCCTATGAGCATGGCAGCCTCAGAGAGGTTGAGGTTGCGCGGTTCCTTGCCGAAGTAGGTATTTGCCGCGCGCTTTATGCCAACAGCGTTGTAGAGGAAGTCAAAGTAGTTGAGATACATCGATATTATCTCCTCCTTAGTGAAGTAGCGTTCCAGCTTGATGGCTATAACCCACTCTATCGGCTTCTGCAACAGACGTTCCATCTTGCTGTGGGCTTTCTCCGAGTATAGCTGTTTTGCCAGCTGCTGGGTGATGGTCGAGCCTCCTCCGGCACTTTCGTTGCGCATCATTCCGCGCTTCACCACCGCACGTCCGAGGGCAATGAAGTCTATTCCCGAGTGTTCGTAGAAACGCTCATCCTCCGTAGCCACAAGCGCGTGGACGAGGTGCGGCGACAGGTTGTTGTAGTCCACAGCCACTCGGTTGGACTTGTTCAGGTTCCATGTGCCAATCATCTTTCCGTCGGCAGAGTACACCTGTGATGCGAACTTGTCTATAGGATTTTGCAAATCTTCCATATCGGGCATATATCCAACCCATCCGTTCCATACACAAACAAAGAAAATGGCAACCGTGGCGACAACAGTGACAAGGCTACCCCATAGAAAATGCACGAATGTTCGTCTCATACGTATATGCAGTTCTTATTTTGCAGATTTAGAATTCACAGCAAAGGTAGTTTAAATTACTTACCCTGCAAAATAAATAAAGCTTTTTCATACTTTCTGGCAAATATATAAAAAAATATCCGTAACTTCGCAGTCGGAATTTCACATACAGCATTTCAGTATGAACAAACATGATTTTGTAAGCATAGAAGGCTTGTCGCGTGAGAAGATTCTCTATCTTATTGACATGGCGAAAGAGTTTGAGCGCCATCCCAACCGTGAACTTCTCAAGGGCAAAGTCGTAGCAACCTTGTTTTACGAACCCTCTACCCGCACCCGCCTCAGCTTCGAGACAGCCGCTAACCGGCTTGGTGCGCGAGTGATAGGATTTACCGATGCCAAGGTGTCGAGCGTCAGCAAAGGCGAGACTTTGAAAGATACAATCCTGATGGTGTCCAACTATGCCGACGTGATAGCCATGCGCCACTACATCGAAGGGGCTGCACAGTATGCCAGCGAAGTAGCTCCTGTGCCCATAATCAATGCCGGCGACGGTGCCCATCAGCATCCTTCGCAGTGTATGCTCGACCTTTATTCCATCTACAAGACTCAGGGAACGCTCGAAAATCTGAACATTTATCTCGTGGGCGACCTCAAATACGGTCGCACGGTTCACTCACTTATAATGGCCATGCGCCACTTTAACCCCACCTTCCACTTCATTGCGCCCAAGGAGCTTGCCATGCCGGCAGAATACAAAATCTACTGCCGCGAGCACGGAATAAGCTTTCAGGAGCACACGGCGTTCAACGACAAGATCATAGCCGATGCCGACATAATCTACATGACACGCGTTCAGAAGGAGCGTTTCTCCGATCTCATGGAGTACGAACGCGTCAAGAATGTCTACATCCTGCACAACAACATGCTCGCCAACGCCCGCGAGAATATGCGCATACTGCATCCGCTGCCACGCGTAAACGAGATTGACTACGACGTTGACGAGAATCCGCACGCATACTACATCCAGCAAGCCAAGAACGGACTCTATGCCCGTCAGGCTATCTTTGCCTACTGTCTGGGCATTTCGCTCGAAGAGGTGAGAAACGACACAACTATTATATAATTGTAACAAAGCTTATGGCAAAGAAAGAAATGCTCGTTGCCGCCATCAAGGACGGTACGGTTATCGACCATATTCCTGCCGACAAGACGTTTCAGGTGGTCAGCCTGCTTGGTCTGCAATATTTGCAGACACCGGTGACTATCGGATACAACTATCCCTCGGCCAGAATAAAGAACAAGGGCATCATCAAGGTCAGCTCGAAGTTTTTCACCGACGATGAGATTTCCCGTCTGTCTGTCGTAGCACCCAACGTTGTGCTCAACATCATCAACGACTACGAGGTGGTAGAAAAGAAGACCGTGGTGACTCCCGACGAGCTGCGAGGCATCGTGAAGTGCAACAACCCGAAGTGCATAACAAACAACGAACCCATGAAGACCGTGTTCCACGTAGTAGACAAGCAGAACGGCACGCTGAAATGCCACTACTGCGACAAGGAGCAGGACATCAACAAGGTGGAGCTTTGTTAGCAGTCACACGATAGAGAGTTTGAAATATCAAAATGTTAAAAGGATAATACCACTATGAGAAAAGACAGTCAAATCTTTGAACTTATTGAGCAGGAACACCAGCGCCAGCTAAAAGGCATGGAGCTCATCGCATCTGAAAACTTCGTAAGCGACGAGGTGATGGCCGCTATGGGCAGCTATCTCACCAACAAGTACGCCGAGGGTCTGCCCGGAAAGCGCTACTATGGCGGCTGCCAGGTGGTTGACCAGGTTGAAGACCTGGCACGCGAACGCGTAAAGAAGCTCTTCGGAGCCGAGTTTGCTAACGTGCAGCCCCACTCAGGAGCACAGGCCAACGCTGCCGTGTTCCTCGCAGTGCTCAAACCCGGCGACACCTTCATGGGACTGAACCTCGACCACGGCGGCCACCTCTCTCACGGCTCACTGGTCAACACCTCGGGTATCCTCTACAATCCCGTTGGCTACAACCTCAACAAGGAGACTGGCCGCGTGGACTACGACGAGATGGAGCGCCTGGCACTCGAGCACAAGCCGAAACTTATCGTCGGCGGCGGCTCGGCATACAGCCGCGAATGGGACTACAAGCGTATGCGCCAGATTGCCGACGAGGTTGGCGCGCTGCTTATGATTGACATGGCCCACCCTGCCGGCCTCATAGCAGCCGGACTGCTCGACAACCCCGTGAAATATGCCCACATCGTGACCTCCACCACGCACAAGACACTGCGTGGTCCGCGCGGCGGCATCATCCTCATGGGCAAAGATTTCGCTAATCCCTGGGGACTTACGACCAAGAAGGGCGAGCTGAAGATGATGAGCCAGCTGCTCAACTCGGCTGTGTTCCCCGGCATCCAGGGCGGCCCGCTCGAGCACGTCATAGCTGCCAAGGCCGTAGGCTTCGGCGAGAACCTCGAACCGTCGTGGAAGGAATATGCCGCTCAGGTGAAGACCAACGCCGCAACACTGGCCGACGCGCTCATTTCGAGAGGCTTCAACATCGTCAGCGGCGGCACCGACAACCACTCGATGCTCGTAGACCTGCGCTCCAAGTATCCCGACCTCACCGGAAAGGTGGCTGAGCAGGCACTCGTTGCAGCCGACATCACAGCCAACAAGAACATGGTTCCGTTCGACTCGCGCTCTGCTTTCCAGACCAGCGGCATACGCCTGGGCACGGCTGCCATGACAACTCGCGGTGCAAAGGAAGACATGATGCTCCTCGTGGCAGAGCTTATCGAGGAAGTGCTCAATGCTCCGGACGACGACAAGGTAATCGCCAAGGTGCGCGAGAAGGTCAACGCCACCATGAAGGACTATCCTCTCTTTGCCTACTAAAGAGCCTCTCTGCACTTTCTGCCACAGAAGAGTACGCTCTCCGAAGCTCAGAAACGTGCAGACAGCCCCGCCGCAGGCAACATAATCCGACATCATGTCAGGGGTGCAGCGCCGAAAGACGTTGCGCCCCTGTGCTTTTTACGCCGTCTTCATCCTACAGACTGGGACGGAGCAGACCGCTGCAAGCAGGAAACTTGTTGATATTCCTTACCGAATTTATGACTAATCATTTACAAACTGAAATCGTAAAACAGAGCTTTCAGAAAACGGTTTGGACTGTCTTTCGAGGCGAAAAGGCAGTGATGATGATGCGAAAGCAACCCTTTTGCAATGCAATCAGGCAGGTTTCAGAGAGCAAAACAAGTTGTTTTGCCTCGCTGTTTGGTACTAACGGCATTGCAGTTTGGTGCTAACTGAAGACCAAAACAACTTGTTTTGCTCCAAATACGGCAGTTTTCAGAGGGCAATATGCCCTTTATCGCACTGCGTTTACTTTCCTTCCTTTCCGAGTTTGCAGCTAAGTGTCTGGCTGACAAGCTATTCGCAAAAGTGCAAAATTTCGGCTTTTCTTGTGCCCGGAGGCTTTCGTCTGCGCAGCGATGGCCTTATTTTGAGCGATAAGACTAAAACTTTGTAAAGATATTACGTAATATAAGAAAAGCGGTTCTGGCTGCATCAATGTTACTGACACTCGGCAAAGCACGCAAAAAAACAAGCTTTTTTGCTCGCTTTGCGCTCGTTTATTCGTAACTCTGACATCATCGAAGTTACTGTCACTCGGCAAAGCACGCAAAAAAACAAGCTTTTTTGCTCGCTTTGCGCTCGTTTATTCGTAACTTTGCACCAGAAAATTCACTTGGGGTGCTGCCTTTCAGCATGAGAGGCGGCTGAGATGATACCCATATAACCTGATGCGGGTAATGCCGCCGTAGGGAAAAGGAAGTATAATCACACCATATTTATATGCGTGCTCCGAGTGACCGATGCTGCCACTCGGAGCATTTTGCGTTTATACAGACTTGACTAAATACACATATCAGACAACATGGAGATAGCAATCAACGGCAAAAAGACCGAAACTTCAGCCCGTAGCATCCAAGAACTGGCAGAAGAGCTGAGCCTGCCAGAGCGAGGCGTGGCAATAGCCATTGCCCAAAGGATGATACCGCGCAGCGAATGGGCGGCAACCACGCTGCAAGAGAACGACAGCATAGTGATAATCAAAGCAGCCTGCGGCGGATGAAGCATCAAGTTCAGTTCATTTCGCACTACAACGAGCGCTACGGCTATCTGGACTCCGTCCGTATAGCACTGCTTGGCGGATGCCGGTGGATTCAGCTTCGCATGAAAAACGCCACCGACGACGAGGTGCGCCCCATTGCCATAGAAGCCCAACGGCTGTGCCGTGAGGCAGGTGCCACGTTCATAATCGACGACCGCGTGGAGCTTGTCAGGGAACTTCGCGCCGACGGAGTGCATCTGGGCAAAAACGACATGCCGATAGCCGCGGCACGCCAGCTGCTCGGCCCCGGCTTCATCATAGGCGGCACAGCCAACACCTTCGCCGACGTGAAGGGCATCAGCGAGGCAGGCGGCGACTATGTGGGCTGCGGCCCGTTCCGCTTCACCACCACCAAGGAGAAACTCTCGCCCATACTGGGACTCGACGGCTACCGCCACATCGTCAGCCGTATGCAGGCCGAAGGCATCAGCATACCCATCGTAGCCATCGGCGGCATCGAGGCCGACGACATTCAGCCGATACTTGCCACGGGAGTGACGGGGATAGCCCTGAGCGGAGCTGTGCTGCGGGCTGACAATCCCGTCGAGAAGATGAAAGAAATAGTAACAACCGAAACTGAATAGCATAAACAGAATATGAGCAAACTAATCATTGCCGGACGTGAGTTCAGCTCGCGTCTGTTTTTAGGTACAGGAAAATTCAGCAACAACGCTCAGATGGCAGAGGCTATCAAGGCTTCGGGCACCGAGATGGTTACGGTTGCCATGAAGCGGATAGAGCTTCACGACCACGAGGACGACCTGCTGACCCACATCACACAGTTTGAAGGCATACAGCTGCTGCCCAACACCTCGGGAGTGCGCAATGCCGAGGAAGCCGTGTTTGCCGCACAGATGGCACGCGAAGCCTTTGGCACCAACTGGCTCAAGCTCGAGATCCATCCCGATCCGCGCTATCTGCTGCCCGACTCCGTGGAAACGCTCAAGGCAACAGAGCAACTGGTGCGCATGGGATTTGTGGTGCTGCCCTACTGTCAGGCCGACCCCACCCTCTGCAAGCACCTCGAAGAAGCCGGTGCCGCCACCGTCATGCCGCTGGCAGCACCTATAGGCACCAACAAAGGGCTGCGGATGAAAGACTTTCTGCAGATTATCATCGAGCAAGCCACCGTGCCCGTTGTCGTCGACGCAGGCATAGGCGCGCCCAGCCATGCTGCCGAAGCCATGGAGATGGGTGCCGACTGCTGCCTGGTGAACACCGCCATAGCCGTGGCTGGCAATCCGGTACAGATGGCCGATGCCTTCAGGCAAGCCGTCATAGCCGGTCGCATGGCCTACGAAGCCGGACTGGGTGCCATCAGCGACAGCGCAGAAGCATCGAGCCCACTGACAGCATTTCTCAACACTTAACTATCAGACACACTACAATGCCACAACACAACAAGAAATACGCCCAGCGCGAGAAGTTCTACATGGCGGGGAAAATATATCCCGACCTCCGCGTGGGAATGATTAAGGTGAACCTCACCCCCACCGTGACCGTTGATGCCGACGGCAAGAGGCACATCGAACCCAATGCGCCCGTCTACATCTACGACACGAGCGGCCCGTTCTCGGACCCTGACGTGAAGACAGACCTCAGAAAAGGAATAGACCGCATCCGCCAGCCGTGGATAGACAGCCGCCGCACGTCCGGCCACGGCACGACGCAGATGGCCTGTGCCAAGGCAGGCATCGTAACGCCCGAGATGGAATACGTAGCCATACGCGAAAACATGAACTGCGAGGAGCTGGGCATCAAGACACACATCACGCCTGAGTTCGTGCGCGCCGAGTTAGCTGCCGGACGGGCCGTCATTCCAGCCAACATCAACCACCCCGAGAGTGAGCCTATGATTATCGGACGCAACTTTGCCGTGAAGATAAACACCAACATAGGCAATTCGGCTACTTCCTCGTCGATAGAAGAGGAAGTAGACAAGGCCGTGTGGTCGTGCCGCTGGGGCGGCGACACCCTGATGGACCTCTCAACGGGCAACAACATCCATGAGACGCGCGAGTGGATACTGCGCAACTGCCCCGTCCCGGTGGGCACGGTGCCCATCTATCAGGCACTGGAAAAGGTTGGCGGACGGGTGGAAGACCTCACATGGGAGGTCTATCGCGACACTCTCGTCGAGCAATGCGAGCAGGGAGTGGACTATTTCACCATCCATGCAGGCATACGCCTGCAAAACGTTCACCTTGCCGACAACCGCCTGTGTGGCATAGTGAGCCGCGGCGGCAGCATAATGAGCAAGTGGTGCCTGCTGCACAACCGCGAGAGCTTCCTGTATGAGCACTTCGACGACATCTGCGACATCGTGGCACACTATGACGTAGCCCTCTCGCTGGGCGACGGACTGCGCCCCGGATGCACTGCCGATGCCAACGATGCGGCACAGTTTGCCGAACTCGACACGCTGGGCGAGCTGGTGACACGCGCCTGGGCTAAGGACGTGCAGACATTTATCGAAGGACCGGGTCACGTGCCCATGCACAAGATACGCGAGAACATGGAACGGCAGCTCTCCCACTGCCACGAGGCTCCCTTCTACACCCTCGGTCCTATCGTCACCGACATTGCGCCGGCCTACGACCACATCACCAGCGCCATCGGTGCGGCCCAGATAGCATGGCTTGGCACGGCCATGCTGTGCTACGTCACGCCGAAGGAGCATCTTGCGCTGCCCAACAAGGACGACGTGCGCACCGGAGTGGTGACTTACAAGATTGCCGCCCACGCTGCCGACCTGGCAAAGGGACACCCCGGAGCCTGCGTCCGCGACGATGCACTGTCAAAGGCACGCTTCGAGTTCCGCTGGCGCGACCAGTTCCACCTCTCGCTCGACCCGGAACTGGCCTTGCAGTATTTTGAAGAAGCCGGACACACCGATGGCGAGTACTGCACGATGTGCGGCCCCAACTTCTGTGCCGCCAAACTTACCCACGACCTGCGCAAACTAAACAAGAAAAATGGAACTGACGCATGAACAGCGGCTGCGCTACAACCGCCACCTGATACTCGACGGCATGGGCCCGGAGGGACAGCAGAGGCTACTGCGGTCGAGGGTGCTGCTCGTCGGCGCAGGCGGACTGGGCTCGCCGGCTGCACTCTATCTGGCTGCCGCAGGTGTAGGAACAATCGGAATAGTCGACGGCGACAGCGTAAGCCTCGCCAACTTGCAGCGGCAGGTGCTCCACACCACAGCTGACATCGGGCAGCCGAAGGTGGATTCGGCCAGCAGGCACATAGCCGCACTGAACCCTGACGTGCAGGTGAGGACCTATCAGTGCTTTCTGGCAGAGGACAATGCAGCCGAGCTGATAGCCGACTACGACTTCGTGATAGATGGCAGCGACAATTTCGCCACGAAATATTTGGTAAACGATGCCTGTGTGATGGCTGGCAAGGCCTGCTCGATAGGCGGCATCAGCCGCTTCAGCGGTCAGCTGACAACCGTCGTGCCGGGTGGAGCCTGCTATCGCTGCCTGTTTCCAGAGCCTCCGGCTGCAAAGGACGTTGAGACGTGTGCGCAGGTGGGCGTGCTGGGAAGCATAGCCGGCATACTGGGCACCTTGCAGGCTACCGAATGTATCAAATACCTGACCGGCATGGGCGACCTGCTCACCGACACGCTGCTCACGTTCGACGCACTGACCATGCGGTGGCAACGGATAGAGGCTGGACGGAGCGACGGTTGCGCCCTTTGCGGCAAACACCCCACAATAACCGAACTGAAGGAATATGCCTTCAAACCTTGTAGCAAAAAGAGATAGAAACCATGTTTTCAGACGAATTGAAAAACATCAGCTGGGAGCAGACCACCGAAAGGATAGCTTCCAAGACCGACAGCGACGTTAGAAGAGCGTTGTCGAAGCGCCGCTGCGACGTGGACGACTTCATGGCACTGCTCTCGCCAGCCGCCGAACCATATTTAGAGATTATGGCGCGCCTGTCGCGCAAGTACACCGAGGAACGCTTCGGGCGCACCATGTCGATGTTCATACCTCTTTATATTACCAACTCATGCTCAAACTCGTGCGTCTACTGCGGGTTCCATCGCGAAAACCCCATGGCGCGAACCATTCTCACGCCTGAGCAGATAGAGAACGAGTACAAAGCCATCAAACGGCTGGCTCCGTTTGAGAACATTCTCCTTGTAACGGGCGAGAACCCGGCGCGGGCTGGCGTGCCATATCTGAGCACGGCCATCGACATAGCAAAGAGATATTTCTCGAACATAAAGATTGAGGTAATGCCTTTGAAAGCCGAGGAGTACGAGGAGCTAACTCACCACGGGCTGAACGGGGTTATCTGTTTTCAGGAGACCTACAACCGCGAGCATTACAAGCTCTACCACCCACGCGGAATGAAGAGCCGCTTCGAGTGGCGGTGCGACGGCTTCGACCGCATGGGGCAGGCTGGCGTTCATTCCATAGGCATGGGGGTGCTCATTGGGCTGGAGAAAGAATGGCGCACCGACGTTACCATGATGGCTTACCACCTGCGCTACCTGCAGAAGCACTATTGGCGCACGAAATACTCCATCAACTTCCCACGTATGCGCCCTGCACAGAACGAAGGCTTCAAGCCCAACTGCCTGATGAGCGACCGCGAACTGGCTCAGGCTACGTTCGCAATGCGCATTTTCGACCACGACGTAGACATATCATACTCTACGCGCGAGCCAGCCTACATACGCGACAATATGTGTACGCTGGGCGTTACTACCATGTCGGCAGAAAGCCACGTCAATCCGGGAGGCTACCACACGTTCCCGCAGGCGCTCGAACAGTTCACCGTGAGCGACGAACGCACGGCCAAAGTCATCGACCGGCGCCTCAGGGAGCTGGGACGCGAACCCGTGTGGAAAGACTGGGATGCTGCTTTCGACTTCATCAACCGCGCCGTATGACTATTGTTATCACTCGCCCGGATTTCTTCACGGCTGAAGCAGAGCGTATCACGGAGCTTCTGCTGAGCGGCCAAGCCAGTCTTGTGCACATACGCAAGCCGGAAAGCACTGCCAGCGAAACCGAAGCACTGATAAGGGCACTGCCTGCATCGCTCTATGACAGGCTGACGCTGCACTACCACTTCCATCTGGCTGTGAGATATGGCTTGCACGGCATACACCTGAACCGCCGCAACCCGCAGGCACCGGCTGGATGGCCGGGGGCGGTAAGCATTTCGTGCCATAGCATAGCAGAACTGGAGCGGTGCAGGCGCTTGCCATACGCGTATATGAGCCTGTCGCCTATCTTCGACAGCATCTCAAAGAAAGGTTACAAGGCTGCTTTCTCCGTCGCCGAACTGGAGGAAGCCCGCCTGCGAGGCATCATCGACCAACGGGTGATGGCTCTGGGCGGTGTGACATTCGACAAAATAACTGAAGTGAAACGCATGGGCTTCGGAGGAGCCATGATACTTGGCGACGCATGGAAATAGTTTTGAGCATAGCAGGCAGCGACCCCTCAGCAGGGGCAGGCATACAGCAGGACTTGAAGACAATCACGGCACTGGGATGCTACGGCGCAACGGTCATAACGGCTCTCACCGTGCAGAACACGGTGGGCGTAAGCAAAGTAACGGCTGTTCAGCCGGAGTCAGTGGCATCGCAGATAAGAGCTGTTGCTGACGACCTGAACATCAGTGCGGTAAAGATTGGAATGATACCAGACAGCAAAGTGGCTGAGAGCATAGTGACTGAGTTGCACAGGATTGTGGCCTTGCGGCACGTGCCAATAGTCTGCGACCCGGTAATGGTATCTACCAGCGGACATAAGCTGATGCAAGATGAGTGCATAGACTACGTCGGCAGGCATCTGTTTCCGCTTTGTTCGCTCATCACTCCCAACCTGCATGAGGCTCAAGTGCTGGCTGGAACAACTTTGAAATCTGACAAGGACATCGACACGGCTGGCAGATGGCTGGCTGAGCGCTATGGCACAGCGTTCCTGATAAAGGGCGGGCACATCGAAAGCAATGAGGAAGCAGCCACCGATTACCTCTTCTGTAACGACGGAAACAATTACGCTTTCTCGGCGGAAAGGCTGCACGCACGCAACCTTCACGGCACGGGATGCACTCTATCGTCGGCCATTGCTTCCCTGCTGGCAAAGGGCGATATGCCGCTGCCTGCTGCCGTGGCCTCAGCAAAACAGTTTGTGGCTGATGCCATCATCCGAAGCACCAGCCACAATATCGGTCACGGAAGCGGTCCGCTGCTCACTTTGGACCCGTCCGCGACGGAAAGAATAGTTCAGAACTCACTTGTGAAGTGGAAGTGGATGTGCTCGAAATCCTGTTGAGCCATCTGCAACACGTAGCCAGAGTCGGCAAGGAACACGTCGCGTCCCTCGCGGTCCTTGGCCATATACTGATACTTGCGCTTCTTGAAGGCTTCCAGATGCTCGTCGCTGTCGGCTTCTATCCAGCAAGCCTTATACAAGTGGACGGGTTCCCAGCGGCAACGGGCATTATACTCATTCTCAAGCCTGTACTGAATGACCTCAAACTGCAACTGTCCCACGGTTCCGATAATCTTCCGTCCGTTGAACTGGTTGACGAAGAGCTGCGCGACGCCCTCGTCCATAAGCTGCTGAATACCCTTTTCTAACTGCTTGGCCTTCATTGGGTCGTCGTTTTCGATGTATTTGAACATCTCAGGTGAGAACGACGGCAATCCGCGGAAGTGTATCTGCTCGCCCTCGGTGAGGGTGTCGCCAATCTTGAAGATGCCATTGTCGGGCAAGCCAACGATGTCTCCGGGCCATGCTTCCTCGATAGTAGACTTGCGCTGAGCCATGAACTGCGTCGGTGAAGAGAAGCGCAGGGTCTTGCCCTGACGAACGTGGAGATATGGCTGGTTGCGCTGGAAGCGGCCAGAGCATACCTTGCAGAAAGCAATACACGAACGATGGTTGGGATCTATGTTGGCGGTTATCTTGAAGATGAAGCCTGTGAACTTAGGCTCCTCAGGCTGGATTGTGCGTTCTTCGGCCACGGTGGGACGCGGCGAGGGAGCTATCTCAACGAAACAGTTGAGCAGTTCCTGCACTCCAAAGTTGTTAAGGGCAGACCCAAAGAACACTGGTGCCACCTCTGCACTGCGGTAAGTCTCAACGTCAAACTGCGGATAGACTCCGTCTACAAGCTCCAGGTCGTCGCGCAACTGTCCGGCATCAGCCTCTCCAACCTGCTTGTCAAGCTCGTCGGAGTTGATGTCTACCTCCACTTTCTCCGTCACACGCTGTTTATTTGGCGTGAAAAGGTCCAGCTTTTGCTCGTAAATGTTATACACGCCCTTGAACCTTGCGCCCTGATTGATAGGCCACGAAAGGGGTCTAACGTGTATCTTCAGTTCGTTTTCCAGCTCGTCGAGGAGGTCGAAGGGGTCTCGTCCCTCGCGGTCCATCTTGTTTATGAAGATTATCACGGGAGTGTTCCGCATACGGCAAACCTCCATGAGCTTCCTTGTTTGCGTCTCAACGCCTTTGGCTCCATCAACAACGATGATGGCAGAATCCACTGCGGTGAGCGTTCTATATGTGTCTTCGGCAAAGTCTTGGTGTCCCGGCGTATCGAGAATGTTGACCTTATACTCCGTATCTGAGCCTTTAGGAGTGTAGTCGAACTCCATCACCGATGTGCTGACCGATATTCCGCGCTGCTTCTCTATGTCCATCCAGTCGCTTGTTGCGGTCTTGCGTATCTTGTTGTTCTTCACTGCTCCGGCCACCTGAATCTGTCCGCCGAAGAGCAGGAACTTCTCGGTGAGCGTCGTCTTACCCGCATCGGGATGGCTGATGATGGCAAAGGTGCGTCTTCTTTCTATTTCCTTGTTCATCTCTATTGAGCTTGGCTGTTTAGCTTTTCAATACAAACTCTCAGGCTTTCTTCCCAATACGGAATCTCTATGCCGTAAGTCTGCTTTATCTTTGTCTTGTCGAGCACGCTGTAGTGCGGACGGGCAGCCGGTGTGGGATACTCGCTGGTGTGGAGCGGACGCACGTGACAGCCGTCGATGCCGGCCAGACGGTGGATAGCCTTGGTGAAATCGTACCATGAAATGACACCTTCGTTGGAGAAGTGGTAGACTCCCGGCACTATTCCCTGGCCTATGGCAGTCATTATAACCTGCGCCAGGTCGTGGGCATAGGTAGGAGTGCCCACCTGGTCGAATATCACTCCGAGCTCGCTACGCTCGCGGCCAAGGCGCATCATGGTCTTCACGAAGTTGTTGCCGAACGTGCTGTAGAGCCATGCAGTGCGTATAATCATCGTGCGTTGGCAGCTTGCCGTGGCACGTTGCTCGCCTTCGAGCTTGGTGCGTCCGTAGACACTGTTAGGGCAAGTGGGCTCGTCGGGAGTGTATGGTGTATGGTTTGTTCCGTCGAAAACGTAGTCGGTTGAAATCTGTATGAGCCATCCGCCACGGCTCTGAATAGCCTTTGCCAGCAGTTCGGGTGCCTCGGCATTGAGCTTCTCACACAGAGCCACGCTCTCCTCTGCCTTGTCTACGGCTGTGAAGGCGGCACAGTTGACGATGCCATCAATCTCATTGTCGGTCACGAAGCGGTTTATCGCCTCGCCGTCGGTGATGTCAAGTTCAGCCACATCGGTGTTGAAGAATTGGTGTTCGGGGTGTCCGGGCTCGAGCAGACGCAGCTCGCTGCCCAGCTGGCCGTTGCAGCCAGTAATCAATATGTTCATACGCTTCGCTAATTGATAATTTATAGTGGAGAATGGATAATAATTTAATTTCTGAAAAAATATGGAACTTAGGTAAGATTCTTCTTCGATGTCTTTATCGAAGCAATCAAAAGCCTTATTATTTCGTCTATATCGCCTTTCAAAGAATTATATAAGCCATCATCAAAATATGCCGTTTTATGCAATAATGTCAACCAATACGATGCTTCGCTCGCTTCATTTAGGGATATGCTAAGTTTGCTTATAAAGTCTGGTTTACTTTGTGCCTGTAGCCCTTCATGGATATTTGCACCTACACTGGTAGCACTTCTAAATAATTGTTTGGACATAATAAATTCCCGTTTTTCTTCTTTTAAGTATTCATAACAATGCACCATCCTTATCGAAAAAGCCATTGACTTGTCTGCTAAAATATTATTTTCCGCCATTTCCAAGTTTAATTATAGACTATTTTATGGGAATTTCGCTTTATCCATTATACATTATTCGTTATCCATTAGGGCAAGCTCACCTGCCTTGTCCGCTTTGTAGTAATCCGAGAGCATACCTATGAGGGTTGTTATCTCACGTATCGCGTGTTCAGTCTCAGGCGTGACGGGTTTCTTCTGCAGGCGCAACATCATCGTTCCGTAGAGCGCATTGAAGCAGGTTTGTATCTCGTGCTCCTGCTTGTCGGCTCCTCGGTGGCGCAGTTCCACCACGAAAGGCAGCACTCGGTAGTACTCCGAGCTGTAGAAAGGGAACTTAGCCGATTGCAGCAATGCCCCGTGCAGCTCCTCAAGTTGCTGCAATACGATGTTGTTTATCTGCAAATGTCCGCTCGTGCGGCAGCCCTCGCTGTTCATCATACGCACCAGATTGCCGTACCAGTCTACGAGTTCGGCCTTCTGCTCAGGCGTGTAGCCAAACTGTTCGATGTATTCGCGCTTGATGCGAGTCAGCGAACAGTCGTATGCACGTATGATATCCTCCACCTGCCACATATAAAGCAGGTACTCGGCTATTGACTTTTGTCGAAGTTGTTGGGAAATAAACATATCTTCAATGTCAGAATTCGGGCAGGTGATAGAGGTTGAACACCGTTCCTATGAGTGCTACTATCGAGAAGACAATCACCAGAGAGCCTATCACCTTATTTATTATAATAACGCCGTTGGTATCAAACTTGCCTCGTATCTTGTCTACAAGCCACGTCAGTCCGAACCACCAGAGCAGCGCTCCAAGCACAATGCTGAGATAGCCGATGGTCATTTCGAAGGGATGGTCGGGTATGACGAAGGCAAACTGAGCATAGGTTGCCATGAAAAGAAACACTATCAGCGGGTTGCCCAGGGTGACGAAGAAGGCTGTCAGGGCGTTCTGCCACAGGGTGCCTTTCTTGTTCGAGCTTTTGTGAGCGTTCTTCATGGGGTCTGATTTGAAGCAGAACACTCCGAACAAGAGCAGCAGGCTGCTTCCCAGAATTTGCAGATAGAACTTGTTTTGGGCATTGTTAATGAAGTCCATAACGAAGCTCATGCCCAAGCCAGTTATCAAAGCATAGATTATGTCGCTTGCTGCTGCACCGATACCGGTAACTAATCCATACCAGCGACCCTTGTTAAGAGTCCGCTGCACACACAGTATGCCCACGGGCCCCATGGGAGCCGATGCAATGACACCTATCAGGATGCCCTTTATCATGCAGTCCAGGATGTCAATCTGAAACGGTAAAGGCAAGTTCATAATGCGTTGCAAAGGTACTATTTAACATGAGAAAAGCCAAATATATTTAGGAATTTCCGCCACACAGTCCCACTTCCGCAATGAAAGAAAATGACATAAACATACCATAATGCCCCTTACAGCCACGCTGTAACGGTTAAATAAAATTAAAAAAGAGACTATTCAAGCTAATAAAACTCAACAAATGACCACTATTTCTTACCTTTGCGAAAAGCCTTCAACCCAGAGCAAGCGTGCCTGCCGAGGGCTTACGATGAAAGCATTACTCGTTATCATTAACCAAAAAACAATCATATCATGGAAGAACAACTTACAAAGCCTTACGTAATAGGCTTAGACTTAGGAGGTACTAACTCCGTTTTCGGTATCGTTGACACACGTGGCGAGATCAAGGCAACCACCGCCATCAAGACTCAGGGCTACACTCGCGTCGAGGATTATGTAGATGCTTCGGTAGAGGCACTGCAGGTTATAATCGACCAAGTGGGAGGTATCGACAAAATAAAGGCCATGGGCATCGGTGCTCCGAACGCCAACTATTACAACGGAACCATCGAGAAGGCTCCCAACCTGATATGGGCCAAGGACACCATTGTCCCTCTGGGAGATATGTTCTCTGAGAAACTGGGCATCCCCGTGGCTATCACCAACGATGCTAATGCCGCTGCCATCGGCGAGATGACCTACGGAGTGGCTCGCGGTATGAAGAACTTCATCATGCTTACGCTGGGCACGGGTGTTGGTTCGGGTATCGTAATCAACGGTCAGCTGGTCTATGGCTCCGACGGATTTGCCGGCGAGCTGGGCCACGTCACAATGCGCCGCACCGACGGTCGCTCGTGTGGCTGCGGTCGCTACGGCTGTCTTGAGGCTTACTGCTCTGCAACCGGCGTTGCCCGCACAGCCCGCGAGATGCTCCAGAAGAGCGACGAGCCTTCGCTGCTCCGCGAAATGGATCCCGAGAAGATTACTTCTCTCGACGTGTCGATAGCCGCAGGCAAGGGCGACAAGCTTGCCAAGGACGTCTACGACTTCACCGGCCATATGCTCGGAGAGGCTTGTGCCGACTTCGCAACATTCTGTTCGCCAGAGGCTTTCGTGTTCTTCGGCGGCATGGCAAAGGCCGGCGACCTCATCATGGAGCCTATCAAGCGCAGCTACAACGAGCACGTGATGCCTATCTTCCGCGACAAGGCCAAGTTCCTCATCAGCTCGCTCGACGGAGCCAGCGCAGCAGTGCTCGGTGCTTCGGCCATAGGATGGGAAGTGAAAGAAGAAGAACCTGCCGCTCAGGCAGCCAACTAACAAAAACGAAGGCGCAGGACCATGAGTCCCGCGCCTTCTTGTTTATTACCTGCAGGCAGCAAAGTGCCTGACATTTTAATCTATTTGTTCTCATTGATCTGGTGTTCAACCCTGATAGCCTGTGCTACACTGGCAGCAACAACGGCCAAACTGATAATCATTGTAGTCATAATCTTAACCTTTCTTTTTAATTAAATAATACGGTTTTGTTATCCTTAGCATCGGACTCGCTCGTCCTAAATGCGCTGCAAAGGTATGGGCAAAAACCGTCGCAGAGAAATCTTCAGCCCAAAATTTGCCTTTTTCCCTCTATTTGTTGACGAACATCAAACACTTTGACGAACGTCAAGAACGGGAAAAATGTGAAAAGTTTTTGCCATTTAGAGCATTTGTAATACCTTTGCCGGGGAAATCAGATAACAGATATGAAAAAATATGCAATAATTCTGGCACTTGCCTGCCTCGCACTCGTGCCTGCCAACGCACAAGAGACAGACAAATACACCTACAAGAACTCCGATGACAACACAAGAATACACCTTCAGGATGTCGCTGCTAAAGGCGGACACGGACGGTGGGACTTCTATGTGACCCCACGAGTGGGTGCCATAGCCTCTGACATTACTGCCCTCAACGGCAAGATAAAGGTAGGTTTCGTAGGCGGAGCCAACGTTGAGGTGTTCATTCTGCCTACATTTGCAGTTGACTTTGAGCTTGATTTCGCAAAAGTTGGAACCAACAGCGTTTCGCATACCAACAAATACGGCAACACAGCAAGCTACGACTACCGCTTCCTCTACCTCAATACCAACTACTTGGCACGCTGGTATCCCACCTACAAAAGCCACTTGAGCCTTTATGCCGGCATAGAGGTGAGCCGCCTGCTCAGGGCAAAGGCTGCCACTGGCGGCACCATTTCCAGCATCAAGGGGGAACTCCGCAAAGGCGACATAAGCGTACCCGTTGGCGTGAGCTATGAGTTCGGCAACTGGCAAGCCGACCTGCGCTACAGCTTCGGCTTCACGCGTGTGGCACGCAGCGACAAAGCTCGCGAGATTATAGGCAAAGGCCACCTCCACAGCCTGATGCTCACGATGGGATACAGAATACATTTATGGTGACACGGGCCGTTCTGGCGTTTCTGTTTCTGACGTTTAGCACTCTCGCAGAAGCCGAAACATCCGACGGCGACAGCCTTACTGTCAGCCGCCCTGCCTTTTCCGACCACCTGAGCTATGAGCTGCGCTACAACCCCGGACGCGTCATAGCCCTCGACGAGTATGTCAGGAAATGGCTCAAGAAAGGCAACACCTTCTCAGTAAGTGCCGAGCTGCACTATAACACCCTTCCTGCCGACAGCAACAGCTTCGCTGCCGACTACGGCTACCCCACCTTCACTCTCGGATTGCGCTACAACCGCAACCACGGCACTGTGCTCCACCGCGACAAGGACTCTGCATGGGGACTGCTCGAACCCGTAGACTACAACACCATACTCGGCGACATCATTACCGTCTACGCCACTTTCTCGCGCCCGTTGCTGCGCACGCGTCGCTGGGAAGTGGCCTACTACCTCGGCACGGGCATAGGATTCGCCCTTAAGCACTACAACCTAACCGACCAGATAGACAATGAGTTCATCGGCACCGTGCCCAACATCTACTTCACTGCGGGCCTCTCAGCCACCTACCATATAAGTCCGATGCTGGCGATAAGGGCCGGAGTGGACTTCAGCCACCACAGCAACGGAGCACTCTACCGCCCGAACAAAGGTGCAAACTACGTCGGTCCGTTTGTCGGAATTGTCTACTATAACTCCGAATACGACAGCCACACCACCACTTCGCCAAGCGAGGACAAGCAAGAACACCAATCACCAGCCCCCAATCACCAATCAAGAAAACGCTTCGCCCGCCACTTCTTCGGCGAGGTTACGCTCGGCGTAGGCGGCAAGACACTGCTCGAGGACTGGCAACTCACCCAGTTCAACACCCCACCGGGCGCCCCCGACTACCGCACCGACCGCTTCCACTTCTACATGGCCTACTCGCTCCAAGCCGGAGTGCTCTACCGCTACGCACGCCGCTGGGCATCTGGCCTCGGCCTCGACCTCTTCTACGGCACCTACAGCGACCGTGTGGCACAGCTCGACGCAAGCAAAGGCATCACCATGCGCCACAGCCCGTGGTCATTAGGCATAGCCGCCAGACACGAGGTGTTCTACGGACGGCTGTCGCTGCGCATGGCGCTGGGCTACTATCTCTACCGCCACATGGGCAGCCAGGCCAAGCAAATAGAGAAACCATACTACGAACGCATAGGACTCCACTACCAGATACCTGGCTGTGAGCGCCTTTCTGTGGGCTTCAACGTCAATGCCCACCTCACGAAAGCCGACTTCACGGAACTTCAGCTAAGCTACCGCGTGTTCTGAGTGCAACCGTCACTTTTTACCAAGCCCTCCGTAACTTTTCTCCAGCAGCCCCGTAACATCGCTCCAGCTATCCTGTAACAATACTCCAGGGCTGCTGTAACAAAGCTCCAAGGCTGTTGGAGAAACATTACCAGACCACCCCCGTAAAAAACTATCCGAAAAACGGTGCTTTTTCAGGCGAAAAGCAACTTTATCACGGCAAATAAAACGAGATTGAAAGAGGCCGCAGACAAATTGATTTTTAGTTGAAAAAAGCAGGCTGAAAAGCACGCCTTTTATTCTTATTTTTCATATATTTGCACTGTGTCAGACATCACTCTCAGCACAAATGCAAAACAGCCTGAAGTAATGAAAAACACAACTTGCCAATGACATACGTTGAGACAAGCGACAAGAACACTCGCCCCGTGCCATACTATCTGGCAGTAGAGGAAGTGCTGGCACGCCGCCGGCAGGCTTCCGACAGCCTGCTGATGTGGCAGGTAGACCCGTCGGTGATATTCGGGCGCAACCAGCTGATGCGCAACGAGGTAGACATCGACTACTGCCGACAACACGGCATCAGCACCTTCAGGCGTAAGAGCGGCGGTGGCTGCGTCTATGCTGACCGGGGAAACATCATGCTCTCGCTCGTCACACGCGCCGACAGCGTAGCCACGAGCTACAACCGCTACACTACGATGCTGCTCTGGGCATTGCAAAAAATGGGCATTTCGGCCACAGCCAACGGGCGCAACGACATACTGATTGGCGGTCGCAAGGTGAGCGGAAACGCCTTCTATCACCTCGGCCACAGCAACATAGTACACGGCACACTGCTCTACGACACCACCATGAGCCACATGACGGGAGCGCTCACACCACCGAAGGAGAAGCTGCGCAGCAAGGGCGTGGAGAGCATACGCCAGCACGTAACGCTGCTCAAGGAGCACACCACCATGAGCATCGGACAGGTGAAGGACAGCATAAGGCAACTGCTCTGCGCCGACACCTACCGCCTCACAGCCGAAGAGGAGGCCGAGGCCGAGGCCATAATGCAGGAATACCTGAGCCGCGACTTCATCTGCGGACACGACCCAGCCTACACCGTGGAGCGCAGAGGACGCATAGAGGGAGTGGGCAGCTTTGACATCAGCATCACTCTGAGGAACAACGTCATAAAGACAATGGCCCTTTCGGGCGACTTTTTTGCCGTAGGCGACATCGAGAAAGGCATCATTGAGCCGTTAATAAACACCCCACTCAACCGCGAGAGCCTGCTAAGCCGCCTGCCCGAGAGCCTCGGCCACATAGTGATGAACCTACGGCGCGACGAGCTGGCCGCCATCCTGCTGACAGCAGACCCCACGGCAGCACACGACGAGAGCAGCCTTCAGAAGACAGAAAATCAACAAACGAGATAAGTATGGAAAACAAGAAAACCTGCCTGTACGACAAGCATGTCGCCCTGGGCGCACTGATGTCGCCCTTCGCCGGCTTCGACATGCCGATACAGTACTCAGACATTGCCACCGAGCACCATGCCGTGCGCCGCGAGTGCGGTGTGTTCGACGTAAGCCACATGGGAGAAGTGACCGTCAGCGGCCCCGATGCCGAACGCTACGTGAGCCACATCTTCACCGGCGACATCAGCGGAGCACCCGTGGGCAAAGTGTTCTACGGCATGATGTGCTACGACGACGGCGGCACCGTTGACGACCTGCTGGTCTACAAGCTTGCCGACGACCGCTTCTTCCTCGTCATCAATGCCTCGAACATCGACAAAGACTTCGACTGGATGACCCGTCACACCGAGGGCTTCGACCTCACCCTAACCAACGAGAGCGACCGCTACGGTCAGCTGGCGGTGCAGGGGCCGATGGCCGAAGCCGTCACCGAGGAGGTGCTTGGGCTGAAAGTGGCCGAGCTGACATTCTATACAACTAAGGAAATGACCGTCAGCGGCGAGACAATCGTAGTGTCGCGCACTGGCTATACGGGTGAGGACGGTTTCGAGATATACGCTTCTCACGACTTCATCCGCCGCGCATGGGATGCGCTGATGGCTTCGGGCCGTTGCCGTCCGTGCGGTCTGGGCTGCCGCGACACGCTCCGCTTCGAGGTGGGACTGCCACTCTACGGCAACGAACTCTCTGCCGAGATAAGCCCCGTGATGGCTGGTCTGGGGATGTTCGTCAAGACAGACAAGCCCGAGTTCATAGGCCGCGAGGCACTGCTGCGCCAGAAAACCGAGGGTGTCAGGCAGCGCGTGGTGGGCATAGAGCTCGAAGGCAAGGCCATTCCGCGCCACGGCTATGCAGTGCTTGCCGACGGACAGCAGGTGGGAAGAGTGACCACGGGCTACCATTGCCTGTCGGTCGACAAGAGTGTGTGCATGGCTCTCGTCGAGTCGGCATACGCCAAGCTCGGCACAAGGCTTGAAGTGCAGATACGGAAGAAAACTTTCCCCGGAACGGTAGTGAAAAAACGTTTCTACGAAAAGCACTACAAGAAGGACTAAAACAACAACTAACATCATACAAAAGACTATGGCAAAGATTATTGAAGGACTCTTTTACAGCGAGTCGCACGAGTTTGTGAGAGTTGAAGGCGAGTATGGATACATCGGTATCACCGATTATGCCCAGCACGCACTGGGCAACGTGGTGTATGTAGATATGCCTGAGACCGACGACGAGGTGGAAGCCGGCGAGGAATTCGGCGCAGTGGAGAGCGTGAAGGCTGCCAGCGACCTCATTTCTCCCGTATCGGGAGTGGTCGTAGAGGTGAACGATGCCCTCGACGACGAGCCGGAACTGCTCAACAAGGATGCGTTCGAGAACTGGATCATCAAGGTTGAGCTGACCGACAAGACCGAGCTCGACAACCTTATGGATGCAAAAGCTTACGAAGCTTACTGCAAATAACTATCAAGAAACCCAATTCCCACTCTTTGCCACATACCCTACGGGAAAGGCAAAGAGTGGGCTTTTACCACTCACGAACCCATGAGTTACAAGTATTTTCCTCACACCGACAGCGATGTCAGCCAGATGCTGGCCGCAGCAGGTGCCAAAAGCCTCGACGAGCTCTACTGCGACGTGCCCGAGCAGCTGCGCTTCCGAGGCGACTATGCCCTGCCCTCGACGATGAGCGAGATTGAAGTGCGCGAGATGTTCCGCACTCTGGCCAGCATGAACACACCTCTCGTGTGCTTCGCCGGCAACGGATGCTACGACCACTATGCGCCGAGCATCGTGGCAAGGCTCGCCCAGCGCTCAGAGTTCCTCACGAGCTACACCCCATATCAGGCCGAAATATCACAAGGCACACTCCACTACATCTTTGAATATCAGTCGATGATGGCCACGCTCACGGGCATGGACATATCCAACGCATCGATGTACGACGGTGCAACAGCCACAGCCGAGGCGGCAATGATGGCTATGGCGGCCACAAAGAAGACCACCCGCGTGCTCGTTTCCGAAACAGTGGATGCCAAGACGCGCCGCGTAGTGGACACTTACGCCCACTATCACGGCATCGGCATCTGCACAATCAAAGCCACCGACGGCATCACCGACCGCAAAAGCGTGGAACGCGAACTGGCTCAGGGCGGTGTGGCTGGCGTGGTAGTGCAGCAACCCAACTGCTATGGCATAGTGGAAGACTTCAGTGGACTGAGCGAGTCGTGCCACTCGGCAAAGGCCCTGCTGATAATGAACAGCGTGGCTGCCGACCTGGCCATACTGAAGACACCTCGCGAATGGGGTGCCGACATCGCCGTGGGCGAGGCGCAGAGCCTTGGCCTGCCCATGATGTTCGGCGGTCCGGGGCTGGGCTATATGTGTACCACCGAGAAACTGATGCGCAAGATGCCGGGACGCATCGTGGGCATGACACAGGACAACCGTGGACAACGCGCCTTCGTGCTCACGCTACAGGCCCGCGAACAGCACATCCGCCGCCAGAAAGCCACATCGAACATCTGCTCCAACCAGAGCCTCATGGCCCTTTATGCCACCATCTATCTGGCTACAATGGGACGGCAGGGGCTGCGCGAGGCGGCTGAACAGTCGTATCAGAAAGCCCACGACCTGTGCGACAGGCTCATTGCGACGCGCCACTTCAGGCTGACTTACGAGCAACCGTTCTTCAACGAGTTCTGCCTGACATTCGACGGCAACGTCGACGACTTGCTACTCGAGTGCGAGAGCTACGGCTACATGGCCGGAGTGAAGGTCGACGAGGACAAACTGATGATAGCCGTCACCGAAAAGCGGACCGCTGAAGAGATAGCTGATTTCATTGAGATAATTAACCGTTATGTGGAGGACAAGGAATGAACAACAAACTATATGGCAATCTGATTTTCGAGCTTTCTAAAAGCGGTCGCAAAGGCTACTCTCTGCCTGAGTATGCTTCCGAGCACTCCACCGCCGAGCTGCCGCAGGCTCTCAGACGCAGCGAGGAAGCCGGGCTGCCCGAGTGCGACGAACTGACAGTAGTGCGCCACTACACCAATCTGAGCCACAACAACTTCGGCGTTGACGACGGCTTCTATCCCTTGGGGTCGTGCACTATGAAATACAATCCTGCCCTGAACGAGGAGGTGGGCACACTCGAAGAGTTTGCCGCACTGCATCCGCAGCAAAGCGCCACATCGTGTCAAGGCGCGCTGCTCGTCTACTACAACCTGCAGAAGTCGCTTGCCGAGCTGACAGGACTGAGCCGCTTCACTCTCAATCCCTGCGCCGGAGCACACGGCGAGCTCACAGGACTGATGATTATACGCGCCTATCACGACAGCCGCGGCGACGACAAGCGCCGAAAGGTGCTCATTCCCGACTCTGCCCACGGCACCAACCCCGCCTCGGCAGCTGTTTGCGGCATGGACGTGGTTGAGGTGAAGAGCCTCGACGACGGCACTGTCGACGTCGACGACCTCAAAGCGAAGATCGCCGAGCACGCCGGCGAGGTGGCTGCAATGATGATGACAAACCCGAATACGCTGGGAATCTTCGAGCGCAACATCCCTGCCATAGCCCAGATGGTGCATGAGTGCGGCGCATTGATGTACTACGACGGTGCCAATCTCAACCCCATGCTTGGCGTGGCACGCCCCGGCGACATGGGTTTCGACGTGATGCACATCAACCTGCACAAGACTTTCTCCACTCCCCACGGCGGTGGCGGACCCGGCAGCGGCCCGGTAGGTGTGAGAAAAGGGCTGGAGGACTTTCTGCCTACGCCCCGTGTGGAGTACGACGAGCAAAGCGACACGTTCACCATAGCCACCGACGACGAGAAGAGCATGGGCTCCGTCGGCAACTTCTTCGGCAATTTCGGGGTGGTGCTCAAGGCCTACGCATGGATCTGTTCATTAGGAAAAGAGCACATCAAGGAGGTCGGTCCGCTGGCAACTCTCAACGCAAACTACATCAAGCAGCAGCTCAAGGATGTCTATGAACTGCCCATCGAGGGTGTGTGCAAGCACGAGTTTGTGTTCGACGGACTGAAAGACAAGTCAACCGGCGTAACCACCATGGACGTTGCCAAGCGACTTCTCGACTATGGCTACCATGCTCCGACAATCTACTTCCCACTGCTTTTCCATGAGGCAATGATGATAGAACCCACCGAGAGCGAGTCTAAGGAAACGATAGACAGCTTCATCGAGGTGATGCGCACTATCGCACGCGAAGCCAAGGAGCAGCCAGAGCTTGTGAAGACGGCTCCCCACACCACTCCCATAGGACGAGTCGACGATGTGCTGGCAGCCAAGCAGCCTGTGCTCACCTACACGAAGATGGTTAACAGTTGATAATCAGCAGCGGATAGTCAAAGGCATCTCGCACTATAATTTATCAATTATATATTATGAATAATGCATTATAAATTATGAATTGTAGCGACCTTATTATAATAGGTAGCGGACCGGGCGGCTATCGGGCTGCCGACTACGCTGCAAAGCACGGCCTGAGAGTGACTGTTTTTGAAAGTTCGGAGGCCGGAGGCACCTGTCTCAACTGCGGATGCATACCTACCAAGGCTTTCTGTCATGCCGCCACGCTTGCCGAAAAGGATTTTGCACAGGCTGCAAACCACAAGGACACGGTGGTGGAGCAGCTCCGCAGCGGAGTGGAACAGCTGCTCGCACAGCCTGGCATAACCCTCGTCAGAGGGCGAGCAGCCTTCAAGGACAACAACACCGTGGTATGCGACGGCACCGAATACACTGCCAAGAACATCATCATCGCTACGGGGTCGAAGCCTAAGATGCCTCCCATCGACGGCATAACCCTGCCCCACGTACTCACATCCACTGAGATGCTAAGCCTCAAAGCTGTTCCCGAACGGCTGGCGATTATCGGAGCCGGTGTGATAGGCATGGAGTTTGCCTCGGTGATGAACGCTTTTGGCTGCAAGGTCACGGTGATAGAGTTTCTCAAGGAGTGCCTGCCAGCCATCGACGGCGACATTGCCAAGCGCCTGCGCAAGGCTATGGAGCGCAAAGGTGTGGAGTTCATCATGCAGGCAGCCGTGAAGCGCATCACCCCAGAAGCCATAGTCTACGAACGAAAGGGCAAGGAAGCGACGGTGGAAACGAGCTGCGTGCTCGTGGCAACTGGCCGCGGAGCCATGACCGACGGGCTGCAACTCGGCAATACCGACGTGAAGGTAGAGCCGCAAGGCATCGCCACCAACGAGATGATGCAGACCAGCGTGCCGAACATCTATGCCATTGGCGACGTCAACGGTCGCTCCCTGCTTGCCCATGCCGCCACCATGCAAGGCATAAAGGCCGTAAACCACATACTGCAACGCACCGACAGCATAAGGTTCGACATCATGCCGGCAGCCGTTTTCACCTCTCCCGAAGTGGCAAGCGTAGGTCTGACCGAAGAACAATGCAGGCAACAGCACCCGTCTTACCAGTGCCGCAAGGCCCTCTACCGCGCCAACGGCAAGGCTCTCGCCATGAACGAGGACGAAGGAATACTGAAACTGCTTGCTGCCGAGGACGGAACCATACTGGGATGCCACGTCATGGGAGCCCACGCAGCCGACCTGGTGCAGGAAGTTGCAGCCCTGATGAACTTCAATGCCACCGTCCAAAGGCTGCGCGACATCACCCACATCCATCCCACTCTGGGCGAGATACTGCAGTCTGCAGCAGAAATGTTCTGACCATATACCCACAAGGGCACTGTCGCACGCAACTTGCGGCAGTGCCCATCACCAGCAAGAAACCTTTATTACTAACCTAATACTAACCTATATGGAATTGAAAACCGCATTTGCCGGCACCTTGGAGTCGGGAGACATTATGATTCAGCTACTCCCAAACGACAAGGGCGGTCTGCAGATAGACCTCGAAAGCACTGTGGCCTATCAGTTTGGAAATCAGATCAAGGAAGTAATCACCCAGACCCTTGCCTCGCAGGGCATCACCGATGCCGTGGTGAAAGCCACCGACAAGGGAGCCCTCGACTGCACCATACGTGCCCGCGTCACGGCAGCCGCCGTGCGGGCAACGGGCAAAGACGTGTGGAGCGACTGACAACACAATACCGACAACCTGAAAAAGCAATACTATGCAACGACTAAGAAGAACCATGATGTTCGTACCCGGCAACAATCCGGGTATGATGCAGGATGCTTTCATCTATGGTCCCGACTCTATCATGCTCGACCTTGAGGACTCGGTGACTATGGCGGAGAAGGACGCAGCGCGTCTGTTGGTGTATAACGCACTGAAAACCATCGACTACGGTGACACGGAAATGGTGGTGAGGATCAACCCTCTGAACACTCCCTACGGCAAGAAGGACATCGAAGCCGTAGTGAAAGCAGGCGTGGACGTTATCCGTATGCCGAAGACCGAGACGGCTGAAGAGGTCCGCGAAGTGGAACGGGAGATAGAGAAGGTGGAGAAAGAGCTGGGATGCGTTGGCCGCACCAAGATTATGGCAGCCATAGAAAGTGCTCTCGGCATTGTCAACGCCTACTCCATTGCCATTGCCTCGAAGCGAATGATGGGCATAGCACTCGGTGCCGAGGACTACTGCGCCAACCTTAAGACGCAGCGCACGCCCGGAGGCGACGAGCTGTTGCTGGCTCGCCAGACCATCGTAGTGGCTGCACGTGCCGCCGGCATTGATGCATTAGACACCGTCTACTCCAATCTCAACGACATGGAGACCTTCCGCCGCGAAGTGGAACTTATCAAGACTCTGGGCTTCGACGGCAAGTCGATTATCAATCCGCGCCAGATACAAATCGTGAACGAGGTGTTTGCCCCGAAAGAGAAGGACATTCAGAAAGCCCAGACCATAATCGCAGCGATACGCGAAGCCGAGAAACGCGGTTCGGGAGTGATTGCTGTAAACGGCAAGATGGTAGACCGCCCGGTGGTATTGCGTGCCCAGCGCACCATCGACCTCGCCATAGCATCAGGAATTTTAAGACAGGAGGACCTACTATGAACACCACAACAGACCGCATAAACCTTATAACCGAAGCCGCCAAAAGGCTTCACAAGCCCGTCTTCGACGGCAAACAGCAACCCAAGGAGCCAGCTCCGCGCACCGACAAGCTAACCAACTCGTACAAGGTAGTGAGTCTTGAAGAAGCTATCAGGCGCAGTGGACTGAAAGACGGGATGACCATTTCGTTTCACCATCACTTCCGCGCCGGCGACAAAGTGGTGAACATGGTGGTTGACAAACTTGCCGAAATGGGCTACAAAGACCTGCATCTGGCCGCATCGAGCCTCATCGACGTTCATGAGCCGCTGATAGAACACATACGCAACGGCGTTATCAGCCGCATCTCCACTTCCGGACTGCGAGGCAAACTGGCCCAGGAGATTTCACACGGGCTGATGAAAGAGCCCGTGGTATTCCGCTCCCACGGCAGCCGAGGCAGCGCAATAGCAAGCGGCGAGCTACACATAGACGTGGCTTTCCTCGGCGCATCGTCGTCAGATCCGATGGGTAATGCCTGCGGATACTCGCGTTCCGCCAATGCCAAGTCTATCTGCGGAAGCATCGGCTACGCTCTCCCCGACGCACAATATGCCGACCACGTGGTTATCCTTACCGACGACCTTGTGCCCTATCCCAACCGTCCGTCGGGCATATCTGAGATTGATGTCGACAGCGTAGTGGTGGTAGAGAGTGTCGGCGACTCGTCGAAGATTTCCTCGGGAGCCATCCGCGACACCAAGAACCCGCGCGACATTCTCCTCGCCCAGCAAGCCGCCAAGGTGATAATCAACAGCGGCTACTTCAAGCCGGGCTTCTCCATACAGACAGGTTCGGGCGGAGCATCGCTGGCTGCGGTGAAGTATATCCGCCAAAGCATGATTGACCAGGGCATCAAAGCCAGCTTTGCGCTGGGCGGCATCACTGCCCACATGGTCAAGATGCACCAGGAAGGGCTTATCGAACGGCTCATGGACGTGCAGTCTTTCGACAAGGTTGCTGCCGAATCGCTGCGCGACGACCGTATGCACAAGGAGGTTTCGTCTATCGAATACGCCAGTGCGCAGGAGCCAGGCTCGGCTACCCACTTCCTCGACATCGTCATACTGTCGGCCCTTGAGGTCGATGTAGACTTCAACGTGAATGTTCTCGTGGGCAGCGACGGCATCATCCGAGGTGCCATAGGCGGCCATCCCGACACGGCAGCCGACTCGGCACTGTCCATTATAGTCTGTCCGCTGCTGCGCGGACGCATCCCGTGCGTCGTGGACAAGGTGACTACGCTCATCACTCCCGGCTCTACCGTCGACGTAGTGGTTACGGAATACGGCATTGCCGTCAACCCGCGCCGTCCCGAGATAGCCGAACGTCTGCGCCAGGCTGGCATGAACATCGTAGACATAGCAGCCCTGAAAAAGCGCGGCGAGCGCATCATAGGCCATGCCGACCCACTGCCTTTCGGCGACAAAGTTGTCGGAATAGTGATGAACCGCGACGGTTCGGTGATGGATGTGATAAGAAACATCGATGCATAACTCTCTCTATCATAAATCTGAAGACCCGGCAACGGAAGCAACTCCACAGGCCATCAGCCTGGAGGAGTTGCTCCGCAGCCGCGACGAACGAAGCAAGCTGCAACACCGTCTGCTTGCCGCCAACCCCGGCATGACGGTGGTGATGCTCACCATAGTGATGCCCGGCACGGTGAAACGCAACTCGCTGTCGCTCCGAACAGGCCGCGCGGCGGTAGAGGCACTTGCCCAAGCATTTGGCAAACAGCCCACAGTGCGCGACCTCAACACTGGTTTCGAGGCTTATCTGCTCACTCCGCTCGCCCCCTCCGAAGCCAAGCGGAAAGCCTGCCGCATAGAGGAAGAACACCCGTTAGGCCGACTTTTCGACATCGACATCATCGACCAGCGCGGCATTCCAGTCGAACGCAGCACCATCGGACTGCCGCCGCGCCGCTGCCTGTTGTGCCACAACGAGGCACGCTACTGTATGCGCAACCACAGCCACACCCGTGAAGAGGTGCTGCAGAGGATAAAAGAAATGGTTGAGAACTATGTATAACGAGTTCGAGATACGCCCCATGCCCCTCTCGTCGCCCTTCTGCCGAAGACAAGTAGAGGATTTTCTCGCTGCCAACGGCCTGCGCCTCGACGACGTTGACTACTATGCCGCCGTGTTCTCCATCGGCAACGACGAGCGGATATTGGCCGGAGGCGGACTGAAGGGCAACGTGATGCGGTGCATTGCCGTCGACCCGGAGCTGCGCGACGAGGGTTTCTCAAGCCGTCTGGTGTCGCATCTGCTCAGCGAAATCTACTCGCACCACTACACTTCGGCAAGGGTGTTCACCAAACCCGGCAACCAACAGATATTCGAGAACCTCGGGTTCCACATCATAGGCAAAGCTCCCGAGGCCATCCTCATGGAAAACGGAACCGAGCTGCGCAGCTACTGCAACTACCTTTCCTCGCAGCGACGACTGGGCGAGAGCGGCGTGATAGTGATGAACGCCAATCCATTCACCCTCGGACACCGTTATCTCATAGAACAAGCCTCCAGACAAGTTACCTGGCTCCACGTGGTGGTGGTGAAGGAGGACTGCAGCGAGTTCCCATACGCCGAGCGCATCGAGATGATACGCCGCGGAACGCGCGACCTTACGAACGTGAACGTATGCGAGGGCAGCGACTACAGCGTGTCGCAGACCACCTTTCCCACCTATTTCCTGAAGAAACTGAGTTCGGCAACCGACAACCAGATACGCCTCGACCTCGATGTGTTTGTGCATTTAATTGCTCCCCACTTGGGCATACACAAACGCTTCATCGGCTCCGAGCCCACCGACCCACTCACAAACCGCTACAACCAGCTCATCCACGAAGTGCTGCCAACCTACGGCTACGGCGTGGTTGAGATTCCGCGCCTTGGCGACATCTCGGCTTCCACCCTGCGCCACGCGCTGGCCGAGGACAAGATGGCTCGCGCCTGCTCACTGGCCTACCCCACCACCCTGCCTTTCCTCTTCGCGCATCAGGTCTGCAAAGCCCTCACCGACGAGCTCGACACCACTCCAAAGCCTGGTCTTGTGGACCGAATCAACAACGGTGCCCACCGGGATATGGACTATCGCCTCATGCAGCAGAGCATTGCGGCACTGCGTCCATACTTCGCCAGACTGTGCGAGGACGACTGCTGCCACGACAGCTCACGCATCAGGCAAACAGGCATGGCTGCCGAAGCGGCGATGCTCGGTGCCACCCACGGCGTGAACACCCACCGAGGAGCACTCTTCGCCCTTGGCATCACGGCTGCTGCGGCAGCGGCAGCCTACAGCAAGCATGGCTGCATAGCCCCCGAACAGCTGCAAGCTGAGATAAGAAGGATAGCAGCCTCAATGCCGCGGCCCACTGGCACTCACGGCGCAGAGGTGGAACGACAGCACGGCAAGGGCGGCGCACTCGCCGCTGCGCAGGGCGGATATGCCACCCTCTTTGAGCAATGGCTGCCCTACTACGCCTCGCTGACCGGCGACCCACACCGCAACCACAAGACACTGCTCTGCATAATGGCCACCCTCGACGACACAAACGTCTACCACCGTGGCGGCAGCGAGGCTGCCAAGTGGGTGAAGGCGCAAGCCGCTGACACCCTGCAACATTTCTCCCCCGCTGCCCTGTCCGACCTCGACAGGCAGTTCGTCCGCAGAAACATCTCCCCCGGCGGCAGTGCCGATATGCTGTCGCTCACAATCTTCATACATCTGCTCACCGCTCAAGCCTAAATAATCGGGCCGATACAATATTTCAGACTAAAAGAAGTTATTAAAATAAACTGTCGTTTAACACCTTAAACCAGACATTAACATGAAAGAAAAAATCCAGATGACCACTCCTCTCGTTGAGATGGATGGCGACGAGATGACCCGCATCCTGTGGAAAATGATTAAGGAAGAGCTTATCATGCCCTTCGTTGAGCTGAAAACAGAGTACTACGACCTCGGTCTGCCCAAGCGCGACGAGACCCGCGACCAGATAACCATCGACTCTGCAGAGGCCACTAAGAAGTATGGCGTGGCCGTGAAGTGCGCCACCATCACCCCCAACCACCAGCGCATGGACGAGTACAAGCTCCACGAGATGTGGAAGAGCCCCAACGGCACCATCCGCTCGATACTCGACGGCACCGTGTTCCGCACGCCGATAACCATCCCCAGCATACGTCCGGCTGTGAAGAACTGGGAGAAGCCCATCACCATAGCTCGCCATGCATACGGCGATGTGTACAAAAGCGTTGAGCTGAGAGCCGACGAGCCCGGCGTTGCAAAGCTGGTGTTCGACGGCGAAAGCGGCAAACACGAAGAGGTGGTAATCCACAACTTCAAGGGTGCTGGCGTTATTCAGGGTATGCACAACACCGACAAGTCGATACGTTCGTTTGCTCACTCATGCTTCAAGTTCGCTCTCGACACCAACCAGAGCCTGTGGTTCTCGACCAAGGACACCATTTCAAAGAAATACGATGCCCAGTTCAAGATCATCTTCTACGAAGTATTCGAGGAGTACAAGGACGAGTTCGAGAAGCGCGGACTGGAGTTCTTCTACACGCTTATCGACGATGCAGTGGCTCGCGTGATACGTTCAAAAGGCGGATACATCTGGGCCTGCAAGAACTACGACGGCGACGTGATGAGCGACATGGTATCCACGGCCTTCGGCTCGCTGGCCATGATGACCTCAGTGCTCGTCAGTCCCGACGGCAAATACGAGTATGAGGCTGCCCACGGCACCGTCACTCGCCACTACTACCGCTACCTGAAGGGCGAGGACACCTCCACCAACCCCATGGCTACCATCTTTGCATGGACGGGAGCCCTGCGCAAGCGCGGCGAGCTCGACGGCATCGACGCACTGCAGAACTTTGCTGACCAGCTCGAAGGTGCCTGCTTCGACACCCTCAACGAAGGCATCGCAACGAAAGACCTCGTCAACCTGATGGAGGGCATCACCCCCACAGCCGTCAACTCAGCCGGTTTCATCGCTGCCATACGCGAAAGACTGGAGCGCAGGCTGGCATAGCAACTGCTTAGTCAGCACTCCCTAAACATAAGTTAAGCCAGGGTTGCCCGGAATCTATCTCCGACAACCACTGGCTTAACTATTTTATTACAACCTACTCACTACCTACCTTTCTCCGCAGAAATAAAAATTTCCCTTTTTCCTTTGCTCTATTATTGATTATTCCTATCTTTGTCACAGACTATGCCAGCCCAAGCGTGTGGAGGGCGGGTCATAACATTATGGAACAGAGTCTTTCCGCTCTGCGGACGGGACTCTAAAAGGACGTTTTCGAACGTTATCTTCTACACTCAGATCTCGCAACTCTGACAAATCCAAGAAGATAAACGCAACGAGGCGTCCATGCTGGGTGTATTATACCCGTATGTGTGCAAGCCACAACTGGTTTGTTAGCATACCTATATATAATACGCGATGGCGTGGGCTGGCTTAGTTGCTTATCCTTGGATTAGGCAATGCGAGAGCCGGAGTGTGGGATAAGCAACAGATGGCTTCTCCCACGTCTTTTTTGTTTCCACACCTATAACCTAACTATTAACCGCCGAAGCAGGGGGAAGTGGTAGGCACAAAACTTTATTTGTATGGAAAACATTACCATTGAAGAACTTTGCAAAAAGTTGAAAGGGAAGATTGATGCAGCTTGTGACATCAAAGAATTTTACATTGGAAAAGCAAAAGACGTAAATAAAAGAGGAAAGAAACACAAAGAAGATGACGACCTGCCTTATACTTTGACAATAGCTCATGGAAAAGAAAACGTAATAAAGGCAGGGGAGAAAAGGCTTCAACAACTCTTTATTAACGACGAGCGATGCCTTAACAAACAATTAGGTGGAGGTCCAACGGTTGACTCGGAAGACCATCTTTATATTTCATACTCACGATGTTATGTAAAGTATAAAACAATACACGATTTAGATAACGAGGACTTTGAATGGAATTCAGTTTATAACTTAGTGGCAAAACAATAGTTGGTTCTTTATAAATAAACGACTTATGATAAATATTGATTTGTTTAGGATTTGCTGTTGCCTTGACATCCCCAGTATTGTCCTCACACTGATTGGTATTTGTGCAACCTTAATTGTAGGTGTAAGCGTCTATGATTCTTATACCATACACAATATTCAAAGAAGGATCGAGGAAATGCGAAGAATTCAGAATGAGCTGGAAAAGAAAGAGCAAAACATTGTAAAAGAGAATAATGAATTGAAAAATAGTATGTATATTGCCAATCAGTTTTCATGGGGCTTAGCTTTAATGAACTGGTTGCCATATACATCTTTTAGATATTTCTTTAAAGGATTATTGAAAGCACTTGAAACTAACAATACCAAAGCTACAAATAGCTGTTTAAAAGGTATGAACAAAACTAATAAGCTTCTTAAGCATAAGAAGAACGATAAAGAGGTGATTAAAGACAGCGCAAAAGATAAAGAATTACCGATAATTCCTGAAAACATCAAAGCATTATCTTTATTTAAATTAGTCGAAGAAAGGCTGAATGATATAATCAATGAGTTTATCAATTTAAAATAATTGCAATAATAACCATGAAACACTTTAAATTTACATTTCTACTAACCGTGCTCATAAGCATGGTAGGCATTGGGGCTTCAGCCCACGACATCAGAGTTCAGAACGACGATGGAGTTTTTATATATTATAAATATAAATATGTCAACAACAAAACGGAGTTGAAAGTAACCTACGAAGGTAGCCTTTACGATTCATATTCAAACGAGTACACAGGTGCTGTAAACATTCCTTCGTCGGTTACATACGACGGAAAGACCTACAGCGTGACGAGCATCGACATTTCTGCGTTCGCATATTGTAGCGGCCTGACATCCGTCACCATTCCCAACAGCGTGACGAGCATTGGCGAGAGAGCGTTCTCCGGCTGCCGCAGCCTGACATCAATCGAAATCCCCAACAGCGTGACGACCATTGGACGGTCTGTGTTCTATGACTGTAGCGGCCTGACATCCATCACCATCCCCAACAGCGTGACGAGCATAGGCTGGTCTGCGTTCTGGGCGTGTAGCGGCCTGACATCCGTCACCATTCCCAACAGCGTGACGAGTATCGGCATTTCTGCGTTCGCATATTGTCGCGGCCTGACATCCGTCACCATTCCCAACAGCGTGACAAGCATCGGCAATAATGCGTTCGAAGGCTGTAGCGGTCTGAAATCCGTCACGATTGGCAACAGCGTGACGAGCATCGCTTCTGAAACGTTTTATAATACAAATTTAAGATCTGTCACTATAGGTGCTGGTGTGCTTTCTATTTCTTATAATGCTTTTTCAGGAGTAGAGCCAGTAAAAGTGATTTGGCTAACTAATACGCCGCCGAGTGGATATGAAAAAGTAGGTGGAATGGTTAACTATGTGGCAAATGATTTGTATACAAAAATTTCAGACAAGACAGTGTACCCCTTCCTTAGCTCTATGTTTGAAGTAGATGGTGTGAAATATGTTCCGGTAAGTCCTTCGGAGCGTACTTGCGATGCAATAGACTGCGCGTATGATGCGGCTGCGGAAAACATAAACATAGGCAAGACGGTATCGTATAAGGGTATAGCTATGACGGTGAACAATATAAAGCCATATACCTGCTATAAGAATCCTTTCATCAAGTCTGCTGATGTTAGCTGCAATGGCAGCATAGGTGATTATGCTTTCTATGGCTGTGGTGCCCTGAATAATGTCACCCTTTCAAACAACGGGGGTATAGGGGCTTATGCTTTCCAGAACAACACAAGAATGATTTCTGCAACAATAGAAAACAATGGTTCCATAGGGGCTTATGCTTTCCAGAACAACACAAGAATGATTTCTGCAACAATAGAAAACAATGGTTCCATAGGGACTTATGCTTTCAGCGGTAATACAAGTT
>ODAJ012019174.1_pt1 | contig 41399 bp, 37 predicted proteins | sample 1539241 | NCBI WGS metagenome assembly ODAJ01 (sample SAMN02144231, study PRJEB22623) | gut metagenome | biome: sheep rumen | host: Ovis aries | place: New Zealand
TTAATAAAAAATTACATTTAACAGGAAATAGACAATATAAGGGGCTGAACCATTAAGTATTATCATATTCTTAATGCGACAGCCCCTTTTGAGTTAGTATTTATTATTGTAAAAATCATTTTCCGGAAAACTCTTTGCAGCAGCTCTGCATAAAGCAGTTTTCGCAGTCGGGACGGCGTGCCTTGCAGATACTTCTGCCGTGGGCTATCACCTGTGTGTTATACCTGCCCCAATGGTCTTTCGGCAGCAGTTTCATCAGTTCAAATTCAATCTTTACGGGATCGTCGCTTTTTACGAGCCCAAGTTTATTACTGATGCGCATAACATGAGTATCCACCACTATGCTTGGTATATGGAAGATATGTGTTCTTATCACGTTTGCGGTCTTTCTGCCTACGCCGGCAAGCTTGGTCAGGTTCTCTATATCGCTTGGCATAACACCGCCGTGTTCTGTAAGCAGCTGTGAAGCGGCGGTTATTATATTCTTTGCTTTGTTGCGGTAAAAGCCTGTGGAGCGTATGTCGTTTTCCATTTCGCTTAGATCTGCCTGTGCAAAGCTTTCAAGTGTGGGATATTTCACAAAAAGGTCTTTTGTGACGATATTGACCCTGTCATCCGTGCATTGTGCAGAGAGTATGGTCGCAAACAGCAGCTGCCAGTCCGTTTCATAGTGCAGATAGCATTTATCCTCGGTGGGGTAGTGAGCATCGAGCAGTTCAATGACCGCTTTCACACGTTCGGCTTTTCTCATACGGGATAGACTCCGTTTTGTGCAAGCGCAGGATCAACGCCGTATTTCTGTGCCTGTCTGAATTTAAAATAGTCCATTGCCTGCTGCGGGAAGAGAGCGTAGCTCAATACATCTTCTTCGCTTTCGGCATAGTCCTTTATCTCCTCGCGTATTTTGGGGAGTTCTGGCTTTAAAAGGTCAGCGGGACGACAGGTGATGGGTTCTTCATCACCGATTATCTTTTTACGTATCTCGTCGGAGATGGCAACGGGTGTCTTGCCGTACATACCCCTTACAATATCCTTGGACTCCTTCGGTACCATCTTATATCTTTCGCCCATAAGCACGTTAAGCACCGCCTGTGTGCCGACTATCTGGCTTGAGGGGGTAACGAGCGGAGGAAAGCCCATATCAGCTCTTACACGGGGTATCTCTTTGAGAACTTCCTCGTATTTGTCCTCTGCATTTGCGTTTTTAAGCTGGCTTACGAGGTTTGAAAGCATACCGCCGGGTACCTGATAGAGCAGGGTAGCTATATCAACGGCAAGCACTTTGGTGCTTAAAAGACCGCTTTTAAGAGCTTTTTCGCGAATAGGCTTGAAATAGTCGCCTATTTCTTTGAGTTTGTTTTCGTCTATGCCCGTATCATATTCTGTGCCTTTGAGTGCTGCGACCATGACTTCTGTTGCAGGCTGGGCTGTACCCATGCTCAAAGGTGACATATCGGTGTCGATTATATCTGCGCCTGCTTCTATTGCTTTTAAATAGGTCATTGCGGCAACACCGCTCGTATAATGGCTGTGTACCTCTACGGGAATGGTAAGCACTTTTTTAAGAGCTTTTACAAGCTCATAAGCTGCCTGTGGAAGCAAAAGACCTGCCATATCCTTTATACAAAGCGAATCCGCACCGAGGTTCTGATAGTCCTTGGCAAGCTGAACAAAGTAGTCAAGTGTATGTACTTCGCTCAGTGTGTAGCTGATAGCAAGCTGGGCGTGTGCACCCTCTGCCTTTGTGGCTTTAACTGCCGTTTCAAGGTTGCGTGCATCGTTAAGTGCATCGAATATCCTGATTATATCTATACCGTTTTCTATACTTTTTCTGACAAAGGTATCAACAACATCATCGGGGTAGTTTTTGTAACCGAGAATGTTCTGACCTCTTAAAAGCATCTGAAGTTTTGTGTTTTTGACAGCGGAACGGAAAGAACGCAGGCGTTCCCACGGGTCTTCGCGGAGATAGCGAAGACAGCTGTCGAATGTTGCGCCGCCCCAGACTTCCATTGCATGGAAACCTGCATTATCCATTTTATCGAGTATGGGGAGCATATCTTCTATGCGCATACGTGTTGCGATAAGCGACTGCTGACCGTCACGAAGCGTACAATCACAAATTTTAATAGCCATATAATTATCTCCTTTTTATCTATACATTGAAAGGAAAATACCGCTTGCTACTGCCGAGCCTATAACGCCTGCCACATTGGGTCCCATTGCGTGCATAAGCAGGTAGTTGTTCGGGTTTTCTTCCTTACCGACATTCTGTGCAACTCTTGCTGCCATGGGTACGGCGGAAACGCCCGCTGCGCCTATGAGCGGATTTATCTTGCCGCCGCTCAGTTTGCACATTATCTTGCCAAAGATAACGCCTGCTGCTGTCGAGAAGGCAAAAGCCGCAAGACCGAGGGCAAGTATTTCAAGTGTCTGTATTTCGATAAATTTATCGGCGCGTGTTGTTGCGCCAACGCTTATACCGATAAATATGCTTATTGTGTACATAAGCGCTTCGGATGCGTGGTGTGCAAGCTTATCCGTAACGCCCGATTCTCTCAGCAGGTTGCCAAGCATGAGCATACCTATAAGGGATGCCGTGTCGGGAAGTATAAGTATAACCGTTATAGCGGTTATTATCGGGAAAAGTATCTTCTCGCGCTTGCTTACCTCGCGCAGCTGTTCCATTTTGATAGCACGTTCTTCCTTTGTTGTCAGTGCACGCATTATAGGCGGCTGAATAATGGGTATCAGCGCCATATAGCTGTAAGCTGCGACCGTAACACGGGGAAGAAGATCGGGTGCAAGCTGTGTTGTTGTAAAAATAGCGGTGGGGCCGTCTGCACCGCCGATTATGCCTATCGAACAGGCTTCTTCAAAACTGAAGCCAAGAGCAATAGCGCCGAGAAATGCGGCAAAGATGCCAAACTGTGCGGCAGCACCCAAAAGAAGGCTCTTCGGGTTTGCAATAAGCGGACCGAAGTCGGTAAGTGCGCCGACACCCATGAAGATAAGCGGTGGGAAAATACCGAGCTCATCACCCTGGAATATGTACCATAAAAGACCGCCGTTTACCGCCTTGCCCGTTTCCATGGCGCGGCGGATTATCTCCCAGCCGTTGTCTACGGGGCGGATGCCCGTGAGTACGCTTACAGTGTCATACATAGGCGGTTCGCTTATGCCTGTGAGCGGCAGGTTTGCAAGCAGCATACCGAATGCTATGGGCAAAAGAAGCAGCGGCTCGAACTTTTTGGCTATGGCAAGCCATATAAAGAAGAGAGCAACACCGATCATAAAAGCGAATTTCCAGCCGCCCGGCTGAAAAAACTGTGCAAAGCCCGAATTTGCAAGAAATTCTATAAGGCTGTTGTAAATTTTGTCCCAGATCATGGATAAGACCTCCTTAACCTACTGTAAGAAGAGTGTCGCCGCTGGCAACTGTCTGTCCTTTTGTTACGTTTATGCCCGTTACCGTACCTGCAACGGAAGAAATGATCTCGTTTTCCATCTTCATAGCTTCAAGAATGATAACTACCTGATTTTCTTTTACGCTGTCGCCGACATTTACCTTTATATCAAGTATATTGCCGGGCATAGGTGCCGTTATCTTTGTGCCTGCTCCGCTGCCTTGTGCTGCGGGTGCAGGTGCCGCTGCGGGCGCAGGTGCTGCCTGTGCTGCGGGTGCTGCCTGTACGGGTGCCGCTGTGGGTACGCTGTAGCCGCCTGAACCGTTTGTTTCCTCTACCTGAACGTCATATGTAACTCCGTTTACTGTAACTCTGTAGTTTTTCATTATTTTAACCTCCGAATTGAATTATATCTCAAAAGCCTATGTTTTGTTCCGACAACGCTTCCATGTTCCAGCTGTTCACACGCCTTATGCTCTTTACCACAAGACCGTCCGTGCCCTCGTGGTTTTCGGCTCTTGCGGCGATTATCGCTGCTGTGATAACGGCAATAAGCTGTGTATCGTCCGTCTGTGCGGGCTGAACGGCAGGCGCAGGCGCTGCGGGCTGAACTGTCGGTGTCTCGGGCTGCTGTTGAGCGGCTTTTTTTGCGCTGTGTACAGCCACTGCGTTAAATATGCTCAGGATTATCATTATTATCAAAAGCACGCAGAAAACTATCAAAAAGCCCATTATTGAAACAGCGGCACCCTCCGTGAGTTTTTCGCCCATACTTAATTTATCTATATGTTGTTCCATAAGCTCACCTCTTAAAATTCAACGCTTGAGTGTTTTCTTGCCGATTTGTTCTCGCGCTTTGTCATAAGCATCTGGAGAGCCACAATAATGCGTTTTCTTGTGTTTGACGGTACTATAAGACTGTCAACATATCCTTTGCCTGCGGCGTTATATGGGCTTGAGATCTCATCGTACTCCTGCGGTGATGTGCCGAGAAGGTCTGTCTGTGACTTTTTGTCCATAAGCGCTATGCAGGCAGACGGCCATGCGTAGCAGATATCCGCGCCGATATGTTTACTGTTCATCAGCATATATGTATTGCCTATTGCATTTCTTATAATTATATTAAGCTTTGGCACAGTTGCGTTTGCAAAGCTGAATATAAGTTTTGCACCGTACTTTTCGATGCCGATAAGTTCTTCCGATATTTTTCTTTCATAGCCTGCGGTGTCCGTAAGCGTTACAAGAGGAATATTGAACGCATCACAGATATTGACAAACTCACCTGCTTTGGCTACGCCTGTGGTATTGAGTGTGCCGTTGTTTGCAATAACACCTGCCGTCATACCTCCGAAACGTACAAAACCAAGCTTTATGTTAGTCGAATAGTTTTTATGTATCTCAAAAAACTTGCCGTTGTCCGCAAGAGAAGTGATAAGATAGTCTACATCTATCGGTGTAACATCATCTTCGGGAAGAAAACCGTTAAGGTTTACATCCACGCGGTTAAGGTCATCCGTAGGTTCGGAAACGGGCATTTCAAGATTGTTCTCGGGCAGGAAGCCTATAAGCTCGCGTGCAAGTTCAAATGCGTGTTCCTCATTGTCGGCAAGTACGTGCGCAAGGCCTGTTTTGCTTGCGTGTTCGCTGCCGCCCATATCGGCGTAGGTGGTGGATTTGCCGCCCATGCCTTCCATTACGGAGGGGCTTTGCATAAACATTGTGCTGTTTGATTTTGTCATTATAACAAAATCCGAAAGTACGGGAACAAAAGAACCCATACCCATACATTCGCCCACAACTATGCTTATCTGCGGTATAACACCGCTTGCCTCCGTCTGATGTTTAAGTATCATGCCAAAAGCTTCAAGAGCATCGAGGTTATCACTCATCAAAACACCTTTGCTGTCCATTATACCGATAACGGGATTGCCCATTTTCAGTGCAAGACTGTAAAGGTTTGCTATTTTTGCAGCGTGCGCAACATTTACCGCGCCCTCCTGCGAAAAAGCGTATACAAGCTCACCATTGATGGTGCCGTAACCCGTGGCAACGCCCGAGTTGGTGTTTTGTGCGCCGATCTCGACAAAGCTGTTTGTATCAAAAAGCTTATCCAGACGTGTGCGCTCGGTCGAATGTTCTTCGCTGCGCTTTGTAATAAGCTCGTTGACCTTATCGATTCTACTCATTGACCTTTCCTCCTAAAAATTTTTACTTATATAAGAATCCAATATCCTAACTTATATTTTACTATAAATATTACAAATTTTATAATATGAAATTATTATATGTACTATAGGTTTTGTGTTATAGCTTTTGTGGCTTTTATAGGAAAACCTTTTTTAGAGGTACCCTTTATTCATTTTTTTTGAATACTGCAAGATTAATTATTTTTGTATCGGGTGTTATGTGCTCGATATTTGTCAGTGTCCAGTCGTATTCGGAAAAAACTATGGTATTGCGGCAATATGGACATTCACAGAACATTTTTTTTGTCATATCTATTTCACTGCCGCAGCTTGGACAGCTTATTGTCAGTGTTTTGCCGTTTTTTATGCTTATTAGCGGATTTTTTCTTGTAAATGTAAGAAAAAAGTTTTCCTTTTCGCTTTCCGTTTTTTCGTTACCCTTTGTTTTAACAGCGCAGAACATTTTTAAGTTTTCCGTGTTATTCTGTAAAATGTAATTGTGCAGATAATAAAAATTTATCTCGGAAATCGAGGCGGGCAGCACCGAAAGGTTTATGTTTTTGCTTATAAGCGGAATGTCTTCCTTTCCTTTTGTTCTTACAAACCTTTCAAAAAGCTCTGCGCCAAAACGCGAAAAACGCTCCGCGTCAAAACTTGGCGTGAATATTTTTAACTGTCTTTGTATAAATTCATTGTTGTTCTGAATATATCCGTTGCTGTCGCGCACGGTCGAGGTGACCATTTCCTCAACGGCATTTTCGGTTATTGCGTGCTGCATATCTCCGCCGAAATCAACGCTGCCGAGCTTTGAGTTTTTGCGGTATTCGGTCACGGCGTAGATAATATAAGAAACAACACCGATAAAGCCTGCGATAAGCAAAAGCTCAACAGTGTATAACGCTATATTGTCATAAATAGTCGGTTCCATTTTTTTGCCTCCTGTGGGTGATGTTTTAGTGTCCGATAAGTGTTTTGGACACAATCAAAACTATTATAACACAAAACTTGTATATAATCAATTACTTTCAATATCTTGAGTTTATACCCGCGTAAGCAAAAAGACCGTTTACACGAAACGGTCTTTTTTTGAATATTATTCAAGATAATCTTTAAGTTTTTTGCTTCTGCTTGGATGGCGGAGCTTGCGCAGCGCCTTTGCCTCTATCTGGCGGATACGTTCACGGGTAACATTGAATTCCTTGCCGACTTCTTCAAGTGTTCTGGAACGACCGTCTTTTAAACCGAAACGCAGCATAAGAACTTTCTTCTCACGGTCTGTAAGGGTATCGAGCACTTCCATAAGCTGCTCTTTAAGAAGGGTAGTGGCAGCTGCTTCGGCAGGTGCGGGTATATCCTCGTCGGGGATAAAGTCGCCGAGATGGCTGTCTTCCTCTTCGCCTATGGGTGTTTCAAGCGAAACGGGTTCAAGCGATATCTTGCGGATCTCGCGTACCTTTTCTTCGGTCATTTGCATGCTTTCCGCAAGCTCCTTGTCGGTGGGTTCACGTCCGTTTTCCTGCAAAAGCTGGCGTGAGAGACGAATAAGCTTGTTTATGGTCTCTACCATATGCACGGGAATGCGGATCGTCCTTGCCTGGTCGGCGATGGCGCGTGTTATTGCCTGTCTTATCCACCAAGTTGCGTATGTCGAGAACTTGTAGCCTTTGCGGTAGTCAAACTTTTCAACAGCCTTTATAAGACCGAGGTTGCCTTCTTGTATAAGATCGAGAAAAAGCATACCTCTGCCGACATAGCGTTTTGCTATGCTGACAACAAGACGCAGGTTGGCTTCGGCGAGACGGCTTTTTGCAGCCTCGTCACCTTCTTCGATGCGCTTTGCAAGCTCTGTTTCTTCCTCTGCACTTAAAAGAGGCACTTTGCCTATTTCTTTAAGATACATACGCACATGGTCATCCGTGCTGACGCTTGCCTCGGCAATGGAAAGGTCGAGTTCCTTGTCATCATCTTCGTCCTCAAGTTCGATAGTGCCGAGAATGTCGATACCCTGGCTTTCAAGGTATTCTTCAACTTTGTCAAACTGCTCGGGCTGGAGATCCATATCTGCAAAGAAATCAAGTATCTCCTTGTATTCAAGTACGTTTTTCTTCTTCTTCGCTGCTGCGAGAAGGTCTTTCATTCGCTGGGCGAATACGGTAGACATATCTTCTGTAAGTTTCAAAACGATCTTCCTTTCTGCCGCGGACTAAACTGTCAGGGCTTTTAAGCTGTTTTCAATGTTTCTTTTTTCATCTATAAGTTTTGACATAAGCTCATCATCCTCCGTTTTACGCATAAGGGAGTCAACATGAGCGGTTTTTATTATTCTGACGGCACTCAGAAGTGCGCTGTGCCGCTGATCGGCATTGGTGTAGGGTAACTGTGACCATAGCACAGCCTCTGCACGTTTTACATATTCGGGATTTTCGGGTTCAAGCAGCGTAAGCAGATCGGCCGCTGTGATCGGAGTATCTTTTTTGTGCGCTCTTTCAACTATATCAAAGAGTCTGACATACATATCATCGTCAAATTCTTCCTTGCTGAATACACCGTCAAGCCTTTGAAAAAGCAATTTGTCATTGGCGATTATATTTATAAGCGTACTTTTTGCTTCCTCGACAGCTCCCGATGCCGCTGTGTTTTTGTACTGACGTGCATATGTCCTTGAATTGTCGGACGGATCGTCTGTCATGCCCTTTATCCTGCGTATATCGCTCCTTAAAGACTCTGCCGAAACGGGAGTGTCTTTGATCGCGGTATTGATGTAGATATCAAGCTCCGACAGATTGTCCGTTTCCGAAAGGATCTCGGTAACTTTCTGTGTAAACATTATAACGCTGTCGGGGTTGTCGGGAACCAATTGTTTTTTCAGCACATTTATCCTGAACAGCATTGGATTTACGGCGGTTTTGATCAATTTGCCGAAAGCTTCTGCACCGAAATTGTTAATATACTCATCGGGGTCTTTGGCGTTTGGTACTTGCAGTATCTTCATATTTATACCTGCGTTTTTTAACACGGGAATAGCTTTCAATGCTGCATTTTCACCTGCGTTATCACTGTCGAAAAGTGCTATTATATTATGCGTGAACCTCTTTATCACACCTGCGTGCTTTTCGTTAAAAGCTGTGCCGCAGGCTGCAATGGCGTTTTTGAACCCTGCCTGATAAAGCGATATAACATCCATATATCCTTCAACAAGGATAAACTCGTCGGGATGTCCCTGCCTTGCAAGATTGAGGTTGTATGGATTGTAGCTTTTGCTGAATATCTCGGTATCGGGGGAGTTGAGGTATTTGGCCTCCTCCTTATTTTCACTTAAACGTCTGCCGCCGAAAGCTATTACATGTCCCGATATATCTATTATCGGGAACATAACACGGTTTCGGAACCTGTCATAATATTTGCCGCTGCTGCCTTGCTTTACAAGACCGCTTTGTGCTATAAGCTCCTGCGGAAAGCCCTCTTTGAGCAAATGGTCATTCAAACTGTTCCAACTGTCGGGTGCATAGCCTATACCGAATTTTATGCGCGCGGCATTTGAAACACCGCGCATATTCAAATAATCTGTTGCGGGTTTACCAAGGTCGCTTACAAGACATTCGTAAAAAAACCTTGCCGCGGCTTTGTGAAGCTCCCACAGTTTTTCTTTTGTTTCCTGTCTGATAAGGTCATCCTGTGAAACTATCTTGTCCGGAAGCTTGTAATTTATGCGGTTTGCAAGAAATTCAAGAGATTCTGTGAAAGAAAGGCTTTCTTGCAATTCGATAAATTTAAAAACTCCGCCGCCGACACCGCAGCCAAAACAATGAAATATCTGTTTTTCGCGGTTGACGGAAAAAGATGGCGTTTTTTCACCGTGAAACGGGCATAAGCCAAAGTAATTTGTGCCTTTTTTCTTGAGTATAACATATTCGCCGATAACATCCACAATGTCATTTGCCTGACGAACATCCATAATAACATCATCCGAATATCTCATGCCGCGCCTCCCGTTTGATTTTTGTTCGGTTTCTTAAAAACCCTGTCTTTTGTAAAATTCGACAATCAGATTAAAAATCCTTTTTTTGTTTTATATTTGAAGGATCACATTTTAAGAAAACTATATTTCACAATATATATTATACGGCAAAATTCGTCAAAATCCTTTTTTTTATTCAATACTACTTCGATACTGCTTTAATACTGCTTCAATACTGCTCCGATTTATATTCGGCAACTGCTTCAAAACACTGCGCTTTGTTTGCAAATATTTATATTGACCTGTCGGAAAAAAAGTGATAACCTTTAATTATGGAGGAAAAAGCAAAATGTTGATGATTTATTTTGTTGTTTTTGCCGCTGTTTTGCTGTCGGTTTATCTTTTTTGCATCGCTCCGGGGAAAAATAACGATAAAATGCGGCTTTTTGAAAACAGATATATTGCTCACCGCGGTTTTTTCGACAACAAAAACGGTGTGCCCGAAAATTCGCTTTCGGCTTTTTCGCTTGCGGCAGAAAACGGCTACGGCATAGAGCTTGATATTCAGCGTACAAGCGACGGAAAACTTGTTGTTTTTCATGATGATTCCACAGGCAGGATATGCGGAGAAGATCTTTTGGTAACAAAAACCTGTTCCGAAAAACTGCGCAGCCTTAAATTGCTCGGAACAGATGAAAAAATACCTTTTTTCGATGAGGTTTTGAAAAAAGTCGGCGGAAGAGTGCCGCTTTTTATCGAGATAAAACCTGCTCATGACAATGCAGCCGCAGCGGAAACGGTAATGAAAGAGCTTGAAAACTACAAGGGTCTTTACTGTGTGCAGTCCTTTAACCCATTCGTGTTGAGATACCTTAAAGCTCATTACCCGAATGTTGCTGTGGGTCAGCTTTCCACCGATCTTTTTGATGATAACAAAAAACAGCCGCTGATATATAAACTTACGTTAGGCAGTCTGCTTGTGAATTTTATTTCGCGCCCCGATTTTATGTCGTTTAATGTAAAGTATACGAAAAAGCTTTCCTATAATATATACAGGATTTTTTTTAAAACAAAGAATGCTGTGTGGACAGTAAGCAGTAAAGAGGATGAAAAAGAGGCAAAAAAATACGGCAATATAATAATTTTTGAAAAGTTTGATAAATCTTAAAATTATTCTTGACAATTTCCTTTTGTTCTGCTAAAATAAATCGTAATTGATAATATTATTTGTTTAAAATGCGTTGAACGAGATAAGAACACGGCGTTAAACCCATTCAGAGAGCCTGCGGTCGGTGCGAGCAGGCGGAAAAACGGCGGCGTTTATCCCTCGGGAGCAGATCTCCTAAAATCGCTTTGCGAAAGTAAGAGGATATGGTTGACCCCATTACAGGTCACAGGTTTGTAGGAACCTTGTAAGGTATGTGCGGCAACGTACATATAAATTTGGGTGGTACCGCGTTTTTTCGTCCCTTTGGCTGTTTTGCCGAAGGGACTTTCTTTTTTTAAAGTTTTTTTAAATTTATGCAAAACGGCGGCGAATTGTCAGGGGTTATCCGCCCGCGGATAACTTTTAAATATTTTCCGTTATGTTTAACGAAAAATTTTTATTTTTTTTGTTGAAAATTACTTTGCAATATAGTATAATAAAATTTAAGTTTACTATGATAGGCTAAATATACCTATTATATAAATAAAAATGGCAAGCCGCCGTTTTCTGACGGCAATTTTTAACGAAAGAAGGAAGGAATGCCATGAACAGACACGTTTTATCAATACTTTGTGACAACAACGCAGGTGTTTTGAGCCGTATTGCGGGCTTGTTCACAAGGCGCGGCTATAACATTTCAAGCCTGAGCGTTGGTGTTACGCAGGATGAAAATATCTCACGCATAACAATAGTGGTTTTCTGTGATGATATGGACATTGAGCAGATAATAAAACAGGTGGACAAGCTTGTGGATGTTATCCGTGTTATAGAGCTTGACAACAAGAAGGGCGTATTCAGGGAATTGGCACTGATAAAAGTAACGGCGCCGCCCGAAAAGCGTTCGGAAATTATCAACATCGTTGATATATTCAGGGCAAATATTGTTGATGTCGGCACGGAAGCCCTCACCGTTGAAATAACGGGTGAACAATCCAAAATAGAGGCTTTCACAAAGCTGATACAGGATTTCGGCATCAAGGAGATAGTAAGAACGGGTACTACCGGTCTTTGCAGAGGCAACGATCCCATAAAAAGTACAAGGGATTGGGCTTAATCGTTTTAAATATGTTAATCAAGCAAAATAATAATTTTGCTTTTGAAAATTATTAAAAATTTTTCAGGAGGTCAAGAAAAATGGCAAAAATTTTTTATCAGGAAGACTGTAACTTATCTCTTTTAAAGGGCAAGACTATCGCAGTTATCGGCTACGGCAGCCAGGGTCATGCTCATGCACTCAACGCTAAAGAGAGCGGCTGCAATGTTATCATCGGTCTTTACGAGGGCAGCAAGTCATGGAAGAGAGCAGAGGAGCAGGGCTTTGAAGTTTTCACGGCAGCAGAGGCAGCAAAGAGAGCAGATATCATCATGATCCTTATCAATGATGAATTACAGGCAGGCTTATACAAGAAGGATATCGAGCCCAACCTTGAACCCGGCAATATGCTTATGTTCGCTCACGGCTTCAATATCCACTTTAACCAGATCGTTCCTCCTAAGGATGTTGACGTAACAATGGTTGCACCCAAGGGCCCCGGTCATACAGTAAGAAGCGAATACCAGGCAGGCAAGGGTGTTCCCTGTCTTGTTGCTGTACATCAGGATGCTACTGGTCAGGCACAGGATCTTGCACTTGCATACGCACTTGCTATCGGCGGCGCAAGAGCAGGTGTTCTTGAAACTACTTTCAGAACAGAGACAGAAACAGACCTCTTCGGCGAGCAGGCTGTTCTTTGCGGCGGTGTTTGCGCACTTATGCAGGCAGGTTTTGAAACACTTGTTGAAGCAGGCTATGACGAAAGAAATGCTTACTTTGAATGTATCCACGAGATGAAGCTTATCGTTGACCTTATCTACCAGAGCGGTTTTGCAGGTATGAGATACTCTATCTCCAACACAGCAGAGTACGGCGATTATGTAACAGGTCCCAAGATCATCACAGAGGATACAAAGAAAGCTATGAAGAAGATCCTTTCCGATATCCAGGACGGCACTTTTGCAAAGGAATTCCTGCTTGATATGTCACCTGCAGGCGGTCAGGTTCACTTCAAGGCTATGAGAAAGCTTGCTTCCGAGCATATGTCTGAAAAGGTCGGCGAAGAGATCAGAAAGCTCTACAGCTGGAACGGCGAAGACAAGCTTATCAATAACTGATAAAATATCTTATCTATATTGCTGAAAAATACGGGCTGCCTTTGTCAAGGCAAGGGCAGCCTTGCTTTTTATTTTTTAAAATGCGGAAGCGGATAACGGAGGTAAAGTTGTGAATAAAATTACGATTTTTGACTCAACACTAAGGGACGGCGCACAGGCAGAGGGTGTTTCCTTTAGTGTTGAGGACAAAATAAAGGTCGCGCTTGCCCTTGATGAGCTTGGTGTAAGCTATATCGAGGCAGGCAATCCGGGGTCTAACCCAAAAGATCTTGAATTTTTTGAACGCATCAAAGATATAGAATTCAAAAACACGACGATAGCCGCCTTTGGCAGTACGCGCCGCAGGGGCATTTCACCGTCGGAAGACAGCAATTTGCAGGCGCTTCTGGGCGCAGGCACAAAGGCTGTTGCAATATTCGGCAAATCGTGGGATTTTCATGTTACGGACATTATAAATACCACTTTGCAGGAAAATCTCGAAATGATATACGATACCATAGCTTATCTGAAAGAGCAGGACAAATATGTTGTTTTCGATGCCGAACACTTTTTTGACGGCTATAAAGAAAACCCCGATTATGCTATGAAAACTCTGGATGCCGCAAATCAGGCAGGGGCTGACTGCCTTTGCCTTTGCGATACCAACGGCGGCACTTTTCCGCAGGAAATATCGGAGATAACAAAAAAAGTGGTAGACAGGTTTGCGGTTACTGTCGGTGTACATTGTCACAACGACTGCGGCATGGCAGTCGCAAATTCGGTCATGGCCGTTCTTGCGGGGGCAACACATGTACAGGGTGTTATGACAGGCTTTGGTGAACGCTGCGGCAATACAAATCTTTCGACCGTAATACCTAATCTCCAATGCAAACTCGGCTATGAGTGCATAGCGGAGGAGAATATATCAAAACTTACACATACGGCAAGAAAGGTCAGCGAGATCGCAAATCTCCAGCTTTCCATACGCGAACCGTATGTCGGCAAATGCGCTTTTGCGCACAAGGGCGGCATGCATGTTGACGGTGTTTGCAAAAACAGCCGCAGCTTCGAGCATATCGACCCCTCGGTGGTGGGTAATGAGCGCCGCTTCCTGACAAGCGAAGTTGCAGGAAGAACAACCATACTCTCGGCAATGCAGAGGATAATCCCGGGTGTCGAGAAAAACTCACCCGAAACGACCATAGTAATTGACAAATTGAAGGAGCTTGAATATGAGGGCTACCAATTTGAAGGTGCCGACGGTGCATTTGAGCTGCTTATAAGAAAAACGCTTGGCAAGTATAAGCCGTTTTTCGAGCTTGAAAACTTCAAGATAATAGGCGAGCATCCGCCTTATGCAAGCGGTCAGACTGCCTCCGCAGTTATCAAAATAAAGGTGGACGGAAAGTCGGAGATAACCGCAGCAGAGGGCGACGGTCCCGTAAACGCGCTTGACAAGGCGTTAAGAAAGGCTTTGGAGGTCTTTTATCCAAGTCTTTCGGATGTGCATTTAACGGACTATAAAGTGCGTGTGCTTGACGGAAACTCGGCTACCGCATCAAAGGTAAGGGTGCTTATAGAATCCTCGGACGGTGCCGACAATTGGACTACCGTGGGCGTGTCCTCGGATATTATCGAGGCCAGCTGGATAGCCCTTGTGGATTCGCTTGAATACAAGCTTATAAAAGATATTGAACAGAAGTTCAAAACTTTTCTTTAAAGGTTTTTAATGATAATATGTAAATAATGATACCAAATAAGGAGGAACAAGAATCATGGGTATGACAATGACTCAGAAAATATTAGCGGCTCACGCAGGTCTTGAGTCCGTTAAGGCAGGTCAGCTTATCGAAGCAAAGCTTGACCTCGTACTCGGCAACGATGTTACAACGCCCGTTGCTATCAAGGAATTCAATAAAATAGGTATTTCATCGGTTTTCGATAAGGATAAGATCGCTATCGTTCCCGACCACTTCACACCCAACAAGGACATCAAGTCCGCAGAACACTGTAAAATGGTGCGTGAATTTGCACATTCAAAGGAGATAACAAACTACTTTGAAGTTGGTCAGATGGGTATCGAACACTGTCTGCTCCCCGAAAAAGGTCTTGTTGTTTCGGGTGATGTAGTTATCGGTGCCGACTCTCATACATGTACATACGGCGCTCTCGGTGCTTTCTCAACAGGTGTAGGATCTACCGATATGGCTGTCGGCATGGCACGCGGCGTTGCTTGGTTCAAAGTTCCCAGCGCTCTTAAATTTGTGCTTAAAAACAAGCCTGCAAAGTGGGTAAGCGGCAAGGATGTTATCCTTCATATCATCGGTATGATAGGTGTTGACGGTGCGCTTTACAAATCAATGGAATTTGCAGGCGAGGGTCTTCAGTACCTTTCAATGGATGACCGTTTCACTATTGCAAACATGGCTATCGAAGCAGGCGGCAAGAACGGTATCTTCCCCGTTGACGAAAAGACACTTGAATATGTTAAGGAACATTCGGTTAAGACTCCCGTTGTTTACGAGGCTGATGAGGATGCGGAATATGATGCGGTTTACGAGATCGACCTTTCGACACTCCGTCCTACAGTTGCTTTCCCGCATCTTCCCGAAAACACAAAGACAATAGACGATGCAAAGGGTCTCAAAATAGATCAGGTAGTTATCGGTTCATGTACAAACGGACGTATCGAGGATATGCGTATTGCGGCTTCTATACTTAAAGGCAGAAAAATATGCCCCGAGATCCGTGCTATTATTCTTCCGGGTACACAGAAGATATGGTTACAGTGTGTTGAAGAAGGTCTTGCAAAGATATTTGTCGAAGCAGGCTGCGCATTCTCCACACCTACCTGCGGTCCCTGCCTCGGCGGTCATATGGGTATCCTTGCAAAGGGCGAAAGAGCTCTTTCAACAACTAACAGAAACTTTATCGGCCGTATGGGTCATCCCGAAAGTGAAGTTTATCTTGCAAGCCCCGCAGTTGCTGCGGCTTCCGCTATAACAGGCAAGATAACAGACCCCGAAGAAGTATAAGATTGGAGGATATTGATATGAAAGCATGCGGAACAGTTTTTAAATACGGTGATAATATTGATACAGACGTAATTATCCCTGCAAGATACCTTAATTCATCAGACCCCAAGGAACTTGCGGCACACTGCATGGAGGATGCTATCCATTCCACAGTGCCTTTTGCAGCAAATGTAAAGGACGGCGATATAATCGTTGCCGAGAGAAACTTTGGCTGCGGTTCTTCAAGAGAACACGCACCTATAGCTATCAAGGCAAGCGGTATCTCCTGCGTAATAGCAAAGAGCTTTGCGAGAATTTTCTATCGCAACTGCATCAACATCGGTCTTCCCATCCTTGAATGTGAGGAAGCTGCAAATGATATCGAAATGAGCGATAAGGTAGAAGTTAATTTCGATACGGGCGTTATAACAAACCTTACAAAGAACAAGACTTACCAGGCACAGCCTTTCCCCGAATTTATGCAGGAAATGATGAAAGTCGGCGGTCTTATCGAACAGACAAAGGTTAAGTTAGGTTTAAAATGAGTAAAGTTTTTGCAGTGAACGAGGCTGAAAAAAAGTCATATAAACGCTTCCGTGTAATATTACGTATACTTATAGCTGCCGTAATACTGTTTGTGTTGTTTATACTATTTGCGCTTTTTCTTGATTCGTCATTTTATATGAGAGTTTCACGATATAGAGCGGTAAAAACAATAAAAGCTGCCGATGCTGTCTATATAAATATAGAGGAGAGCAGAAAAAAGGTAAGCGACAAAGATTTCGAGACATTGAAGTCGATATGGCAAACAGTGGAATGCGATGCTGAATGTGACGGCAGAAGTGTAAAATGGGGCTGTGGGTTTTCGGATAAGTTTTCGATAGAATTTGTCGATACCGATACCGGTAAAAGCGTATTTGTTGACAAGGCGGAAGATGGCTGCGGCGGATATACCATAGATTATAACATGTATTATTTTTCCAATGCTGAGAATTATGATAAAATATCCGAAATAACAGAAAAATACGGTATGAGAGGTTCGCTTGGTTCCAGCCTTAGACATGCAGAAAACGAAAAATCATAATTATAAAAACGATTAATTGAAAAGAGGTAAAATAAAATGAATTTTAACATTGCAGTTGTAGCAGGTGACGGTATAGGTCCCGAAGTAATGGAGCAAAATATCAATGTGTTGAATGCAGTCGGCAAAAAGTTCGGACATTCTTTCAAGTATGAGTATGTTTTGGGCGGCGGCTGTGCTATCGACGAGTTCGGTGAGCCTCTTCCCCAGCACACTATTGATGTATGCAAGGCAAGCGACTCTGTTCTTCTCGGTGCCGTAGGCGGCTGGAAGTGGGATACTCTTCCCGGCGATATGCGCCCCGAACGTGCACTCCTCGGTTTAAGAGGCGCACTCGGTCTTTATGCAAACTTACGTCCCGCAACTCTTCATGAGGCTTTAAAGGATGCTTGTCCTCTTAAACCCGAGCTTGTTGCAGACGGTGTTGATATCATGGTAGTTCGTGAACTTACAGGCGGTATGTATTTCGGCGAAAAGGGCAGAAAGCAGACAGATATGGGCGAGGCTGCATATGATGTTGAGCAGTACTCCGTAAAGGAAGTTGAAAGAATAACAAGAACTGCTTTTGAGATCGCACGCAAGAGAAGAAAACACGTTACAAATGTAGATAAGCAGAACGTGCTTGAGTCTTCAAGACTTTGGAGAAGTGTTGTGCTTGACGTTGCAAAAGATTATCCCGATGTTGAACTTGACCACCTTTATGTAGATAATGCGTCAATGCAGCTTATTATGCGTCCTTCAACATTTGATGTTATCGTTACGGGCAATATCTTCGGTGATATCCTCTCCGACGAGGCTTCGCAGATGACAGGTTCTATAGGTATGCTTCCTTCCGCTTCTTTGGGCGAGGGCAGCCTCGGTATGTACGAGCCTGTTCACGGTTCTGCACCCGATATTGCAGGCAAGGACATCGCTAACCCGATCGCAACTATCCTTTCGGGCGCTATGATGCTTAAATACAGCTTTGGTTTACAGGAAGAATCAAAGGTTATCGAAGATGCTGTTGCAAAGGTGCTTAACGCAGGCTACAGAACAGGCGATATAATGAGCGAAGGTATGAAGAAGTTAGGCTGCAAGGATATGGCAGCAGCAATACTTGCCGAGATCTGAAAGCAGGGGATATATTCCCGCAAAGGATCACGCAAAAAGGAGGAATAAGAATGATAAGTGACAGAGTTAAAAAAGGTCCGGAAAAGACTCCCCATCGTTCGCTTTTCAAGGCTATGGGCTACACGGACGAGGAACTTTCAAGACCTCTTATAGCAGTAGTAAACGCACAAAACGAGATAATCCCCGGTCATATACATCTTGACAATATCGCAAAAGCAGTTAAGGCAGGCGTGCTTGCGGCAGGCGGCACACCTATCGAAGTCCCGGCTATCGGCGTATGCGACGGTATAGCAATGGGTCATATCGGTATGCACTATTCACTGCCTACACGCGAACTTATTGCAGACTCTATAGAGTGTCAGCTTAAGGCACACGCATTCGACGGCGTTGTCCTTATCCCTAACTGCGATAAGATAGTTCCCGGTATGCTTATGGCAGCCGCAAGAGTAAATATCCCTGCTATCGTATGCAGCGGCGGTCCCATGCTCGCAGGTCATAAATGCGGCGAAAAGCTCTCGCTCTCCAAAACTTTCGAGGCAGTAGGCGCTTACGAAGCAGGTTTGATAGATGCAGACGAGCTTAAAGAATTCGAGAATAAATCCTGCCCCAGCTGCGGTTCATGCTCGGGTATGTACACCGCAAACAGTATGAACTGTCTTACCGAAGTTATCGGTATGGGTCTCCCGGGCAACGGTACTATCCCCGCAGTACTCGGCGATAGGATCGGCCTTGCTAAACACGCAGGTATGCAGATAATGAAACTTGTGGAAAAGGACATCAAGCCCCGTGACATAATGAACGAAAAGGCTTTCAGAAATGCCCTTACAATGGATATGGCTCTCGGCTGCTCCACAAACAGTATGCTTCATCTTCCCGCTATTGCACACGAGGCAGGAGTTGAGCTCAACCTTGACCTCGCAAACGAGATAAGCGCAAAGACACCTAACCTTTGCCATCTTGCACCCGCAGGTTCAAATTATATCGAAGAACTCAATGAAGTCGGCGGCATCCGTGCCGTTATGAAAGAAATAAGCAAACTCGGCTTACTTGAACTCGACAACCCGACAGTCACCTTAAAGACAGTCGGCGAGAATATAGCAGATGTTGAGGGCGCAGACGGTACTATCGTAAGAACTGTGGACAACCCGTATTCAAAAACAGGCGGCATTGCAGTTTTAAGGGGTAATATAGCAGTTGACGGCTGTGTTGTAAAGCGCAGCGCAGTTGCACCCGAAATGCTCAAACACAGCGGCCCCGCAAGAGTGTTCAACTCCGAGGAAGAAGCTATCGAAGCTATCTTCGGCGGCAAGATAGTAAGCGGCGATGTTGTTGTTATCCTTTACGAAGGTCCCAAGGGCGGCCCGGGTATGCGCGAAATGCTTTCACCTACATCCGCACTTGCAGGCATGAAGCTTGACAAGGAAGTTGCGCTTATAACAGACGGTCGTTTCAGCGGTGCATCAAGAGGCGCAAGTATAGGCCACGTATCACCCGAGGCTGCCGCAGGCGGCAATATCGGTCTTGTACGTGAGGGCGATATAATAGATATCGACATCAACGAAGGCAAGATAAATGTAAGGCTCACCGACGAGGAACTTGCACAAAGACGTGCAGGCTGGACTATCCCCGAGCCAAAGATCAAGACAGGCTATCTTGCAAGATACGCTAAATTGGTAAGCTCCGCCGATAAGGGCGCTATTCTGGGCTGAGCTTGACAGGAAGGAGTAAAAGAATGGTTTTAAACGGTTCTGAAATTTTGGTCGAGTGTCTGAAAGAACAGGGCGTTGACACTATTTTCGGCTACCCCGGCGGTGCCGTATTGAATATTTATGATGCTCTTTACAAGCATCAGCACGAGATCAAGCATTATTTGACATCACACGAGCAAGGCGCCGCTCATGCGGCAGACGGCTATGCGCGTGCAACGGGCAAGGTCGGCGTTTGTCTTGCAACAAGCGGCCCCGGTGCCTGCAACCTTGTTACGGGTATCGCTACGGCATATATGGACAGTATCCCTATGGTCGCTATCACAGGCAACGTAGGTGTGAGTATGCTCGGTAAGGACAGCTTCCAGGAAGTTGATATAACGGGTGTTACCATGCCCATAACAAAGCATAACTTTATCGTTAAAGACATCAAGGATCTTGCGGAAACTATCCGCCGTGCATTCTGGATAGCAAGAAAAGGCCGTCCGGGTCCCGTGCTTGTGGATATAACCAAAAATGTTACCGCAGATACCTGCGAATATGTTAAGGCAGAGCCTTACCCGATAGATAAGCGCATTCGTACCATTACGGAAGAAGACCTTTCCGCAGCGGTCGAGCTTATCAAAAATTCAAAAAGACCTTTCCTCTATTGCGGCGGCGGCTGCATAAATGCAGAGGCGAGCGAGAGTATTGTAGAGTTCGTTAAAAAGCTTGATATACCCGTTTCCACATCTGCAATGGGTCTTGGCGTTGTGCCCTCCGACCTGCCCAACTACACGGGTATGATAGGTATGCATGGTACAAAAACATCAAACCTGCTTGCTAACGAGTGTGACTTGTTTATAGCAATGGGCGCACGTTTCAGCGACCGTGTTGCTACAAACTTCGAACGTTTCGCTCCCAGAGCAAAGGTACTGCATATAGATATCGACCCTGCGGAGATAAACAAAAATATCATCGCATATCAGTCGGTAATAGGTGATGTTGACGAGATAGTTAAGCGCCTTATCGAAAGACTCGACAAGACAGAACGTCCCGACTGGATGATGACAGTCAACAGATATAAGGAAAGCTTCCCTTTGAAATACGATAATGACGGTACTTTAAAGCCGCAGTACATCATGGAAAGAATAAATGCTATCTGCCACGGCGAAGAGATAATCGTTACCGAAGTAGGTCAGCATCAGATGTGGGCTTGTCAGTTCATTGAACAGAAACATCCCCGTCATTTCCTTACCTCGGGCGGTCTCGGCACAATGGGTTACGGTCTCGGTGCCGCTATCGGCGCAAAGGTTGGTCAGCCCGATAAAGTGGTATTCAATATCGCAGGTGACGGCTGCTTCTATATGAATCATATAGAGCTTGCAACGGCTGTTGCAAATTCCGTGCCTATTATTGAAGTTGTTATCAACAACCATGTTCTTGGTATGGTAAGACAGTGGCAGGATCTTTTCTATGATGCACGCTACTCAAACACCGATCTTGACAAGGCGACCGATTTCGTTAAACTCGGCGAGGCTTATAAGTGCGCAGTATTTAACGTAACAAAGCCCGAAGAGGTCGATGATGCCATAAAGGGCGCTATCGAGGCAGGCAAACCCGCACTCATCATCTGCGAGATAGGCAGGGATGAAAAGGTATTCCCGATGATACCCGCAGGCAAGGCTTGTGATGATATGCTTACTCTTGACGAGTATAACGCTATACAGAACAGACAGGAATTATAATATTTTTCAATAACTATGGGCTGCACTGCCGTTTCGCAGGCAGCCCTTTTTAAAAACAAAATTGGGTGTGTTTCATGGGAGGTTTATCTGTAGTTATTTTGCTGCTGATATGGATAATTGCTTTCGGTGTGATAATGGCGATTATCAATATAGCAATCGATGCACTATGTCTCGGCATTATTGGCTTTTTCGGTGTGGCGGCGGGCCTTATCATGCTTTGCGTAAACAAGATAAAAGCAAAAAAAGGCGGACAAGAGGGCAGACTTCATAAGGTGTTTCTTAAATACGGCGCATTGCTTATGCTTCCTCTTTTGATAGTTTTATCGCTTGGGCTTGGGATCTACGCAAGTATAGCTTTGCTTGATTCCGGGACGAATGACGCACCTCAAAACACGGAAATGATAGAAGAAATTATCGAAACACCGTCTGCGGTGAATGTTGAATCGGATAGTTGATCGGTAAGGGAGAGGTTTTTTATGGCATTTATATCAATGGTTTTTGTCGTTATTGCGCTGCTGATATTGCTTGCTGTTATCGGCGTGCTTATAGGCGGTCTTGTGGGTATTGGTTTTTTGATATCGGGTCTTATAGAGGGTCACGAAAATAAAAAATCGGTCGAAGCGGGCAGAAAATCAAGTGATGTACATATCGGCCTGAAGGTCGCGGGTGTTTTGCTTTTGCTCCCTGCGGTCGCTCTTGTTGTTGTGATAGCGATCGTGGGAATAAAGTGGGGAGTGCGTGAGTATAAATACACACCGAATATAAAAAATGTCATACTTAACGATAATGCAGCGGCACTTTCCGATCTTTTGAAAAAAGGTTCATCACCGAATTCGTACAATTACGACAACACTTATAACACCCCTGCGCCCGAGGGCTATCCGACTGTTATATACGAACTTTGCCAAAATAAAAATATAAAAGAAGCCGACAAAAAATTGCAGATACTCATTGACGGCGGTGCTGATCCGAATTGGCGTGTCGGAAAAAGCTACTGTGAATATACGGAGGCTGAACACAAAACTCTCGATTATAATGACAGATGCGGCAGAACTCCTTTGCTTTCGGCGGCGCAGGCGTGTAATACGGAAGCAATAAAAATTCTTTTAAGCTGCGGTGTTGATATAAATGCGGTGGATTACTGCGGCGAAACGGCGCTTATTTATGCCGTGACATCGGATGAAAGTGAAAAAGAAATATACGATACGGTCGAACTTTTGCTTAATAACGGTGCGGATAAGACCATAGCCTCCGCTCTGAGCGGAACACCTGCCGAGGCTGCACATGAAAAGGGACTTTACAGCGTAGAGGAGCTGTTGAAATGATATCAAAAAAACAGAAAAAAAGAATATTCGATATAATACAGATAGGCAGGCGCGATGATGTACCGAGTCGTTTGTTTGATTTTATTATAGTTATTGCCATACTGCTCAACTGTGCGGTGCTTTTTCTGGAAACATTTGATGAGTTTGCACCGTATCACGCACTTTTTGGCATCATAGAAACAGTTACGATAGATTTTTTCTGCATTGAATATTTGCTGCGCATATGGACTGCGGAATTTCTTTACCCCAATAAAAGCAGAAAAAAAGCGATAATTTCGTTTATTTTCTCTTTTGACGGTCTTGTTGATCTTATGACCATACTGCCGTTTTTCTATCTGTCGGGCTTTGTGGCTTTCCGTATGCTGCGTGTGATACGTATTCTTCGCCTTTTCAGAATAAATTCGGCGTATGATTCGTTCAATGTTATCACAAAGGTATTGTATGAAAAACGCAATCAGATTTTTTCATCAATATTTATTATTCTGGTGCTGATGCTTGCATCTTCTTTGAGTATGTACAGCGTTGAGCATGAGGTGCAGCCCGAGGTATTCAAAAACGCATTTTCGGGGCTGTGGTGGAGCATTTCGACCATATTTACCGTGGGCTACGGTGATATTTACCCCGTGACCACGGCAGGCAGGATGCTTGGCATATTTACCACGTTTCTCGGTGTAGGCGCTGTGGCTATCCCCACGGGTATTATTTCAGCAGGTTTTGTTGAGCAATACACAGAAATGTCAAAGCACGCAGTACCAAATGAACCAACGGGCAAAACGGGCGTCCTGACCGTGCAGGAGGACAGCTTTTACTTCGGAAAGAGTGCGGGCGAACTGAAAAAAGAGTACAATACCGAAATAATAGTTATTATCAGAAACGGCACGGCAATGATACCCACGAAGTCGGTAACGCTTGAAGATGAAGATATAATCGTATACAAAGAAACAGCGGAACTTCCCAATACGAAGAAAAGACCGCAAAAAAAATAACAGGTTTGAGCCTGTTATTTTTTTATCCGATATAGTTTGCCAGCTTTGCGGCATCGAGCATATCCGCTTTGCCGTCGTTGTTCATATCCGCGCGGTCAAGGTCAAAGTCTATGGGTTTCAATCCCATGGAATATCTCAACAGTATGGTCATATCAACATCGTCTATCCCGCCCGAAAGGTTAATATCGCCTTTTGCATAAGGACCTGCAAGACTTCCGCTTTCTGTTACGCAGTAAGCGCAGCCGTCAGCGGTTTTCAGCGTAGTTTCTGCCTTTTTCTTTACACAGGTATTCAAAAATTCCGCCGAATCGGCATTTATCTCTTTGAGAGTTGAGGGCAGGCTTATCTCCTGCCAGCCTATATTGCCTGGTACGGCATAAAACGCGCCTTTTTCTATCTTTTCGCAGCCCTCGGCAATTTCGATATTGCCTTTGTGATTGTTCGGCACATACATCAGCGTTTTGCCGTCCTTTGAATAGAGAAGACCGTCAATGGAGGTGTAGTTTTCGTTGGTTTCGTTAACTTCTATATTTTCAATGCTTGTGTAGGTGTAAAGTCCGACCGCAAGTGAGTTTCCGTCATGGTTTAAAACATTTTTCGGCACTTCCGTGCTTATTACATAACTGTCGGGCAGTACAAGCGTTTTAAGATATGCCGCGCGCGAGAATGCAAGCTCGTCTATCTGCGTTACGGTATCGGGCAGCACAAATCTTTCGTCACGCTTGCCGCGCGGATAGCCTATCATCCTTGTCATATCGGCTGAGTAGAGCACACCGTCAACAGCCGTGAAATAAATATTTCCCTCTGCAACTTCAAAACTTGTGAAAGTGTCGTTTTTACCCATATCATAAAAAACATGAGCGCTGTAACCCGTATTCTCTTTTACATTGTAATCACCGCCTATGGTCTTTACGGCAGACGGTATGACAAGGGTCGAGTTGCTTATGCCCGACATATGGTCAAATGCGCCGTCCGATATGGTTTCAAGCCCCTCGGGCAGTATAAGCTCATTTGTGACCTTTGTGCATAACTGAAAGGCATAGCAGCCTATTTTTTTGATAGTGGAGGGCAGTGTAAGTGAGGTGAACTTCATAGAGCCCGACGGAGCGCCGAAAGACAGTTCACCTACTTCTTCAACACCGTCTTCAAGCACAAGTGCGCCGTTAAAGCCCGTACAGTTGTAAAATGCCGCATCCTGTACTGTTTTTACTCCTTTCGGTATAGTTAAGGAGCCTGTCAGTTTATTGCAGCCATAGAAGGCATAACGGCCTATAACATTCAGATCTTCGGGCAATATCAGCGAGCCTTCAAGCGGCGTTTCCGCAAAGGCAGCCTGCCGTATCTCCAGAAGCGAGGAGGGCAGAGTGACTTTTTTAAGCGCAGTTTCACCGTAAAAAGCGCAAGGATGGATATAAAGTATTCCCTCGGATATATCGGCGCTTGTCAGTGCATCTTCTTTATCGTTTACGATATTTACATAGTATTTGTTGCCTGCATCCTTGCCTCCGCCCAAAGCGGTTATCGCAGTCCCGTTCAGGTGATTCGGTATAACTATGTCGCTTTCGCTGCCGTTGTAGAACAAAAGCCTTTCGCCGCTTTCGTCTGCTGTCCAGTCATTCGGGTCTCCCTCGACCAATTGCGGAGATTCGGCAGGCGAAATAACACAGTTTGCGGAAAGTACCAGCACCGCAGTGAAAAGTGCAAAAAATGAATTATGTTTTTTCATATTGCTTATTTTTCCCATTTTTTCTTTAAAACTATATTTTCTTTTTCAAGCAGTTTGCTCAATGCTTCGATAAGACTGTCGGTTATTTCCGTTCTGTGTGCATCGTTAAGACGAAGCAGTTTTTTTGTCTTTTCCTCGTAAATGATAACGGGTGATAAACCGCTGCTCATATCTGTCAAAGCACAGATATCGTCTACCTCAACATCGCTGTCGGCAGGTATTTTAAGCCAAAGTTCGGTGTTTTTTGCAAGCAGCTGCTCTATGGTGAGTATTTCTTCGGCTATTATTTTCGGCTCCTGATCATCGGATACGCTTGCTCTGCCCGTGACAAATATGATATTGTCCTCGTGCAGTATGGGCGAGTAAAGCTCGTGTACTTTCGGAAAAACAAGTATTTCCGCCGTGCTTGACAGGTCTTCTGCCGTAACAAAACTCATTAGTTTGTTGTTTTTTGTTACCTTTGTTTTGACAGCCGATATAACGCCTATAACCGACATCCTCTGTCCGTCATTTATAAGGGGCATATTGTTTTCGTCCGTAAGGTCAAAGTCCACAAAACGGTTTGTTGTAAAGATATCTATTACTTCTTTATATGCGTATAATGGGTGATCGCTGAGGTATATGCCGAGAACGGCTTTTTCGTTAGTCAGCTTCTGCTTGCTTTCAAATTCGCCTACATCGGGCAGCTCGTCCTTGTAGCTTGATGCTTTATCGGTCGAAAAATCGGTAAAAAGCGACATCTGTCCCTCAACGGTGTTCTTCCTTGCTGCACCCATATCCTTGTAGATCCGTGTATAAAGGCTGTAATATTGCAGCCGGGTACCGCCGAAAGAGTCGAAAGCGCCGCTGTATATAAGTGCTTCCATCATTTTTGAATTGACGTTATTACCCATTCTTTCAAGAAACTCCGTCATGGAAATGAAATTGCCGCCGTCCTCACGTTCCTTTACAAGCGCATTTATATTTGCACGTCCGACGTGCTTTATCGCAGAAAGGGCATAGCGAATATTCTCGTCCGAAACGCTGAATTTGCCAAAGCCCTCGTTTATATCGGGCTGCAAAAGCTTTATGCCCATCCTGCGGCATTCTTCCATATAAACGGCGCTCTTTTTTGGGTTGTCCATAACGCTTGTAAGCAAAGCCGCCATAAACTCAACGGGGTAGTAGGTCTTTAGCCACGCCGTGCGGAACGCAACAACGGCATAAGCCGCCGCATGAGATTTGTTGAAGGCATATTTTGCAAAATCCGTCATTTCGTCAAATATGGTGTTTGCCACATCTTCGGGTATGCCGTTTTTAAGACAGCCCGCAACTTCGCCCTCTATGCCGTTGATGAAGTTTTTGCGCTCTTTTGCCATTACATCGGCTTTTTTCTTGCTCATGGCACGGCGCACCATATCGCTTCTGCCGAGGGAATATCCCGCAAGTTCACGTACTATTTGCATTACCTGCTCCTGATATACTATACAGCCGTAGGTGGGTTTGAGTATGCTTTCAAGTGCAGGGTGAGTGTATTCAATATTGTTTTTGTTGTTTTTGCCCGCAAGGTATTTCGGTATAAAATCCATAGGACCGGGGCGGTAAAGAGAAATACCCGCGATTATATCTTCCATACAGGTAGGGCGCAGTTCTTTCATAAAGCTTTGCATACCTGCACTTTCAAGCTGGAAAACGCCCGTGGTTTTGCCTTGACTTATCATATCATAGACCTTTTGGTCATTATAGTCTATATCGTCAAGTGTAAGAGGTTTTTCGCGGTTTCGGTTTATTTCCTTAAAAGCATCTTTTATAACGGTGAGCGTGCGCAGCCCCAGAAAGTCCATTTTTAAAAGACCGAGTTCTTCGCAGGTGGTCATTGTAAACTGTGTTGTCACAAGTCCGTCGTTTGTATTCAGCGGTACATATTCTATAACAGGTTTATCACAGATAACAACGCCTGCCGCATGGGTGGAGGAATGACGGGGCAGACCCTCGAGTTTGATCGACATATCTATAAGATATTTCACATTTTCGTTGCTCTCATACAGTTCGTTCAGCTCAGGATTCATCTGAAGTGCCTTGCTTATCGTCATATCAAGCTCTTCGGGTATCATTTTTGATATTTTGTCACAGTCTGCATACGGAATGGCAAGCGCACGGCCTACATCGCGTATCGCATTTTTTGCCGCCATTGTACCGAAAGTTATTATCTGCGCCACATGGTCTTCGCCGTATTTGCGGTTTACGTAATCAATAACTTCCTGCCTGCGCTCGTAACAGAAGTCAATATCTATATCGGGCATGGTAACACGCTCGGGATTAAGAAAACGCTCGAAGAACAGGTCGTAGCGCAATGGGTCTATATCGGTTATCTCCAGCGTATACGCAACGATACTGCCTGCCGCCGAACCTCTGCCGGGACCTACGCTTATGCCGTGGGTCTTTGCATAATTTATAAAATCCCAAACGATAAGGAAATAATCAACAAAGCCCATTTCGCTTATTGTCTTTATCTCGTATTCAAGGCGCTCGTCAAGGGCTTTGTCGTGTTCTGCACCGTAGCGTTTAACAAGACCCTGTCTGCATTTTTCCACAAGATATTCGTAAGCCGTTTTTCCGTCGGGAACATCAAAAACGGGAAGTTTATAATTGTTGAATTCAAAGTCAAGATTGCACTGCTCGGCTATTTTTGCCGTGTTTTCAAGTGCTTCGGGTACATAGGAGAAAAGCTCTGCCATTTCTTCGGGGCTTTTTACATAATACTGTCCGCCCTCGTAGCGCATACGGTCTTCGTCCTCGACAGTCTTCTGCGTCTGTATACACAAAAGTATATCGTGTGCCTGTGCATCCTCCGCGTAGATATAATGTGAGTCGTTCGTGCATACAAGCGGTATGCCCGTTTCGCGGCTTATGCTTATAAGCGCCTGGTTTACCGTTTTTTGCTCGGGTATGCCGTGATCCTGCAATTCAAGATAGTAATTGCCTTCGCCCATTATCTCATAATACATAAGGGCGGTCTCCTTTGCCTTGTCATAGCCGTAGTCAAGCAGAGCACGCGGCACGGCACCTGCAAGACAGGCGCTTAATGCGATAAGCCCTTTGTTGTGCTTTTTCAAAAGCTCTATATCAATACGCGGTTTGTAGTAATAACCCTCCGTAAAGCCGTAAGATACCATTTTGATCAGGTTTTTATAGCCCTCTTCATTTTTGCACAAAAGTACAAGGTGATTATAAGGGCTTTTCTCAAAGCGCGAGCCCTTTGCTATATAGACCTCGCAGCCGATTATTGGCTTTATGCCCGCTTCTTTGGCTTTTTTGTAAAAATCTATCACACCGTACATAACACCGTGGTCGGTTATGGCGATAGAATCCATACCAAGTTCCTTGACACGCGCTATAAGTTGCGGTATCTTTGCCATACCGTCCAAAAGACTGTACTGCGTATGTACGTGAAGATGTGTAAATGCCATAATTTCACCTCTTTATATCCATTTTTGTATGGTTTTATCCGTATATTTCCTTATTTGTAAAAATATCAAAAAATATGTTTTTATTTTGAATAAAATGTGTTATAATTATTATAGCATATTATTTTTTATTTGAAAAGATAAAAATGCCAGGCGCTTTTTTAATAATTATTTCGGAAAGGAGAAAGGCTGATGTTTTTTTACAGATCGCCTCTGCATAAACGACCTGTTTTTTATGTGGATAATCGTGTTTTTAAAACAGACGGCAAAACATACTGTGCAGATGATATAATATCCATAGAGATAGACTGTATTTTGGGACGCCTTTTTCCTGCACGGAAAGATATTGGCCCGATAGAGATGATGGTTCATTATCCGCCCGAGTTCAAACTGTACGGAAGTGTAAAAATACTGACTCTTTTCGGCGAGATAGTAATACCGCGGGTATACCGTATTATGGAGGCATATCTGCATTTTAAACGCATTTTTCCCGATACGGAAGCTTATTATATTTTCGGATTAAAAAAGCTCAGATATGAATACAAGAGTTGTTTTGAAGGAAATTATTTTAAGGAACAAAGGCACTTTTCTTCGCTTTACGTTCTTAACGAGTATAAAAAAATGAACAACGCCGAAATTATGGATAAAAGCCGCCAATGGGCAGAAGAATGCGGCTTCAGGCTTTGTAAAAAAGAGGAACCTTCGACGTTTTCACAGTTCTATCTCACAAATAATGATGACAGATGGGTGAGTGTATATGCCGACTCGATCGAAGGGTGCTATGCAGCTACAGCATTGTCGCAATGCGGTATATACAGCAATATGTTTGACAACCGCCCGACTTTGTTTGTTGAGGTGTATGACAGAAAGTTATTGCTGATAGCATACGGCGAGGGGGATGATGTGCACTTGTATTTCTGCGGTGACGAGAATATGCTTGAAGAATATAAATGCACGCCCGAAATGCTCAGCACCGACTATTCCGTTCCCGAAAAGGCGGCAGTCTCAAACAAAAAATCTTTTAAACAGATACTTGAAAATACCGATATTGATGTCTGCCTTACGGAGCTTGCCGAAAAATTCGGAATTAATGATTATTTTATACGTGACGGCTACTTTGGTATTGATACTATGGCACGCTATAAACTGCGGGAATTTGCAAACGGCTATCATATAGAGGTTGAACATATAAGACCCGATGAAAACGATAAAAGCACAAAAAAAGCTTTTGAGATCTTATATCAGGGTTTGCCCGCTTTTGATATTATCAAAGCCGATAAAGAACTTGTTTCGGGCAGGGAGTTTAGCGTAACGTATGTAAATATCGGCAGGGCAGAAAAAGGTTTTTCTTTTTGTGTGACAAGTGCCGAATTGAATAGAGTTATAAGAGAGGGCATTAAAAACGGCAGAGTGCCCGTAAATATGCGCGGCTGTTCCTATACGGTCAACGGAAAAACTGTGGAATTTGAGTGTGAATACAGGCTTTTCCTGGGAAAATATGCGTTTTTATACGATGCCGAAGATGAAAACTTAGGTGACGGTGTAGTGATACATCCGCATAACATAAAGACCGACGAGGACAGAAGAACAGCCGAGGAGGCACAGGAAGCAGCCTCCATAACGGTAAGATTTACTCTTGAAAGTGAAGTGCCGCTCAATGATGAGCTTTCTGTTATGCTTATTCCGAATCTGAATTTCGGAACGGGAGACGGCATACATAAAACAAAACTGATAAATGAGGTGTAAAGATGAAACTTTGGCAAGATAAAATAAGAAAGGTCGTTCCCTATGTTCCCGGCGAACAGCCTAAAATAAAAGATATTGTGAAACTCAATACAAATGAGTGTCCTTATCCGCCGTCTCCGATGGTCGAAAAGACGATAAAGGAGTTTGACACAAAGGAACTTCGAAAATATCCGAGTATTGAATTCACGGAGCTTAAAGCCGCTCTTTCCGCTTATTACAAAGTCGGCTCGGAACAGCTTTTTCTCGGCAACGGTTCGGACGAGGTGCTGGCAATATGTTTTCAGACATTTTTCAACAGTGACAAGCCCGTGTTATTCCCCGATGTGACATATTCGTTCTATGATGTATGGTGCGACCTGTACAATATACCGTATAAGCGTGTACCGCTCGATGAGTCTTTCAATATAATACCAAGTGATTACTACGGCGAAAACGGCGGTATAGTCATTGCAAACCCCAATGCACCGACATCGGTATATATGCCGCTTTCGTCTATAGAGGACATTCTGGAACACAATAAAGATGTTATCGTTATAATCGACGAGGCGTATATTGATTTCGGCGGTGAGTCTGCGGTGAGCCTGCTTGATAAGTACGATAATCTCTGCGTTGTGCAGACTTATTCAAAAAGCAGGGCTCTTGCGGGTATGCGCGTTGGCTATGCAATGTCAAACAAAGACCTTGTTTTTGCGCTTGAAGCGGTGAAAAACAGCTTTAACAGCTATCCTCTTGACAGCATAGCGCAGGCGGCGGCAACTGCGGCTGCGCTTGATACCGCCTATTTTGACGAGTGCAGGAACAAGATAATCAACACAAGACAAAGACTTATTGCAGAATTGGACAAGCTTGGTTTTACCACTTTGCCGAGTTCGGCAAATTTCATTTTTACAACATACAAAAACCAAAACGCAAAGCCTTTATTTGAATATCTGCGTTCAAAGGGTGTTATAGTGCGCTATTTCAATAAACCGCGTATAGATGCATATCTGCGCATAACCGTGGGTACGGATGCCGAAACGGACAGACTGCTTGCGGAGATCAAAAATTTTATCGGATAACGGAGGATGCTGTATGAAAAAAACAGAAACGGCTAAAGTCGTATCAAACAAAAGAATAACCGACGGCATTTTTGACCTTACTCTTGAATGTCCGCAACTTTCGGCTATGGCAAAGGCGGGGCAGTTTATCGAGCTCTATCCCGATAACGGTGCAAACCTGCTTTCGCGCCCTATAAGCATATGCGAAGCGGGCGAAAATACGTTAAGACTTGTCTTTCAGGTAGTGGGCAAAGGTACGGATCTTTTCTCAAAGCTTGAAACAGGCAGCGGAATACGTGTTTTGGGCACCTGCGGCAACGGTTATGAGCTTAAAAACGGCTCTGCGCTGCTTGTGGGCGGTGGCATAGGAGTTCCGCCGCTTTATGAGACTGCAAAGCAGCTTATCAAAAAGGGTGTTGACGTTACTGTGGTATTGGGCTTCAGAAGCGGCTGCTTTTTGAATGACGATTTTGAAAAACTCGGCGCAAAGGTGTATATAGCGACCGATGACGGCTCTGTGGGATTTAAGGGCAATGTAGTCGATCTTATAAAGGCAAAGGGTCTTAAAGCTGATAATGTCTATTCCTGCGGACCTAAAATAATGCTTAAATTCCTTGCACTTTACTGCGAAGAACAGGGCATGGATGTTCAGGTCTCTATGGAAGAGCGCATGGCGTGCGGAATTGGTGCTTGCGTGGGTTGCGTTGTAAAAATAAAGGATGAAACGGCGGAGGACGGCTGGACATACAAAAAAGTATGCAAGGACGGCCCCGTATTTGACAGCAAGGCGGTGATATGGGAATGAGCAATATGGATATGAGTGTTGATATTTGCGGAGTTAAGCTTAAAAACCCTGTTATGACGGCATCCGGAACTTTCGGCAGCGGTGTCGAGTTTTCGGATTTTGTCGATCTTAACAGACTTGGTGCGGTAGTGGTAAAAGGCGTTGCGGCAAAACCGTGGAAAGGCAATCCCGCACCGCGCATTGCCGAGGTATACGGCGGTATGCTCAACAGCGTGGGTCTGCAAAATCCGGGCGTGGATTGGTTTGTCGAAAATGATATACCGTTTTTGCGCCGTTTTGATACAAAAATAATAGTAAATGTCTGCGGACATTCGATAGAGGAGTATACAGATGTTGTCAAAAAACTCCGCGGTCGGGATATAGACCTGCTGGAGTTGAATATCAGCTGTCCTAATGTAAGTGAGGGCGGTATGTCTTTCGGCACGGAGCCCGAAATGGCAAAAAAAGTTGTCAGCGAAGTCAAAAAGTATGCGGATAAGCCGCTTATAGTCAAGCTTACTCCCAATGTGACGGATATAACCGTTATAGCAAAGGCTGTGAAAGAGGGAGGAGCCGATGCGTTGAGCCTTATAAACACACTTACGGGCATGAAGATAGATATTTACCGCAGAAAGCCTGTTCTTCACCGCAAAATAGGCGGTATGAGCGGACCTGCCGTCAAACCCGTGGCTCTGCGTATGGTTTGGCAGGTATGCAAGGCTGTCGATCTGCCCGTTATAGGAATGGGCGGCATATCAAATGCAGAGGATGCACTTGAATTTATTATGGCAGGGGCAACGGGAGTATCTCTCGGTACAGCCAATTTTATTGACCCCATGGCTACAGTGAAGACCATAGACGGCATAGAAAAATTCATGCGTGAGCAGAATATAAGCAATTTAAACGAAATAAGAGGAATTATTGATTAAGGAGAGCAAACTATGAAAAAAAGATTTCTTGCAGGGGCTCTTGCCCTTATGCTTCTTGTCGGCTGCGGCGGCAAAGCCGATGAAGAAAAGGCGGCGGAACTACAGTCGAGACTGACGGCGATAGATACCGAGATAAGCTCAATGTACGGCAGGGTGGATGATATGTATCAGACAGGCAGAATGGATGATGATACTTATTCGCTTTTTACCGAGATAGACGAGCGCGCAGACGAGCTTATGGGTGAGGGTGTAAATGCAAAAAATGCTTCAAAAATGGAAGAGAAAATAACGGCGCTTGAGGGCGATTTTGCAAAATGCAGGACGGCAATAGATGCCCTTACGGAACAGGCAAACGACTCACTTGCAAGCGACCTTGTTGTTGTGAGTTTTGCGGTGGAAGAACAGGAAAAACTGATGAACCGTGCGCTCGAAAGCGGAAAAATAACGCAGGAAAAAATGAATGAGTTCCTTGAGCTCAAAGAACGTGTAAATGTTTTTAACAGAACGGAAGATCTGCAATACGACGATAAGTTCAGAAAAGATTTCGGCGAGATAAGGCAAAAGCTTACCACACTTGCATCCGAGGCAGGTGCCGACAATGCTCTCATTGACCGTTTGATGGGCAGCAGCGCGGCTTCGCCCGAACAAACGGGTACAACTGCCTCTGTGGATGAAAATACCGAAAAAACGGCAAATAACGGTGAAGAAACGGCACCCGAGGCAAAAACGGTCGAAGAAGAAACAGAAGTGATCACTTTGCCGCAGGCTGCGCATGAACTTCCCGAAGATGCGGAAGAATTGAATCAGAACTACCTTGCTTTCCAGGATTATATGCTTGAAAAGCAAAAAGCAGGGGAGATAGGTGACAGTCAGCTTATGGATATAATAAAGCTCGGCATTGAGCTTTCATACCTTAAAGAAGCTATCCAGAAAGACGGTGTGACCGAGAACAACACCTATACATCGCAGGATATACGTCAAAGACTTTATGACAAGGCTGTTGAATACGGTTATGACAAGGCGGAGGTCTTTAAATAATGAACAGCTTTGACAGGTTTGCCGATGTGATGCGTCTGCTCGTTTCCGAAAACGGCTGTCCGTGGGACAGTGTGCAGACACATGAAAGCCTGAGACCCTGTATGCTTGAAGAAGCATATGAAGTTATAGATGCAATAAATACAGGCAACAAGGATAATCTTAAAGAGGAACTCGGCGATGTGCTTTTGCAGGCTGTTATACACAGTGTTATTGCCGAAAAAAACGGCGAATTTACCCTTGATGACGTTATCAACGGTGTTTACGATAAGATGATATTCAGACATCCGCATATCTTCGGCAATGAAAAAGCGGAGGATGCAGACGGGCTCATTCTTAAATGGGAAGACATAAAAAAACGTGAAAAGGGGTACCGTACAAAGACCGATGAGGTGAAAAGCGTTGCAAAAGCACTTCCCGCTCTTGTAAGAAGTCAGAAAGTTTTAAAAAAGAGCGGGGCAGTCAAAACGGAAAATATCGACAGATGTTTTGAAATTGCAATTGAAAATATTAAAGTTTTAAGAAATCCAGAAAGTGGAAAAAACTATGATAAAAATGAAATCATTGGTAAAACACTGCTTGCAATTTTAAATATTTCAAATTTTTTTCAAATAAATGCCGAATTTTCCTTGACAAATGCGTTAGAAACGTATATAACTAAACTTGAGGACTTTGATAATATATCCTGTTCTTCAAAAATGACTAAAGAGGATACGGGTCTTGAAGATGAAGATATATTTATAAGATCACTAATGAGCGATACGCTCGAAAAACAAAAGGAGGATACTAAAAAATGAACAAGACAGAATTAGTTGCAAAGATCGCAGAGAAGTCAGCTTTAAAGAAGGTTGAGGCTGAGAAGGCTTTAAAGGCTTTTGAAGAGGTTGTTACAGAAGAACTCGCAGCAGGCGGTGATGTAAGACTTGTTGGCTTCGGTACATTCTCTGTTAAGGAAAACAAGGCAAGAGAGGGCGTTAATCCTCAGACAAAGAAGAAAATGCCTATTCCTGCTTCAAAGTCACCTAAGTTCAAAGCAGGCAAAGCTTTCAAGGATGCTGTTAACAAATAATTAAAGCATGAAAGCAACAGGGCTGTGCGTTTATTTGCCGCAGCCCTTTTTTTATTATATTTATGGAGGTAAAATATGCGTCTTGATAAGTATTTGAAAGTCAGCCGTATCATCAAGCGCCGCACTGTGGCAAACGAGGCATGTGACAGCGGCAGGGTAATGCTTAACGGCAAGCCTGCAAAGGCATCTGCCGATGTAAAAGAGGGAGATATAATCGAAATAGCTTTCGGCAACAACACAACACGGGTAAAAGTGATTGATGTTAAGGAATATGTCCGCAAGGAAGATGCTGCTGCTATGTTTGAAGCGCTGTAATATTTTTATATATTGTGCATATAATACAGCAAAAGAGCTTTTTGGGGTGTTACTATGCAGGAAACGGAAAAAAAACACAGCATAAATATGGAAGAACGCAAACGAGCATTTATAACGGGTGTAACAGATGTATTGAGCTTTGATGAGGAGTGCATAGTTGCCGATACCGCAGAGGGCGCACTTGTTTTTCGCGGCAGGGATCTTCATATAACCAATCTTAATCTTGATAAGGGTGAACTGAATGTTGACGGCGAGTTCACGGGAATAAGCTACGAGGAGACCGTGCCTTTTAAAAGCGGTCTTTTCGGCAGGATATTTAGATAAGCTATGATCGTTACTATGGCAGGGCAGCTTTATCAGCTGATGATAATGATGATATGCGGCTTTGTGCTGGCTTTTGTATATGATTGCATAAGGCTTTTAAGGCGGCTTTTTGCACACAGCCTGTTTTATATAGGGCTTGAGGATGCTCTTTTCTGGCTCTTTGGCGCCGCTTTTTTCTTTATGCTTGTTTTATGGCTTGATTTTGGACAAATAAGGCTGTTTCTTGTCTTCGGTGCTCTTATTGGTGCAATGTTGTACTATGCTGTTATAAGCCCCGTTTTTTTGAAAATTTCAACATATGCTGCACGTCTCGCAGCAATGGCTTTACGCTTCGTCTTTAACCCTGTGAGGATAGTTTTTGGTAATATTGTACAATTATTTGAACATTTTGTAAATTTTCAAAAAAAACTATTGAAAAAGTCTTTGAAATGTGGCAAAATATACGTGGATGGTTTTTTGAAAACAATCAATATCATCCTAAAAAAGTTTTGAGGTAGTTTAAAGTGGGCAGGGCTTATTCAAAAAGACGTAAAAAATCGAATAAAAGCGGTTTGAGTATACTTTACTGCGGCATAATGCTCGTCATGGTAGGCTTGTTCATAATGGCAGTCTATGCTAAAGCTGCCGATCTTTATCAGTATAAGCTTCAGCTTGCGCAGGCCAGAAAAGAGCAGGAGCAGGTTGTTGAAAAAAATATTGAACTGATGAAAGAGATCTCGTATCAGGATACCGATGCTTATATGGAAAAAGTTGCGCGCGAGAGACTCGGTCTTGTTAAACCAAATGAAATAGTCTATATAGACGAAAATAAATAATAGTATTAAAATAAATGGTTGACAGACAGTTATTATTGTGCTATTATATTATAGTAGCTTCGGGAGCATAGCTCAGCTGGGAGAGCATCTGCCTTACAAGCAGAGGGTCATAGGTTCGAGCCCTATTGTTCCCATTCGATGCACCGTTTTGCGGTGCATTTTTCTTTTGATAACAGTGTTTTTCTTTTGATAATAATGGTGTTTTTATGCGAAAGGCGGTTTGTTATGATATATACTACAACGATAAAGGGCACAAACAATGCGCAGTCACAGGATATTATAAAAAACCTTGACCCGCGTGAAGATGTTATCTTTGTTTACGGTGACCTTGCTGACGGCACACCCGTTGAGGTACAATATATAAAGCCGATAAATGATGTTAAAACTATCGGTCTTATTGATGCCGAACTTGCAAAAGAGATAGTGCAGGATCACGGCGAGGAGATCTCTGTGAGCATACCGAGATATGAATTGACCTTTGAGGACGGCATTTACGGCATAACTGCGGATATTGAGGTAGAGCCCGCACAGTCCGAAGAAGATAAGCCCAAAAGGCTTCCTTTGCCTGCACTGCTTGGCGTAGGTGTACTTACGGGTATGCTGACAATAGTGCTTGTGGTTTTGAAAACATTGAACAAAAACGCGAAAAAATAATTGTGTTTTGATTGCATTTTGATTAAAAACAGGGCAGATAAAACGTATTTTGTCTGCCCCGTAAAAATTTTCTTGACTATTCAAATGAAAAGATGTATAATAGATATGTTGTCGGGGTGTAGCGTAGTTTGGTAGCGCGCAGCGTTCGGGACGCTGAGGTCGCAGGTTCAAATCCTGTCGCCCCGATTTTATGATAGTGCTGTATATATGCGGTTTTCAAGATTTTCTTGTTCCCATATATACAGCTTTTTTTGTTGATGTTATACATTGAGTTTTTTTATCCGGCGATATACTTCCGTATAAAATGACATTAAGAACACCGGGAAAATATACATTTTAAACGTAATTATAACATAATTATAGTTTAAATATAACAAAATAACTGTTTTTCATTGACATTTTGTTAGTTTTTTATTAAAATTGTTATATAAGTGATTTTGCGGAAGTGTTCGAATATCATTGACTCATTACGGCAAAAAAATATGAGAATTATTAAAAAGGGGATGACAAGTTATGCAAAACCGTGTATTCTCGAGTAAACAAGAAAGAGAGCAGCATATGGAAAGCGAGACAAAAAAAATAAAGACAGGAATGTATATTCTTCTTGTGGTGTTGACCGTGGTATATGCTGTTATGTCGTATGTTTTTATAGAGTACGATCTCGAACAGCGGACTTTGCCCCAGGTGCAACGTGCGATTGTACAGGTGTCCAGGCTGCTGCCTCAGCTTGAAGAAAACGAACAGGCAGTAAGGGATGCGTATGAAAAACTCGAAAAAAAGCGTCAGATGATTTACAGCAAGAATGATGCGGTTCTTGAGGATTATCAGAGCGGAAGCGGAGATGTCGAGAAGATCATAGACAAAACGCTTTCATGGATGAACCGTGTTATAAAGCTGCGTGTCGGTCGTCAGGGCCATGTGATCGTTGTATCACGGGATGATTTTACTATTCTGGCGCATGAGAACGAGAAATATGTCGGAGAAAAACTGCGCCCCATAGGCAGGCTAAATAAAGATGCTTTTACTGATGTTTCGACGGTCGATAAGGGGGGAGTGTCTGATAAATTCCATGCGTTTTTCCCTACATCATTTTTTGATAATAATATCAGTACCGAGGGCTTTTTGGATGCGGCAGACGCAGGTATATACGGAACGGGTTTTGCCTACAAGGACACCTATATTTTATGCGGCACAACTCTCGGTGAGACAACGACATTCATTTTTGTCCGCTGTTTCTTTTCCACGCTGTTTTTCTTTTCGCTGGCGTGGCTTCTTGTTCGTTTTATCGGCTTTTCTCTGATTTGGAAAAAAGAAATGCCCAAGGTATTCAAAAGGAAGATCGTGTCTTACTCCGTTATTGGGTTCGTTGTGTTGTTCATTGTGACGTGGTACTATCAGACGATGATGGACATGACGGGCGATATTGCAACTATGAACGAGCATGCCAAGGTTGCTGTTGAGACGTTAAATACCTATCAGGATTATCGCAATGAACTGTCTGCGTGGATGAATAATCAGTATCTTGAACAATGTCGGCTGGCTGCGGAACTTGTGAAAGCCGAAGGCAAGGAGAATATTACAAGAAAGAAGCTTGAGCAGTACGCTAAAGATCTCGGAGTCGAGTACATTGATGTCTTTGACAAAACAGGCGCGGTCATTGTAACAAATTCCCCCTATGATCACATGAAGATCAGTGAAAACAAGGAGGACCCGTCCTACGCATTCCATCCGCTTTTAGACGGCAAGGAATATGTGATCCTTGAACCAATGAAGGATAAGGAAATGGATGACGAGAAACAGTATATCGGTGTCAGCCTGCGTAATGAAGAAGATCTGGCCGACGGCTTTGTGCGCATTGCGGTCGATCCCGATTTAAAAAGACGGTTATTGGCACCCATTACCGTGCAGACAGTGTTGGACAACATGGTGATAGGAATTCCCGATTACGCGCTGGCAATTGATAAAGAGACGATGCAGATCGCAGCCACTACAGGCTTGGGAAATAAAAAAGAAAATATAGAAGAATTGGGCATTGATGTAGAAAATATTAAAGCCAATTTTAACGGATTTTTCACAATAGGCGGCTATGAATACTATGCAGGTGTCGGCGAAGCCGAGGATGTATATCTGATGCCCCTGGTCCGCAGCACAGATAATTACGGAGCTTTTGCCATAAGCATTATGCTGACATTAATCTGTATAGCGGCATTGTTTATAGTCATTGCTTTAGCATGTGCAGGCTATAAGAAAATTATAGAGTTAGATACGGCAGAGGTTTCGGAAACTTCCGATGACGAAGAACCTGAAGAAACAAAGGGTGACGGAAGCGAACAGAAGGAGCTTTTAAAAACACAAGGTGACGGCGATAATGACGAAGAAGAGTGGAGTCTCCTCTCGGGCATGATAAAGACGCACGAAAAGTATGGTTTTGAACGCCGCTGGAGCAGAGAAAATGATATCCCGACGGAACAGCAGTCCCCGGAAATGCGCACATGGACCATTATTTACCGCATGCTGCTGGTATTTTCGACAGCCGTACTTTTGTTTGAGATCAGTCTTATGGGTATCGGAACGAAAGCTCAAAGCTTGGATGGCTTTTCTTATGTATTATTGGGAAATTGGCAAAAGGGCATTAACCTGTTTTCGTTCTCGTACTGCCTGTTTTTATTCTGCGTACTGTATGTATTCAGGGCATTTTTAAACAAGATATTATATCATCTTGCAAGGATCTCGGATCTTAAAAAAGAGACCGTCTTTCTTTTGCTTAGGAATGCCGTTAAGTACGCAAGCGCCATCATCTTTTTGTACATAGGTCTGGCTCAGTTTGGTGTAAATACGCAAGCTCTGTGGGCTTCGGCGGGCGTTCTTTCACTTATGGTCGGTTTTGGTGCCAAGGACCTTATCAATGACATCATTGCAGGTATTTTTATTATATTTGAAGGAACATATAAGATCGGTGATTGGGTCACTGTGGGAAGCTGGTTTGGCACGGTGGAGGAGATCGGTCTGCGTTATACCAAAGTTTCATACTATTCCGATACCAAGATCTTCAACAATTCATCTATGAGGGATATTGTGAACAGTGACGGCGATGTGGCAAGGGAAATGATAAAAGTGCCTATTGCCTACGAAACAAATCTTTTAGAAGTTGAAAAACTATTCGAGCGGGAACTGCCGCTTATGATGGATAAGATCCCGGGGCTGGTGAAGCCGCCGAAATATGACGGGGTTAGTTCCTTTGGAGAAAATGAGCTGCTTTTGCGTGTAAAGGTCATGTGTACTCCCGGGCTGCGCAGAAGAGCATACCGAAGTGTTTTAAGAGAGCTCAAACTTTTATTTGACCGCGAGGGCATTAATGTGCCGTACAACCATATCGTTGTAAGCGATTATGAAAAAGAGGTCAATACTTATACATTTACTCCGAAAGAGGAAACCGAAGCAACAGAAGGCTCCTCCGCGAATGACTCATCTGCCGATGTACGTTAAGCAGGGTAGTGCGGAAAACAAAACAACAACACTGCCTGCTGCATTTTTGATCATTGTGATATAATAAACCAATACAGCGTTCAGGGTCGTAAAACCTTGAACGCTGTATTTTAACAAACTAAGGAAGTCCCCCGCTTCTAAAGCGGGGGTGCTTACTTAAAATTCAGTGGGTCAGCACTTTTGCTGCGCAAAAGCC
>ODAJ012163528.1_pt1 | contig 41375 bp, 34 predicted proteins | sample 1539241 | NCBI WGS metagenome assembly ODAJ01 (sample SAMN02144231, study PRJEB22623) | gut metagenome | biome: sheep rumen | host: Ovis aries | place: New Zealand
GATGCTGATAGATTTCACAAATGTGATAGTCAAGAAAGGTAGTAGGATACATAATTTACCCTCTTGACAAAAGTCACTTCATAACAGAAACCGGATTAGAGAACAGATTAGAAACAGATTAGAGAGCAAATTAGAAACCAGATTAGAGAGCAGATTAGAAACCGGATTAGAGAACAGATTAGAAACAGATTAGAAACCAGATTAGAGAAGAGATTAGAAACTGGATTAGAGAGCAAATTATAAAATTGATTAAAAATGTTAAAATAATATTAATAAAAGAAGTGACTTTTCGTTTCAAGTATCCTGAAAAATGAAACGAACTGGCTTTTGTGACAACAAATCTTGAGAAATCTTGTATTCTTTTCAATACAATGAGTAATTCTTCTCATTTTTTCGTTGCGCAAACTGCCCCTGAATGTTAAACTAAACACAAATTTAAAGAGGGACCTTTAACTTGTCAATAAAGCCGGTCACAGATGGGCATTTTCAGGCCGGCAGTAGTAAAATAATCTGCAGCTATAGTCATACAGGGTATTTGATTGACGGCATTTACCGGGCCGTCAGATTATTAGGAGGTTACTATGGTTACAAATGACGCTACCACATTAAAGCTGAAACATGAGGTACTTTACCGGGTTGCCAAGCTGACCTTTGAAGGAAAGCTGGATGAGGAGAGGGACCAGATCGCCTACGAGATGATTCCCGGACCCAAGGCCCAGTACCGCTGCTGTATTTATAAGGAGAGAGAGGTTATCCGCCAGAGGGTCAACCTGGTGGAGGGCAAGACTCCCACAGGCAGGATCCGCGACGAGGAGGAAGTGCGTAACAAGATCGTCTATGTCATTCCCGCAGCCTGCGAGGAGTGTCCCATCTCCCGTTACACCGTAACCAACAACTGTCAGAAATGTATGGGTAAGGCCTGTTACAATTCCTGTAATTTCGGGGCCATCACCATTGGTATGCACCAGGCCTACATCGATCCTTCCAAGTGTAAAGAGTGTGGCCGCTGTGCCCAGGCCTGTCCTTACAATGCCATCGCCGACCTGCTCCGGCCCTGCCGCAAGAGCTGTCCGGTAGACGCACTTCAGGTGGACCAGGATACCGGCATCGCTGTTATTGATGATGAGAAATGTATCTCCTGCGGACACTGTGTTCACAGCTGTCCTTTCGGAGCCATCGGCACCGTAACTAATATTGTTGAAGTTGCTTCTGCCATCCGTGACGGCAAGAAGATTATCGCCATGCCGGCACCGGCTTTAGAGGGCCAGTTTGGTGCGGATATGACCATGGCCAGCCTGAGAAGGGCTGCCATTGAGACTGGTTTTACGGATATGGTTGAAGTTGGTCTCGGCGGCGACCTGACGGCGGCAGCTGAGGCAGCCGAGTGGGCAGAGGCCTACAAGGAGGGCAAGAAGATGACCACATCCTGCTGTCCCGCCTTTGTTAACATGATCCATAAACATTTCCCGAAGGCAGTAGATCATATTTCCACAACCGCTTCACCCATGTGCGGCGTATCCCGTATGCTCAAGGCCAAGGATCCGGAGACCATCACAGTCTTCGTAGGACCCTGTATCGCCAAGAAGAGTGAGGCGGCAGCCGGTATCGAAGGTAATGCGGACTATGTTCTGACCATAGGTGAGTTCCGGGCTCTTATGAAGGCCAAGGGAGTAGAACTTAAGGCAGAAGAAAATGATTACCAGGAAGCATCCATTTTTGGTAAACGTTTCGGCAACAGTGGTGGTGTTACCAATGCCGTACTCCAGTCCCTCCGCGAGGAGAATGAGAGCGACGATATCACCGTTAACGTATGTAACGGTGCCGCTGAGTGTAAGAAGGCCCTGATGATGTTGGAGCGTGGCAGACTCAAGGAGGACTTCGTGGAAGGTATGGTTTGCGAGGGCGGCTGTGTAGGTGGTCCCAGCAAGCACAAGGCTGAGAACGAGGTTAAGAGATTCCGTGATAAGCTGATCAAAGACGCTGACCAGAGGAAGATTTTGGAGAACCTGTCCAATTATGATCTGGACTCCTTCTCCATGCATCGCTAAAAGGAGGCCCTGGCTGTCTGGGGAATGATTCTCCGGCTTTGGGGTATTCCAGATTCGGTGATATATTCATGAAGATTAAGCCCCGCCGCAACGCTGGCAGGCCGGCTGTCCGGCCTTGTCTGACGCGGCGGGGTTTTTGCGCGGTTTCATGGTTGGTCTCTACACCGGGTTAAAGGCCTTTTTTGTGGGGTTTTCCGGCAGGCCTTCTGAGGGAGGTCTGGGGCCTTTTTTGTGGGGTTTTCCGGCAGGCCTTCTGAGGGAGGTCTGGGGCCTTTTTTGCAGGGGTTTTCCGGCAGGCCTTCTGAGGGAGGTCTGGGGCTTTTTTGTGGGATTTTTCCGGCAGGCTCTTTAGGGTTTTTTATACAGGATGCTTTGCTGACTCTTTCCGGACGGATATAGATATCCCGGATTTCCCTCTAAGGATAGATGGCAAAAAACCGAAAAACTTGCTATTTCCAGACATGTCTGCTATAATATGTTACGCGTTTTCCGGGGACTAGGGTCTCCGGGCAAGGAGATGTACCCAAGTGGCTGAAGGGTCCGCACTCGAAATGCGGTAGGTCGGCAATAACCGGCGCGAGGGTTCAAATCCCTCCATCTCCGTACTTGACCGGGCGGCAGAAAGTTTCAGTTCTGCCGCCTTTATTATTATGAAAGTTTTGCAAAAGCAGCTTTTAAAGTTAAGCTGCGGTCAGATGATATATTAGATGACATAATATGAAATATTATAGGAAGTGATGACTATGGATAGACTTGCCGTGGGAATCCTGGCCCATGTTGACGCCGGAAAGACCACCCTTTCTGAGGGGATTCTCTATACTGCCGGTGTTCTCAGGAAGATGGGCAGGGTCGACCACCAGAATGCGTTTCTGGATACCAAGGCGATAGAGAGGGCCAGGGGGATCACGATTTTCTCCAAACAGGCTATTTTTCCCCTGGGTGACAGGCAGATTACCCTCCTGGATACACCGGGTCATGTGGATTTTTCCGCCGAGATGGAGAGGACCCTCCAGGTGATGGATTATGCCATTTTGGTAATCAGCGGTGCCGACGGGGTCCAGGGTCATACCCAGACCCTCTGGAGACTTTTGAAAATGTACCATATCCCCACCTTTCTCTTTATAAATAAGATGGACCAGGCCGGGACTGACCGGGATTTTCTCCTCAACAGTCTGCGAAGCAGGCTAAGTGAAGGAATCATTGCCTTCGATGCCCAGTCCGGCTGCCGAAAGAGAGAGGAGAACTGGCTGGAAGACCTGGCCCTGACCGATGAGACTGTTCTGGAGGACTTTATGGAGTCTGGGGAGATCCCGGACCGGACGATCAGAAACCTGATCCGGCAGAGAAAGGTTTTTCCGGCCTACTTCGGGTCAGCCCTGCAGCTTACCGGGGTCAAGGACCTCTTGGCCGGACTTGATGAATTCATGGAAGACCTGCAGGAGGCAGATGAGGACATTTCCCCGGAAGGCGGGACCGGGAGACTGGAGGCCGGTGTAGGAGAGGGAGCCGGACAGGACTCCTACGGGGCCCGGGTGTTCAAAATCTCCCGGGATGACAAGGGAGAAAGGCTGACCTGGCTCAAAGTGACCGGGGGCCGCATCCGGGTCAAAATGCCCGTGGCTGAGGGTGAGAAGATTAACCAGATCCGTATCTATTCCGGAGAGAAATTCGAGATGGTAAAGGAGGCGGACCGGGGGACGGTCTGCGCGGTTACAGGTCTGGCGTCCAGCTTTGCCGGCCAGGGACTGGGTCGGGAAAAGGGGGGAGATATTCCCCTGCTGGAGCCGGTCATTACCTGCCAGATCCTGTTGCCTGACCAGGTGGATATGCAAAAGACTCTGCGCCAGCTCAGGGAGCTGGAAGAAGAGGAACCCCTGCTGCACCTGGTGTGGGAGGAAAGAAAGCAGGAGCTCTACGCCCAGCTCATGGGTGAGGTACAGATTGAGATTTTAAAAAGCCTGATTAAGGAAAGGTTTGGCATACATGTGGAATTCGGACCTGGTCATATCCTTTACCGGGAGACTATTTCAGGCCCGGTTCATGGGGTTGGCCATTATGAGCCTCTCAGGCATTATGCGGAGGTCCATCTCCGCCTGGACCCCCTTCCGGAAGGGTCAGGGCTGGAATTTGTCAGCGAGTGCAGTGAGGACTATCTGGATAGAAACTGGCAGAGGCTGATCATGACCCATTTGAGGGAGAAAGAGCACCTGGGGACCCTGACCGGGTCTCCGGCAACGGACATCCGCTATGTCCTGACGGCGGGCCGGGCCCACAAAAAACATACAGAGGGCGGGGATTTCCGCCAGGCGACCTACCGGGCAGTCCGCCAGGGCCTCCAATGTGCCCGGGCCCAGGGTAAGGCAGTACTCCTGGAACCATGGTATTCCTTTGTAATCGAGCTTCCTGCTGACCGGATTGGCAGGGCTATGGCAGATATACAAAGGATGGGGGGATCCTTCGGGGAAGCGGAAACAGCCCAGGCCTCTGATATGCTGATTCTCAGGGGGACGGCACCGGCCTCGGAACTTTTGGGCTACAATACGGACCTGCTTTCCTACAGTGGAGGAAAGGGCCGGCTTAGCTGTGCCCTTAAGGGCTATCAGCCCTGTCATAATGAAGAAGAAGTGATCAAGAGCCTTGGCTATGACAGTGAGGCGGACCTGGACCATCCGGCAGGCTCAGTCTTCTGTGCCCATGGGGCAGGTTTTATGGTTGCCTGGGACCAGGTGGAGGAATATATGCATATTAAAGACCGGGCCCTGATCTGGGGCCCCGGCGGCCGGTCGGAGCCAGGGGGCTTTTTGTCATCTGATTTAAATCCAGATAAGACAGCCTCAGGAGACCGGATTGCCGGTGCCGGAACTGGAGAAAGGGACCATCCTGGAAATCGGCAGGGGGACCTGTCTTCACCGGGCCTGCCTGCCTACTATGTGGAGGACGAGGTCTTCAAGGCCATCTATGACAGGGAATTCGGTCAGGGCAGGCAGAAGGATGACCAGTACAGCGGTTTCAGGACCGGCAGCTCCAGGAACCGGGCGGCCGGATCCGATTCCTGGGATGGGTCAGGTTCAGGTATACACTTCCCCAGAAAGGGCCTGGATTCCAGAAAATCTTCTGTCATGGCCGGAGGCCGGCAGACTGGAAGAGACCAGAACCGGGGAAGGAAAAAATATCCTGCCAGGGCTTCGGGAGACAAGGAGTATCTCCTGGTGGATGGCTATAATATAATCTTTGCCTGGGAGGATTTGAGCCAGCTGGCTGAGAAAAACCTGGATGCTGCCCGGGGAAGACTGATCGATATCATGTGTAATTACCAGGGTTTTGTAGGATGTACCCTTATTCTGGTCTTCGATGCCTACAAGGTGAAGGGCAGCAAGGGCCAGGTGTTAAAGCATCACAATATCTATGTGGTTTATACCAAAGAAGCGGAGACGGCAGATCAGTATATAGAAAAGACCACCCACGAGATCGTCTCAAAATATGATGTCCGGGTCGCCACCTCTGACAGCCTTGAGCAGGTGATCGTAACCGGGGCGGGAGCCCTTAAGGTGGCTGCCGATGATTTCCGTGAGGAAGTCATGTATATTGAGGAAGAGATCCGCAGGATTAACCGGGAGAAAAGGGACCGGGATAAGAATTATCTATTTGACCAGGCTGATGCCAGGACGGCAGATAAACTGGAGGAGGTCCGGCTGGGCCGGGATTCCTTTGAGGATCCTGCTCCGGACCGGCAGGAGTCTTGAGGAAAATAGCCATAAAACAGTCTGCTATCTGAGAGGACTGGCAGGATCTGGAAAGAAAATAATGATAAAGTAACCTGCTGCCTGAACTGGAATGGCAGTATTCTGCAAGAGAATAATGATAAAGTAACCTGCTGCCTGAATTGGAATGGCAGTATTCTGAAAGAAAATAACCATAAAGTATTTTGCTCCTGGCCGGGCGGACGGGAGCGGATAGAAGGAGAAGGAGGGAAATCATGACAAAAATTGAAGAGAAGATTCAGTGGTATGAGAGAAAGTTCAGAAACTGTGAGACTATGACTGACCTGGTGATCGCCATGTCATCCTGGCAGAACTTTGCCCGGTCCAACGGACTTAGCGAGGACCAAAGAAGGCCCGTGGACCAGGTTTATCTTGAGATGGAAAGTAAGCTGATCACAGGCCTTTCCCAAAGCCTTTGGTAAAAAGCTGATATAAAGAGTGGCACAAAGACTGGCACAAAGGCTGATACAAAGACTGGCACAAAGACTGGCGCCGGTGGGTCCGGGTTTCCCGGACCTGTAACCGGTATAAAGGAAATAGATAAGAGAAGATGCCGGTGCAGACAGAAATGCCGGTGAAGAAAAAGAAGGCTGACCCAGGCGGGGAAGATCATGACGAAAACCATGAATTTCCCTGGCCCGTGATCAGCCTTTTTCATATGCTTTTATATTTATGCATATTAATGTTTATTTTTATTTTTTTTGTATTCCTTTCAGCAATCATTGTGCCCTGAGCCGGGAAAAGGATGTCTGGCTTAGAGTGGCTCACCTGAGAGAATCCAGGGTGCCGGTTTGGCCTCAAAGATACCCTTGTTGTTAAGCTTGGACATATTGACCTGAATTACTTCTGTCTGTTCAATATGGTATTTCTGGAATACATTTAAGATATCGGAGAGAATATTGAGCTCTAAAGTGTATACCACGAACTTCATCTTGGGATTGAGGCGGAGCAGGTCCTGGACCTCTTCCTCAAAGCGCTTGGTGGCCACGATGAATGACAGGGTGGGGACAGGCAGTCCTGCCATGGAATCCCTGGAAGTGTCGTTGACAATGGATACATTGTGAAGACCGAACTTCTTGACATTTTCCTCCATGGAATAGCGGTCGTGCTTGTTGTATTCCACCGCGATAATCTGGCCGTCGTTGGCGATCATGGCAGATTCTACGGCGATACTTTCACCACTGATGATACAGATGGTGTCCTGGTCGTCCAGGTGCAGTTTGTTAATGATGATAGCACGGATTTCGCTGGCAACATAACGGACAGAGCCCTGGGAAAAATTAGTATTCTGGATGCCCAGCCGGTAGGAGCTTCTGGCGGTCGGGTTGACAATCAGCATGACGGAGGGTTCAGAAATCTCCGTATCGATCATGTCTGCCAGGCGGCGGGGTCTGACCTCCCCTTCCGGCTCCAGGCCTGTCTTGAACCAGAGCTGGCAGTCGCCCAGACCACTTTCCCACAGATCGAAGAAAAAGCCGGGATGTCCTTCGTCAATGAGAACCAGGACCCGCTTGTGGGTTTCGATGGTGGGAATCAGGTTTTTCTTCCTTTTGCTGATGTCGATCAGCTTGATTTTTTCTATATCCATGCCGGCCTTCTGGGAAAAGTAGTCAAGCCAGGAAAGTATCTGATTGTTGCTGAATGAAGATTTATTATTGTTCATTAGAGTAAACCCCCCTTTTTGCTAAAAAATATAAACCTTATTATTAATATTAAAACAATCCTCTATAAAAGGCAAGGAAACCATGGAAAATTTGTCATGATATGTGGGAGCGGGACAGGCATTTCTCTTACAAATTTGTGTTCATCATTGAAAAATTTTGGGAATGTGTTATTCTAGAAAAGTGTATGCCGGCAGGCATGGACCTAAGCCTTTATATCTTGATATATGGAAGGAGACGGGCGATGAATTTAGAAATCAAAGGATACCGCATTGTCAAATGTGATTACACGAATAATGTCAAGCCTAACAGCCCGATGAATATCCGGGTTAATATGAATAATCAGATTAATATCCCCAAGACGATCAATAAGGGGACAGTTGGGACTGTACTCACAAAGGTTATGGTGGGTTCTCCCATGGAGCCCCTCTATATTTATCTGGAGCAGATTTGTGCCTTTGCCGACACAGATAAGGATGCGCCTGCCGTCACGGACCGGGAGAGTATGTTAAGCCTCTATAAGACCATATGTGTGCCTGCGGCAGTCCGGACTGCCCAGGATAATATCCAGAAGCTTTGTGAGGCCTTCAATATCCCCAAGCTGAAACTCCAGGACCCGGGGGACCAGAAACAGTACAGCTAAATTGAGTATAATAGTAGAGCGAAAGTGACTATAATAGTAGAGCGAAAGTGACTATAATAGTAGAGCGAAAGTGACTATAATAGTAGAGTGAAAGTGACTATAATAGTAGAGTGAAAGTGACTACAACAGTAGAGCGAAAGTGACTACAACAGTAGAGCGAAAGTGACTACAACAGTAGAGCTAAAGTGAGTATATTTATGATTAGAGAGTTAACGAAAAGAAAACCATCAAATAAGCAGCAGGGGATAGGAGACCTGGGTAAATTTATCCTAGTGTCCATCTATTATTTTGCCTACCTGGCTGCCTTTCACCTGCTGGAGATGGCCCAGCCGGAGGAACTTCACATCATTGACTGTGCTCTGGACAGATATATACCCTTCCTGGAATATTTTGTCGTACCATATCTCCTCTGGTTTGTTTATATCGGGTTATCGGCCTTGTACCTCCTGATCAGAGAGAGGGATCTTTTTTTCAAGCTGGTCTATACGGGCATGGTCGGCATGACCATTTTCCTTCTGATTTCCTGGCTTTATCCCAATGGCCTGGAGTTGAGACCGGAGACCTTTGCCCGTGATAATATATTTGTAAGCCTGACCAAGATGGTTTATGCCTGTGACACACCAACGAATGTCCTGCCAAGTATCCATGTATTTAATTCCGTGTGTACCCTGGTGGCGATCAGACAAAGTGTGAGATTGAAAAACAGTAAGATGGTCCAGGCAGGAGCCCATGTGCTGACCCTTTTAATTGTCCTGTCCACCATGTTTTTGAAGCAGCATTCCATCGTGGATGTCCTTCTGGCCCTGGTCCTGTCTTATGTGGCTTACGAGCTGGTTTATGACAACCTTTATGACAGGGTGGTCCTGTCTCTCAGGAGACAGATGAACACCATGAAGACCCGGCACAGTATCAGGGATCTGCACTAGGAGGAGAATGGCGATCATGAGAAAGATTATATTCATCGGCCGCAGTGAGTCCGGCAAAACAACCCTGACCCAGGCTATGAAGGGGAAGAAGATCAAGTATCACAAGACCCAGTATATCAATCATTATGATGTGATTATTGACACCCCCGGAGAATATGCCGAGACCAAGGAGCTGGCCGGTGCCCTGGCTGTTTACGGTGCGGAGGCGGATGTGGTCGGTCTGCTGATGAGCGCCACAGAGCCCTTCTCCCTCTACCCGCCTAATGTATGTGCCCAGGCTAACCGGGAAGTGGTTGGAATCGTCACCAAGTGCGACCATTGGGCCGGAGACCCGGAGCAGGCGGCAGAGTGGCTGCGGCTGGCAGGATGTAAGAAGATATTTATGACCAGCTCTTTTACAGGTGAGGGAGTAACAGATATCATTTCCTATCTGAAGGAGGAGCATGAGACCCTGCCCTGGGAGCAGGCCAAGGCCCAGTATGATAATCTTGGTTATGGGGCCGGCAATTCCGATGAGCAGATGAAGGTCAAGGGAGTAGTTATCTGATCAGACATAGCTGATCCTACATATTTAATCAGACATGGAAATATGAGATATGTAATAAAAAAAGCTGAAAGACCAGCAGATGATGGTCTTTCAGCTTTTAAGCTTCCTGGGGGATTCGAACCCCCGACCTACGCATTACGAATGCGTCGCTCTACCAGCTGAGCCAAGGAAGCCTGTTAAACCGACTTGATTATTCTACTATAGATCGTCTGAAAAATCAATGGTAAATTCGGCCTGGTCCGGACCATAAAATATGACCCTGCCGGACCTTTATGGCCATGGGCAGGGTTATCTGGCTTACTTTTGATACAGGATTCCGGCAGAAGGAATCATAGTATAGCGGGCTCCCTTAATGGGAATCAGGCCATGACTGCCTCTTCGGCAGGGATCTTAAAGGATAGCGGCACCGGCGCCTGCTTCCTCACCTTCCATAGCAGCTGTGGCTGCCTGACCTTCCGGATCGTAGCAGTCTTCACAGAGCCCATAAAATAAGATGGTCTGGTCTGTGATGACTCCCCGGAAATTCTTTCCGGAATCTTCCTTATAAAGGAGCTGGATCTTTGAAGGGAAGTTGGAGACGGAACCGCACTTGTTACATATAAAATGGGCATGGGGGTTCAGATGCCAGTCAAAGCGGTCGGCGTGGTTATTACAGGAGATCTTCCGGATGCTTCCAAGAGAAGTTAAAAGGGAAAGGTTCCTGTATACTGTTCCCAGACTGATATGGGGAAACTGCTCTCTGACTTCCTGGTAAATGATATCCGCTGTGGGATGGTCTTCGTGATTCTTGACACAATCAAGAATCGCATTACGCTGGCGGCTGTTTTTTCTTGCAGTACTCATAATGGCCCTCCCCGGTTCTCTTATTGAGAAAAATTATTACTTTCATAATAATTGAAGGGATATGGATTGTCAATCTTTTCTTGACAAAGAAAATTATCAAAGGTATACTTTCGTTACAGTTTAGTCAGTCAAAGGGAGTTTTCTACCCTGGCTGACAGGGGTATTGTCTTGAACCGGAAGATTGGGCCGTGATAAGATAAGTTTAGTTTTATGTGAAGGAGAGATTTTCATGCTGGAGAAATTAAAAGAGATTATAGCCGAGCAGCTCAGTGTTGAGGAAGATGAGATTGTTCTGACCACTTCTTTTAAAGAAGACCTGGGCGCTGATTCCTTAGACCTCTACGAGTTAACTACCATCCTCAGTGAAGAGTATAATATTGACTTTGACGTACCGGAGGAAGAACTGCTTAAGCTTGAGACTGTAGGCGACGTCATTGATTTTCTCAAGAAGCATGGAATTGAGGAATAAGAGTTTGGAAAGCAGGTATCAGAAGGGTGTTTATTTTCTGATACCTCTTTTTGTGCGTGCATGACCGGCCTGCTTGTGGTATGATACTTGTGATATGATACTTGTGATATAATATAAGACAGCAGCTGGTCCGGATCCGGTTTGGGATCTGGTTTAGATATGTAGTTAGTGATGCTTATATTTGCTGATATAGGATATAAGAGCAGAAGTTGGATTGTTGTCAGAAAGGAGAATCCTTATGGCTCAGGATATTGGAATTGATTTAGGTACCGCGAGTATTCTGGTCTACGTGAAGGGGAAGGGAGTCGTTCTCAAGGAGCCTTCTGTTGTAGCCTTTGATGTGGATACCAGAAAGATTAAGGCGATTGGAGAAGAAGCCCGTCTTATGATCGGAAGGACTCCGGGTAACATCGTAGCCGTGCGTCCTCTCAGACAGGGAGTAATCAGTGATTACTCTGTCACTGAGAAGATGCTTAAGTATTTTGTTCATAAGTCTGTAGGAAAGAGCCTGTTTGGCAGGAAGCCCAGGATTTCCGTCTGTGTGCCCAGCGGAGTGACAGAAGTTGAGAAGAAGGCTGTTGAGGATGCCACCTATGCGGCAGGGGCAAGAGATGTCAAGATTATTGAGGAGCCTGTGGCCGCGGCCATCGGTGCCGGAATTGACATTGCCAAGCCATGCGGCAACATGATTGTGGATATCGGCGGCGGAACCTCCGATATAGCGGTCATTTCCCTTGGAGGTACTGTAGTATCCACCTCCATTAAAGTGGCCGGGGATGATTTCGACGAAGCGATCGTCCGCTATATGAGAAAGAAACACAACCTGCTTATCGGTGACAGGACCGCGGAGGATATCAAGATCCAGGTAGGCAGTGCCTATGCCCGGGCAGAAGAATCTTCCATGGAGGTCAGGGGCCGGAACCTGGTGACAGGTCTGCCCAAGACTGTGACAGTGACCTCCGAGGAGACCAGGGAGGCCCTGCGGGAGGCGACAGCCCAGATTGTGGAGGCTGTTCACAGTGTACTTGAACGCACCCCGCCAGAGCTGGCGGCAGATATCTCTGACCGTGGAATCGTCCTCACGGGCGGCGGCAGCATGCTGCAGGGCCTAGAGCAGCTGATTGAAGAGAAGACCGGCATCACTACCATGACTGCCGATGATCCCATGACGGCTGTGGCTATCGGAACAGGCCAGTATATCGAGTATCTGGGTGCCCGCTAAGCAGACCTTCTGGGCCATGCAGGCGATGCCGGGGCAGGAAGGCCGGCACAAAATATCCTGCCAGAAAGGGGAGCCGGATACTGGCGATTGGCCCGGCAGCTACTTTTTATTGACGGAATGATAAAACAACATTGATTTGCGGGCAGGACCCGCATTGGGAAAGAGAGTATGGCACATTTAGAGGGATATGTCAGCCATATCCGGTATCATAATGATGAAAATGGTTATACAGTCTTAGAGCTTGAAACGACCCACGGGGATGAGATCCTCGTGGGAACTTTTCATTATATAGATGAGGGAGAATACCTGGCTGCGGAGGTTGAATTTACGGACCATCCGGTCCACGGGCCCCAGTACCAGGTCAGCAGCTATCAGGTAAAGAAGCCGGAGACCAGGGCGGCTATGGAAAGGTATCTTTCATCGGGGGCTATCAAGGGGATTGGCGCGGCCCTGGCCAAGCGGATCATGAAGAAGTTCCGGGATAAGACCTTTCAGATTATAGAAGAGGAGCCGGAGCGGCTGGCCGAGGTCAAGGGGATTTCCCTGAAAAAGGCCATGGATATCGCCGTCCAGTTCCAGGAAAAGCAGGATGTGAGACAGGCCATGATGTTCCTGTCCGACTATGGGGTGACCGGGGCCTACGCGGTTAAGATTTATGAGGAATATGGAGAGGATATGTACACTGTCCTCCGAACCAACCCCTACCGGCTGGCCGAGGATATCCAGGGAATAGGTTTCAAGGCGGCCGACGCCATTGCCGCCAGGGTTGGCATTGCCCCGGATTCAGACTTCCGTATCTGTGCGGCAGTTCTTTATGTCCTCCAGCAGGGTCTGGCGGCCGGCCATGTTTTTCTGCCCAGGGATATCCTCTGCAGGAATGCAGGCCAGCTCCTGGCCATAGATCCGGAGGGGGTGGAAGACCACCTGCTGGAACTGGTCCTGGACAAGAAGCTCATGATCAGAAAGCTGGGGGAGGAAGAGAGAGTTTATCTGAGTTCTTTTTATTTTCTCGAGCGTAATACGGCCAGGATGCTGGAAGAATTATCAGTACATTTCCCAGAAAATGCAGCATCCTTTGACATTCTGATGGAAGAACTGGCTGACGAGATGGATATAGAGATGGATGACCTTCAGAAGGAGGCTGTCCGTAAGACCATGGAAGGGGGTCTGGTGGTGATTACCGGAGGCCCGGGAACAGGTAAGACCACAACCATTAATCTGATGATCCATTGCTTTGAAAAGGAAGGAATGGAGATTCTCCTGGCGGCTCCCACAGGCAGGGCTGCCAAGCGGATGACCGAGGCCACTGGTTATGAGGCCAAAACCATCCACAGGCTGCTGGAGGTCAGCGGAGGTCTGGAGGATAAGGCAAGCAGCCATTTTGACCGTAATGAAGATAATCCTCTGGAGGCGGATGTGGTGATCGTGGATGAGATGTCCATGGTGGATATACAGCTGATGAACTCCCTGCTCCGGGCCCTGGTTCCCGGTACCAGGCTGATTCTGGTGGGGGACTCCAACCAGCTGCCCAGTGTCGGACCGGGTAATGTCCTGAAGGATATCATTGATTCCGGGGTTTTCCCGGTGGTGAAGCTGACCAGAATCTACCGCCAGGAGGAAAGCAGCCAGATCGTCCTCAATGCCCACAGGATTAACCGGGGAGAGCAGATCAACCTTGATAACCAGAACAGGGATTTCTTCTTTTTCCAGAAGGAGGGGATCCGGCCTGTCATGGGGGCCCTGATCTATCTTGTCAAGACCAGGCTGCCGGAATATCTGGCCATAGACCCCTTTGAGGTACAGGTGCTCACACCCATGAGAAAGGGAGAACTGGGAGTGACCCATCTCAATGAGGTCCTCCAGTATTATCTCAATCCGGCCTCTGAGACCAAGGCGGAGAGGGAGACCCATCACACTGTCTTCCGGGAGGGAGACAAGGTGATGCAGATTAAGAATAATTATAAGCTGCCATGGCGGATCCTCAATGAAAAGGGATTTACTCTGGAGGAGGGCCTGGGCGTCTTTAACGGAGACCTGGGTGTCATCAGGCAGATCAACAGTTTTTCAGAAAAAATGACGGTTGTTTTTGATGAGAACCGGCAGGTGGAGTATTCTTTTTCTGGTCTGGACGAACTGGAACTGGCCTATGCTATTACGATTCATAAGTCCCAGGGCAGTGAGTATCCGGCTGTGGTCATGCCCCTGCTTACGGGGCCCCAGGTTCTCTGCAACCGTAACCTTCTCTATACGGGAGTAACCAGGGCCCAGAGGTGTGCGGCCATAGTGGGCCGGCAGGCTATGGTGGAACAAATGATTGCCAACGGGACAGAGCAGAAGCGCTATAGTGGTCTTAAAGACTGCCTCAGGGAAGAGGGTGGCGGACTGTAGTTTTCTGGTTCCATTGACGAAGAAGGAAGCTGATCGCGGTTTCTGAAGCCTGAATCCAGGAAAAGAGCCATCAGTCTCTGGATACGCCGATGCAGATGGAGCAGACAAAGACATGACGGATTCCGGCCTGGTGGAGGACCCGGCAGCAGGCTTCCATGGTGGCCCCGGTTGTATATATGTCATCAACCAGAATGACCCGGTGGATGCCCTTGAGGGAAATGTCGGGATTGATCCGGAAGGCCTTCTGCAGGTTATTGAGTCTGGCCTGGGGACTGAATTGCTTCTGGGGGAGTGTGTCGACCACTCTTAGAAGAAGAGTGGGAAGATGAGGTATATTTAAAAGCGAAGCTATTCCGGCGGATAGAAGTTCCGCCTGGTTGTAGCCTCGCTTTTTTCTTTTGTGGGGATGGACCGGCACCGGCAGGATGGCATCAGCCTGCCAGCTGACCAGCACGGACCTCCGGTGTCTGACCAGTTCCTGGCTGTAAAAGGAAGCCAGAAGTCTTCGGTTGTGGTACTTTAGGCCCATCATTCCAGGGGCGGTGATGTGGTTATAGAGATAGAGGGAACAGCCGCCGTCAAAACTTTTGGGAAAGATCCGGCAGTCGTAGCAGTATTCCTGGTCGGGCCGGCTGACGGGCTTGCCGCAGCGAAGGCAGAGACTGCCCCTTACTAAGGGTAGGATATCCCTGCAGCCCGGGCAGATAGACCTGCCGTAGGAGACCAGCCGGTCACAGACGGGACAATGCCTGGGAAAGACCAGGGGCAGGATCCGGTAGATCAGCATATGCCGCAGGTTTTTATAAAGGTCCGCCAGCTTCCCGGGAGATGATCTCAGCATAGGCCTGTACTGCCAAAGCCGCCCCGGTCAGGATTTTTAAGCTGGTCTGTCTCCTCAAAGAGGAGGGGGGGCTGATGCTCCATGATACGGAACTGGCAGATTCTGTCGTTGACATGGATCTCCGTATCCCGGACAGCCAGGGCCGGCATAAACCACTGGTCCCGGTCACCACAGTAGGATTCGTCAACCACGCCCATATGGTTGACCTGGATGATTCCGAAATTTTTAAAAGTGGAACTTCTGGGTACGATATGGGCTTCATATCCGGCAGGAAGCTCCATGGCGACGCCAAGGGGAATCAGGTGAAAGTCTCCTTTTTTTAAAGAGACATTTTCTGCCGACCGTAAGTCGATCCAGTCTGACTTCCCGTCAATGTAGGCCAGGCGGTCGATCTGGTCGGACAAATACTTGATTTTAATTGTCTTCATATATTATCACTCCTAATTCATAGCCAATCATGTCCGGTTTCTTCCTGGACTGGTTCCATGGACCTTAGGGGCAGGGTCAGCGGTTCCGGAGCACGGCCGGCCAGATGGCCCTGGCGCAGCAGAAGAAGCCGCTGGTTGCTGCTGCCCCGGAAGGGGGATTCCAGACTGCGCAGGGATTCCAGATAGGGACCGTCGATAAGGAGGTCTGTAACGGCAAGAAGGTCAGCGATCTCCTTTTCCTCTATGCTTTTTTGGACCAGGTCTTCATAAAGGTAACCGGTGTAGGTGATGACTTCCCCGCCTCTGTCCCGGACCATGGCAGCGAGGGTGGCCAGCGGACCTGCCTGGCAGAATGGTTCGCCGCCGGAAAAAGTAATGCCGGCAAGAAGTGGATTCTCCTCGTATTTGTCAAAAACATCCCGGAGGTCCATCTCATAGCCAGCGTCAAAATCATGAGTATGGGGATTGTGGCAGCCCGGGCAGTGGTGGGGGCAGCCCTGGACAAAGACTGTGAGCCTGAGTCCCGGACCGTCCACGATAGAATCTTCCACAATGCCGCTGATACGAAGTTTACAGTCCATGCTTTACACGGTCTCTTTCTTCCTGCCTTTTTGCGTTATTGAAGCGGTCTACCGTACCTACCAAGTAGCCTGTGATCCGGCGGATTCTGTCAAAGGATACGCCTTCGCCGACACTGTCATTTCTTTTGGTCTGTTTGATTGTCATGATTCTTTCCTCCTGTGTATCTGTTCCGGGGCGGGCCTGCCGCCGGCGGACCCAGGTCCCCGTTGTATTTATGTATGTTCTGCCTTTCTGTAAGTATTCTTGATTCCAGCCCTTAAAAGCAGTCTGTCAATTATCGCCACAGACAGGGAGCGGAACATCCGGGAACTTCTTTCGCAGTTCGCGGAGCTTTTCAATGGGAACGGATTCTCCCTCCCTGCGGCCGCAGCGGGGGCAGACATCCCCGATTACTCCTGTGTAGCCGCAGACCGGATCCCTGTCCACCGGATGGTTGATGGAACCGTAGCCGATACCCTGGTCTTTCATATAGCGGATGACCTGCTCAAAGGCAGGAAGATTCATGCAGGTATCTCCGTCCAGTTCAACATAGCTGATGTGGCCGGCATTGGTCAGGGCGTGGTAGGGAGCCTCGATCTGGATCTTCCGGAAGGCCGGGATCTCATAGTAGACAGGCACGTGGAAGGAGTTGGTGTAGTACTCCCGGTCAGTGATGCCCGGGATGACGCCGAACTTCTTCTTATCTATGCGGACGAAACGGCCGCTGAGTCCCTCTGCCGGAGTGGCCAGCAGGGTGAAGTTAAGTCCCGTCTCCTCAGACTTGGCATCGAGGTAGGAGCGCATATGGCCGATGATCTCCAGTCCCAGCTTCCGGGCTTCCTCACTCTCTCCGTGGTGACTGCCGGTCAGGGCCTTCAGGGCCTCTGCCAGACCGATGAAGCCTATGCTCAGGGTTCCGTGTTTTAAAACCTCTCCTACGGTGTCCTCCATATCCAGCTTCTCAGAATCGATCCATATGCCCTGGGCCATGAGGAAGGGATAGTTCCTCACCTTCTTGGCGGACTGGATCTTTAAACGGTGGAGCAGTTGTCTCACACAAAGGTCCATGCAATCATCCAGGTCCCTGTAAAAGAGGCCCAGGTCGCCGCCGGCCTTAAGACCCAGCCTGGGCAGATTGATGGAGGTAAAGCTTAAATTGCCCCGGCCGAAGGTCCTGGACCGGCTTGGATCGTAATGGTTGCCCAGGACTCTTGTCCGGCAGCCCATGTAGGCAACCTCAGTGTCTGGATCTCCTTCCTTGTAGTACTGCAGATTAAAAGGGGCATCGATAAAACTGAAATTGGGAAAGAGCCTCTTGGCCGAGGTGGCTATGGCCTGCTGGAAAAGGTCGTAGTTGGGATCACCGGGATTAAAATTAATCCCCTCTTTCACTTTAAAAATCTGGACAGGGAAAATGGGGGTCTCCCCCGCGCCCAGTCCGTCCATGGTAGCTTCCAGCAGCATGCGGATGACCAGGCGGCCCTCCGGTGAGGTGTCCGTTCCATAATTAATAGAAGAAAAGGGCACCTGGGCTCCCGCCCGTGAATGCATGGTATTAAGATTATGGATCAGTGCCTGCATAGCCTGCCTGGTCTGGCTGGCAATGTAGATCCTCGCCTGCTGTACGCTGAAGCTGTGAAGCTTCTCCAGCTGGTCACGGTCCAGGCCGGGGATGGTTAAGGAGAGCAGGTCTTCCAGGTAGTCCTCCTCCTTCTCAAGCCGGATTGTTGATCCTGCTCCGGCCGCCACGATTTTGGCCAGGGTCTCGGCCTTGTCAGGTTCGTAATCAAGAGCAGCACAGGCATAGGCCTTGAGGGCCTTGAAATACTCCTTGCTGTAACTCTTGATCACTCCGTCAGCCATGGCATAGTCAAAATTGGGAAGACTCTGGCCTCCGTGCATCTCATTCTGGTTGGCCTGAATGGCGATGCAGGCCAGGGCAGAGTAGGTAGCGATGGACTGGGGCTCCCTCACATAGCCGTGGCCTGTGGAAAATCCACCGGCAAAGAGTTTCTTCAGGTCGATCTGGCAGCAGGTCTCTGTCAGCATATAGAAATCCATATCATGGATATGGATATCCCCGTTGACGTGGGCCGCCGCGATATCCTTGGGAAGCACATAATTAATAATGAAGTATTTAGATCCCTCAGAACCATACTTGAGCATGGTTCCCATGGCCGTATCCCCGTCCACGTTGGCATTCTCCCTCTTAATGTTCTCCTCCTGGGCATCGGAGTAGGTGAGCCTGTGGTAGACGTCCATCAGGTAGGATTCGGAATTACGGATCTTGGTATGCTCTGCCCTATATAATATGTAGGCTTTGGCCGTGCTGGCAAAGCCGTAGCGGATCAGAATCTCTTCAACCTTGTCCTGGACCTGCTCTACGGTGGGAATCTCAGTGTCCGCCACAGCATCACATACCTTCTGGGTCAGGTAGGTGAAATCCGCCGGGGTCATCTCGTCTCCCACAGCGCTGCTGGCCATATGGATGGCGTTGAGAATCTTCATGGGGTCAAAAGCGACAAGACTGCCGCTTCTTTTCTGTATCTGTCGTTCCATAAACAGGTATCCTCTCTAAAATGTATAAAGGTGCTGCATACTACATTTTGTATATAAAATGGGTTATTTCCCCAAATGACATACAATATAGCGGGGGCTATGGGACTATAGTACAAAGAGAGGGCAATTTTGTCAATATAAAAAATTGCTGTATGCCTCAAAAATAGCAGAGAGAAAAATTATGAATATTGCGACAATATCAAGAGAATAATTGGAAATTAATAGAATGTGGATGAGGAGAGAATTTATCCACATTTTCATACACAGATCCAGGGAAGCGGAGGAAGGCATAGACAAAGGACTCTTTAAAAAAAGAAAAATAAGTTATCCACTTTATCCACAGGCCAATGTGGATTATGTGGATAACTTATGCACAACAAAAATTTCAGGAATTATGGATCTTCTAAGAATGCTTGACGAAAAAACTCTTCTATGCTATAGTAATCTCGCGATGGAATAGGTCTTTTTTTTATGCCCAAAAACAGGGATAAAAGAGGACTCTACAATAATTTTAATATGGAGGTGGAAGTTTTGCGCGTTAGAATTACCTTGGCATGCACAGAGTGCAAACAGCGTAACTACAATACGACTAAGGAAAAGAAGAATCATCCTGAGAGACTTGAGACCAGAAAGTATTGCAGATTCTGTAAAAAGCACACGAATCACAAAGAAACCAAGTAGTCGTACCGGATAAGGAGTGACGTAGATGAGCAAGAAGACAAAGAAGGCAGGAATCGGTGACTGGTTCCGTGGACTTCGTGCTGAGTTCAATAAGATCACCTGGCCGGACAAAGATACTCTGACAAGAGAGACGGTAACTGTTACCGTTGTATCCATTATCCTGGGCGTCATCATTGCCACCCTGGATATGATCCTTCAATATGGAATCAGTTTTCTTGTATAATGGGAATTAGGTGATTATATGTCAGAACTAAATTGGTATGTTGTCCATACCTATTCAGGCTACGAAAACAAAGTGAAAGCTAATATTGAAAAGACGATCGAAAACAGGAAGATGCAGGATCAGATTTTCGAGGTGCGGGTGCCCCTGCAGGATGTCGTTGAGATGAAGAACGGTGTCCGCAAGGTGGTGTCTAAGAAGATGTTCCCGGGCTATGTGCTTGTGAATATGGTGATGAACGACGACACCTGGTTTGTCGTCCGCAACACCAGAGGTGTCACGGGTTTTGTCGGGCCGGGATCAGAGCCGGTACCTCTTTCTGAGACAGAGATCAGGAACCTGGGCATCGTGGAAGGCGATGAGGAGGTTCAGTTCGACATCGAGCCGGGCGATCTTGTTCAGGTTATCTCCGGTGCCTGGGAGGGCAGGGAGAGCGTGGTTAAGTCCATCAATATGAACAAGCAGACGCTCACCATCGAGGTGGAGATGTTTGGCAGAGAGACTTCCGTCGAGATCGGATTCCTGGATGTCAGGAAGGTGTAGACATCCGGGTTATGCATTTGCATCAGAGTGATAACGGTCTTAAGGGACCATCAGGTGGGAGGGATATTCCCGCAATTACCACATTAGGAGGTTAGCTATTATGGCAAAGAAAGTTACAGGTTATATTAAGTTACAGATTCCGGCAGGCAAGGCAACACCGGCTCCCCCGGTAGGACCGGCCCTTGGACAGCACGGCGTTAATATCGTCCAGTTTACTAAGGAGTTCAATGCCAGAACCGCCGACAAAGGCGACTTGATCATCCCTGTAGTAATCACGGTATACCAGGACAGAACATTCAGTTTCATCACAAAAACACCGCCGGCAGCAGTATTATTAAAGAAGGCCTGCAACATCAAGTCCGGATCCGGAGAGCCTAACAAGGTTAAGGTTGCCACCGTTTCCAAGGATAAGATCAGAGAGATCGCAGAGACCAAGATGCCTGACCTTAACGCGGCAAGCATCGAGGCTGCTATGAGCATGATCGCCGGTACTGCAAGAAGTATGGGCATTGTTGTTGAGGACTAATCACAATATTGATTGTTACTAATTCGTGGGAGGGTCGCTCCCGATAATACCACAGGAGGTTATTTTTACGATGAAAAAAGGAAAAAGATATCAGGAAGCTGCAAAGCTGAGAGATAAGGCAAATTTATATGAAGCACCGGAAGCTATCTCCATCGTTAAGCAGGCTGCCAGTGCTAAGTTTGACGAGACAATCGAAGTTCACCTGAAGATGGGACTTGACGGACGTCATGCGGACCAGCAGATCCGAGGCGCCGTTGTACTGCCCCACGGAACAGGTAAGAAGGTTCGGGTTCTCGTATTCGCAAAGGGTGACAAGGCTGATGAGGCTACAGCTGCAGGCGCTGATTTCGTAGGCGCTGAGGAGCTCGTTCCCAAGATCCAGAAAGAGGGTTGGATGGAGTTCGACAAGTGTGTAGCCACACCTAACATGATGAGTGTTGTAGGACGTCTTGGACGTATCCTTGGACCTAAGGGCTTAATGCCTAACCCCAAAGCCGGAACCGTAACCATGGACGTTGCCAAGGCCGTTCAGGAGTTAAAGGCTGGTAAGATCGAGTACAGACTTGACAAGACTAATATTGTTCATGTGCCGATCGGAAAGGCTTCTTTCACAGAGGAGCAGTTAAGCGAAAACTTCCAGACATTAATAGATGCAATTATCAAGGCTAAGCCGGCGGCAGCTAAGGGTCAGTACATCAGAAGTGCTGTCATCGCTTCCACCATGGGCCCTGGCATCAAGCTGAACACAGCAAGATTCTAAGGCAGAATAAGGCAGAAGCCTGCAGGCATATATGTCGATTGCAGATCCGGGCCACCTCTCTTTCGGGGTGGCCCTTATTACATTTTCACAAGTCCGGTCCGGGCAAAGAAGCCAGGGACCGGCTGATTCTGGATTTATGAAAAAAATAGTTGACAAATTAAAGTCAGGAATGGTATTATTGCCAAGTATGAACGCCGAAGACAGCAGGTGCCAGAGGCATAAAGTGTGATACACGCCTGCCGAGGAAGTATATGCAATAAGATTTTTGTATGGCGGCCCGGCCGCTGTAGAATTTTTGAGTATATCTCTCTCTGTAAGGCAGGGAGATTTTTTTTGCATTACATGCAAGGGGGTCTGTTAAGACAGGTCTTTTGCTTTGGCGGTACACAAATCTATAAGGAGGTGCACCAGAAGAATGGCTAAAGTTGAGTTGAAACAGCCTATCGTTGATGGGATCAAAGCCCAGATCGAAGGAGCGAAATCTCTGATCGTTGTAGACTATCGCGGTATTTCCGTAGCAGATGTCACAGAGCTCCGTAAGCAGTGTCGTGAAGCCGATGTTGTATACAAGGTTTACAAGAACACTATGGTGAAGAGAGCTGTGGAAGGAACTGAATTCGAAGGAATCATTCCGGACCTTGAGGGAACGAACGCTTTCGTTTTCTCCAAGGAAGATGCTACAGCACCGGCAAGAATCGTTGCCAACTTCATCAAGAAGGCAAAAGTCTGCAAAATCAAGAGCGGTGTTGTTGAGGGTACTTACTATGATGAGACCGGAATGCAGGCCATCGCTACAATCCCTTCAAGAGAAGAGCTCATTGCGAAATTTATGGGAAGTATCCAGTCTCCGATCACAAACTTTGCCCGCGTAATCAAGCAGATCGCGGAAAAAGACGGCGAGACAGAAGCTCCTGCAGAGGCAGCAGAGTAATTATAAGGTCAAAATCCCTGCCGGGGATCCGACGGAGGATTCCGGCTGATTATCATCATGCTGCATGGGCGGCATAGAAATTTTAATGGAGGAATATAAGATGACAACTCAGGAAATTATTGAAGTAATCAAAGGTTTATCTGTATTAGAGTTAAATGACTTAGTAAAAGCTTGTGAAGAAGAGTTCGGCGTATCCGCAGCAGCAGGTGTTGTTGTAGCAGCTGGCCCCGCTGAGGAAGTTGAAGAGAAGACAGAGTTCGACGTTGAGTTAACAGAGATCGGCGGACAGAAGGTTAAGGTTATCAAAGAGGTTCGTGGTATCACAGGTCTCGGCTTAAAGGAAGCAAAGGCTCTCGTAGACGGCGCTCCGAAGATGGTAAAAGAAGCTGTTTCCAAGGAAGAGGCAGAGGCTCTCAAGAAGCAGTTAGAGGACGTTGGAGCAAAGGTTACAATCAAATAATTAAAGCTTTCAATATCCCACAGATATTATTTATAAAGAAGGCGCTTCAGTACCTGTCCCTACTATATACAAGGGAAGGACTGCGGCGCCTTCTTTTTCCCTGCCCGCAGCCGGACCAGGCCTTGCCAGGCTGTTTTTTAAGCGCATTTAGAAAGCGGCTAGGCATAGTGCCAGTTGTTATGAGAGAAAATCTTCTTTTGTTGATAAATTTGTTAATTGACATGGTTTACCGTTTGTGATAACATAGTAAATTGATTCACAATGGAATTATAGGCCCGTTGTGCAGTAACCGGTTGATTCCACAACAGAGAATTCAAGGGGTGAATAACATCGATGGAAAAAAATAGACTGCGTCCTTCAAAAGTTCCGGGAAGTAAAAACATCAGGATGAGCTATGCCAGGAAGAAAGATGTCCTTGAGATGCCCAATTTGATCGAGGTTCAGAGAGATTCCTACCAGTGGTTTCTCAATGAAGGCCTCGCGGAGGTGTTCAGGGATATTTCTCCCATTACAGATTACAATGACCAGCTCAGCCTGGAATTTATCGATTACAGACTTTGCCGTGAGGATACAAAGTATTCGATCGAGGAGTGTAAGGAACGCGACGCGACCTATGCAGCTCCTTTAAAAGTTAAAGTCCGTCTTCATAACAAGGAGACGGAGGATGTGAAACAACATGATATATTTATGGGTGACCTGCCGCTGATGACGGAGACAGGTACTTTTGTGATTAACGGCGCGGAGAGAGTTATCGTAAGTCAGCTCGTCCGTTCCCCTGGAATCTACTATAAGATTGCCCACGATAAGATTGGTAAAAAGCTCTTTTCCTGTACCGTGATTCCTAACCGCGGCGCATGGCTGGAGTATGAGACGGATTCCTCCGATGTATTTTATATTAAGGTTGACCGTAAAAGAAAGGTGCCGGTGACGGTACTTGTAAGAGCCCTTGGATTTGGAACCAACGCTGAGATAAAAGAACTTTTCGGTGAGGAGCCAAAGATTCTTAAGACCCTTGAGAAAGATACGGCCACCAGTTACATGGATGGTCTTAAGAGACTGTATGAGAAGATCCGCCCCGGCGACAAGTTTTCCGATGATGGTGCGGAGACCCTGATCAACAGCATGTTCTTCGACGCGAGACGTTATGATCTCGCCAAGGTAGGACGATATAAATTCAACAAGAAGCTGATGCTGAGAAACCGCATCGCCGGCCATCCCCTGGCTGAGGATGTGGTGGATCCCACAACCGGTGAGATCCTCTTCGAGGCAGGATACAGCCCCAACAGGGAGGAGGCCGACAGGATCCAGAATGCTGCCGTTCCTTTCGTCTTTGTGGACGTGGAGGACCACCCGGTAAAGGTCCTCTCCAGCATGATGGTCGACATTAAAAACTTTGTGGATATTGAGGATCCCAAAGAGATCGGCGTGACAGAGCTGGTATATTATCCCGTTCTCCAGAAGATTTTAGAGGAGAATGATAGCACTGAGGATATCATTGAGGCTGTCAGGAAAGAGATCAGCGAGCTGATTCCCAAGCATATTACCAAGGAAGACATTCTTGCTTCCATTAACTATAATATCCACCTGGAATACGGTATCGGCAACGAGGACGATATCGACCACCTGGGCAACCGCCGTATCCGTGCGGTCGGTGAGCTTTTGCAGAACCAGTACAGAATAGGTCTGTCCAGGCTGGAGAGGGGTGTCCGGGAACGTATGACCACCCAGGACCTGGAGACAGTGACCCCTCAGACCCTCATCAATATCAAGCCGGTGACGGCAGCGGTCAAGGAGTTCTTCGGAAGCTCCCAGCTGTCCCAGTTTATGGACCAGCACAACCCGCTGTCTGAGCTGACCCACAAGAGACGTCTTTCGGCCCTCGGCCCCGGTGGTCTGACCAGAGACCGGGCCGGATTTGAGGTACGTGACGTCCACTATTCCCACTATGGAAGGATGTGTCCCATCGAGACTCCTGAAGGACCTAACATCGGTCTGATCAACTCCCTGGCTACTTATGCCAGAATTAACGAGTACGGTTTTGTGGAGGCCCCCTACCGCAAGGTGGATAAGTCTGACCCCGCCAACCCGGTGGTTACGGACGAGGTTGTATACCTGACCGCAGACGAGGAAGATGACTACACGGTAGCCCAGGCTAATGAAGAGCTGGACGCAGAGGGGCATTTCATCAAGAACAATGTATCCGGACGTCACCGGGAGGAGACATCCGAGTTCCCCAAATCCCGCATTGACCTCATGGACGTATCTCCCAAGATGGTATTCTCTGTGGCTACATCCATGATTCCTTTCCTGGAAAATGATGACGCCAACCGTGCCCTCATGGGTTCCAACATGCAGCGTCAGGCAGTGCCCCTCTTAAAGACTGAAGTACCTGTTATCGGAACAGGCATGGAGTCAAAGGCGGCCCGGGATTCAGGAGTCTGCATCATAGCCCACCATTCCGGAACCGTGGAGTACTCTACCAGCAAGGAGATCATCATCCGCAGGGAAGATGGAATCCGTGATACCTACCACGTAATCAAGTTCTCCAGAAGCAACCAGGGCAACTGTATGAACCAGAGGCCTATCGTGAACAAGGGTGAGCAAGTAAAGGCCGGCGATGTCATCGCCGACGGTGCTTCCACCTGCGGTGGTGAGATGGCCCTCGGAAAGAATCCTCTGATTGGTTTCATGACCTGGGAGGGTTATAACTACGAGGATGCGGTTCTCCTCAGTGAGAAGCTGGTTCAGAAGGATGTATACACTTCCGTCCATATCGAGGAATACGAGATCGAAGCCCGGGATACCAAGCTGGGCCAGGAAGAGATCACCAGAGACCTGGCAGGTCTTTCCGAGGATGTTCTCAAGGATCTTGATGAGAACGGTATCATCCGTATCGGCGCTGAGGTTCATGCCGGTGATATCCTTGTGGGTAAGGTTACCCCCAAGGGAGAGACAGAGCTGACAGCCGAAGAGAGATTGCTCAGGGCTATTTTCGGTGAGAAGGCCAGAGAGGTCCGTGACACTTCCCTTCGTGTTCCCCACGGAGCCTACGGTGTTGTCATGGATACCAAAGTGTTTACAAGAGAGAACGGCGACGAGCTGCCCGCATCCGTCAATAAGTCCGTTCGTGTATATATAGCGCAGAAGCGTAAGATTTCTGTCGGTGACAAGATGGCCGGCCGTCATGGTAACAAGGGTGTTGTTTCCAGGATTCTTCCGGTGGAGGATATGCCGTTTCTTCCCAATGGCCGCCCTCTGGATATCGTGCTGAATCCTCTGGGTGTTCCTTCCCGAATGAATATCGGACAGGTTCTGGAGCTCCATCTCAGTCTCGCCTCCAAGGTGCTGGGCTTTAATGTTTCCACACCGGTTTTCAACGGAGCCAACGAGAATGATATTATGGAGACCCTGGAGATGGCCAACGATTACGCCAACAAGACCTGGGAAGAGTTTGAATCCATCTGGGGCGACAAGGTCAATGACGACATCATGCAGTATCTGTGGGACAACAGGGCCCACAGAGAAGAGTGGAAGGGCGTTCCCATCAACCGTACCGGTAAGGTACAGCTGAGGGACGGACGTACCGGCGAAGAGTTCGACTCCCCGGTATCCATCGGCTTCATGCATTATCTGAAGCTCCACCACCTGGTTGATGACAAGATCCATGCCCGGTCCACCGGCCCCTACTCCCTGGTTACCCAGCAGCCCCTGGGAGGAAAAGCCCAGTTCGGCGGCCAGCGTTTCGGAGAGATGGAGGTTTGGGCTCTTGAGGCCTATGGTGCTTCCTACACCCTGCAGGAGATTCTTACCGTTAAGTCTGATGACGTCATCGGCCGTGTGAAGACCTATGAAGCCATCAGCAAAGGAAATAATATTCCTGAGCCGGGAATCCCTGAGTCCTTTAAGGTTCTTCTCAAGGAATTCCAGTCGCTGGCTCTGGATGTCCGTGTCCTGAAAGAGGATATGACCGAAATCGAATTCCAGGAGGGAAGCGAGACTGTCAATGAAGAAGTGGCTTCCATTCTGGAGGGCTCTTCTGACAAGCGCTATGCCGATGAGAATGAGCTTGGACAGTTTGGCTACGGTGAGGATGTCTTACAGCAGGACAATGCCCCCCAGCCTGAGAACCCCGCTGCGGCAATTATGAGCGGTTTATTTACAGGTTCAGATGATTTGGAATCATAATAAGAAGGGAAGGAGCAGCCTATGTCTGATATGAATAATCAACCAGTGGAACAGCCAGTTAATTTTGATGCGATTAAGATAGGTCTCGCCTCCCCGGAACTGATCCGCAAGTGGTCTCACGGTGAGGTAAAGAAGCCTGAAACGATTAATTACCGTACATTAAAACCAGAAAAGGACGGCCTTTTCTGTGAGCGCATTTTCGGACCGAGCAAGGACTGGGAGTGCCATTGTGGTAAATATAAAAAGATCCGCTATAAGGGTGTAGTATGTGATAAGTGTGGCGTTGAAGTTACAAAGGCAAGTGTGCGCCGTGAGCGCATGGGCCATATTGAACTGGCGGCTCCCGTATCCCACATCTGGTATTTCAAGGGCATTCCCAGCCGTATGGGACTGATTCTTGACATGTCCCCCAAGGATCTGGAAAAGGTGCTCTATTTCGCCTCTTTCGTAGTTCTTGATCCGGGCAACACAAGCCTGGAAACCAAGACTGTGATCTCAGACGCAGAGTACCGCCGTGTATGCGAGGAATACAAGGCCACATCCGACGGTCTCGGCAGCTTTCGTGTAGGCATGGGAGCAGAGGCAGTCAAGGACCTGCTTTCCAACATCGACCTGGAGGCTGAAGCAAAAGAGCTTCGCGAGAGTATGAAGACCTCCAGCGGCCAGAAGAAGGCCAGGAATATCAAGAGGCTGGAGGTTGTGGAAGCCTTCCGTCAGTCCGGCAACCGGCCTGAGTGGATGATCCTGGATGCCATCCCGGTCATTCCCCCGGATATCCGGCCTATGGTACAGCTGGATGGCGGCAGATTCGCCACTTCTGACCTGAATGATTTATATAGAAGAATTATCAACAGAAATAACCGGCTGAAGAAGCTCCAGGAGCTCAAGTCCCCAGAGATCATTGTCCGCAATGAGAAGCGTATGCTCCAGGAGGCTGTGGATGCCCTGATTGATAACGGCCGACGCGGCAATGCCGTGACAGCCCAGGGTAACCGTAAGCTGAAATCTCTTTCCAGCATGCTCCGCGGTAAGCAGGGACGCTTCCGTCAGAACCTGCTTGGAAAGCGTGTGGATTACTCTGGCCGTTCTGTAATCGTTGTGGGACCGGAACTCAAAATCTACCAGTGTGGCCTTCCCAAGGAGATGGCCATCGAGCTCTTCAAGCCCTTCGTTATGAAGGAGCTGGTAGTGAACGGCCTGGCCCACAATATCAAGTCTGCCAAGAAGATGGTAGAGAAGATGCAGCCGGAGGTATGGGATGTTCTTGAGGGAGTAATCAAGGAGCATCCGGTAATGCTTAACCGTGCCCCCACCCTCCACAGACTGGGAATCCAGGCCTTCGAGCCGATTCTTGTGGAAGGTAAGGCCATCAAGCTTCATCCCCTGGTTTGTACCGCCTTCAACGCCGACTTCGACGGCGACCAGATGGCAGTTCATCTGCCCCTGTCCCAGGAGGCCCAGGCCGAGTGCAGATTCCTTCTGCTCTCACCCAACAACCTGCTGAAGCCTTCCGACGGTGCTCCCGTTGCCGTTCCTTCCCAGGATATGGTACTGGGTATCTATTACCTGACCATGCAGAAGGATGGGGAGCCGGGAGAGGGCAAATGTTTTAAATCCGAGAACGAGGCTTTCCTGGCCTATGAGAATAAGATCATTACTCTCCACAGCCTGATCAAGGTTAGGAGAAAGGCTGTCCTTCCTGAGGGAACAGAGGTTTCCGGCATGGTTGAGACCACAGTGGGAAGATTGCTCTTTAACGAGATCATTCCCCAGGATCTGAACTTTGTGGATAGGAAAGACCCTGACAGCGTACTCAAGCCTGAGATAGACTTCCAGTGCGGCAAGAAGCAGCTCAAGCAGATCCTTGACCGCTGCATCAATGTCCATGGAACCACAGATACCGCCGAGGTTCTTGATTCCATCAAGTCACTGGGTTACAAATACTCCACCATCGGAGCCCTCAGCGTTTCCATTTCTGATATGACCGTACCCAAGGAGAAACCTGAGATCCTGGAAAAGGCCCAGAAGCAGGTTGAGTACATTACCAGGCAGTACAGAAGAGGCTTCCTCACAGAGGAGGACCGCTACAAGGCTGTTGTCAACACCTGGTTTGACGCCGATGAAGAGCTGAAGAACAAGCTGATCGGTGGCCTTGATAAATACAATAACATTTTCATGATGGCTGACTCCGGCGCCCGTGGTTCCAACCAGCAGATCAAGCAGCTGGCAGGTATGCGAGGCCTGATGGCCGATACCTCCGGCCGGACCATCGAGCTGCCCATCAAGTCCAACTTCCGTGAGGGTCTGGACGTTCTGGAGTACTTCATCTCCGCTCATGGAGCCCGTAAGGGACTTTCCGATACGGCCCTGCGTACCGCCGATTCCGGATATCTTACCAGGCGTCTGGTGGACGTATCCCAGGAGCTCATCATCCGTGAGTCCGACTGCTGTGAGGGTAAAGACTTCATCCCCGGCATGTTTGTGGAAGCCATCATGGATGGAAAAGAAACCATCGAGACTTTGAGAGACCGTATCCTGGGCCGCTATGCCGCTGAGGATGTGGTAGATGATAAAGGTAATGTATATGTAAAGGCCAACCACCTGATCAATTCTGACAGGGCCGACGCCATCGTGGCAGCAGAGATTCCTAAGGTGAAGATCCGGACCATGCTTACCTGTAAGTCCCACAATGGAGCCTGTGCCAAGTGCTATGGCGCCAACCTGGCTACAGGAAAGGCTGTCCAGGTAGGTGAGGCAGTAGGTATTATCGCTGCCCAGTCCATCGGTGAGCCCGGAACCCAGCTTACCATGAGAACCTTCCACGCCGGCGGCGTTGCCGGTGATGATATCACCCAGGGTCTTCCCCGTGTCGAGGAGCTTTTTGAGGCCCGTAAACCCAAGGGCCAGGCAACCATTACTGAGATCGCCGGAAGAGCTGAGATCCAGGAGACCAAGGAAAAGAGAGAAGTTATCGTGGTCAGCGATGATCCGGAGGTGGCACCTAAGAGTTATGTCATCCCCTATGGTTCCAGCATTAAGGTCTATGACGGACAGATTCTCGAAGCAGGCGACAAGCTGACAGAGGGTTCCGTCAATCCCCATGATATTCTTAAGATCAAGGGAGTTGAGGCAGTCCAGGATTACATGATGCGTGAGGTTCAGAGAGTATACCGTCTCCAGGGCGTTGATATCAATGACAAGCACATCGAGATTATCGTTCGTCAGATGCTCAAGAAGGTGAGGATCGAGGATGCCGGAGACAGCTCCTATCTTCCGGGAACCCTTGCAGATATCCTTGAGCTGGAAGAAGAGAACGCGAGATTGCTGGAAGAAGGACTTGAGCCGGCTGTGGCTTCTCAGACTCTTCTGGGAATCACCAAGGCATCCCTGGCCACCAATTCCTTCCTTGCAGCGGCTTCCTTCCAGGAGACCACCAAGGTGCTTACTGACGCGGCCATCAAGGGTAAGATCGATCCCCTGATCGGTCTTAAAGAGAACGTACTTTTAGGTAAGCTGATTCCTGCCGGAACCGGTCTTAAAAAGTACAGAAATCTTCATCTTGAGATGGCTGAGGATGCTATTGAAGAACTGGAGAATGACGACCCTGAGAACCTTGAGTACGATGATTACCGGACCATGGAAAATGAATATGCAGGGAATCAGGACGATGACCAGGCCATCTTTATAGAGGAAGACCCGGTACCGGTGAACTAGATAAAAATCCAGAATTTCCAGGGAAATATCCCCGGATTGCAGACAGAAAAGACTGCCGGGTATGGATCTGGCTGAGGTAAATCCAGTCTGTTCTTCCCGGGCAGGTGAGAGGGCTGGCCTAAAGTCTTTTTAATCTCTGCTTGACAAACGTTTTTAAAACAGATATAATTCAAAAATGCGTGCGGGTACCAGTGTGCCCGCATACGCATGTTTTCCATTATATATTGTAACTATAATGCAACCGCAACGAAAATAATTGCATGGAGGTGAATTTCAGAATGCCAACTTTTAACCAGTTAGTTAGAAAAGGAAGACAGTCTGCAGCTAAGAAATCCACAGCACCTGCTCTTCAGAAGGGTTTCAACTCCCTCAAGAAGAGATCCACAGATGTGAGTTCACCACAGAAGCGTGGTGTGTGTACCGCAGTTAAGACTGCTACACCGAAGAAGCCGAATTCTGCTCTTCGTAAGATCGCCAGAGTACGTCTTTCCAACGGTATTGAGGTTACATCCTACATTCCTGGTGAGGGACATAATCTTCAGGAGCATAGTGTTGTACTGATCCGTGGTGGAAGAGTAAAGGACCTTCCCGGTACCAGATATCATATCGTCAGAGGTACACTGGATACAGCCGGAGTTGCTAACAGACGCCAGGCTCGTTCCAAGTATGGAGCTAAGAGACCTAAGAAATAAGTCTTATAAGAGAGACGGAATTAACCAGGATCGAATTAATTATCGAATATTGAACTGATGACGGGAGGCTGGCCGCGGACAAGCCGTGCCGGGCCCGGAATTCACGATTGCCGGAATAGCATTATTTTCTGTTTGGTTGCAGTATATATATTGTTGTCCGTGCATGAACATAGGAATGATGATTCCATGAGTACCGATGATTTAAATCGAATGAATGATTAAGGAGGGAAGAACCGTGCCACGTAAAGGACATATCGCAAAAAGGGACGTATTACCGGATCCCATTTATCATAACGTAGTAGTTACCAAGCTTATCAACAACATCATGTTAGATGGTAAGAAGGGTGTAGCACAGAAGATTGTGTATGATGCCTTCGAGCGTATTGCCAATGAGACAGGCAAGGAAGCGCTTGAAGTATTTAATGATGCCATGAATAATATCATGCCGGCTCTGGAAGTTAAGTCCAGACGTATCGGTGGAGCAACTTACCAGGTGCCGATCGATGTAAGGCCTGAGAGACGTCAGACTCTGGCTCTGCGCTGGATGACAGAATTCTCCCGCAAGAGAGGCGAGAGAACTATGGAACAGCGCCTTGCCAAGGAGATTATGGATGCGGCCAATAATACAGGTGCGTCCGTAAAGAGAAAAGAAGATATGCACAGGATGGCCGAGGCCAACAAGGCTTTCGCTCATTACAGATTCTAAACGGTTTTTGCTGGAAGGCTGTGGAGACCGCAGCCTTCTTTTATTTTTCCGGACTGTCTGTGTGCATTGGGGGAGAACCGGAAGGCTCTGTATATTATGGGCCGGCCGTTAGAAACTGCTGTCGGATACATTTTATATAGAAGAAATAATTCAGCAAATTAACTGTGTTTATAATATTTAGGAGGGAATACCTTGGCTGGAAGAGAATATCCACTTGAACGAACCAGAAATATCGGAATCATGGCACACATTGATGCCGGTAAGACTACATTAACAGAGCGTATTCTTTATTATACTGGTGTAAATTACAAGCTCGGCGAGACCCATGAAGGATCTGCCACCATGGACTGGATGGAGCAGGAGCAGGAGAGAGGAATCACTATCACTTCCGCGGCTACAACTTGCCACTGGACCCTGGAAGAGAACTGTAAGCCTAAGGAAGGCGCTCTCGAGCATAGAATTAATATTATTGATACTCCAGGGCACGTTGACTTTACTGTCGAAGTAGAGAGATCTCTTCGTGTTCTTGACTCTGCAGTAGGTGTTTTCTGTGCTAAGGGCGGAGTTGAGCCTCAATCTGAGAATGTATGGCGTCAGGCGGATACCTATAATGTTCCCCGTATGGCTTTCATCAATAAGATGGACATCATGGGTGCTGACTTTTATGGTGCCGTTGAGCAGATTAAGACCAGATTAGGAAAGAACGCGATTCCGATCCAGCTGCCGATCGGAAAAGAAGATGACTTTAAAGGAATTATTGATCTGATGGAGATGAAGGCCTACATCTATAATGATGAGAAAGGTGAGGACATCCAGATTATTGATATTCCAGAAGATATGAAAGAAGACGCAGAGCTTTATCATGCAGATATGATTGAGAAGATCTGTGAGGCAGATGATGACCTGATGATGGAGTATCTTGAGGGAGAAGAGCCTTCTGTTGAAGACCTCAAGGCTGTTCTCCGTAAGGGGACTTGTGAGTGTACTATGGTTCCTGTCTGTTGTGGAACAGCTTACAGGAATAAGGGTGTCCAGAAGCTTCTTGACGCTATCATCGAGTACCTCCCTGCTCCCACAGATGTAGAGGATATCAAGGGAACAGATTTAGACGGCAATGAGATTACCGTCAAGTCTTCTGATGATGAGCCTTTTGCGGCTCTGGCCTTCAAGATCATGACTGATCCCTTTGTAGGAAAGCTTGCTTTCTTCCGTGTTTATGCAGGAACTATGGATTCCGGTTCCTACATTCTTAACGCGACAAAAGATAAAAAAGAGCGTGTGGGTCGTATCCTTCAGATGCATGCCAACAAGCGAAGTGAGTTAGACAGGGTTTACGCGGGAGATATCGCCGCGGCCGTAGGCTTCAAGTTCACAGCGACAGGTGATACCATCTGTGATGAGAAGCATCCTGTAATTCTTGAATCCATGGAGTTCCCGGAGCCGGTTATCGAACTGGCTATCGAGCCTAAGACCAAGGCAGGTCAGGGTAAGATGGGTGAGGCCCTTGCCAAGCTGGCAGAGGAGGATCCTACCTTCCGTGCTTCCACCAACAAGGAGACAGGCCAGACTATCATCGCCGGTATGGGCGAGCTCCATCTGGAGATCATCGTTGACCGTCTGCTCCGTGAGTTTAAGGTAGAGGCCAATGTAGGTGCTCCCCAGGTTGCTTATAAGGAATCCTTTACCAAGTCCGTTGATGTTGATTCCAAGTATGCCAAGCAGTCCGGCGGACGTGGCCAGTATGGACACTGTAAGGTGCGTTTCGAGCCTATGGACGCCAATGCGGAAGAGACCTTCCGTTTTGACTCCGAGGTTGTGGGCGGATCTATTCCCAAGGAATATATCCCGGCTGTCGGGGCAGGTATTGAGGATGCCGCCAAGGCAGGTATTCTGGGTGGCTTCCCGGTAGTTGGCGTCCATGCCACAGTTTACGACGGATCCTACCATGAGGTTGACTCTTCTGAGATGGCCTTCAAGGTGGCAGGCTCCCTGGCCTTCAAGGATGCCATGAGAAAGGCAGATCCTGTTCTTCTTGAGCCGATCATGAAGGTGGACGTTACCATGCCTGATGAGTACATGGGCGACGTAATCGGAGATATCAACTCCCGCCGTGGCCGTATTGAGGGTATGGAGGATGTCGGAGGCGGCCGTGTTGTTCACGGTTATGTACCGCTGTCTGAGATGTTTGGCTACTCAACAGACCTTCGTTCCAGGACCCAGGGACGTGGAAATTACTCTATGTTCTTTGATCATTATGAGAAGGTTCCGAAGAATGTCCAGGACAAGGTTCTTAAGATAAACGAAGACTAATTAGTATTTTTGGCGGAGAATCAGGCTGTGGACCAGTATATTTGGTTAATATTTCTTGGTTCTGAGGCTAAATTCTTCTTGCAAATACATTTAAAATGAAATATAATCATAGCTAGGTGTGCGGCAGACACGCCGCAGTCTGGCTATGAATAGAATCGCCTGGTCGATTCAGGCCGGGCAAAGTATTATATTTATGTAATAAGCCAGTCAGGCGAAATTTAAGGAGGAAATTCAAAATGGCAAAAGCTAAATTTGAGCGTAACAAACCACATTGTAATATTGGTACAATCGGTCATGTAGACCATGGTAAGACTACTTTAACAGCAGCTATTACAAAGACTCTTCATGAGAGATTAGGTCTTGGTGAGTTCGTAGCATTCGATAACATCGATAAGGCTCCTGAAGAGAGAGAGCGTGGAATCACTATCTCTACAGCTCACGTTGAGTATGAGACAGAGAAGAGACATTACGCACACGTTGACTGCCCAGGTCATGCTGACTACGTTAAGAACATGATCACAGGTGCTGCTCAGATGGACGGTGCTATCCTCGTTGTTGCTGCTACTGATGGTGTTATGGCTCAGACAAAAGAGCATATCCTTCTTTCCCGTCAGGTAGGTGTTCCTTACATCGTTGTTTTCATGAACAAGTGTGACATGGTTGACGATGAGGAGCTTCTTGAGTTAGTAGATATGGAGATTCGTGAGCTCTTAAATGAGTACGAGTTCCCGGGAGATGACACTCCGATCATCCAGGGTTCCGCTCTTATGGCTCTTGAAGATTCTTCAGGAGAGTGGGGAGACAAGATCCTTGAGCTCATGGACGCAGTTGATGAGTGGATTCCGGATCCTCAGCGTGATACAGATAAGCCGTTCCTTATGCCTATCGAGGATATCTTCTCCATCACAGGCCGTGGAACAGTTGCAACTGGTAGAGTAGAGCGTGGAACACTTCATGTTTCTGACGAAGTTGAGATCGTTGGTATTGAGGAAGAGATCCGTAAGGTTGTTGTTACTGGTGTTGAGATGTTCCGTAAGCTTCTTGACGAGGCTCAGGCTGGAGATAACATCGGTGCCCTTCTTCGTGGTGTTGCAAGAACAGAGATCCAGCGTGGACAGGTTCTGGCTAAGCCGGGTTCCATCACACCTCATACAAAGTTTACCGCTCAGGTTTACGTTTTAACAAAGGATGAGGGTGGACGTCATACTCCTTTCTTCAACAACTACAGACCTCAGTTCTACTTCCGTACAACAGACGTTACTGGCGTTATCACTCTTCCTGAGGGAACAGAGATGTGCATGCCTGGTGACAACGTTGAGATGACAATCGAGCTGATTCATCCCGTAGCTATGGAGCAGGGTCTTACATTCGCTATCCGTGAGGGTGGACGTACAGTTGGATCTGGCCGTGTTGCTTCCGTTATCGAATAATATATTTATGACTTTTGAGTGAGGCGCTCAACCATATAAATTACAGCCCCGCATGCTTGCATGTCCGGGGCTGTTTTTTGTGTAAGTGACGAGCCAGGCAGCCAGCCCCGTGCCTGCACGGAGGACAGGCTATCTGGCGACCGCCATCATCGAGCAGGAAGTGGGAGATGAATTATAAATAATTCTATTGCCTGATTTGTATTTCCCATGTTAGTATGGTCAATGTTGGTGTAATAGTTTTAGTGTTAAAAATTAACGATACAGAGGTTTTACAGTGAATAAAAAAGACTTGATAAAGAAGGCTTTCATAAAAAGTCTGCCTGTCATGGCTGCCTATGTGGTTTTGGGTATGGGCTTTGGAATACTCATGAGTAATAAGGGCTATGGGCCGGTCTGGTCTATCGGCAGCAGTCTGCTAATCTATGCTGGGTCCATGCAGTTTGTGACTGTGGACCTGCTTACCACGGCTGCCTCTCTGCTCTCTGCCGCCCTTATGACCCTGATGGTAAATGGCAGACATCTTTTTTACGGTATATCCATGATTGGACGATACAAAAATATGGGCAAATACAAGCCTTATCTGATTTTTGGACTGACTGATGAAACCTATTCTTTATTATGTACGGACAGTGATTATCCTTCGGGGAAGGATGCGGGACTCTACTGCTTCCTGGTTACCCTCTTTGATCATAGCTACTGGGTGGGAGGCACTGCTATCGGTGCCTTGCTGGGAATGGTTTTAAATTTTAATTCAGAAGGCATTGACTTTTCCATGACCGCCCTCTTTGTGACAGTATTTGTGGAGCAATGGCTGACATCAAAGGACCACAGGCCAGCCCTTATTGGCGTTGGAGCCAGTCTCCTTTGCCTGCTTCTTCTTGGAAGCAGCAGTTTTCTGATTCCTGCCATGATACTGATTACGGTCCTTTTGTCCCTGCCTTACAGGAAAGAGGTGAAAAAAGATGAATGAGATGCATTCCCTGGCACTGATCCTAGTGATTGCTGCCGTTACCCTCTTACTGAGATTTCTTCCCTTTTTTATTTTTTCCGGCAAAAGAAAGGTGCCAGGTTACATTATATACCTGGGAGAGAAATTGCCCTATGCCATTATGGGTATGCTTATCGTATATTGCCTGAGAAATGTGGATTTTGCCGGCCTGGCCCATTGGCTTCCCTCGCTGATTGCAGTAGCCGTGGTAGTGGGGTTGCACTTGTGGAAAAGAAACACCCTGCTCAGTATCATTGGTGGAACGGCCATTTACATGTTTCTGCTGCAGACGGTCTTTGCCTGATGGAAACTTCCGGAAGATAGATTTATGCCAGAAAAATCCCGGACCGGATGCGGTTGGGCTGCCTGGATGCTGTACCAGAGATGCCGGTTGGAATGTTCGGATGTTGTGCTGCATGCCGGATTAGATATAGGATGGGATGTTGTGCCGGATGCCGGACTGCATGGAGGGACAGAGATCAGATAAATTAGTATATAAGCCAATCTGTGCTTTGTGTATTATAAATGAATGTAATTATCGAAGAAATAATTAAATGAATGATATATCTGCAAAAGCAAAGGAGACATCATGGAGAGTGTAAAGATTATTGATTTGAAATCCAATATTTTAGAGGCCAATGATGCGGCGGCAGACCGGCTTCGCAAGAAACTCAAAGAAGAGAAAACATTTCTTCTCAATCTGATGAGTTCACCGGGATCAGGTAAGACTACAACTTTGCTTCGTACCATAGAAATGCTGAAGAATGACCTGAGGATTGGAGTAATGGAAGCAGATATTGATTCTGATGTGGATGCTAAAAAGATTGCCGCCGCAGGAGCAAAGGCCATACAGCTCCACACAGGCGGAATGTGTCACTTAGATGCCAGTATGACAGAACAGGGCCTTGGGTCCATTGAGACCCAGGATCTGGACCTGGTAGTACTGGAGAATGTAGGCAACCTGGTATGCCCGGCTGAGTTCGATACAGGGGCCAGTAAGAATGCCATGATTCTCTCTGTGCCGGAAGGGGATGACAAGCCTTTGAAGTATCCGCTTATGTTCCAGGTGTGTGATGTGGTACTGGTCAATAAGATCGATACCCTGCCCTATTTTGATTTTGATATGGAAAGATTCACTGAATTTGTCCATGACCGGCATCCAGGAATAGAGGTTATCCCTATTTGCGCCAAGACCGGCCAGGGCATGGACCGCTGGTGCCAGTGGCTTAAAGACCAGGTTGCCCAGTGGCAGAGAGACAAGTAGAAAAACTATGGATGCCATCTTGTATACTGCAGATGGCATCCTTTTTTTCTGTAAAAAAAATTTAGATTTGTAGGATTAGTGTGATGCTAGTGTAATAGTTGGTCTGTTATAGTGGGGCCGTAAAAATAAGAAAGAAAACAAAAGAAATTATTGAGTCAACCCGTAGACCATTAAAAATGATTATTAAACAATAGTATTTAAGCCGGAAGCATATGCCTCCGGCTTTTTATGATTGGATCTATGGGTCTGATCAGGTAAAGGAAAGGTTTTTATTTATGGGTCAGATCGGGTTAAAGAATGGTCTCTATTTAAGCGTCAGACCGGGCAAAGGAGTTTTTCATACCCATGCTGGCTTTATAGAGGACCTTGTCTAACAGGTCCAGGGTCTCAGTCTCTGCCATGTCAGAAAACTGCTGGTTGCAGTCATTGAGGAAATCATGGACCTGGTCGGGCTGCTGGTCTGTGTAGGCCCGGTCAAAGGACAGGAGCATTTCCATGCCCTTGGCATGAACCTTGTTCTGGTAGCGCTCAACAGGGGAGCTGCAGGTGGAGAAATGGGGGTCAGCCAGGGCGGCGATCAGCCGGTTGGTCCAGTAGAAGCTCTGGGTACTTACTTCCCTGCCGGTATTGGAAAAATAAGCTGGTGTGGTGGTGACATTGGCATAGAAGGGGACAAAGGCATTAAAGGCATTGGACCCCATGGCCATCCATTGCAGGGCCATGATGGCATCGGGCCGGTAGGGCCGCAGCTGGATCAGGGCCAGGAAGTTATTGCGGTTGATGCCGATGGACCGGTAGCAGCCCCGCAGGGAGTCGTCCCCATGATTGCCGTAGGGATCGTAGGGTGTTTCCTGGAAATGGTTGGACAGGACATATTTGACGTCATCGACAGTGATTTTATGATCGGGAACCAGACTCCAGGGGATGTCATCAGATTCCGGACGGTAATCGGCCCCAGGTCCATCCCAGGAATAGCTTGTGGAATTTAAGTATCTGGCTATGGCCCAGGCCCTGGGTGTGTTGTAGCTATGGTCAGCGTCATCCCGGCTGCCGAAGGCTGGTCTTACCTTGAAAGCCTTTTCCACGGCCAGGTCATAGTTTTCAGGATGCATACTGCAGTCCAGGTGATAGTCCCTGATAAAGGAAAGAAGGTCAGCGGAACAAAGATGGTCTTTTTTCTCCCCGAAAGCATCTTCAAGATCGAAATAGTCGATACCCTGCTGGTTGGGAACCATAACATAGGCGTTATCCGGGACCCTTCTGGCGATCCAGTGATGGCCGCCGATGGTTTCCAGCCACCAGATTTCATGGACATCCTGGAAACCGATGCCATTCATTTCATAGGTTCCGTATTCTTCTAAAAGACTGCCCAGGCGGAGGACACCTTCCCTGGCACTTTTAATGTAAGGGAGGACAATCGTCAGCATATCCTCCTCACCGATGCCGCCCTCCACTAAAGGGTCAGCCCCCAGGACTCTGCTGTTGGAGCTGATGGTTTCGGTTGCCGTCATAGCCACATTGCAGGCATTGACTCCGGCCTCTCCCCAGATGCCTTCGTGGGCCAGAGCGTTAGGTACGGCTGTGTAGCGGACCGGGTTCTGAGGTAGGGGAATCTCTACTTTGGAGATGACAGACTTGTAAAGTCTGGGCTGGTCCTCTGGGAGGACAACGATGAATTTCTTAGGGTCGAAGACACCGGCAACGGCATCCTCATTACGGGCAGTCATGGTAGATCCGTCATAGGAAGCATTTTTTCCTACAAGTATAGTTGTACAGGGCATAATAGTGATACTCCTTTAATAAAAATTCTGTCATAAGGCCGGCAGTTCGATCAGCAGCCGGCAAAGATAGTATAGCACAGATTCTTTGTGAAATCATTGCCGCAAACAGGGCGGAACCGGATTCTTCTGCTTAAGACCAATTCCCGGCGGCTGTTGAAATCTTGCTGTATAGCTGATATATTTATAATAAAGATACTAGTGTGATAGTCGGGGTTCGCTATGGCAGGGAAACTATCCCCAGGATAGTTAAGATAATCGCGGACCCTGAAAGGACAAGGCTGCCGGCCAGGTCATATCATTATGGATGCAGGCTGGTCTGCCGGCCCTGCCGGGGCCGGTCCTTTGGTCTTGGGGTCTGCCGGCCTGCCGGAAATGGAGAAGAGGAAGATGGTCTTGTATTTCAGTGCCACGGGCAATACAAGATATGTGGCAAATAAATTGGCTGGTCTGCTGGGGGATGAAAGTCTGGACCTGCTGGACCGGATTAGGAGAAAAGACTATGGGGAGATCCATTCTGACCGTCCCTTTGTCCTCTGTTCCCCGGTTTATGTCTGTGAGATGCCTCGCTTTCTTGCCGATTATCTGCGCAAGGTAAAACTGACAGGAAGCAGGGAGGTCTACTGCATATTTACCAGCGGGGGTTATGCCGGTATCAGCGGAATTCTGGCCCGCAGACTGTTTCGCCGCAAGGGTATGGTCTATAAGGGACATGGGGAATTGAAAATGCCCCGGAATTATATCAGTAATAACAGCTATCCTGAGCTGGGCAGGGAAGAAATCGAGAAGAGAATCCTTAGCTCTCATGCCAGGATTCCTGCCCTGGCGGACAGGATTCGCCGGGGAGCCAGGCTCAAGTCCAGGCATGTGTGGTTTTTTGAAGTCCTGGTCACACTTCCGGTCAATCCCTTCTGGTACTATAAAATGCAGCCAGTCGGGGATTTCTATGCCACAGACCGCTGTATATCCTGTGGGAAATGTGTCCGCCTCTGTCCTTTGAATGTGATCAGCCTGGCGGAGGGAAAGCCGGTCTGGTCCGGTAAAAGCTGTGCCCACTGTATGTCCTGTATTCAGAACTGCCCGGTGGAGGCCATAGAATATGGCAATGTGACCCAATTGAAAAAACGTTACCGTTTTGATAAATACAAATACCTGCTTAAGGACTGAGCCCCGGCAGGACCCCAGTAACCTTGGTTAATATTCAAGCCTGGGATACTGTTCAAGCCTGGGATACTGTTCAAGCCTGGGATACTGTTCAAGCCTGGGATACTGTTCAAGCCTGGGATACTG